>Ga0179593_1389287_pt1 | contig 11681 bp, 11 predicted proteins | sample CZODoug2_1_08_16_FD_185931 | JGI IMG/M metagenome (GOLD analysis project Ga0179593, IMG submission 185931) | Vadose zone soil fungal communities from Angelo Coast Range Reserve, California, USA - CZODoug2_1_08_16fungal (PacBio error correction) | ecosystem: Environmental > Terrestrial > Soil >...
GTTAGCAACGGAGCCCTTCCCTGAAGCGGGCAATACCGGTATCAATAGGACCTGAAAAAAACTAAAGCTGTCCAAGAAACAGTTCCTCGGCATTGCCAGCATTGTTTTTTGGTCCCAATTGAATAAACTAAAGGGTCCGCGGAAGGCAATGCAAAAACGAGCGCGGAGACATTCTTTCTACGAAGGCGGGGGGAAGAGGCGTAAGATCACCCGGGGAAAATATCGGATACGAACAGGGGTTCTCAAGGCCAGGCGATTGACGCCAGAACGATCTTAGTGACGGGAATGGTCCACAACCGGAAGTTTCCGCTGGGGGACGTATGGCGGTTGGGGGGAGCTAGTACGCATCAAGCGGTTACGTGCGATGTCTGCATTAGAACTGTTGGCTCGGCAAGCGGCGTGGAGATAGAAGCAATAGGAGGGGAAGCGCCTCCTTTTTTTCTAGAGGTGTCGGAAGGGAAAGTCACTTCAGAGGAAACGATTACAATCAAGGAGGGTGGAAAAAGTGCTGGCGACAATGTGGAGACTCAAGCCCACCCATTATGTCAAAAGCTTCTAAACGCGAGGGAGCGTGGAGAACCCGCTTGGGATACCGCGGCAGGCCTGTCTCGTCGTGAGCTCGAGGGTGTCTTATATCAGAAGAGCCAGTCATGGTTTCCGTCAACATGAAACCCCATCTCCATTCACCCACCACCGAAAAGCCCGGGATTCATTTTGCGAATCGCAAACGCCAAGTTCGGATGTGACAACCCAGGGCAGGATCGCTCGCAGGTCAAAGGGGGACGGAGTTTGAGGAGACAGGGTCCAGGTGGGGTTGGGTCGGTCGCGAGCGATATACGGTGATTGCCAAGCTCAACGCCAGAGCCAGCACGACGCTCCCGCCCAACCGTGGAACCGTTTCCGTCAGCCCTCAAGTCCCAAGGGCGGAGAGCGAGTTGCCGGCGAAAAATGCGATCACAGTGCAGCGGACACGTGAAAATACGATGGTGGTCCAAGGGTGCAAGTCGCAGGAAACGTATCAGACGCGTTTTCAGGAAATAGGGAAGTTGAGGCGAGCGCCACTGAGAGGGAAACGTCCCAGATCGGGGGACTTCCCGAGCAGCACCGCGACAAAGATAATGTGTTATAGGAATGAGGGGAAAAAGCTTTTTGCAGAGCACCACGAGAAACAACCGCCCTCATCCCCGCCGAAAAAACGGGGGGGGATCGAGGTCGAGGGAGGCATTCTACCACTCGCGACGACAATCATAGCTGTGCACGCCAGATAGTTAGAGCGACGAGCAGACCATGGGTGTCGGTAAGGGATTGGGTGGGGACAAAGCGGAAAAGACCAGCATGGCCCGGCAAAGAAAAAGACCGCGTACCTTTGAAAAGATCAAGGGAGGGGGAAAGGCTCGGAAGCGAGGGAGCAGAGGGAGGGGTCATCCTGTCAGGGTCAGGACACCGACCGTGTCAGCGGGCATGGGACGATCACGACGGGTTCTCGCCTAGGGGGGGGGAGGGATCTTACACCACTACTATAGCCCTGGGTAAAAAGAATGGCACCGTCGTGGTTATCTCGGGTCAAATGACAAAACTTCCGACAAATGGCTCGTCGAGACGCGAAAACACGCCCACTACGCAGCTTAAAACTACGCGTGAGAGGGTCACTGGGCTTCGTGTGAAAAGATCTCCGAAAACAGAGAGAGGAAGGCACACAAAATGCCCGCAGCCGCGCTCTAAAAGACGGGATGGGGCCGAGAACCGCGGAATCAGCAGTATCCGCTATCAGAATTGCGAGACCGAGTTGAAAGCGCCAACGGAAGGAGATAAGATAAAATTCATGTGGGGGGGGGGGGGGGGGGGGAAACAGCACAATCAAAGCAGCCGCATGGCGCAACCTCTCCACCAACAACGAGGAAGAGAGTAGCAACTGCGAGGAAGTCTGGGGAGGGTACTGACCACTTGTCCAAGCGCTATCCTAGGGGGCGGGGAAGGAATTTTCAGTTAGGGAAGGGCTGCCGCAAGTCCAAAGGTAGGGGTTTCGTTCGCGAGAAAGAGGGGAATTAAAGTCCATCGACAAATCGGTTTCTCCGGATGGAGAAGTTAAAGAAAAAAGACGGCACCTTAAAAAGAGTATCGTCAGGGATCGAGGCAGACCGCGTGCAGGGACCCCTGGTAAAGTAGAAAATTCAGGGGGGGGGAGTTTGGGGGGAAACTGCGTTATGGGTGGCCACATCCGCCATGCGGCAGAGCCAGCGAGAGCATAGTGGCTTAATCATTACCAGCTCTCACCCCGACCGGATTCGCTTGTTCTTAAGGGTGATAGGTGGTGTACGAGGTAGCAACACCCTATTACCGCCGAGAAAAACAAGATGGGAGCCCATGAAACTGCTGGGCACGGTCGTGCGACCCGAGAAACGCGAACGATACATTAACCGAGGAGGCGAGGAACAAATCCCCTTGATCAGCAAAGGTACTCGGATGTGGAGGACTGGCGCCGATCAGGGAGGACCAATGGGAACAAGCCTAACAGCAGTCAAGAAGATCGTGGGGAATAAACCGGGGCCTAAGCAATCCTGGATGATGGGAGGGGGGGTGACTCATGCCGCACGAAGAATATCGGCAAAAGGGGGGATCCGTAGGTGCGCAGGAATCAGTAGCCACGCATCGGTTTGAAAAGTGGTGCCGACACACGGTGGCAGGACAAGAGCCTCAGGCACCGAGGGGCTAAGTAACAGTGGGAGAATTGAAAAGCAGCGCTACCCGGGCAAATAGTCAGGAGAAAGCACAGGGCCCTGCTGCCGCAAAAAGTGGGGAACAGTTTCCGGAGAAGGGGATCGAGCTAGTGTGCTGCTTGGGAAACACCCCAAGAGGAAGTGCATGGGAGAATCACCAGGGTCTATCGAACGCAACGCTGATCCGCTTTGTGTGCGGGATAGGGATGAACGTTACAGTGAACCGTGGGGTCGGTGGGTGGGAGCGGACAAACGGGCGGGGACAAATCCTGAAGGTATTCTATACGAGGGCGAACCACGGGCCAGATCATCGAAATCGAGCAGTTAGGGGGTGAAGGGATCGCTGATCGGGCGGCGGTAAATCGTGCACATGTTACGACAAACGTGTCGGTTCGCCGACAAGGACAGGCCGGGGAAGGGCGACACGGCCTGCTCGTCCTTCTGAGACTGGCGATGGAAATCTTGCGGGAAAAAAACTGAAAGTCGAAAATCTGTAAGCTCTTACTACGGCAGCTTCGAAGACGCGACGAGAACGGGCCGGAACGTTTTCTCCCATCGGATCGGCCACGAGGATAGAGCTCTCACCAAGCGACTTAAGGATAAGAGTGGAAAAGGGCCCTGTAACAGCAGCACTGACTTGAGAGGGGGGAGTCCGCCTATGCGTTATGTGTCAACCTCTCCGAAGGCCAACACCAGGAAGAGTGGAATAATTTTACGTCCTGTTCGATCAAAGCAATTGGAAAACCGCCAACATGGTCGCAGAAAACAAGAGGAGCTTCCGACTCAGACAAAGACGCCATATCGAAAACAGCTTGCAGAAACAAGTAGGTGGCCCGCACACCAGAATCCAATCGTTAGAGAGGGGAAGGATAATGAGACGGGTGGGGAAAAGCAGATCATAGCATCAAGGTTCAACCCGTACAATGACTCTCAGCAGTACGGAGTTTGGCCGACAGGCTCTATGTTCGTGGAAAGGGGAGGACGAGCAAAATGTGCTTTATGTCGAAACAATGGGGGGATCCACCACCACTTCGTCTGTCCATACCGGCCAGGGGTTCCCCGCGGGGCAAACGGGGAAGCCTCGGAGTACCAAGGGGAGAGCGCAGGCCAGTGGCGACCGGTATTGTACGGTCGGCGTGAGAGAGACTCAAAAAAAAGGTATGATTAGGTGAGGAGAAAGATGTCCAAGCAAACCTGGCACTGAGTATATACAGAGAAGGAATCCGGGATCCGACGAGCGCGAACAGGTACTACGATGTCTGAGGAGGAGGGAACCCTGTCCAGAAAATTGAAAGGAAAAACAGTACGTGGGATCCCCATTGGACGGCACTAAAAAGTGCAGAAAGCGAAAAACCCCTGTTCCAAGTATACGCATGCGGCGGCAGACGTCCAGAGTAGTCGAGGGAAATCTCGGACAACGGAGCGGGAACGCGTCCTAAAGGAGGAGATTAGCTTCATCGCGAGAAGAAACTGGGGGAGGCGGGGGGGGTACCTTTCACACTGCCGGAGCCGCTGGCCGGGGCGGGTGGGGGGAACCGCTACGCAGCAAATAGGTTGCATGTTGCTGCATTAGAAGGCTTGGGCAAGAGATTCCGTGAAGAGGGACTACGTGAAATGGACACGCCGCCGTTTGTAGATAGAAGAGGAAGTGGGGTACTTAAAAAAGACCTTCTGTCGACAAAACAATCCGGAGTAGCGACAATTGGCGTAGAGAAAAAACTTACCGAGTTCGGCTGGGGGCTGGAAGGGAAGCGGGGAGACGCGTAAGGGATTGGGGAACACGCGGCAGGCAATTGAGAGAGGGGACTGTAGAACTGTTTCGGTAGAGCAAAAGACAGGCCTAATCACCTCACAAACGGCCTGCAAAGAGCAAGAAGGAAACCGGACTGGATCATGGGAATATCTGCGGAATCGCGCCGAAGTAGAGCGTTGCAGGAAAGGGACGGCTGCTCGCGACATATCTCCCGATCCAGCACGCGTAGGATTGGAGGAAGCTTTTCGTGGGGTTTTCGCTGAATCCGAGACAGAATAGGAGGAATTTGCGCCAGCACTAAGCACATATACGCCCCCGAAGAGCCATAAACAGGGGAAAATTTGAAGTGAAGCCCAGCAAGCACGAGGAGCGAAAAGCTGACGCACAAGCCCATTGCCGGTACTACCATTCCATTACACGGTGGGGACACCAGCGAACACCTGTTTAGATGAAAAGGGATCATAGGCGTTTGACGCATGGGAAGGTCGGAGGACGCAAGTCACCGAGAGGCCGTAAAAATATACTTTACTTCCGCCTAAAAAGCGAAGGTTGCAAAGGATCGGGCCAGCAACCAAGTGTGGGGACCACTATTTGAACCGAAGGCGAATCGAGAAAGGATTCATGCGCGCAACAAGACGCGGAAGATGCCATCTCGACGGAGGCATAAAGCGGCGCAAACTCTTCGGAAGTTGGAAGGGGGAGGATGGAGCGCAATGGACCCAAATAGGGAGGGAGGCTATGAGGAGTCACAAGGGCCAGCAGGGGAGACCAATCAAGTCCAGCAGAAACTTTGCTGTGTGGATTTGGAAGGGGAGGACGGAAAAAAAAAGAGCGCATCGTTAGCTTGTGGGCAGGAACGCACCGACCTTGTGTATGGAAGAAGAAGGTGGCTCGGCGTTAAGGTCTGTCGAAGCTAAAAACGACTATCAGTACACGTGGTAAGCCCCGGAAAGGCGCACCGGAAGGGGGTGTAGATCCTCCATGATAAAGCTAAGGAGGACGGTCCCTCGGAGAACGAGCATAACCACGACAAAAAAGAACAGCAGTCTTCAACACAGGCGGAGAAAAAAGGGGGCAGCGTGTGGGTCGGGGAGTCGATCCTAGGGACACTAGCGGAGGGGGATCGTAACCGCAGCGTATAACGTGCACTGCGTCGAAAATCTGAGGGGGAAGCCTTTGAATTCCACGCGCGAGAGGGGGGGAAGAGCCAAAAAAAAAAGGTCGACTTGCACGTCGTCGGATAGGGGGCGACAAGGTACGCGCGGATGCCCGATAGCGGACCACGTGGCACACCAGACAATAACAAACCGCAATGCGCAATCGTCTATCAACAAAAGGGAGGGGGGGAAAGATTTCCAGGGCATTTTGATTCGGGGGCTGGCGGGACAGGCATGAGAAGGAGCCTAATGCCAAAATCTGTTAGAAAATCTTTAAAGCAGTCCAAGGAAACCAGGCCGTTAAATAGGAAGGAACGGAGAATTCAAACGTCAACATGGGAAGGAGCCTCTCGTACGGCAAAGTCCGTCGGCGGACTAAAAGGAAATCGCGCTCCGAATCGACCAGAACGCAGCGCACCTGACTTACGTTCCCCGCGCAACTCTGTGGATTTTAAAGAGTTATTGGAGTTCGAGTCATAAACCATTCGCTGAATAGACCTAAGATATGAGGGATTGGGACCTCCACGGAACTTCTCGCCCTACGGAGGAGCGTCGTCCAAGTGGACTTGATCGGCAGTGGTTCTCTGACTCCTAGGAATGGAAAAGCGTAGCGCAAGGAACTAACGGTCGTTGGGACTACCGACCTGACCTAGGGACTAGGGCGAGAGTTTAAATTTCCCCGAGGTAAAGTAAACCGAGGGAAACCCCCGGAAGAATAGGAAATGGCGCAACGAAATGGAGGGAGAAAGACATGTAACAGCCTACAATCTCGACGAAATCGTGGGAGTGCCACTACGAATCGATGCTGGAGGCAGGTGGAGGAAAGTTACTGTGAGGTAATTCGAACGTTCGATAACGAGACCGGGCTTGTGCGCGCCGACTGAGCGTCAGGGGGGGTAGGGGATTCTTCGGAACAAAGTTTGGCGGCAAGGGAAGGGAGGATGGAATTGCGGGGCTGGATTCGGAACTGGTGGGACAAGCCGCTCTCCAAGCTGTGACGAGGGGGAGAGGAAAGAAACTGGCCCATGTCAACGGGGGATCGTTTCCGTGGAAGAAACGTTCGGAGGGGTAACTCCCAAGCGGGTCAGATGAGAAAGACTGATTTCGCGAAGAGCCGGCAAAAAAAAACTCACGGTGGGGAAGCGTGCTAGGGAACGGATGGGAAAGGGTTGTCGGGCGGGAAGGGCGGCTGCGCATTCATGGCCAGAAGTGCGGCTCAAAAAGCCGGGAGAAGTGCAATAGCCGACAACTGGGACAAAGAGAAAAGAGATCGGCGAACGGATGATGCTGGAGGAACTTCATCGTAAAGGGATAACGACTGGCGGGGGAGGCAGGCAATCATAAAGCGATACCGGAGGTTCCTCTACTGGTAAAAAATTGGGTCGGACCGACGATATGGCTTTCCATAAAAAAACTCTGGTTCGGGAGATCTAGAAAAAGGTCGCAGGGGGCGTGTTTCTACCAAAATCTAACACACGTGCGCTCGAAACAACCTATCGAGAGACGGCAAAAGAAATGGTCCGTGGTCACAGCACGGACTTCGCTGGGGATTGTTCGCCTAGTCGAGGGTGACACCCTTCATCAACTATCGCACACACAGGAAGGGGACACGATATTGTAGGATTAGATAACATCGATCTTGGGCCCGGCCGTATAAAACAGAAACCAACGCGGATGATCCTCGCGTGAACCAATCCGGAGCGGCAAGCGGTCTAAGGCAAAAGAGGGGGGGACCGCAAGACACCAGATCGGACAGATAGTCGCTTACGATGATCGCGATGAAAGAGGACCAGATGACGGCCAGGCGAGTTGGAAACACAAGGTTCAAGGCTACTCCGAGACGTTTCACGTATAAGCATGCGCGGTGATAAACGGACAGAACGCTGGAGGGATCACACCACAGGGGTCGATTCAGAAATGGGGGATCGCCGAGGGGCAGTCACGGAAAGAGCGACTATCCCTGATTAGGTAATATAAGAGAAGCCGTGAACGGGGATTTGTCGGACTGAAAATCTCTCTAAAAAAGTCAGGGGTCAAAGGAAGGAAAACACTACCAAGAGGTATAGATGAGACCGCAATCGCGCGCGCGGAAAAGGAAGGGTAAGGGGTGATTCTACCAAGACGGATGCCAGTAAACGTGTATGGGGGGACGAACGGAAAGCATTTGGATCAATGAGGAGAAAGTCCAAATGAGACAACTCGGGGGAGGGTGCGCTTGTGCTCGGAGTAAAAACATGAGGGGATCAAGAGTCGAGGCGTTCAAATCCAGGCTAGGGGGACAGCGGATGCAGACGTAGTCGGCGCATTGGGCAGCGGCAACGTGGGCTGGAGGACCGGGCCAGAACGCTGTGAACGATGGGTTGGGTGAACCGCGTCGGGGGAAATACGACAGAAAAAAAAAAAAAAAATTTTTCGGAGGGGAGAGGGGGGAGAGGGGAGATCTGATCGAGACGACGTCCTTCTGGGGCGGGGACTGTGTTGAAATCTTTTATCAAGGGGGGGCCACTTCAGGACCTCAGGAAAAAAGTACAATCCAAGGGAGTGCTTGGCCAATGGCGGAAAACCCCCCTTGCTCTCGGCTAGGGAGAGTCAGGGAAGCGGGCTCGACCATGTTATAAAAAGCCGGGGGAGATCAGCTGCTAAGTCGTTCGTATAGGATGAAGCAAAGCCCGCCACGCTAAAGATAACCCAAGTCGCATTCAACTGAAGGGGGAGGACTGAGAACTCTGCGCCCCAATTTAGGATGCTTGGGCAATTTGACAGGAGCGGCGACAGCAGAACTGCAGAAATTATAATGTCGGGTCCAGGGGGGGGGTGGGGGGGTCGGTCCGATCAATACCGGGATGGGTTAGGGGACATCTGTCATAATGGCCATGCCGCGCCGCGCCCTACACTTAAAGGGAACCTAGTAACAAAAACACACAGCAGGGCACGAATCGCAATCCGACGGGAAAGAAAATAAGCCGATGTTGGTTTACGACCGACAAGCAACCAGAAAGAACTATAACGGAAACAGAACCGCGACTTTGGGCGGCAAAGGAAAGGTCGCGGTCCCCGGCAAGCGGATGATTAAGGGGGCCGTTCCAAGGATGTCGCGAACCTGAACAGGCACGCAAAAAGGTTCAGCAACCGGGGTGCCGAGCACAACGAGAGAACCCGAAGTCACGGAAGTCAGACAACAAAAACGCGGGTCGAGCATATCGACGGGGCGCATGAAACGAGCACATCAAATGGCATTTTGGCGCCGGGGTTGTCGATCTAGGGAACGGCAAGAGCGGCTTTTCCCAGAGGTCGCTCGCAAAGCATCGGCATCGTCCGTTTGGCGATACAAGGGGAAGTGTGTCTAAGTAAAGGGGAAGGAGGGCGATCGTTGAAAAGGGGAAGGAACTTGAGGGAAGCACGGGGTGGGGGGGTGTTGGGGGGGGGGGGGGTGGGGGGGGGGGGGGTGGGGTGGGGGGGGGGTGGGTGTAGGAGGTGGGTGAGGGGGTGGGGGGGGGGGCGGGGGTAGGGGGTGTGGGTGGGGGAGGGGTCCGGTTGGTTGTGCGCGTGGCTTTTGTTGTTTGACCGGTGGGGGTGGGCGGCGGGATTTTTTTTTTGTTTGTGTCCGATGTCTGCCATGGTGTGGAGGCATTCAGGTTTCTCAAGGTCCTTTTCTCTCCACGTCCTTTTCGAGGGGAGGGAAAATAGAGAGGCGTAAACAACGCCGATCAGGGACCACCTGCAAGAGGGAGGCAAGCGGGGCTGTCATATAAGGCTATATTCGCAGGCAGTTCAGCGCGAAGGGGAAGGCGTCTGAGGCGCAAAAACCACGCCAAAAGCAACAAGAGGGGGCGAAGGGTCCCTAAAGTCGGGGGCGAGGAGTGGGGGGCGAACCGAGAACGCGGGTAAGGGCTAGGTCCGCCCCCGGATATAGGAGCCGCGAAAAAGGGTCAGGAAGAAATATAAATCGTGAGAAGAATACCTACGCCTGGGGCCTTTGAGAAAGGCAGTAGAGGATTGCGACGGGGGTACTAACCAGTGCCTCAAGATAGAGGACTGCCACTTTTCATGTCACAGACACCAAGAATAAGCCAGCGCCGAAATCGCAGAAGACCAGAAAAAATAAAAAAAATAGGGGGATGGAAACATTGGGGGGGGGTAGAGACTGTTTTGCGGGGGCAACAACTCAACTTTTTCAGTATAAATCTAGGCACTCAGGGGGTCCAACCTCTGTTCGGAGACATCTATACGATGCTGACGCAAGTCCGACACCCGGTTTAAGTGTCGAAAGATCGCGGAGAAGAGGGAGTCAAAATTCCAGCATCTGATTGGAGCGGCTCACGGCAGACCGCTGCGGACGGAAAAGCCCTCACTCGTCAAGAAGGGAGGAGGAACCGGCGCAAAAAAGACGGCGAGCGCCAAAGCCTTTTTAAAGATTGGACTTCGTGATTGGAGTCAGCCGCCATTCCGAAGCGAAGGTACGGAAAGGTAGGGGAAGGGGGGGGAATGCAGTCGCTCTAACCCACGAAAAGTTCAAGCATGAGCTTACAAAAAGGGGAAGGGGGGGGTAGGCGTGGTTGCGCTTTCGCCTCCAAAAGGGGAAAGCGAAGAACGTCGGATCGCCCATGAAATGAGCACGGTAGGGGAGAAAAAGGAAAAGAAGGCCGACTATGCGCCATGCACCGAGGTTCTCGGCGATCCAGGGAAAAAGGCCCCTTTATCCGAGTTTACGACGGAGTGTGGCCGGGCAGGGAGGGGGAAGGATGATGAATCCCGAGCCTCGAAAATAAGTAGATGTGCAAATAAAGCGCTCGAACGGTCGGCAAAATAAGGGGGATTTTCAGCCAATGTGTACGGAATGCCGGGAAAACAGATCGATAACGACGATCCCGCGTCTTGGCTCGCTGAAAATCTGCGGCGTGCAGGCGGGTTTGATTAAGTGGTGCGCGCAAAGGTTGCAAAGGAATCGGCGGCAACACCTCGCGGCGGACGGGAAAGAAGGGCGAGATCAAAAAGATCTTGGACCGGCCTCAGATCAAGCGTGCGGGCTAGCCCAAGGAGTACCTGCTGCCAAAAACGTCGGGGGAATGTTTTCCGGGCGAAATCTACACAGGGGGAGAGTGGGGGGGTAGGAACCAAACGTCATTGAAGGCGGAAAGAATGGCTCCGGCAACGAGATCGCCGGACGTGAAGCTACGGGCGGAAATTTGAAAAGTTGTCGGAGCGCGGATGGCTGTCGGGTGAAATTGCGGCAAAAAAAAGAAAAGCATATCGGAGAGAAGTACCAACCAAAGACACGAAGTCATCACAGGGGCAGTGCGGAAAAAAGAAAAAAGAGCGCTGAGTGGAGACCGACCGTCAGATAATTGCAGAGAAGAAAGAGGGCGCGATCGCCGATCATCAAGGGATTAATGCCTAGGGACAGAGTGCGGGCCCTGACATCGGGATGTCGAAGCTCTACGACAAAAGCGTACGGAGTCACGCAGTCGTGGTATAACATGAGCGGACCAAAGATAGGGAGAGCGAAGCCCCTCCGGGGCCAGTACTGGGGCGGGAGCCCCATTTTCGCACAGACGCTTAGGGGGGGAGTTTAAATCCGAAGCAAGGAGGGGAAAGGTGGCACCGCGACAAACGCCACACAGGCGAGGAATCCAATGGGACGGAGGGGGCGGATAACGATCGATTGCCCGCCCAGTAGGAGAAAAAAAGCGAAGGGAACTCGTGATGCGTCCAAAAAGCACCAATCCGCAAGCCCAGAGGAGAAGGCAAGAAATCGAATAGGACAATGCGCCGGACTCAAGGTACTCTCTGACGAAGATCGCGCCGTGGGAACAGAACGATCCCCGTAGGAAGAGCGATTGAAAAGTACAACGGTGAGTCGAGCCCGTACGAATTTCTCCGACGTCCGGAGGAGCGTTGGGAACTGGGTATTCAAGAACGAGGGCAAGGGACCACCAACCACAACTGTCCAGGCGTCCGGAATGGAGGAATTTCATCAGAGAAGAAGGAGGGCCGAACCCCGGATGGTCTCGCAGGCGTAGAGCCCCTCCCGTGACCGGGGATTTTCGGGCTGAA
>Ga0179593_1518941_pt1 | contig 11681 bp, 12 predicted proteins | sample CZODoug2_1_08_16_FD_185931 | JGI IMG/M metagenome (GOLD analysis project Ga0179593, IMG submission 185931) | Vadose zone soil fungal communities from Angelo Coast Range Reserve, California, USA - CZODoug2_1_08_16fungal (PacBio error correction) | ecosystem: Environmental > Terrestrial > Soil >...
GTTTTAAGGCGCAACACCCTGATGTAACGAAGGCCTACCGAAGCGGACCGGACACATAACTTGGATGAGGGGATTCATCTTGCGAGTTCAGCTAACATCCAGTTGTGGTTTGTTAAACGATGGTGATAAGAAAAGGAAGTCTGGGGTGGAGGGCCTACGGCTCCCCCGGAGGGGTAACATCTTTACTTTTCATTACAACTTGAAACGTGGGGGCCCGCAGACTAATGTCTGATGCAAACGGGACAGAATAAAGGAAAGGGTCGCGTAATCAGGAGGAGCAAGGAAGGAGGTTACTGACCGGGGAGGAATCGGCAAGTTTAATGCGGACGGATGAGCATTTGCGTTCTGCGTTCAAAAAAGGGTAAATGGCTCTTTTCTTACAGTTGTGAAAAGAAAAATGGATCGACTATGCAGCGTCGCGACGAGGGAGGGGGGACCCAAGAGCGAAATGTCACCAGTCGCAAGATCAGAAATAAGCAGGTGTCTGGGGGGCTTCCTTTTCCGCCCTGAGAAAAAGCTTTCAATACCATGACGGTTCCGTGTCCGTGGGAAGGGGACGTCGTCCCAATCAGCGGGCGGGGGCCTATCGATGAAGAACACACCAGCTTCGTGTTATCAATGGCAGAGTGGGCTGGAGATAAAGAAAAAAGGGGAGATTCGTCCTACGCGACTTCATCTACCGGTTTGCTGGAACGTATACGTGGCCATGGACCACGGGGCGAAGGGGGAAAACTGGAATTCGTCCTCCAGATGCCAAGCTGGAACGACTATCGTCTCAAAAGATTCAAGGGACTTTTGTCCACTCAGGGGGAGAAGGTCACAAGAGGGACCTGAATGTTCCCACGGATCTAGCCTGCATCCTCCCAAAAGGAACTGTGGGGAAAGGGGCAAAGGCCAACAAATGAGAGAGAAGAAAAGAAGCCTTTGATAGAGTGGCGCGTACATTGAGAAGCGTAATCCAACCAGAAAGGTGTTAGGATAAGTGGAACTGCAGTGGAGGCTTAGGGAAAGCACTGGATCGATTTTGCAGACAAGGGGGGAGAGCACTCGTGCTTCTCTCGTCAATTGTTGTACAAAGAACCACAACAGTCATGGGGGAAAGATCCGTATTTCGCCTGCGTGAAACAACAAGGCCGCCCCCAAGCGCAATGGACCGGCCCCGCCCGGAGAAGCTCTGACTGGACCCGGCCCGGTCCACGGAAAAAAATCGGCGAATTACAGTAATTGCGGAGAGTGAAGGGATGGTTTAGAAAAAACTATCAGCAGTGAAGCGAGGGGGGCTTAAGCAACTATGGAAAGGGTCGCGCGGGAGAAAAGACTTTACGTTTTTGTCAGGGGGGGGTAATGCCACTCCGCTGGGGCGTCTGCAATTTTGAGGAGACATGACGCAAAGAGGGGGGAGAAGGAGAGGTGGCGAACGGGACGCGACTGGGACTTATTGAGAAGGGGGACTCCTGATTGAGGAAACGGAACCGTTATTCACGAGGTCGGGACCAGCCGGAACAACGATTTAGCGCATGAAAACGTATTGGGTTCATTTGGGGGAGAGCGACGCTAAAAAATCGATCTGTAATAACTGGACGTTGCTACCAAGGAAAAAAAGTTTTACCTCCCGAACTGGGAAAAGCCACACCCAATAAACGGACGAGTGGGGACTGGGGCGGTGATGATTAGGTAGCGGGACAGGCTATGCACGGACGCACATTGCAAGGGGAACTCGCCTAAGACACGAAAACCGTATGCCGGGACCGGCGATGACGAAACATCGGAACAACGGCCTCACGATAGTTCGGCGTCGACAGCGTACAACATCGGGAATGAAAAAGAGTGCCGCAGGTGCGGGTCCCGTCGCTGCAACAATCGTCCAAGTTTAGTAAGTAATCATGGGGCCAGCGCGACTTAGAATTGAATTCATGAGGAGTCCTTTGAAGTGAAAAAGAGGAGCTGATGGAAGCCGCACCGTCGAAAGGGGACCAGCTTTAAACTGAGGAAAAAGGGGGGGGAAACAATTGGGGCAAATAAAATTTCCTATTGGGGGAGGCTTCCTTCATTCCAAGGGCTCATTGGATAGAATCGATTTAAGGAAAACAAGGGTAAAAAAGGCCTTTGGGAAGGAATGACTCCATTTCGCATATCAGCTACGAATCTAAAAAAGGGATGTTATAATAGATATCTTGAGAACGGCGATCAAAATGTGTGAAGTCCAATGCCCATTCCAGGGAAAAGACTTTTACAATTGGGCCCAAAAAGTCCATAGAACCTTCCGTGTGGTCGAGAAGATGACAAACCGCCCGCCAAAAGCGGTACCTAGAGCGTCCACTTTCGGGGGGGCCGTTATGCTCCGATCGATCAGAGAACCCTTCAACTGGCTCGGTCACCTTTAAGTTCGCACTCACCACGCTGGCCAGGGTCCTCCAACACGTCAATGTAATTATGAAACTCTCGCCTTCACATTCAATCCTTAGGCGCGCACGTGGCAACCATTTAGGAATGGGCTAGTACCGGTTGGGACTAGGGGCGTGCTAAAAAAAAACCAGTCCGCCCCGTGAACAGAATTCGGTTGAAGAAAAAAAGTTTACTGTAAGCGATGTTGAGAGCGTTCGATACACACTTGAAATTGCGGGAGCAGGGTGCCAATTGTCGTCATCAGAAGGAAAAGCCTGTGGGAGAATGATCGAATTGGCGGCAAGCAGAACAACCGCGAATGCTCTGGCGCCGGGAATCGCTGAGTCTCAACGCATTCAAAAGGGAGAACCGAAGAAAGCATTGTGTGCATCCCAACCCACGGAGAAGGAATGGAGCAAACCAGAAGGAAACCAAGTGTGTTGATGGGGAAAACAGAATATTCCCTCTGTGCGTAGTGAGAAAAGTAACCCAAGCAAACGTGCAATGCGAATCGGCTGGAGGGGGAAAGGAGCTTCTCGGATCTAAAGTGCGGATAGCCGGAGGAAGTTCCGGTCATCACATCCAATAGGAGGAAAGCTGAAACTAAAAGGGTTGGGCCGACCGATCCTGGAACTCAAACTGTGCGTCAAGAGCCTCAAAATTGTACGAGCATGAGGATAAAACAAAAAAAAAAAAGGTACGGCTTAGCAAAACACTCATAAGTCAACATAGTGAGGTAAAAACAACGCGAACTCTATCGCCGGGTTCTTCTTGGGAGGATCTTCACGAACGCTGTGAAAAGGCCACAAACAGACTGCACATAAAGCAAGTTACCCGTAATAGTCGGAAGGCAGTGGGTATATGCGGGCAGGGTCGGTAAAAAAGTCCACGCTAGATCCCTACGTGATTGAGCGGGGGATGGGCGAAGGGTGGCGTTACCGCAGGCCGCACGTGATCTAGAGTCCAACAATGAAGTGCCGGGACATGCGAGGTTGGACAAACCCACCGGAACTGAGGGGATGAAGAAGACCCAGGCCTTGTGGAGCAAAAAGCAGTGGACGAGTGCAAAAGGGGAACAATCATTCCCAATGCGCGCGTCAAACTTCCAGAGCATGGTTCACAGGGGGGGGGAACAGAAAGGGACTCTAGAGAGTTCATTAGGCGCCGTCAGCTTGGAAGATAGTCTCCAGAAATGTAGGTGGGAAAGCGCCCTACAACCATCATCAGGGTCTCGGGTGCCAGATGTCTCTACCGGAACAGCACTGCCCTTGGGAGACTTAAAAATCTTCGATTCCAAACTCCCTTAAGCACTTCGGCCGATTGACGCCCGTGAGCGAGAAATCAAGATTCTAAAACCAGGGCCGGGGAACTCAACCCATGGATCAATCAAAACGGGTCCCTCCTATATAAGTGCGGAAAGGAAAACCAAGGTTTCTAGCCAAGCGAACTAGCAAAGAAGGGGGGAAACAAAACGAACAATTTAATCCTTGTCGCGGGTGTAGGCCTATATAGCACGTAGGGAAAAAAGAGGATCCGCCAATGAGCACTTAACTATGAAGGGTGTCTATGATGCAATCAGGCAGGGAACAAGAAATCACACCTGCATGAATGTGGGAGGGGAGCTACCAACGTTTAGGCAGCTAATTCACGAATCTCAGGACCAAAAACGGAGTGAAGATGTGGGCTAAACTGATGCAGTAGTCCCACATGGATAACCGCCCTCATTTTGCATGGGTTGAATGGGGAACTCCAAAATAAAAAAGCCAGGAAAAATAAACTATCACCGAGCCCCTACTAAGAGGTAAGCACCTCCTAGCTAAAAAACAGCCAGGAAAAAAAGAGAGCGAAACGGTTTACGGAAAGAGAGAAAGACATTCTTCTGCTGGGAAACCGTACAGTTTTGTATGGAAAGAAAGATTTACAACCAAAAATCCAGAATCGTTGTAATCAAACCCTCAAAATCGGGGACGGATGATGGGGCGATAAAGGCCTACTGGACAGTACGAATGAGCTGGCCAACGAAGGAACTTCAATCGAAAAATGATGTTCCGAAAAAAAAGAAATTCCGATTACTGCTAAGACGTGTGGAAGTGAACCAGGATCGGCGAACACGGAGGGAGGAGAGAGAGAGTGGGGGGGTGTCATCCAACGCCTTATGAAAGCAGGCGAACCCGGTATGGAAAACGGGAGTAAATCTTGAGGGGAAAAGATTAGAGGGGTAAAGAAAATGGAGCCGGGGGGGACAATGAAAGTAGAAAAACGGGTGCAAGATCAGAACAAGGTTTTGAGACGAAAAGGGGTTTGAGTCCGAATTTCGGGGGGGGGAGGAAAACCTAATTCTCGTGTATGGAATCGGGGGAACAATTAAAACATTTAACTTTTTCCAAGAGACGAAGGCGGAGAGGAGAAGGGCCAAAAAAGGGGCGTGATGTCACGGCAGGGTAGTTCCCATTCTGGGAGAGCCGAGGAGTTTGACTCGGAGGAGATCTAGCTTTCAAGATTGGGGGAAAGAAATTTCTTCAGTGGTAACTTGACTGCAACATGTGAAGACTGGCGGGGAGTGGATGACAAATGTGCAGATCCTCATAAGGCGGCTACAATAGAGTCGCCTAAAAACGCTTTGAAGGCACACGGCAAAAGAATGTCACAACAGGTCGCGGTAGGGGCTCCAGCAAAAGCCAGTTAGGCTTGGGAAATTGTCCGTCTGCCTAAAGGCGCATTGATCCATTCTATAGGGTCCGTCTCCTGGGGGCATTAAAGGGAGGAGGAAATCCAGTGGGCGGTTTTTCGAGGCCGAAAACCTGGAAAGGGTTTTAGCACTCAGCGCGGGGGAAAGCGGGGGAGGCCGACCGAAGACCAAGGTCGGGTTCGTCCTAAGAAGAACGTCAAGACGAAGAACGAAAGTGTCTTGGCAGTCAAGGGTGAAACAAGGCGCCTGGGGATATAAGTCTTGATATAGGGCATTCGAGAGGTCCTACTTGGCCAGGAATTCCAAAGGGGAAGGGGGGGGGAAACGACGGACCGAAGTGAAGTCCAAGGGAGATCTTCATTTCAAGGCTAGCCCGGTTCATGTTCCCTCAATTGAGTCTGGTGAAGGTAGGATCAGGAAAAACGCGGACTGGGGGCACTATACCTTGGAGAATCGCTGGACTCAGGCTCATTTGAAAAGGAGGAAGCCACGAGCGGAAGTGGAAACCCGGCGAAGGGGTTGGACACAAAAACTCATTGTGGGGAGGAAGCTAGCAAAGGGAATCGGATTTTAACAAACGAAGGGGACGCTTCTCAAACGGTCCGGGGGGTGGAAAATCGAGCTCCCGCACAGGTCATGGTGGGGGGAAAAAGAGACGTCACCTTTGGAAGGCGGAATAAGAGCGAAACTCGCTCAATTGTACCGGGGACAGGTCTCATTAGAAGCTCTGACTTGTCAAGGGCCACAAACCATCCCTAAAACCCCACAACTATCGCATTACTGAATTGAGGGAGATGAAGGCGGTTCTGTCTAGATATAGCCGAACTATCACAGCAGGCCAGGAGCGAAGTTGGCTAGCACAGAGGCCTGGGGGAATGGTAGGGAGGGAAAGGAGTTGGAAGGTGGGATGGAAGCGGGATCAGAGTAAGGGCGGGACTTCAATGGAGGAAGGACGACATGCGTCCATGAGTGGGCGGAATTAGGAGCATCGGGCCGGATTATTTAAAGAATCCGCCGTGGATGGAACATCAAACGGCCCCCCGGAAATAAAAAAGCACGAGATCACAGGGGGGAAAAAAAGGGAGGGAACCCGCCCGGACGCCATTTAGCAGAAACCGGTTCTTGGTTTCACGGGGTGAACGAGAAAGACTACGACATAGATGCGGGGAATTGGCCAATAACCAACTGGACATACCGCGGTTTTCTAAGGTCCTTGATTAAGCCGGGAGCACACGCCACAACAGGGGCCTACTATTGGTGTCAGCTTGGGGCTTGCTTTAAAAACAAACTAGTAAGAAAGTAAGGGCCGATCATTCAGGGCCGTTTAAAAGTCCAATGACTCGGAGAGGACTAACAGGATCTTGTGGAAAACCCTGCGGTACCAGCGGCACACACATGGCTCAGTACTGTAAGCGTCGGAACGAAATTTCCTCCCTCGAGAAGTGAAAAGGTCCAAACGCCCTTCGGGGGGCCAAGGGGGGCGAGCGTGGTTTCGAAGATCTGTTCCCAAGGGGAAAAGCGAATCATGACCTCAGTTTTACACCGCCGGAAGGGGGTTCATGAGATAAGCCGGGCAAATGAGGACGGTCAAAAGTTGAGAGAGGAATTGATCAGGGCGGGAAAATGTAGCAGTAGTGGACCGGTCGACAAGGGCCAAGCAAACTGTGGCGAAAACGAATTTCAAACCGGGGGTAGAGGGAGGTAGCAAAACTGTGGCAACTGTTGTAGTAGGAGGGGGTCCCCACGGTAAAAGCGACTTTGAGGCAGGGGAACTTCCAGTGGGGGCGAATAAGGTCTAACTTCTCCACCAAAAAAAAAAAAACGGAGGGGATGAAATGATTTGACTGACGTGAACAACGAGTCCATGCCAAATGAAACAAAGGCGAGATGTTGACAAGGGGGGACCCGAAGCCGTATATCAGCCTACGGCCATGTCGAAAGAGGGAAAACCTCCCATCTCGGAGGAATTCTTGCCCAAGGGGCTGGAAAGTAGGGGAGGGAAAGCGTCAAAGGTGAATCACAGGTGGAAGGCAAAAAGGGAGACAAGACGACCCACTGGAAGTACACTCAGGACCAACGGGAGTGAAAAGAAGAAAGGAATTGTTCTAACTGCTCGCCCGTGGCAAAAAAGGGACCATTATTCAATCGTGTTAGGGGGACCAGAGCACCGGCACAAGGGAGGGAAATTTTTAATGCGGACAAGATGGTGAGAAGATGTCGATCTACGACGCATCAGTGAATCCTGGGTGGTAAAGTCTCATCTATGAAAGAGGTTCAGAGAGGAGGAGAGGGGTTGGGGGTCGAAAAAGGACGAGAAAACGGGCTTCTCTTCCGTCGAGCTGTTACTCTCAGGGAACAGCGAAAACCTCGTCGGGCGGGGGGCCATAAGATAGAATTCAGGCGGAAAAACCGCGAGTCCCGGTGTTTGACTTAACGAGGGATTCAACAGGAATGTTTTTCTAAGAAGAAACCTAACAATCCGGTTCATCTAAAGAAAAGTAGACGGCTGGTTAAAGGGAAATTACACTAGGTGAGTCGCCCAATTGCGGAGACGTATGAAGTTTGAGGTCATAAAACACAGAGCAGCTGCGAGAATTTCGCCCAATAAAGAATAAAGTGACGGGCCAAACTAATGTGCCCGCCCGGGGTGATCAAAAAACTAAAGTAGTACTATGACGGGAGGGTAGATGCTCAGAACAACAGGATAAAAAAACCTTATCGGAATCTTAAATCCGCTAAAACGCGAAGAGATGGTGGCTTAAGCAACTCGAAGATCTGCCGCAGGGCTGATCTTTGGCTGCAGAATTGGTGGACCTGACAAGCAAAGACTTCATCTCACGAAGTTCGGAGTGCTCTTAGAGGGTGGTAAAGTGGATGAATGGGCGGTTGCAGAACATAAGACTCTTCGACGCGCGATCACCTTGAAGGACTTTGCCCTTTTGTGGCCGTGCCCCGGGGGAAGAAAACGGGGATCGGCTTTAAACAAATGACCGGGGTTTCGTTCTCGGGTGGAAACACAAAAAACCTGCAAGGGGGAGGGGGACGAGCAGAAAGCCTCCTTTTGATCAAAAATCCGCAGGGAAACAGGGTTAAAAATCCAGTGACTTCCACTTCACGCTACAAGTCGAAAAGGAACGGTTCAAAAACGGGGGAGCGACGTGGGCGAAAGATCGCGCTGGCCAGATGTCCCGCCCTGAGGAGACAAAAGACTCAAGGGAAAGCGTTATCTGCCCCCGATGTCGTGGCCTGCGGGACCTACTAAAGCAGCGCGGGCGGTGATGAAATGTTAGCGCGTACCATTCATCAATTTGGGAACTTAAAACTTGAAGCGAGGCCAACGGACCAAGTACGGTCAGAGAGTCACGGAAATTGCGCATCGTGGAGACACGGAGCATCAGATTCTCTCCAAGTCAACGTTCTCAACCCCAAGGATCTGTTTGGCAACGAGAGAGACAGGCGACGTAGACGCCAACTTTGGGGTGAGACACGCGTCGAAAGGACAACGCTCACGCGAGGGGCAAAATCAAAAACTAAGAAAATAGGGGCTGCCTGGTCGCCTGAACACTCCACGACCTATTGACGAAATGGGAGTGCCCGGACAACAGGGGAACCGAGCGAGGACATGGATTTAAGAGAATAATTCAGGACGAGGCAAAAAAAGGAAAGCAAGAAACACTGCGATGTTTCTGGGAAAAAGGAGAAATTGGGGGTTGAAGTTCCATCTTCGGAACGTAACGAAAGCAGGTATAGCCGGCGGAAAGTGTCGTTGGGAGAAAAGGAAGGCAGGGGGATGCCCACATGGCAGAAAAAGAACCAGTTTGCAAATAATTTTGGATACGGAGGAAAAACATGCAAATGACGGAACATTCCGACCAAGAACAGCCGCGGGGAAAGCGTAAAAAAGGTAAAAGAACCTCCTCGAGACCCACAGCCTGGAAAGATACGCCGAGAAAGAAGTCTTTCGGGATCCTGGGGAATGGTCTGAGGGAAAACGTGAGTGAAAAGGAAGATTTTACAATGAGCCGTATTCAAATAAACAAGAATCGGTTGCGTACTAAAAAACCTAAAAAAGGCCGGCAATTCCCTTTCATTTGGGACGGAAGCGTTAGGGCCAATAGAATCGAAGTTAAAATAAAAGGTGAATGTGAAGAGGCCCTCACGGGGCCTAGGCCAGGCTCCTGATAAATCAGGAGGTTAAGATGAGACCAAAGAAAACAAAAACGTAAGAGGAAAAGAAGGGGAAGTGGGGCATCTTCACAAAAAGAATGTAGCGGCGGAAAAGGGAATATGGGTAAGTTCCGAACATCACAGGGGGAAGGGGAATACAGTCCCACAGGACACAGAGGAAAGAGGCCGGACGCAAAGTACGTAACTCTGGTGGTTGGGACGAGGGTTAGTCCAAACAGGATTCTTTTGTGCCAAGGAGAATATTGTTCTTGACTGTCAAGGGATTACAAACATGAGTGGGGACAAAGAAGACGAAGCTTCAGGGATTGCCGCAACAAGCGATGATGTCGGCGGAAGAGGCACCCGTCTAAACCGATGTTGGGAAAAAGGGAAAAAGTCTTTGCATATGGGGGAAGGAGTGTCATGGGAGGGATAAAAGGGAATGTCACCATGTTCAAAGACTGTGCGGGCGTGGTGCCATGTGGACAAAATCCTTAATTCCTAACGGAAAAGGGAGAAATCCGCTCTAACGACTTTCTAATGTCCGGAGACGGAAGTAAAAACAAGGTAAGTGACGGTGCCAGAAAAAGAAGAAGTGCTTCTTGCAGCACGCGTCCTGAAGATGATCCTTGTAATATGAAAAGGGAGGAAGTCCTCAGGGCAAACCTGAGGTCGTAAAACAGCGTGGGAGGGTTGAAAGAGAGAAGGGGAGGACAAGGAGAAATGGCGTTTTTGAGCCAAGGCTCGTGTAGGGGTCTTAACAAGAGAACAAGGAACGGGAGGGGAGAAAAACTGCCGCATCTTGTCGGGCGTGACGGAGAGAGGGACGGATTGGCTTCAATGGGTGAGCAAACAGAAGGTGGAAAAAATCGTGATGGGGAAGGCTCCACGATGCGAATCGTTAGAAGAGCTCTAGAGAAACTGTGACCAGACGGGGGTCAAATCAAAAGTGGAAAAGGCAAAGACTTGATTCCCCGGTCGGCGGAAAACGCCCAGCTGATGGGGGGGGTAAAGGCCGGCCACGAAAACGCGGGCCACCGATAAGGATACCTGGGGGGAGAGGCTTCGGTAGACATCATGGAAAACGAGATAACCCACGTCAGGAGGAAGGGGTGGGAACCCGGCAAAGAAGTTTGGCAAACCGCATTGGGCATTCGCGGGAAGAGGTCTCCACGGATAACAAGGACAGGACGACTGGCGCCCAGATCGCAAGGTGGGTGGGGACAGGACTAGCTGAAAACGGCCAAGGTCAAAGTTGTTAAAGTCGATAAAGGTAAAGGCGGGAACGAAAAAATTCTCACACCACCACGCTGCAATGTTTGGGGGACATAAATGCCTAGGAGAAAAAGGGATACAGAATTTCCCAACAACGCATCCCACGACCCGCAGAAAGAGCGAATTGAATACTTGCGGAAAGGGGGAGATGTTTGACTGTGGTAAAAAGATTCCGCAAAAACAGCAAGGAGATAGGGGGAGAGGTGAGGGCCATATGTCCTGTCGCGGGTCTTGGAATCTAAGGATAAGGGAATGGGGAATCGCATCAGAAGACCGAGGAAGGGCGTTAGGACAGGTGGATGAGCAAACAGGCACAGGAGGGTGGAGAAACTGGATCATCTGTGGCGGCAAAAGGAACTAGGGGCACATTCGAAGTAGATAGGAAAACGGCACCGACAGGGAGGGTAAGCCTCAAATCTCCGCCACTATAGATTACTTTACACAGAACGTCGACCGATTAATTCACCTTGCGGGGTGTCCTTGGGTGCGAAGGAGAGAGAAAACCCGAGGGAATACTTGTGAACGTCAAAACACCAGGGAATCAGCGGGGGGACACTACCGACGGGGTGCGAGCTGTGAGCACACAAATGCCGGTGGGGTTCGGGGAGGGGGAGAGTCTTGTACTTCAGAAAACGTAAAACGAAGGGGAACGACCGGACAGAGTGCCGGTTGGAAGGAACAAGCGCTGAAATTAAGGAAGGCTTGAAGGGACGAGGCGACTCAGCGGCCACCAGGAAATCAAGATTTTCAAGGAGGAGGGTTCTGAAATATCTACCAGTTCGGAGCGTTAAGAAAAAGGGCAACTGCCTTCTTGACAGGGCGGCTGTGTCGAAGCGAAAAGGGGTCCAAAGGGTAACCGACATAGAATCATGTTTTCCAAGCGCTGAAAGCTAGGATTAGGTCTCAATCCATGGGAAAATGAGGAACTAATTTCAAAGGGTGAGTCACGAAAGGAAAATTGATAATAAGCTAAATGTGAGAGTCGGGCGCTGGGGGGAAATGTACCATCACCTTGCCACTACAGGGGGGACTGGAGGAAGGTAGAGGCGGCGGACATTTTCGAAAACGGCGGAAGAAAAGGATATACGGTAAGAAGAATTGTAAAGAGTCCTTTGTGGAAGGGGCAACATGGAAAAAAAGTCCGTGCGCTCAAGCCTTGGAGGGA
>Ga0179593_1551961_pt1 | contig 11681 bp, 15 predicted proteins | sample CZODoug2_1_08_16_FD_185931 | JGI IMG/M metagenome (GOLD analysis project Ga0179593, IMG submission 185931) | Vadose zone soil fungal communities from Angelo Coast Range Reserve, California, USA - CZODoug2_1_08_16fungal (PacBio error correction) | ecosystem: Environmental > Terrestrial > Soil >...
TGAAAAACTCCTCCTTTCACACCAGGGAGGAGGTGGAAAAAATAAAATGCCGTTATGTAGGTATAGCGGCGTCTAATTGCCGTAGAGGGGGGCCTAGGGGTTTAAAAAGGGCGTAGTACCTGGCGATAGGAAGAAAAACGTCGAAAATCCTGTAAAATTTGGAGGTGGTACTGCGCTTTATAAAAACTCTTCTGAAAGTTGCGGAGCCGAACCGAGGGGAACCTCATTCTACATTTGCCCTCCACGCCGTCGCTTTGGGCAAAAAGGGGGTAGGATTAGCAAACAGGGACAAAACCTGCAGGGAGGTGAGGTGTAGGAGTGATGGGGTTGACGCGAATAGATGTTAAAAAGAAATATCGAAAGGGACCTATCCTGTGCTTGGGAAGGAAAGGGGAGGGGGGAAAAAAGGACTCTTAAAACTGAAAAAAGGTGCGGAAACTGAATCCCGCGCCAGCGGATGACTCATCCTTGAAAGGAAAGAGAGGAAAAGAGCTTTCAAAAGGGGGGAGTGGTAGAGGGCCGGGCGAGCAAAACAATGGACGCGATGCCTGGACGGGAATTGGAGAAATTCCCAACTTACAACCAGCGGGGAAGATTCATCGAAGAAGGGGGAGGAACGAGTGTGGAAAAAAAAGTCTGTGGGGGCAAACATTTCAAAGATCTGTGGGGATAAATTGGAAAGCCGCGCACGAAAAGCACCTCGATCGACAGATAGAAGACTGAGTTAAAAGCTAGGGAATCAGAACCGTATGCTTCAAAGAAAAACCGAAAAGGATGAGTTTCAAAAGAAAAGTATTCCCAAAAAAAGAAAAGGCCATAGAAGAGGGGAAAGCGAAAAAAATGACCGGACCTGGTAGAGGAAGTCAAAGGACCTGAGGGGGAAAGCTCAAAACAAAAAATGGGGATCTAAAAACTGGTTTGACATAACCTCAGCTCAAAAAGACAAGCATCGGCGGGAGGGAGGGATGGGAAAAACCTGGACAATGCTCCGAAAAAGAGGAAAAAACCAAAAACTTCAACAAAAAAAAAAACAAAAAAAAAAGAAAAAAACAAAAACAAAAAAAAAACAAAAAAAAAAAAAAAAAAAAAAAAAACAAAAACAAAGAAAAAAAAAAAAAAAAAAAAAACAAAAAAACAACCGTGGGTCTGGTTACTCCAAATCCGTCCTGACCCGAGGAACAAAAAGTTCGTTTTCATTTGAAAGATGTCGACGGGCATGGGGGGAATCGGCACACAGGGAAGCAGCCCCACGAATGCAGAGGGAAGGGAAGGGAGAAATCCACAGAAAATAAGATGGGGGAACGTGGAAGGCAATTGGGGGGGGGGGGGGGCTTCCAAGCGGATATAGCACGTCATGTTTGATGAGTGGTACGGAGGGGAATAAGCCAATCGAGCTCAAAAAGAGCACACCAGACAACGAAAAAAATTTTGACACGGGGGCAAGATACCTACTACCGTAGGGGCAGAACCTCAACAACAAAATCATATTAGGAAAAGGTATAGGAAGAAACTGGGAGATTGATCGCGGCTCCAAAGCCCAAGCTCAGGGCGAGCTACCGGCGTGCAACGGCCGAGGATGGAGCAACACGGGCTCCGGGCGGAGAAGAAAGAAAATTTGAAGGGCGGATGGGTCGATAACATGGGGAGTGAGAGGGGCAAAGGCAACCACACTGACCGTTGGGAAATCCGGAAAAAACACGGCATTGAAAAATACTATAAAAAGAGGCACAAGAGGGGGTAAGGGGACGGGCACCAGTTCCGTAGTTTAAAAGCGGGCACCGGAAAGAAGGGGGAAAAACTGCAGGGAGTAAAAAAGAGGGGGGGTCCATGAACAAGGTCTGGGAATGCATACATTAAACGCGCCGGGGGGGAAAAAGGGGGTCGGAATTGGGGAGAGGGTGCACAAATTGGGGGAAACGAAGAACAGTCCACCAAAATCCAAGGGGAGGTGCTGGTGTCAAAGGAAAAAACCGGGAGAAAAAGAAGGCCTATTAAAGGACAGCAAAACAAGGGCGGGAAGCAAAAGGGGCCGGAAAAAGGTGCGTAATGGGGGGTGTATTGCTGACACCCAATTGTTTCGAAAAAAGAAGAGGAGGAGCTATTACATGTATGAGGGAGGGAAGATCCGACCAAGGTGGCAAGGAAAAGAAGAGGGAGAGACAAGCGAACCGAAAAAAGAGGGGTTGGTAACAGGGAAGAGACCCGGGTCGGAGTTCCCCCTGCTAGCGGGGAACTGGAACAACAAACTGGGGCTCAATGAGATCTAAAAAGGGGGAGTAAAGGGGCTGACTTGGGGGGGGGGGGACGGTGCACCAGACACCGTAAGTCAAGCTCCCAATTGAGACTACCAAAGAGGAACACGTCAAAAAAAGGGGGTAGGTAATTCGCGAGTGGAAAAAGCGGCTAAGGCAGAAAGAAAAGCTATTTTCTAGGGAGGGGGGGACTACTCCTCATAAAACGCAAGAGAGGCTCCTCTCTAAGTGACGCCTTTAACTTGGGGGAAAGAAAAAAGCAAAAAAAGGTCCAAGTGAGGGAAAACGGGAAGGAAAGGTGGGGGGGGGTCACCTTGTGGAAAACTAAACGAGGATGTTGCTCTGTAGATAAGTTGGGGCCGCAGCCGGGACCGCATATTATAATGGGGGGGGAAGGGAAAGAGGGAGTTCCCAACGAGTTTGACATCAACTCCCAAACTGACCAATAAATGGACTGAAATGGAAAACGTGAAGTGAGAAGGGAAAAGGAGTGGTTCACAATTAGAACTCAGCCGCGTCCAAAAGGCCACAACCGAAAAAAGGTTGGTAGTACAAAAGTGGGGGGGAAACGAACTCAGGGAACCCTTACAGAGATAGGGAAGACGTTAACGGATGTTCACACAAATGCGGGGGGGGGCAGGGGGGGGCCCAGCACTCGCACGAACATCAGCAGGGAGAATCCAAACTAGGGCGGGAGAGGAAAGCCAAGGGGTGGTGTAGACAATTACGAAGCAGGGGCGGCAGTCCCTGCGCTTGGGGTAAGGGGGGCAGAGAAACTCTATCGATCTGGGGGCGAGAAAGGACTGGGAAGAATAAAAAAAAAACATAGGAGTGAAGCCGAAGTTGATCCTTTGGGTGCGCAAATTGTCAAAGAATCGATGATTTTTGACAAAATTTGGGGAATGGGGCGCCTAATGGAGCAGGTGCATGGGAAAAAAAAGGTCCTGGCCGCTGAAATCAACATGAATGCGATAACCGAAGGCAACATAGTCCTTTCTAGAAAAAGGGAAGGAAACCGGTCAAAAGAAAAAAAAAATTAGGCAGGAACCGTTCAGGCCCCTTACATAATGACATAGTAGCAGCCGGCATGTTTTAAGAGAAGATTAAAGGATAAATCGGCCAGAGAAAATTGTTGTGTTACGTAGACGGAAAAGGGGGGGGGTGAGACCAACCCGAAAAGGAGGGGTTTAAACTGTCGTCCGAGGCCATTGTCGTGTTGGGGGGACTCCAGGAGGGGCCGAGGAGTGGGGAAGTGGGGGTTTTGAAAAATGCACATTCTTATAACGTGAAAAGACATGGGTGCACGGAATAAAACGCGTTGTGTTGGTGGGGGTATTGAAGAAAGAAAGCCAAGAAATGAATTTGCGATAGATAAATTACGGGGATGGGATTTGGGTCGGTTTTCAGGTCTGGAGGGAGATCGGAGACACAATGCAGGCGAATAATCTAGTTCAAGGGAATGGACTGGGAAGGTCCCGCAAGATAAGGGGGGTACCATAATCATCAATGGCAGGGAATGGGCGCGGGGGATATCTGGGCAGGGCTTTGTTTGGATGTCCCCCTGAAGGATTCGCAATCCTAAGACAGGGGGGGAGCATTTGATGGTTTTAAAAAACCTGTTGTGGGGGGGGGGAGGAGGGGAACCGGGGGGGTCTGCGGATGAGAAAAGAGGGATCGCGCTATCGAGGATTGTTCAGAAGTGGTGAAATTGGATCAAAAACTTAACCATTAGGGAATTAAAGCCCTAGAAGAACGGGAAAGGAAAAACGAAAGCTAGAAGGCCAGTTGGGTTAAAGGGGGAAAAATTATTCTCAGGGAGCCGCGCGGTTCTTAAAACCATTTTCAGAAAAGCATCAGTCCCCGCGAAAAGGACGGAAAAAAAAGTTAAAGTCCAAGGTCTGCGGAGATCAGGATTGCAGAGGGGGAAAAAGCCGCCTTCACCAGCTGGACTTCACTGAAAAAACGCAAACTCAGAGAGTGTTGCCAATGTCAGTGCCGTACGATCTGGACAAACACGGGAGAAGCGGAGGAAAAGGGGCCATGTCGTTAATAAATGATTGAAAAAACATCAGCGGTGGCGGTCTAAAAAATCAATCGATTTAAAACAGAAGAAGCAAGCAGAACAGTGGGGTCAAAAAAAAAGCTGGGAAGTCTTTTTTCGTGGCAGACAGGTTCGGCAATCGATCTGCACACAATTATGAAGTCTCAGGGGGAGGCGCCACCGGCTTCACTCGGGATGCGGCGGGCCAGATGCATGGGTGCCTTGGCGCAAAAAAAAACACAAAAAATAAGAGAAAAACACTGGACAACAATGGGGATGAACAGGGTAGAAAAAAACTCAACACGAACAACAAAGGGGGGGGAGGGAGTGAATGAGACTTGAGTACTCAATACGAAGTTCACCAAAGGGGGGGAGAAAGCCCATGGCCGGTGGAGGAGCGGCGCAGGATAACCGGGGGGACGTCAGAGAAGGAGGGGGGTAAGGGGTGTGGAGGCTGAGTATCGGACACCTGCCCCAGAAGCCGGTAAAGAGGGGACGTTGGGGGCGCCGGGAGGAAAAATCTGGCGTCAGTGGGAAAAGGGCGAGAGGGGTAGAAACTGGGAAGGGGACTCAGTCTAGAAAAAATGCTAAGCAGGCCGATTTGCCAAAGTGGTCCAGAATAAAGGAAACAGTGACAGAGAAAAAAAACCCAAGGGGAGGTCTGACGGGGGAAAAGGAAAGAGTGGGACTTGGGGCGATATATTTGTGAAGGGCATCCTGCTGTATATCACACAACCGCGACCGAAAGGGGGGGGAAGAGGGGGAAGGTGGAAAGGGACTTTGCCCGAGGGGGGCGACGGCGGCCGGGTGCAACGGAAAAGCCGCGCAGATAATTGTTCAGGGGGACCCTTTTGGAAAGGACTGTAGACCGGGCCGAGGAGAGGGCAGGGATGTATCAAAGTGGCAGGACTTAGGGAGCCGAAAGAGGAATTCACGAACTAAGCATGGGGGTTGAAAAGTCACAACTTCTGACATCTGTTAGAATGTAGAGAACCTCAGACAAGGGGTCGGAGAACACAAATAAAACGGGGGGGGGAACATTTGACTGCAGGGAGGAAAGGGGAGTTAGAGTTCGGGAATCCTAGGACAAACAACCAGCCCAAGACACACTCAGAGCAGAAAAAAGATCTGAAGGAGGCTAGAAACGTCTCGGATTCTGGGGAACAAACCTAAAAACTTACAGAAAATTAGAATTATTCAACATCCTTGGGGGGGTGGTGGGGGGGGGGGGGGGGGGGGGGGGGGGTGTGGGGGGGCGTCATAGCATCTCTAATAAAAAAAAACCCAGATTTTTCGGCCTTTTATGGAAAGGAGCCGCATATTGGGGAGATGCTTTAAAGCAATAAAAAACAATTTGGAAGGGAGGGCTGACCAAAAAGGGTAAAAAGTCCGCTTGATCAAACCAAAAAGGAAAAAAGTCCGAAATGGAGCTCTGAAAACCTGGGACATGAAAAAAACGCGATCTGAAGCTCGAAAAGGATTGTGGTAGATAAACCCCCAAATCACGCAATACTGGGAGGTCCAAAATTGGAAAAGAGGGAAGGGGGGAAGGAAAAAGAGTTGCTCCAGTGCATTACGTCTAGGTGCCGGCAGCGGAGAAGGGCCTGGGGGGAAAAACAAACCAAGGTTGGAAACTGTGGGCTTGGGAAGGACCAAGCGAGGATGGTGAAAAGAAGGGAGTGGTGTCCGTCATGGTTATTCTGGGGTAAGAGCCGGACGAGAGAGCGCAAATACCAAAAAACCAAGAGTATCTATTCGGGGGGTTTGGGGGAAACATGTTCGATCAAATGTGAATGGAAAAACCTCCACCGAAAAAAAAAAGAGAGAGAGGAGACTGAAGAACAGAGAAAGAGGATAAACTTATCTGAGTTACCCCATCAAAAGACGATTGCGCAGACCGGAACAGTCTCTAATTGATCTAACCATAAGTTAAGGAAAAAAGAGACGACAGTAAAAAGGGGGGGGATGGTATCGAACTGTCTTCTTGGAAGTGGGGGGGGCAAAAAAAGCACCTGATTTGGTCCCGCGGCATTAAAGGGAACCAGGTCTTATCTTTCAAAAGTCAGACCGGGGGGGGGAAGGGGCAATTCCTATTTTTTTACTAAAAAACGGAGCGATGTTCGGCAAGCCTTGAGAGGGGGATGGTAAAAAAGGCCGGAAATTGCAGGAGGCACAAAAAAAAGTCAGGAGAAAATCAAGGAAGAGTTGTGGAGGAAGGGGAAACAGAGGCAAAAGGGGGGGACGACGGACATCTCCAAAAAAAATTGGGACATTTTAGTGCGAACCGCAAAAGGACACCAAAAAGTCCAAGATAAAGCAAACAGGTAAAAAAGAAAATACATGTTAAGCTGAGCAGCCCAGGGTCAGCATTGAAAGAGGGAGGTTGGGGCTGTCAACCGGGAAAATGAGACCAATCGATGGAGAGGGGATTACATGTAAAAATGACCGATCCACGCCGACAACGGGGGGTGAGTGCAAGCGGGGGGGGAAAAGAAGCGAACATGAATAAGGGGGGACAATTAGATGCGCTACATTCTGGGCTCTTGAAAAGGAGAAGTGGAGGACTTGGCAACGCCCAAGGATACAAAAAGAAGGGAAGAGGGGAAAAAATAGAGGAAACGGGGGTTGATTAGCAAGCTCCGCATGGGAAAGACGAAAGCAGGGGGAAGAATCGTCCACCTCAAACAGATCTTCAGGGTCGCTTGAGTCTTAACTGGGAAAGTCAAAAAAATCTCTTTAGGAGAGGGAAGGGAAATCGACGAATGTCTCAAAGTGGCTCGAACTCTCACAGGTGTAAAAGCATCACGCAGAACCCCGGGAAGCCCTGAAACGAATTTTAGGTGGAAAAAAATTTGTTTTTAGGGGGGACAGGCCCGCTGATGGGGGGGAGCAAAAGTCACGGGGGGGAAAAAACAAGCAACGTCATAAGGTGTATAGGGAGGGGGGAGTGTTCGGAGGGAACAAACGAGTTGCCGCCACAAACCCACCTACCATAATGTCAAAGGGGGGCCGAAAAAGGGAGGGGTCATGAGGGGAAGGGGGGTTTACAGATAAAGAGGCCAAAGGCTTGCAGACAAAAAAAGCAAGGGGGGAGGTACCAATAAGGAAATTGGGCAGGACAATTCAAAACGAGGGCGGGACCCTATAGATTTGTCACAAGGCTTGACTTCAAGGAATTACACCCAGGGACCCTGCGTGCTTGTGGCCGGGCCGAAAAAACCCATGTAAGATAGAAAAACTCCACTTTGTCAAGATCAGATCTAAGCGAGCCAACAGGGTGTAGAGCACTTCGAAGAAAAGGGCAGAAGTCCGAGAGGGGGAGGGGTCAGGCCGGGCGGGGAGAAAGACTATATGAGGGGGCAGATACTGAATACTCGGCCCTTTCGTAGGGTGGGAGGTCATCACGGATGGAAAAATAGCACCTTTTTCCAAGAATGGAGGGGAGAAAGGGGGGGGATATGGGGCTCGCGATTGGAGTCAATCCGTAAGAAAGATCAATAAATAAACCCAACGGGGAAGGCCCAAAAGTGGGGCATGAACACGCCAAGCCGAGAGTTCCTTAGACACAAGTGGGGGGAGGATAGGGTCTCTATGGCGCAGGAGGAGGGAGGTGTGGCCAGAATTCACAGAGAAAGAGTGGAAACTTATCCAATTCCATTTGGAAAGGAAAAGGGGAGCGGTAGGGGGGGGTTGTGGGGTCGAAGAAAAAGGGGGTGCACAAAATTAGCGGGGAGGAGGAATGGGGGCCCGGTTTGGAAAAGAAAAAGACATATCCGACCGACGGCTTGGAATTGTGGGAGCCAGAGAAACAGTAGGGTCCCCTACCAGTAAACCGGGGGGGGTTGAAGATTTTCGATAAACGAAAAGGACTTCACTAGAGCCTAAAAGGGGGGGGGGGGAAAAGTTGTGGGTTCGGCTTCTGCTATTTGAGGATGCAACTGGGAAAAATGATCTTGAACAAGGGGTCATGAAGGAGGATGTCTAAGGACCCAGATCCTGGGGGGTCTCATCGAGTGACGGAGGAAAAACTGAAATAAAAATTTGGAGGTGCTGGGGCGTTGGGGAAATCACTTGCGAAATCCGGAATAAAACTAGATGGAAATTTTGAAAAAAGTGAGAAGTTTTGGACGGGAGAACAGCGAGTACAGATCTCACCGAGAGGTTGGTTCCAAGGAGTGGGGGGAGTTGTCCGACCAACATGAAAGCATCTAGAGGAAAAGGCGCGAAGGAAGAAGGAAGCGCCACGGGGTCACAGGTAAAATTGAAAGCAAAGAGAGCTTAAGGGGAGGGAAACCAAGTTGGAGTCCATACGCCCGAGGGAGGGGATTTTCAAGGGAGGTGAAACAAGGGGGGGGGCTCGTCGCGCTCGAAGGAAAAGGGTCACTGCCACCTGAACTAAAAAACAGAGAGTGAGGGTCATCCCATCAGGAGGCAGCTTGGCACATAGGGCCGACCGGAAAACCAAAAGGGGGGCTTCATTTCCAAGCAACCGCAAACATACCTCGGACGTTGGGGGAAAGCGGGTACGCGCTTGTGCCGCGGAAAACCTGGGGAAAAAAAATCCGCTTTTTAGGAGAGGTTCTGGCCTGACGGTCATCTACTTGGGTCAGCAAGAAAATAAACCCGCTCGCTCCGGGTGAGGGAAAGCGGTCTGAAAAAGGGTGGTGAAAAAAAATAAAAAAGACTGTGACAGGGGGGTTAGTACGTCGGTATGAAGGGAGGCAAGGGACTAAACTAAAGAAAAAGTATTAGGAGAAAAGAGAAGAAGCGACGAAAACAGGACATTAGAGGGGAGAAAAGGCACCGGCATTGTGCTGGGGCTCACCGACCCTGCCCATGGTGGACGGATGGTATCAAAGAAAACAACAACAAAGGAGGAGGAAAAGAGATATAGGGGGAAAGGGACCCAATCCAAGGGGCAGGGCGCCAGGGACCAAGGGAAAGGCAAGGTGGGGGGTAAAGGGAAGAACTCCAAATTAATCCGGGCGCGGTAAGAGGGGCCTCGGAATTTTTTTAAGAAGGAGGTACGACAACGGACGCGCAAAACTGGGAAAGAAAGCAGGGGTAACATCCGGCGTTTTAACAAACTTCGCGGAGAAAAAGCAAGGGACATCGACTCTCGGGGGGGGAAAGGACGGGCTGATGGAAAAAGGCATGCGCTACAAAATGGCCAAACGACCGAAGTAGTTGTTCCGCCAAGGGGGGGAAAGAATGTAAGCAAAAAATTTGCAAAAAATGAAGAAGGAGGAGGGGCGGGTCTTGACTCCAGCGTGGTTCCGGGGCCGGAGAATGGAGCAGAAGGGCAGTTATCTCCTACCTGAAAGGGCGGGGAAATAGGGGCCTGGTTAATGGGGAAATGGCCGAGAAAAAGTGCAACTAATTAAACCGCAGCCTTGAGAGAGAAAGAAAGGTATCCCAGGAAGGGGTAAGCGTTAAACTAAGGGGATATTTACATTGGTATGCGGAACAAAGTTTGGCTCTCGTCTGAATCAAACCTATCAGATTCCTCAAGTATGCCTGCTGAAATGGGGATAATGAAAAAATAAAACCCAGGAAACCTCAGGCGTCTGAAGAGAGAAGAAATAAATAGTTCCCCCACATAAACCGGTCGTGGACCTTTTAAAAGACGACGGAGCTGAAGGGCGCACAAGCATTTGACTCCCCACCAAAAAAGATCGAACAGAAAAAATTACGAAAAAGAAACGCGATTATTGAGGACAACTGAGAGGGAGCAAAGAGAACTTACATCCAGGTTGCTGAGATTAAAAAGGAGGACCAGCAGAAAAGTCCATGTGCATCTGCAAATCAAGAGAGGCAAAAACGAAACCAAAGATCCATGTTCGTCCTGTAGGGGGAGATCCGGAAAGGGTCGGGCTCTCCCTGCAGGGAAAAAGGCACTAAAAGACGAGGGGGGATACAGTGGAAGAAAGGACAGGGACCCCCTTCTCCACGAAGCAAGTCGGCGGGAAGTGCGGAGTGGAACCGGAAGGTCAATCGCTAGCGAAGCAAGAAAAAAGCAGTTTAGAACCCACAGTAAATATACCGAAAACACAAGTGGTAGTCTAATTTCAGCGAATGGGTATAAAGGGGGGAAACGGAAACCACGTGCATAAAAGGAAAAACACTGGTCTCAGAAGGATGCCTCTATAAGGGCATTTCGAAAGACAGGCTTTGAGTTGGAAATGTTGGCGCTTGGGGGGGAGAAAAGAGATGGGGAGATTCAACGTGAGGAAGGGAATGGGGATGTTGTATCGGTAAAAAATGACAAGGCCGGACATCCTCTGGGCTCGGCATCCAACCGCGAGAGGATCCGGGGGGGGGAGAGAATTATCCTAAAGGGAGGAGAAAACGAACAAGGGAAGAGTCTTCAATATCTTAATACCATCATATCAGGTTGGAATCCACTAAATCCAATCTCAGGGAAGGGCAAATCGAAGCTCGAATTGCTCGAAGCCACAGGGAAAGCGTAAGGAAGAAAAGGTGTTTTCGGGGATATCGAGCTAAAACAGGGGTTAGGGGGCAAAGGCACAAGCACCGCATTGAAGGGGAAAAGTCGGCAAGGGAAGTGGGGGAACTCTACATTCAAAAAGAGCGGTGTTGAAGGGGCGGGCAACATTCCTGGAGGGTGGGGGAACACCGAAGGGAGCTGTGTGTCCCCAGGCCTAAGATGGGGGAAAATCGAGGGGGGGAAGGACCTCAAAGCGAACGTTTCTGGGAAGGAGCGCGGCGACTTTGAAGGTGTGAAAAATGGAGGAAGTTTAAGGTTGGTGCCTCCGACATCAACAAGACCAGGTGGCGTGAAAAAAAAGGCAAAAACAAGGGGGGGGAGAAACCCATAGAGGTCATAGTAAGAAAACAATGGGGTGAAAAACCAAAAAAATCCAGTAAGCCAGGCCGGTTCGAACATTGCACTTAAAGGGGGTTAGAGGGGAGAACACCAAAGGGTTGCTCGTGAGAAAAAAAGAACAGAGAGGATCGATGAAGGGGGGAGGGAGAGATCAATCCGACCAGACAGGTGGGCAAAAGAAGTTGAGCAGACACAAGAAAACTGCAGAGATTACACTAATTCGCGGAAAAGTGCTGGCGGGGGAAAGGAATTGAGACTTTAAATTGAAAAACTGGGGAAAAAGCCCCCAGCTGGCAATCTCTCTAAAAAACAACAAAAAAGGAGAAAGGAGAAGAGAGCGGGGGGGACTGTTTCCTCAAGGGTGAAAAGAGAACCCTACCATGTCTCTCAGCGTCCTTAAAAGGGATTAAGGACGACTGGAAGTCGCCGCGCTTAACATTCACCATACAAGAGCAGAGGAGGTGACTCAACCAATAAACAGGGAAAGAGGGGATTGAAAAGCATCTCTCACTCCCTTGAGAAAAAGGGAAAAAAAAAAAAA
>Ga0179593_1323085_pt1 | contig 11680 bp, 11 predicted proteins | sample CZODoug2_1_08_16_FD_185931 | JGI IMG/M metagenome (GOLD analysis project Ga0179593, IMG submission 185931) | Vadose zone soil fungal communities from Angelo Coast Range Reserve, California, USA - CZODoug2_1_08_16fungal (PacBio error correction) | ecosystem: Environmental > Terrestrial > Soil >...
CCCGTCTTGGGAGGGAAGAAAAAAATGTATGGTACCAGAATTGCTGGGGGCCAAAAAAAACCTTCCAGAAGCAACGAAACGGAATAAACGGGCTTTTTTTGTTATTGAACCGGGGGAAACGAAAGACAGCCAACGGGCGCGGCCCGTGGCACCTGGCGGTGGCAGAGACGCAATGGTCTCCGAAGAAAAAAGTGTGGGGCGGGAGGGACGTAGGGGGTACAATGGTCAACAGCAGCCATGGGGCGGACAACTATTTCTGTGAAGCACGCCTTGTTAACCCATAGCAGATTCTAGCGCGTGCACAAGAACAACGGGTGGCCTCGAAGTGGGTCCATAGCGCTAGGTCGGTCCCTATAAGAAGCAAGAACTAACATTACTGTTTTTCTCTGCACAAAAAATCACCTGAGAACGTACAAAAGAGGTTGAAAAAATTCCCATCCGAAAAACAAAACAGTTGAACGCTGACTGATTGAGACCAAATCCAGGTTGAACAGCAAAAGAATAAAGGGCCGGGGTCAATCAGAGGAAGAGCGTCCAAGTAGCGACGAAAAAATGAATCGCACGCATAAAAAAAAAGAGTAAAATATGTGGTGCCGGTCGGGGGGGGGGAAGGGCGGCCTAAACACAGAATCGTAAAAAAGAGGAAATTCTGTAGGCGCGCTAACGTAATAGGGCCTGGGATAGCGGGACTTCATAAAAAAAACCCAGATCAACAAAAAAGATCGCTGGAAAAGGAAGGTTTCTCTGCAGAACCGGGAGGGACGTCAAGAAGACAAGCGGAACCATAAGCGACTCCCACAGCGTCCGGGGAAAGCTCTTTTTTCCACGCACCGAACAAAATCCAAAAGGAACGGGGAAGAGCAAATTACACAACTCCTCGTGTTCTTTCATTGTCCTGCTGCTAGTGCCCAACGTTAAACGTTGAGGATGAGCTCTGTTCTTCCAAGGTAAAAAAAGTCAGGTCTGCTCACAGGTAATCTCATGTGCGTCTGCCCTCACGGCCTGTAGGGTCCCAAACCCTTACCCAGAGTTAAAATTCGTACCTTTTTCACCGACGGTTTCGAGTGTCCGGAAACGCTCACCTGTCTTACTTCCGTTCATCTGGAGGTGATGGGTCAACGTCTGAGGAGCCCTGTCACCGGATCTGGATTGTGGTGGGGATGTGGAAAAACAAAAAACGGGGCCTTGTGGGGCCGGGAAACCAAAAGTCAACTAAACCTACTCTGAGCAAACTCTGGCAGGCCTGGAAACGTTCTAGTCTGTGGGCTTCCCACCAAAGGACAACCACCAACATCTTCTCAGTATGGGGACTTCTTTCCATGGGGAGTCTAGGGCTGTTCTGTGTTCTTGTCGTAGTCGGTCGTCTTCAGGCCTGCCTCCTGGGAGTGCTGGACGCCACCCCCACCAAGGAGAGTGTAGTCAGGGACCTAACGACAAGGGGGACATAACCCCACCCAAAGACACGTGCAATTGACACCGGGGAGAGGAAAAAATCACCGGTAAACTAAAATCCCATAGGTGGTTCAGCGACTGAAAAAAAACTGTGGTCGAAAGACGACAAACCCTTGAAGCTAATGGGTAGGGGGGATATATGCCAGGTGCACCGTAAAAAGTCTTCGACAGAAGTCCTCGGGGATAGGGATGGGAAGCTTTGGGAAGGGTCGTTGGTTGGGCGCCGTCTGTGTGAGCTCTGAATCGGATGTCACCCCCGTACACAAAGAAAAATTCAAAAGGTGGACGGGCACAATTGAACAAACAAAAGACACGGGGGAAAGGCAGGGGGTATTGTGCCAGGGACGGAAATCCTTCTCAAGCCCTGAAACCAACATAGAGAGGGGGGCTAAACTTCAGATAAGAAGCGGCTTTTTTTTTTAGTCGTGGAAAATCACCCAGGCATAACTTGTAAACCCAGAAATTGGGAGCTAGGTGAGAAAGGAAATCCGCGCTGAAAACATATTAAAAAAAAAAAAACCATTTGGTAGAAAAGCAAAAAAAAATGTGAGGGTCAAAAGGAAAAACTCAATGACCGTTTTTTGGAATGGGGGAGAAAAAACGGCAAACGGGCCACATGGGCCAATTACGAGACATACGGGGTGGGTTTTTACTTTCGAATGTAAAAGGAACTTTCTTTTAACTTGGCCGCAAGGAGGGGGTGGTTTACTGGCAGACACTCGCTGAGAACAGAAAAAGCCAGTTCGGAAGAATGAACAAAGAAACGACTGAACTCACACTTTTCATTAAACCCTGCCGCTCTTTAACGGAAAAACGGACCACAAACAATCAGTAGAGGTCGAGAAAGTTTGAACTCACGCCTCTTGGCCACTTACCCCCATCAGACTCAAACGCCCACGGGGCCGGGAGGCACACGGGTTTAACACGTCCCTTGGACCGACAGAACAACAATGGGGGGAGGAAGTAGCCGGAGGAAAAAAGGGGCGCCCCGGGGGAAGTTGTTTAGGGGAGGAAAGAGGGAAGCAACACCCATTGTGAAAAACACAAAAGAACAACAGTCGGGAGGGAGGAGGAGGAGGGAAAGGTGTAAAACAGAGGAAAAAGCTACTCCACACAACCAAGCCGAGGGAAGGCGAACCTGGGCATTGGGTGGGAAAGAGGGTGGTGGGAAAAAAGTAAGAGATTTGCCGATACAATATCTTAGCGAGGCAGTCCCCGAAAAAAAAAAACGACGGGGGAACGGAAAGCGGGTGAAAGAAAGGAAGGATTTTTGGGGGAATCTTTACAAGCCCTGGGTGACAGGGGAGCAGAGGTGTATTGTCTTGGCCTGCTTTAATTTTGGACCAAAAAGAGTAGGCTCCATCCAGAAAAAAGGGTTTACCCTTAGGCTCCAGGGTGAACGAGTCTGGGGATGTCCAAGTCTGTCTCGGAGAAAAGGCCGTTACCAGAGAGGGCGACGTGTGGAGGTGCTGTGGGGGAGATCGGGCCCAGAACAAAGCACTGCACTTCCACAAACCAAAGGGAAGTTTACCAAAATTAAGTGGCACACGAGCGTATCTGATCTACCTGGGGGGGGGGAAAAAAAGTTCGGCTCTTCAGTATAAATGGGCCCGCCCGAACGCACTACCACAGGGACTGAAAGGATGCTGGCCGAGGCCAAAACGAAAAAGCGGGTCTTTGTTAACGTTGGTAACAAAAAAAAAAAAAAAAAAACCAAACCAAACCTTCGCGCTACATAGAGCCCGACGGGTATGCGTGTTCAGGAAGCACCAAAGGGTGGGGGGGCGGGGGGGAAGGCCGCCGCACCCACTAACCTCGAATCATGTCCACATAGGGGGCAGAGAAAGGAAGGGGGAGGGAGGCTAACAATTGTGTCAAACTTGGAAGGGCCCAACTGAAGGCGGATGCCGGGCGTGGCCACCAAGGGCGGGTTTCCGGAATCAACCTTCTGGGGGCCGATTATCGTAGAGAACTCGCTGAGGGTCAGAAGGGCCTGGAAAAAGACGTGCCAAGCGGGTTTGGAGGCCTCCTGCACTGTCCGGAAGGCAGACATCGAACGCATTTGCCGATTGCAGAATGGGGGGGGAGAGAAAGCCCCGAGGCAACAGTGGTGGGACTGACACGACCGGTATGTAGGAAGCTGGAAAGTAGATCAAAATTAGCCCCCAGGGTCTTTATTCTGCGTAAAAAGCGTCAGGGTTCCAAAATGGTGTAGAAAAAAAAAAAGTTCGCCAGACCGCATTGGGATTAATGGTCTTCTCCTGTGGAGGAGAAGAGCTTGATCACTATAACTTTTGGAACGCGAACTTCTGAGGAGCTGATCCTTCCCTCTTTCACTCGACGGGCTGCACAGGGAAGGTAGAAATCACTGTCCGCCGAAGGTGCGGCCCATCTTTTGTCACGAAGGGTCTGGACGGAGAAGGAGGCTAGCAAAAAAAAGACTCAAAACTAAGGAACAAATGATTTTGAGGCAAACGGTGGGAACTCTGAATCGGGGGGCGAGGGGAGGCAAACCAAAAAACAGACAACAGCTGGCGCGAGAGGGTGAAACACACTAGAAGAGTTTCTGACAGGGGGTTTCGTCACCCAATGGCAACAAAATAAAAACCAAGGGGGGGGGAATTAAGACGACAACATTGTTCGGTTGTAGAAGGCCAAAACGAACGCGGAAAGCCAAGGGACAAAACCAGACTCAGGGGTGGTGTTTGAAAATCGTGTCCCGACGGATAAATACCAAAAGGAAAGGAAAGCCAATGACACAGCTTTCAAAAAAATTCAAAGTCTGCCGTCCAAGCCGGTGGGGAGAGAATATCGGGGAAAGAGGATCAACGGGGAAGTAAAACTCTATCAGTCCACATAGGTGGGAAAGGCCAAAGATGTGACTCCAATGTCAAAAACTCTGTCTCCACCAAAAAAAAAAAAACAAAAATTGAAGTAAAGTAGGAAAAAGAGAGAAAGGGAAAATGGTGGACCCATGCGGCAAAAAAGCGTGGCTGGGGCAAGAGGGGGTCACCCCTGACGATGGGAGGAATCTCCACGGGTGGAAGGAGTTGCAATAAACTTTGTGGAAGGGATGTCTCTGTCTTCGAATAGGAAAACACGCAAAAAAACACATAGCCTTTGCCCTGGCGGGGGGTGAGGGCGTTGAAAAATACTACAACTACATCTGGACTTCGAAAGGAAAGAGTTCTGACCTGCCAATGGGAACCGCAAAGGAAGAGTGAAAAAAACGTCCGCAAAAAAAAACTAAAAAAGAAACATATTAGACGAGCAAAAAAAGAATGGGGAATCGTGCGAACATGAGTGGCATACGGCAACGCTGCGAAGGCCTCTAACTAGACCAGCAAAAGAGGGGCGCCGAGTGTGGGCGCGTCACGGCTCAAAAGAAGGTAAAAAACTGGGAAAAATTCATAAAACCTAGGCAAGCTGAAGGATGCAAAACGAAAGGCGAAGTTTCAAGAGCGTCGAAAACCCGTCTCCTCCCATAATAAAAGGGAGGGGAGGGAGACAATGGAAAGAGTGGAGGAGGCTGCGGATCAATAAGAGCTCTCCTCAAGACCTGAGACAAATGGCCAGATTCTCGCAAACCCAAGGGGTAAAAAAAAAAACTCGGCAGAGAGTAGATACGTGGAGGGAAGAAGACGGGACCAACACGAAACCGGTAAATGGGGCCGCGCCGGGAGAAAAAAAGCAAAACGACCGTGGGAAGCGGAAGAACTCGGCAAGACAGGGGACGCGGATAACCAGTCGTGAAAAACAAAAATCGCAGGAGGAGGCCCTACAAGACCAATGTTTCGCAGGACAGACAAGAAGGAAGAAAAAAAATGAGATATAATATCCATTCGCAGAAACCTCAGGGACGGGCTCTAAGCAGAGGACTTCTTAAGAGAAGGGGGAAATAAACTATTAGGTTCTGGACCGAGGCAGAGTATTCTTTCATCGTCATGAGGGGGGCTCAGGAGAAGGAAGGCGGCCGAAAAGTCAGGCAGGAAGCCGATAGACTTACCTCCCTAGCTGCAATTAAAGGGGGGTTTTTACGGAAAGTGGCAGGGGGGAAAAACAACTCCGCCCACAACCCTACCAAACCGAGCAAGCTTGTAATATTAAAAGACACGATTAGTGCAGACACGAGCTGGCCTTCTTTCAAGGGGGGCGAAACAAAGAAGGGGAAATTTGAAAAAGATGCGGACAAGACGCGGGTATATGCAGTCATATAAGTGGGCGCCTGAAAGCTGGCAAGAAGACTTGAATGCGGGCGGGAGTGACGGGGTGAGGGAAGAATGGAGAGTGCTATCGACCAGAGGCAAAAGTTCACAACCAGCCTCTGGGGAAAAAAAAGAAGAGGGAGTGAAGGGGGTCTCGAGTCGCGGTTTAACTGGACCGCATCTAAAGGACGTTCGGGGGTTAGAAATGGGAAAAGGCTACGTGGTCAAATAAAAAGTCACGTAGAAAAGGTCACCGCAGGGCTATGCGCAGGCAATTTGACGAGAACCGTCGTGCCCAACCACAGCCAAAGCTTTGAGTGGAGGATTTGGGTAGGAAAGCAAGACTGATAGGATATCGCTGGGGGGGGTCCGTTCACGATCAGGTAAGAACCTGACTGGTGCTATCAGGAGGGGGGCATTTAGAGAAAGGGAGGGCGCTAAGAGAAGGGGGGGCGCAGAAAAGTAGAAAGTGACACGCCTATTGCAGGTCAGAAGGGGGGAAAAAATTGGAACCAGGACTTTTGGAAAGTATAAAAAAAAAAGGCGCCTAAAAAGAAAGTTCTACAAAATGTGAAGAGGGTGAGCGCGAGGGACCAAAAAACCTCAAAAGGAACCACCAGTTAAGGGAGGGGGGCACGTGTTCAAAGAAACACAAAAGGAGCAGAAAAGAAGGGAGTTCAGACTCTTTAGGACCAGGGTAATTGGGGTCACTGGGTCTACGGCTTTCCAAGGAATGTTCCCAAAAGACCTTGCAGGGAAAGGGAGGGGGTGAGAAGGTGGGCACACAGAGGAACAGGGTTTGCATTTTCTGTGGGAAGGGGGGAAGGCTGGTTAAAAGAGAAAAAAGCCGCCAAAGAGAACGCCGGAAAGATCAGAGGAACGAAAGGTCCGGTCGACGCCTTGAGCAACGACTTCTAGCCAACTGACAAAGGGTTGGCCGTGCGCGCGACCAGTTCTCGTCTAAAGTGGCAGGAGGGAAAAATAACAAAACCGGGGGGGGACAGCTGTCGTTGGCTGCACTGTCAACAGGAAAACGACGAAGCCAGGGCGGCGAACAAAAAGGCCAGGTGAGTCACAGGAAAAGAGGGGCCACGGGGAGTCGGATAAGGAGGAACCTCGAGAGGGCCAGAGGCCGCCCTGTAGAGGAAGAAAAAAAAAGACGTAGGTACCTATCCTTGGGAAATGTGGGAAGGCTCTACCAAAAAGGCTCCGAGCGGCAACAGAGGCATCGTTGTCGAACTGATGGAACCGCTCATCGGCAAACAAAATAGGAGTTTATAGGTTTAAGATCTCGATACGTCGAAATGGTTGACGTATCGAGGAGAAAAGGCCGGTTATGGCGGACAAAGGTGGGGGCTTGCAAAAGGGATCAGAAGGCGTGACAAGGGGTCTTGGGGATAAGGAAAGGAAAAAACCAAAAAGAGGTTCAACATGGCGAAAAGGGCGAGCGGGATCGGACACGCGTACGTCCGACGCTGAACTTCAAAAAAACTGGGCCAGAGATAAAAAATCTGACGAGGGCAAACGCGGGGACACCAGAGTCCTATTTAACGGAAACAAGGCACTGTGCGCAATGACAACCTACAAACGTCGTCGGACATGGGAAACGCGCACAGAACTCAAGCAAACGTGGGGTTCCGGCAAAGAAAAGAACAAAAGAGAACGTGGATGAAGGGGCGTATGTCGAGGGGGGAAAAAACCAGGAAGACGCGTAGAGAGTTTTCCTCGGAAGGGGAGGCTGAAAAATAAAACTCCAACCAAACAGGGAGGAAGAGGAAAGAGGAGAGTAGGAAAAGTCGACCCAAAATGAAAGTCCCTTCCCTAGAGGGAAGGGGGGGTCAAAAGAGACAAAATCGAACGAACAAAAAAATAGGATGAGGGGGGGGGGGGGGTCTCTTGGCCGGGGAAGCCAAGTGAAAGAAGTTCCCCAAAAAAACGGTCAGACCCTCTAGGGGCGGTGCCGAGAATGTACGATTCGGTGCCCGTTGGTGGTCGGGTCAGGGGAAAGCAGCAGGCTGGCGGAAAAAATAGGGAAAAGGGGGTAGCACAAACGCGTGTAAAACTCGGAAGAAAGGTTCACCGCGGGACCCAAGCTTCAGTCTGACATAGCTAAGTGCAGTATGCAGGTTAATGAATGGGATTTTTCGCGATCATTTTTTCCCATCTGCGGATTTCAAGGAGGGGGCAACGGGGAAAAATCGCAATCCCGAAGCCCGAGGGTTTAGTCCCATATCGACACAAGAGAACAGTGGGGTACTGAGTCCGCATCCCGAACAAGCAAAAAAAGGTACACCCAAGCCACTTTTTTCAAGCCAAAAAACAAATCAGCAACCCGACACCACGTGTTTTCAATCAGGTTTCATCCTCGAGATCGAGCCAAACATTCGTACGAGGACGCGCGAAGCTGGAGGTCCAAATAAAAAGAGATTTTTGGCAAGGGGAGGCAAGCGGGCGGGGGGGTGGAGGCCAGAAAAAAGACCATTCGAAAAAAACGCGAACGAATCAAGGATAGGAATAAAAGAACCGACCCCCACGTGAGCTTTAGGGAGGAACCGGGATTCAAAAAACGGTCCGCAAGCGAGGAGGAAAACAAAAAAAAGTTGGTGGGACGAAGGGCGACAAGGGCGACGAGGGGGCCAGACCGCGCCGGGTCTTGAAAAAAAACTCTCCCTGACGCACAGACCATGTCCCGCGCGAGTTCAAGTCGAACAACTCAAGAATTCCAAGGGGGATGTCTCCAAACTGCCAAACGTTCATTCTACCTTCCACCCGAGCCCAACGGCCCCTCCCACGCCCCACGCCCCACTGCCTTCCAGCCCGTTCAAGAGCTTCCCAATCGCCTCTGTCTTTTCCCCATGAGTCACAAGGCCCCGGATGAGCCACGTTCTCTTGGGGGCTTAATTGTACATTTGATTCTTTCACTACTGGGTAAGGTCTACAAAATGCACAAAGAAGCTTTCGTAGGGAGGGGACCTGCCAAGTGCCATCAAAAAAAAAACAAGCAAACAAATCCACAAGGAAAGTTAAAAGAAAGAAATGTTAATAATCAAGTACCTGGGGTGAAGCCATAGGGTCAGCACCTCGAAATAAGGGGACAGGCGCCGCAAAACTACACAAGACCGTTGAGGGAGTAGCCTAGAATTCCAGGTCGACTACAAATTCACCACCTCCCCATGGACCCGTCCAAAGGCCGGTACCACCAAAGAAAATAGCTGTTCGTGGATAAAACTTGAGAAAAGGGGTCCGGCGGGGGAAAATGTGGGGGGGTGGCTCTTCCGTCTTGGGGTCTGGGAGGGGAGAGGAGCTTTTCCAAAAAAAATGCAAAAAAAAAATTCAAAAAGTCTCTGTGCACAAAGACGAATCACACAGCCCCAAGGTTATCTGTTCCGGGGAAAGGGTTGGAAACTGGAAGGCCAGTAGAAAAAAAGCCTGAAACAAGGTGAGAATTAAATGAGAGAAAGATAGTAGGCGAAGGGGGTTCGTTCTGGGCAAACCACGTGAGTCAAGAGGTAAAGAAGGGGGTGACTCGTTGGGATAAAGCTAGACCTCCCACACAACCTCCAGGGATCGACCAAGAAGTCAAACATTGTCGCCCACCACAGGGTTGAGGTGTTGACCACGGACAGAAAGGAAAGGGGGTCTGTGGGGCTCAAAAAAAGAACTTGGGGGGCCACATGGTTTTCCCCCATCTCCCGCAACAATAGGCGGGTGATCCCGGGACGAAGGGTCATTCCCCAAAGAATGTGGACTGAAGAACTCGCAAAAGGCGCACAGCAAGGGGAGAAGACGCCTTCCCCAACGCGGAACAAAAAAAAGGAAAAAGAGAAAAACAAGAAAAGAGTAAAAAAACGCAAATCGGAAGGCCCCCCAAAACGATATTTCGAATCCTCTTGATGGGGCCTCTGAAAAAGGGTAAAAGAAAAAAACCCAATGTCCGATACGACGTTTAGCGTCAATTTGGACAGGAATTGGGATAATGGAAACCTTAACTGTGAAAACCCAGTTTGACGGCTCACCCGTGCTGTGTCCAAAAAAAAATTATTTCTTGAACCTGAGCCCAAAGCAAAAAGGGTAAAGATAACACAAAAAAATTCGAAGAATTAGAGATATTCCCCGTTTAACACAAAAAAGAACTAAAACACAAGATACAAAAAAAACGCAGGAAATGCGGACCAGCTGTCCTGTTTTAAAACAGAAAAGAAGGTTGGAACTGGGCAGACGGTGACGAGCAAAAAATCGAATTTGGAAACGGCCACGTCAACCCGGAACTAAAAAAAAAACAAACAAAAAAAACCAACCAACCGTCTCAGCCGAAGGCAGGTAGAAAAAAAAAGTGGGGTGTAAAAAGGGGTCAAGGGACAGACGGTGTCATTCGGGCCAGGAAGAGGATGGGCCCTGAATTTAACGCAGAGTGGCAAATGGGGGAAATGAAGGGAGGCCATTTGTCAGAATCGAGAAGGCCATGTCGACGAGGAGGGGGTGAAGCGCCCAATGTTGAACAACCCTGAAAAGCTGTTGAAACTCACGGTGGGGAAAGGGGCTGTTGTGACGGGGAGGACAAAACATAGCACAAAGAGCCAAGCAAACAAACACCAGGAAAATGGTGGCAAGTATGGGAAGCTGAAAAAGCAGGATGTTCCGGAGCCGAAACCAGAGGGGTTCAACGGCGGAAAAGCCTGGGAAAAAGGCCTAAAAATGCGACTCAAAAGAAGAAGTCAGCAAATCGGCTGCCCGTCTCACAGAAACTCAAACAAGCTGGGGGTGGGTGGTTTGGTGAGTTTTTCTCTCGCACCTAAAATAACGATGGGTGAGGGGGTAAAAAGTACAAGGGACAGTTCGGGTCAGTTGAGTCAGGAGGAAAATAGAAAAAAAACGATAAGGCAGAAATGTGGGGTCACTATCGGGTGAAAAGAAAAAAAAAAACTCAAGTCGGAAACAATTGTCCTTTATGCCTACCTGCCGGGCGTGGCCTCCGTTTATGTAACCCCCCAAAAACATAAACAAACAACTAAGGGTTCGGAGCAACCGTACATTTAGGAGCGGATGATGCAAAGTAGCTGGAACGGGGGGGTAAAACACGGCAGCGGCACTCGCAGAGGGTTGGGCATTCCCTCGCAGAACTTTACTTAAGAAAAATTTGAACACAAGGGCGGTTGGGGGGGGCAACCGGGGAGTGCCGAACCAACAGTGTGGGGGGTGTCTAGAATAACACCCCCCTCGTTAGGAAACGAGTAGGTTAGGTGTCCAACCTGGGCGATCTAAGCAATAAACTGATCACGAAGGGAATCTTCAATCGCAACATCGTTAAAATGGGGGGATCTCAAAAAATAAGTGGGGAAGTAAAAAAAGGATGACGGACGGTCATGGTGTAAAAGGGACTTTGGGGGGAACAGGAAAATGTTACCAGAAAATACGGGACGATCGAGGGTCTTAAAAAAAAGTGGAACGGGGGAAAACGTGGAATATTTGACGTCACGACCCTTCCAGCCGATATAACCAGTTTGGCGAGAAACCGGGGCTGTAAAAGGGTAAAAAAGGGATAGTCTAGGCCCAGAAAACTAAAAACGCAATACGGCAACCATGGGCTTTTGTCTAAGAAGAACCCTGGGGGGGAAGAGTTATAAGGGGGGGAATGTGGCCAAACTCTATCCCAAAATGGGGTGACAAATCAACCTCGAGATTCCTCGGGAGAGCTGGGGGGGGAGGGCAAAATGCACGACGGAGAAAATAAGGGGGTTCATTAAGACGAGGTGTCCTTGAACCCAAGGAATCAGCAAACAGGAAAAAACAGAGGGCGAAATGGTTGCGTGTTCACAGTCAAAAAATCAAAACAAAAATTGAATGCAACAAAAATCGACCTCGGGAAAGCCCAGCGAGCAACAGAGGCCCAACGGGGAACAAATGGGGGGGGCAAAAACTAAACTTATCCGTCATCCAGGGATTAAGAGACCCATCAAACAGGAGTGAAAACTAGGCAAACAAAAAAAAGAAATAGGGTTCCAGGCCAAGTTCCAACTTTCAAA
>Ga0179593_1297818_pt1 | contig 11679 bp, 19 predicted proteins | sample CZODoug2_1_08_16_FD_185931 | JGI IMG/M metagenome (GOLD analysis project Ga0179593, IMG submission 185931) | Vadose zone soil fungal communities from Angelo Coast Range Reserve, California, USA - CZODoug2_1_08_16fungal (PacBio error correction) | ecosystem: Environmental > Terrestrial > Soil >...
GGACAGGGAGTGGAAGGCTGGACCGAGGGTAACCGAGAAGTAAATTCAGTTAAAAGGGAAGGAGACTTGGGCAAGATAATCAGTCACCTCATCATGTAACTTCTGTAATCGTGAGGGGGGGGTCGCAAAGAAAAGAACGGAAAAGACAAGAGAAGGAAGATAAGATCAAAAAAAACAAAAGGGGTAACCATTGGGAAACGAGAAAGAATCCACCACTCAGGCAATAGGGGGTTCTAAGTGATCACCAAGAAAAGGAGATAGGGGGGGACGGAAGGAATGGGTGATAAAAAAAACTCAACATAAACCAATCTAAAGAAAGTGTGAAGAAGCAGCACAAGAAAGAGCCGCACCTTCTGGTGGCAGGAGGGAAAAAGAAAAAAGGAAAGTAGGGGTGGTTTGTTAAGGAGGAGGGAATACTAAGACGGAATGGTTCAGACAACTTTCTTACAGGTGGTTAATATCATTGGTCGCTCAAAAAAAAGGAAGGGAAGTGGAATCAAACAGAGGAAGGTTGACACGCATCACGGGGGAGTGAAAATCAGGGGTAGGGCGGGGATATGGGAGGTAAGTCTACGGAGACGGTTATGTCTTGGGAGAGATGTTCTACCAAAGGAGGGCAAGGGAGGAGGGCTGTGGGATAAAGGGGTAACAAACGAAATAAAAGGAAAGGCACGAAAAGCACGAGAACCAGAGAAAATCAGAGCGGGAAGGGACTTTTGGCAGAAGACGAGCGTAGATCAGGGAGACAGAAACCTTCCCAATTAAAAAAGGACATAACGCGGCCTAAGAGGAGGGGGGAGCGTGGGGATGGGCATAGAGCAACAGGCAGGGGGGGACTGGAGGAAGGTAAGGAGGTCAAAAGAGGCAAGGGAAAGCCTTCGAGACGAAGGAAAAAAAAAAAAAAAAAGGGCCAAAAGAGAACCAGAAGAATTAACGAGGAGGAGGGAAAAAACCATTTGGGTTGACGGGGGGAAGCGATCGGGGCAAAAGTCGGCTTGGGAGGTGTTTACAAGAAAAGGAAAGGAACAATACTGCAAAGGGGAGGACCTGTGGAGAAGGGAAGATAAAAAACAAAGGAGGCGGTGACAAAAAAGTAGAAAGGGAATAATCGGGGGAGAAAATCAGAGGAGGCCAATCAAGTTGGATAAGGAAATCGTAAGACTCACTAAAAGTGGAAGGAGAATAGGGTTGAGGGAGAGAGGTCTCAGAAGGGTTTGGGTGGGGCCTACAGGTGCTGTGCTGAAAACAGATGAGAGGTGAGAGTGTTCGGAAGGAAAGGGGGAGTTAACAGCAAAGAAAGTGGATTCAGGTATCTGTTAGGAATAAGTAGTCAAGTTTCCAGGCTGGGAGGATCCCTAATCTCGTGAACGAAAATCGGGGGGACCAATGAGAGATTATAATTCAAAACTTCGAGGGGAAATGATAACTAATAAGAGAGGCGAGATGACCAAGAAGGGACAGAAACCCTAGGAGAAGAGAATGGTACTAAGTTGAAAACCAAAAAAAATTGAAGAAAAATCAAGAAGGTTAAAAACTAGAAGATAAAAGTATAGAGCTGGAGTGAATAGTAGATGACTCGAGGTAAGGGAAAAAGGAAAGTTGAAAAACTACGAGGAAGAAAAAAAAATAGTATTCAAGTAATCTCAGGAAAGCGTAGCTTGGTCATGTAAAGGGAGGAGAGACACCTGGCGCCAACATATAGGTAATGGTATATACGAAGGTTCAGTGGGGCTAGAAAGAAGGAGGGGAAACCAGAGGGGAGAAATGCCTTAGGGGAGAAGGGACATTATATCGGAAGGGACGAAGAGCGAACTCACCTACTGAAGAAATGAAAAAAAAAAAGGGTGCCTTGAGAGAGAGATAAGGGACGGACTTCCTTACTCTGAGGGGATGGTGAGGTGGTAAAGATCGCCAGTTTGGAAAGAAAGAGAAGCTGAAAAAAGGCCGCCAAAGGAATCACACCCTTTGAAAAGGACATGAGTTGACAATGCGCTCATGAAAGGGGAAGAGGTCAGGAGAAAAAGGCGGGAAAGGGGATGGGCGGCGTATCCTACAAACAAAGGGGAAAAGGAAGTGGGGATGGCAGGCAATAAAAAAGAGAAGGGAGGAGGGCAGGAGGGGGGGGGAGTACGAAGGGAAAAGGGGGTCGGCGGGGAACAGAAAAAGAAGGAGACAACTGGAAACCATGATCAACAGTTCAAGGGAAGAAGTAAAGGAAGGTCGCGGAGAAAAATGGAAGAAAACAGGGGGGGGATATACACAAGTGTTGCCGGGTTCGAACGAGAGTAACTCCATTGAACAGAGAATCGTTCGGGACCGGAAATCTTCTACATGCCGGATAGTACCAGGTGGGGTAAAAGGACACCAAAGAAATTCGAGTCGGCTCGCATAAAATCATAGGGAACTGGAGGGCGGGAGTTTTGGGTGGGGGTAAAAAAGTCCAAGGAAAGACCTCTTCCCTCGAGGAGGATAGGGGTGGCAAAAAAACTCTTCTATGGGGGAACAGAAATAGAACAGGGGAAGACGATTCGCTAGTTGTTTCTGGGATCTCCCTAATCGCGAAAGGAACCAAACCCTTTCTTAGTATAGTCAGGGGGGGAAGGGGTAAAGTCCCCGTAACGGAGAGACCAATTAAAGATGAGGATCAGTCAATTGTGCTTCACGCCACACGCTGCCGAGTACACAGGGGGAAAAATACTGAGGAGGGGTTAGAGGGCTTCGAGAGGATTGGAAGACCACTCCGAGGACAGGAAGCGAACCAATCATCGAAATTTTGAACGAGGGAACCGCCCTCGCTTGGAACAACGGGAAAATCAAAAAAACGGGGGGGGAAAGGAGAAAGGTCTTTGGGGAAAGGGACCTTAAGAACAGGAAGGGCTACTCGTTGGGAATGTCTGTCCTGATCTCCAATTCAGCACCGAGGGTTTTCGCACCCCCCGCGAATTAAAATATCTTGGTGAGGGAAAAAAAACCCAAGCAGGAGAAGTGACAGTAAGGCGGCCAAAACCAAAACACATCAGTCAATTATTTTCTATGCACAGAGGGAACACAACACAGTGAACAGACTGAGAAAAAACAAACCAGTAGGGGACTGGGACTTCCAAGACGAGAAGAGGGATGTTTTGGGGTTGTTCCCGATTCCTAGAAAATAGCCGAAGTCTTGTTGGGTTGTCACCGTGAATAATTCGCAGGACGGGCGGGGGGGGGGGAAAAATATTTGGAAAGAAGGGAGGGGGGGAGAAACTATGGGCAGAGGGGGACTCTGAAAAGGAAAGGGAAAAGGAAAAATCCTTCCTTGGAGTAGTGTAAACGAAAAACCTAGGAAGTCAACCATTTGTGGAAGAAAGGAGAGGAAAATCGGGTGCAGGGGGGGACTACTCTCAAGTTCGAGGCTTTAAAGTATAGGGGAGAGTCTTTTGGTCAGCAGAAGAGAAAGAGACTAAACAAGGATAAACAGGGGAGAAAAGAAAAACGGGGGAAGGCTGCATCGTTTTTGATTGTGAAGAACAGTGATTTCTTGAATATGGGAGGGGGGGGGGCTCTCAGGGAAAAAAAAAAAAGGCGGAACGGAATTAAAAGGGGGAGAACTTTGGAAGGGGTAATCTAGGACGGAGGGAAGAAAAGAAAAAAACGAGCAGTAATGAGGAAGAGGCAGATTCTTTCAATAGCCTGTGACAAGTAAGAAGCTACGGAAGGAAGGGAGGCTGCAAATAAGGCTGGGGAAACGCATGGACAGAAATTGTCAAGGAGGAGGAAGGAAGAGAGAAAAAGAGCAGATTCGTGTTGGTGTTACGGTACACCAGCCTGCCAAGAACGGAGTATCAGAGGACGTAAGAGTAGATGGCACTGGAGTTTAAGCAGAGTGAGAAAAACATTCAAAGGGGTAAGAGGTGAAAAAGGCCTCTAAATTAGGAAAGGGGAGAGGAGGGAGGGGAGTTCATCATGGGGTAAAAGTGGGGCCGTATAAGTTATGGAGGGCAATACGGTGACCGGCTCCTGCGGACAGCAAAGATCTGAAGGGACTAAGACTAAGGTCATGGTTAGTGGAAGGGAAGCGTCTGAAAGAAAGAGGCCTTCTCTGCAAATAAGGGAAAGGGAGGAAGGACAAGGCCCATCATAGGGTCAAATGAGAACCCCTGGGGGAGGAACTTTTAAGAAAGGGGGGGAGGGCTTGCGGGGAACTTGTTAGGGAGCACAAGCTACCCATAACATAGATGAGGGAACAATGCTCGAGAAGGAATTTAATATGCTGACGGTACGTGGAGTTTAAGTTGGGGTCAGGGGGAAAGGTTTTAGAGTAAGTGACCAAAGAATAATATTGCTGAAAGTGGGTGTGCTACATTTCGAGCACAAACAAGGAGTCTACATTGGATCCTTCGAAAAGGGAGTCCGGGGGAGAAGGGCCGCCGACTATGGGACTGATTAACTCTGCAGGGGAAGGATATTTTCGTACAAGGAGCTGTATGTTAAAGGAACGTCGGCGTACGAGCTACTTCAGCCTCTAGATATGTGGAAATAGGAGGAGTTGAGCCGGTTGAGGGAGTCAAGTTTTCTCAAGGGGAGAACCGGGATAACATGAGTCAAAAGGGTGTAAGAACGGAGCAAGGAGTAGCATTTCAAGCCGTTCAGTGGGGAAATTGCGCATCTAGTCTGGAAGGGTTAGCTAGAGAACCAGGAGTTGTGACGGAACACAGAATTGACGGTAAGAGTAGCTGGAACAAAAAGGGGGGCACCATCATAATCACGTAGTATGAAACGCGTTGTGGGGGGGGGGTAAGAAGAAAATCTCACACTGATATATGATGTAGTGGAGAAACCGACACCATGAGAACAAAGGAAAATACTTATGAAAATACCAAGAAAGAACAAAAAGGAGTACGGGTTGGGGCTGGAAGAGGTGAATGTTTTAGAAAAACTGAGGTTCAGCAAGGAGGTACGACTCTTCGAAAATTGTGGGAAAAAACTCATTTACCTACAAAATCTGTTTCCATCAGAAGTTTGTGGGGTAGTAGGGAGAAAAAATTGCATGGGGAGCCATGGGGGAACCATTAAGGGTGGACGGGCATTGATCGCAGAGAAGAAAAAACCAAGATGAAGAGAGAAAGAAAAGTTTGGGGAATCAGAACTATTGGATAGAGTGTGAGGGAGGACGGTGTCTCGGATTATCTGGGACAAAAGGGCGAGGGGGAAGACTAGAGGATACTCTTAAGATGAGGTATATGAAACCCAAACGAGTCCCACAATCATAGTTTAAAGAAGGGCAGTGAATTGTGAAAAGGGGGTAGAACGGGGGGGAACAATGAGGGCAGATGAAGATGAAGTCGGGAAGAGGAGGTGGGGGAGAACTTTTAATACAAGGGAGAAAGGAGGTCGGATCGAATTATTAGGTTGGTACTTTCAATCACACTCTACTCCTTTAAAGAGCCACTTTGGTAGCCTATTCTCAATACCAGAAAAGAGAAGGCGTCAAGAGGGAAAGGAAGGTTCCAAAGGGGAAGAAACAGTCCCTGTTAAATGAAAGTGTAAGTTCAGGATTGGGGTGGTAATCAAATCCAGGCCGGGTTTTGAGGGAAGAATCTGTCTAACAGGCGAGAAACCAGGAAGGGGGAGGACCAAGTACCCCCAAAAAACTAAGAGGACAGGGTATTGTCCGGTCCACAAAAGTCAAGCTTCCAGGGCGCAGACGTTGGGGACACTTTCGTAGCGGGTGTTTCTGTCCGATAAATGCAAGAAATCATACCGTCTTGAACGGGGGGGGGGAGGGGGAATTGAAAGATGAGGTGCTTGGGGGGAGTCAGGGGAGCTGGGGAAAGGTGTCCAAATTGATGTCTCTGACGGTCGCTGATTGCGGGAAGGGCGGTTGGAAACAAACTCGAAAAGGGGAATGATATAGGATTAAAAACAGTTGAACAACTAGGTCACTGTTCAATGGCTGTAGTCTTCGGGGTAACGAATGGCAAAAAAAAAATAGGGCATATAGACTCAACAACAGGAGGAGTATGAAAAATATAGAAGAAGGGAAGAGCGGTTGACACATTGGATCGTGGAAAGAAGGAGCAAAGCATGGAACGGGTCTTGGGAGTCAAAAGCGATCGCTCATAGTAAACGGAAGTGACGCGATGAAGAACAGAAGACAAAGAAGCAAGCTAACCCTGACCACGCGAATAAACACTAAGAGGGGGGAACAAGGGGGGGGGGAAAGCTAACAGACGAACACCACGAAAGAAATGTTGGGAAGATGAGGCCACATCACAATGATTTATGGATTAAGGCACCTTCCTAAAGCAACATCCACCTCGAGGTGGTGATAAAGGCAGACCGTAACAAGAACAAGCGTTTTGTCGAATTAAAAAGCCCTATAAGTGGGGTTTGGTATTCGGCTGAATACGGAAAGTGTCGGAGCAGGGGAACGATGGTTAAAATCAGGGGGAGGAGTCACAAAATACCTGGTAGGGGATCAAAAAAATAAGGGGACACGGTGCACTTCAGCACAGTGAGTGATCAGTGGTATTGGAGGTAGTTCTGTTCGATCGCGACGAAAAAAAGAGGGGGTGGTCGGGGGATTGAGAAAAGATGTCGGCCAAAAAAAGGTCTGTCTGATGTGTAAAGAAACATACTTCCTTCATGAGTCCGAACCGATCGCCGGTGATACCAATACGCCAAGAGAAAAAAGGATTTTGAATCATCCAGAAGGGGCTGCGATGTAGCCAAAGGAATGAAATGAAATCTAAAGATGCCGCTCTTCTTTGGGGAGCGGTGGGTGCTTCATATCACCCGTCAAGAAGGTGGGGGATCGCGTGCTAAGAGCGGGAGGGACATCTGCCACATCTATACTCAGGAAAATTCCCCAGCATGAAAAGAGGAAGAGGACTTTAGCGCAGTTTGTCTGAGCAGATAAACTCGGTGGGGAACCGAAGAAATACCAAAAATGATGGCAAAATTGAATGCCGCTGGGGAGACCTTGACTATAAAAAAGGCGCTGGGTAAATACGGAGGTGAATTTTATAAAAAACTCAGGGAACAAGGCATTCTTCCACGCCAAGGTTTGATAACGAGAATACTGACAGACTCACTACCTAATAAGGCAGATTGCGGGGGTATCGGGGTAAGACGAGGTTTTGGGGGTGGGGGATAACTCCATGGGGAGGTTAGGAAAGAAAGTGCTCGAGTAGAAGGGGGAGTAAAAACTAGTTTACGTCGAAGGGTGCGTAAAGCTTTGAGAACGACGCAGGCCCGGGGCCGGCCGTGGAGAAACAGCTACTTAAAGATAGAAGGCCAAGCGAGAGAAAGAAGGAAAACGTAGAGGGATTTGAACTCTACTACCTTTCTCGGAGAAAAAGGTAAGCGAAAGACAGTAGACCATCGACTGGGAAGCATTGCGCCAACCGAAATCAACCATAAAAAGAATGGGGAGAAAAGCCCGATCAAAGGGGGTATAGGCTTGAACTTGGGAGATCTTACGAGAAGCCTGAAAAGAAAGTTAACCCGAGGGAAGACCAATGATCTTACAAGTACATGCGGAGTCACGAAAAAAAAAGGCATGCCAATGGAGGGGGGGGAGAGACAACTTTTCTCACCGAGGGACATGGTCGACCGGAGTTAGCGACAGGAGCAACAAGATTAAGCAAGCCGGGATGGCGCCGGTCGTATAAGGAAAGAAATAGCGAAAAAAATAAACTTACAACCGTCAAGAAAAAGGAGGGAGAAAGAGCCGAGCGAAAAATTGCCTAGGAATATGTTGGGGATGTGTCGAGATCGAAAGTTTACAATCAAACCGAGCGCGCGGTGACTGGGGCCAAATTAAAAACCGGAGCAGAAGAGTTTAAAACTTCTTGGGTGGTTCCAGGCGCCGAATTACACTGACATGGGGGCCGAAATGGGGATGTTTCGAGATGGAGCGACCACCAGAGTGGAAGGGGGTATTGAGGCATTCAAGTAGGGATATCTCTGCATTGAAGGGAGGGGAAGGACTAGTCAACGAAGGCGCGCCGTATAACACCTTCGGGCCACTTTGCACAAAGAAAAAAGTTCAAAAATTTCAGCGCGGCAGTGCTAATGACGAGAGGAGAACTCTATAATGGAAAGGGCCTGGGGATCACTCTTTTAAAACTGCCAGAGATCTAGGACTGCCATCGATCATGCCGGAGCGCCCAGAGTGGTAAGACCCAACGACGCGTAAGGGTCACGCTAGTCCGCCGAAGGGGTTCCATGAGGTAGGGGGGGGGGGTAGGTCAACAAATCCTTAAGGGGCAAAAGCATTACTCTGAGTATCAGAATAGGGGATGGCAACCCGGCATTCAGGCAGAAAGGATTAATCCTAAGAGGCTGGGGAGACATAGACAGAGGGAAACTTCCAAAAGGATCTCTGACTCGGCCTTTTGACTTTCCGCCAATATGATCGCCACACAAAGCACGATAGAAGACGAAAATTGCTGCAAAGAACACGAGTCGATACCTTTTGATAGGACGGTGAGCGGGTGGGCGTAGATCGGAGAGTTCAAAGTAAAAACAGAAGAGTCACTTCTATTACAACAAAGAAGGGGTGGGACAGGGCTGAACGAATAGATTCCCGGAGACGGAGGAACGCAAATTGGGTAAGGGGGACGAATTGCGTGGTATGTTAACATTGCAATACCAAAGTCTCAAGGGGGGGCACTTGGGAAGAAAAGAGAAAATTCATGAAACGGTGGACAATCAAGAAAGAGTGAAGGGAGTGTTTTCGACAAAGAAACGCGGGGTCATGAAGTCATTCAAGGCGGAAAAAAAAAATTCGGTAGGGGAAAAGGGGCAAGCTGGCCAAAAACAAAAAAGAAAGCTATATAAAAAAAACAACTTAGGTAGGGAGAGGTAGGTTTTGGTGTGCACTCGTGCGAGAAAATAATCCGAATTAGTTGTTGGGGGTTTGCACATGAAGTGGAGAGAGAGCGTGTGGACTCAAAAAAAAAGTGTTCTAAAAAAGGCGGGGTAGACCCATAGGCTGGCATTGAGATCGGCCCTGAAGGGGAAAAATCTCAAAGTCCTGGTCCTTAAGGGACCCTCCCCCTCTTCGTCCCTGAAAACGGGGGGAAAAAAAGTCCGCCAGTTAGCGTGAAAATATAGTGAGTGGGGAACGAACGGTCAAAAGTGCGAAGGTAATTCCGGACAGGCGGGGGGGCAACGGAGATCGAAAAAGGAACCTTACTCTAGGGGAAACGGTTACTCAGGAAAGTGGTTGGGGAACTGTGAAGCACATTGCTGTCTGGACGGGGGAGTGGTGTGTATGTAAAGATTGGATGTAAAGCACAAAGAAGATAACCAGAGACGAAGGTTTAAGGGGAATCTTCTTAGGGCTATCCCATAACACAATAAAAAGTGGTCGAGTGACCGATTATGAAAAGCCTTGAATCAGAGTACGCTACTCTAGGAAACTGTCCAAGCAAGGTTTGAAAGAGGGTCAAGAAAAGTGCATCTTCGGGAACGGAGCGCGGAAAAGAGCCTCTTCTTGTGGGTTCGCAAAACCAACGAGACCTGCATGATCAGATGAAACTACGCGATCTATTGCCAAGGGGTGAAGCTGTAGAAAAAGAAAGGTCAAGAGATTTCCGCCATTCAAGAGAAGGACGGGGAAGGGCTGAGAGGGAAAAAGGGGGGGTGTCGTTTCAGAAAACATGGTGAAAAGAGGGGACGGAGAAGGGAGCCTAGAGAAAGTTGAAAATAGGAATAATCAGGTAGGAATCCTAGAATTGAAAGGAAGGACCAGAAGAAGTGAAAAAAAAATGGGGGGAGGGACGGGGGGGGAGGAAGCGGGAGACATCCATCGACTTCGACCGGGAAGATGCGAGCCATGCCCATATGTTTCCAACAGGATGAGAAAACTGGTTCAATTACGGGGGGGCGCCGAGGAGCTTAGGGGGGAACGGAGATATCGACCAGAACAGTTATTCTTCAAATGGGCGCGCATGCTTGAGATCTCCTAGGGAGGTTTAGGTGGAAGGGTGAGGTCTCGCAATGCTGTTTCTAGATCCAGGCCCGCGAAATCAACGGATGAGGTCAAAGAGGTTGGGGGAAGTTCAGCGCCCCCCACTTGCGGTCGACAGGGGTTTACTAGTCAAAAAAGGGATCTCCGAAAAACCTTGAGACCAAAAAAGGGACCCTTACTAATCGTAAGTGAGGTAAGGTGGTCTGGCAAAGCTCTTTGACTTCGGGGAAAAGGGAGATTAGGAGTCCGAATCTCCGTTAACGCCTCGATGGGTGATACGGATGAGTTTGAATTAAAGGAGGGGGGATTCTAGTGAAAAGTGACTACAATTAAAAAAATTCGGGGGAGCAGAAGTGGGTGGCCGAAGGGAGTCATAGGCAGACAGGCAGTTGTAAGTTCGGCACGAGCGGCAATGTTCGGAAAAGCCAATCTGATGGTGGGGGGGAATACAACCTACTTCGAAACTTTCCTCTTCGAGAGAAAATCTCCTCAGAGGAAGGGGGAGTGTCTGAAACTCGGTGTTTGTGGGAGAAAAAACCGAAGAACGATATGAAACAAGGGATTTCGACACAAGGATAAAAAAAGAAAACGTCGAAATCCTAAACAAGATGCCGTCGTACTTATGGGTGAGCTTAGAAGTTCTCGGGGAGAAAACCTTCTGGTCAGACGAGGGGGTGGGTGTCGACGAGTCGAACTTTGGAGACGTATTGCCTCACGCTTTGCAGGAGGGGTTTTGGAGGAGGAAACAGAAAGGGGGGCATGAGATTTTTGGGGGAAAAAGGGGGGACGGTCAATGGACTAAGGAAAAAAGACAGAAAGGACGAAAAAAGAGCCAGTACAATGGAAAACAAGGAGGGGAATAGCGTGAGCGGAGGGGGTTTCTCGGCGTATCGACGGGAGGGTGAATTTGCATCCCGCGGCGGAAGGATATCCCCTAAAAGGGGGGGTCATGCCTCACAAAAAAAAAGGAACAAAAAGCAAGTAGGGAAGGATATATTGAAGTGTTTAGCCGATCTCCTGAGTATTCAAAAGGCAGGGCAGGACGCAGAGGGCGCATTGTGATCCAAGGAGAGAGTGAGAGGGGGGGAGGGGGTAAGGGTGTAATGTTTCCTCAAAACAAAGACGAACTGTTTCAGACATGGGTATATATTCTCAAAGACCCGAAAAACAGGAGCGTCGAGATCGTACAGGCACTAAGAAAACTGCCACAAAAAGGGGGGGGGGATTCGAACATGGGGGGGAGAGGAAAGGTTTGGGGGAAAAGGACAAGGCAGTTTTTGTATCTAAACATTATCGGACAAGGCGGAGACAGGCTCGGAAACGGCAAGAGAGTATTCAGCACGCGTACCCAAAAAAAATAATATACTTTTATTGGAAAAGGAGCAAAAGAGGGGAGTCCTTGACATTACTCAGCAGAGAACACTTGCTGAACAGGGGGGAGGGTTCTGGACGGATAAAGGGTGAAAGAAAAATCCTAAATTATTACCGTTTATGTTGATGCCGTAGCACAAATTGCATTCGTGGTTTCGGACGTGCAAAGTTTCACAAAGATCGAGGGGTGATACGAGGTGAAGGGTCAAGCTTATTAGGGAGGGGTCTTGGGGAACAACATCTCTGAAGAAAGTTTACCGGAAGGAGAGAGGGAGCATTACGATAAAAAAACTTGAATGCTTTGAGATGGGGAAATAAGGCCCGAAGCGAAACCGATATGTGAAAGTGAA
>Ga0179593_1357273_pt1 | contig 11679 bp, 17 predicted proteins | sample CZODoug2_1_08_16_FD_185931 | JGI IMG/M metagenome (GOLD analysis project Ga0179593, IMG submission 185931) | Vadose zone soil fungal communities from Angelo Coast Range Reserve, California, USA - CZODoug2_1_08_16fungal (PacBio error correction) | ecosystem: Environmental > Terrestrial > Soil >...
AAAGAAAAAGAAAGGAAAGGATAATAAAGAAAGAAAAGAAAAACCTTTCCGCACGGGAACCTCTCACATCAGAATGGTTGGGGACATGTTCGTAAGGAAAGGGGTCCGCTGGATCGGGTGATCCATGATGACGTTAGAAGGGGGGAGCTAGAAGGAAACAATCAGTAGGGGGAGAGACTCAAGATTTCCCCGCGGCTGGGAAGGAAAGGGAAAGAGGCACAGAAAATCAAAAAGAAGATCGCCTGGAGACAAAGGGATGCTACTATCGTGGAGGCGAACGGGAGGGGAGGGCTAAACTTCACACAATGAAACCGGGACATTGTAAAAATCGGAATCGAACAGAACAAAAATTTGGAGGAGAAGATGTTGGTTTCCAGATGATGGTATTAGGCGGCGGGAGTTTCACCATGGGTTCGGGGGAGGAAAAAGAGATTAAATAAACTAATCTCTAAACAAGAAAGGCGGGGGGAAATCAGGAATTGGGTCAAAGTCACACGGTTTTACCTCAAACTAAAGCAGAATAGGAGTTAAAATGGGGGGAAGAGAACGATCCACCGAAGCAGCGGAGAACAGGGGGAGGAAAGGGAAAAAGGTTGGGCCCAGAGAGAAGGGCAAACGATTACCTTCCGAACCACCACAGCGCAGGAAAAAGGAGGACTTATTCAAGGGTCCTGATTTGCTGGAAGAAAAAAGGTATCTTAGCCAAACTGAAGAAAGTTAAGGATCGGAACAACACGATGAAGGACTAATTAGGAAGAGGCCAACCTCAAAATTCGGCCTAATCTTAAAAAAAGAGAAGGAGCAGTGGGAAAGGGGGGAAAGGAGAATATATAATAAGTTGTCAGAAAGAGCCGGAGGAGGGTAAACGTTTCGAGATGCCCACTTAAAAAGCAGCCAAGAAAACCTCCCCGACGGAAAGAGGAGGGACCGTGATTGTGCTCCAGAATTGGTCAAATCAATCTAAAGCGGGGGGGAGAGAAATGCGTAGGGAAATGGGGGAAAACCAGAGACGCGGTAAGACACCCATCGAGGGAACAATGGAGGGCTCTCATCAAAAACGACACTACAACCTTCGAAGCGCCGTCCATGGCACAAAAGGAAGGGGGTTGCAGTAGAGGGAAGCGGTGTGACGCGAGGGGACCGGCGCGTGTTCCGGTGCACATTTAGTGGAGACTGGGCAGTTTTTACGGGGGTTCGCGGGAGAGGAATAGTTGGGTAGAGGGGAGGTCCCTTTAACAGAATAGGGGGAGGGACCTACCGGATCGAAATAAAAGAGTCTGGTTTGGGTGGTTGTACGATTTCAACGGGAGGTTATGGGGACAGCACCGCCTCGGGGGGGTGCCAGGGATGAGAGGGGAATGCGCGGGGAAATGATAGTCGAGGGTAGTGAGAGGGGAAGGTTTAGTGTGGGGGGTAAGACTGTCCTAGAGCGGGGCGGATGGACATTCTTTAACAAAGGAATTCAAAAAGAAGGAAAGCCACAAAATGTAAGGTCTTCCGAGAGCCGCGAAGGAAGAGGGGGCGGGAGATTTTCGTTCTCGAAAAAGGCGGGGGACATGGTTTGTTTGCAAAGGTGGGGAGGGGCGGGAGGGGGGGGAATGGGAGGACTTAAAAATTTCTGGACTAATAAAGGAGGTTCTGAAAAAGGAATTTGAACCAACGTGAGGAGGGAGAGTGCTTCAGGTTCTAATGGAGGGAAAAGCAAGGATCAATCGACCATTTGACAGTACTTGACGGTGATGGGGTGAAGTGGGGAGAGCCGAACAGTGGTCACTAAAGGAAGTGGCCCGGGAGGGGAGTTCGGGAGGGGAGAGAAGGGCGGGTGAGAAACGAATAAAAAAAAGCTGAGGACGCGCATATAATAGGGGTCAAGGGATTTAGCACCACAACAGACCGGGAAGGGGAGCAAAGAGGACAAAACAGGGGATGTAGAGACGAAAAAAAAAAGGGGGGGAGGAAAAAGAACAAAGGGGATAAATGGAAATATGCGTAACTTGATGTTGTGAAGAGGAGAAAAACTGAATTGAAAGAAGATGAGCCTCAGCGTTTTGTTATGAGAGGGGACAAAGGGGAGAAAAGCATGATCAGCAAAAAAACAAAAGATAGGGTGGAAGGATTGCAGCCCAATGTCAGTTCGAATTTGAAAACCTAAATCAACTACCAGTCCTTCATACAGCAAAGTTAGATGAAACTAAGGAAAAAAGAGCCAGGAAGACCGAGAATCCTACGTTTACACGTAGGATTAGAGAGTGGTCAAGAACAACCTGTATACGACAGAAAAAGCGTGCAGGGACTACATTCAAGACAAAAAACGGAATTTTCAAAAAACCGGGAAAGGGAGAGTCAAAAGAGAGTGCAGTTAGCGGCTAACACTAGATGGGAGAAGAGAAAGTAGGGCTTGCTCAGTTTTAGTCTTTGGGAAAGGAAAGGAAAGAAAGACCTCTCATAGACGATTCTCTGGAAGATAACAAAAAAAAAAAAAAGGTTCAACTAAAAGAAAATAAAGGGGGAAAAGATGAAAAGAGCGACTGCCAACATACCAGTACTTGACAGCAGGTAAATAAAAGGGCAACTCTAGAAGATACCATGAAAAAAGGGACACGCTGAAGGCCGGTTTAGAGAAAAAAGATCCGGGATACGTCTGGGAACAGGGGAAATAACTCCGAACCAAGTAGGAAATGAAATTTCCATCAAGGCTACGCGAAATTTAAAGGTTAGGGCTACTTGTTGAACACGAGGTCCAGCCGATATAGAAACACTAGAAAATTCGATCAGGGAAAGGGGGCTGCCCGCGCTCGGAAGAAGGAGTGGCTTCAAGAGGCTTCGTTCATGCTACAGTTGAGACGGGGGTGGTCAGTAGTTCTTTTATTTGGGAAAGAAAAGGGACGCTGCTCCGTAGAAGAAAAAAATTTAGCTGACCATAGTCGCAAGGAAAGGAAAAAGGAACCGAAGCTTTTCACTTCGAGGTCATTCCTCGGGGAGGGGAGGGAAAGAAAAAGAGAGGTCCATTTTGCAAGCAACGCAAGTAAAAAAGAGGGGGATGCACTCGATTCACGCTCCAGGAAATTAGATAGGAGAAGGTTTAAACGCGAGCGGATGTTTGAGGTGGGGACAATATGGAGAAAAAAGAAGGTTTCTTATGGCTAAAGGAAGGCTCCATTTTGGGTCTTAAAGGTACCAAAAGGAAGGTGGTGAAGAACACTAGGAGACAGATGGTATTCCATAGAAAGAGGGAAAAAAGGACTGCCGTCTTAAGCTCATGGAAGGGGAGGGAAGGTTAAAGGGGGAGGGGGAGGGGGGCCTAGCGAGAAGAGTAGGCAGAAAAAACTTAGAAACGGTGAGGAGGGATATTCAAAGAGTTACTATCTCAAATCGCTTTTCGTTATGTATAAAAGGGTGAGAAAGAGAAAAATCCAGGTCGTGCTTGATCTCGCGTTATCATCAGAAAAGAGAAAGGAGGAGACACCTAGGGGAAAAAAGACTCAAAGGTAAAAAAAAAAGGGAGAAGGGGGTCGAATCTGGGAAGAACCGTAAAAGAAAGGGTTGGGTACTCATGCAGATTACTTAAGGAGCAGCGACCGAGGGAGTGAAAGGTATCAAATGACTCGCTTTCACAAAGAAGATTCCTTCGGTGGAAGGCTAAAAGAATTCTGAAAGAGGGGAAGTTCAAGGGCCGGGGGAAAAAAAAAAAAACAAAAAGGGGGAAAGCGCGGGAAATCTAGAGGGGCAAGATTCCACTGAAGACCAGATAACCATGTAGGGGGGAAGAAACGTCAGAACCTGATGCACCCGATTCGAAAAACTTGCCGGGAGAAAAAAGGGAAAAAACCGATCGTTAAGGAGTGCAAGCTAGAGAAAAAAAAAAAAAGGGAGAAGGAAAAGAGGGGGAAGAGAAACGATCTCCTCTCTCAAAACAGGGGGGGGGGATTGGTTCCACGGCAATTGCGCTGTATGGTGAGGAAAATAAGGAGTATAGAAGGGGAGGGCCGCGGGTGTAAAAAGAAGTTCGAAAAAAAAAGAAAATATAGGAAAAGACGGCTTATGAAGGTGAAGCGGTTGGCCACAGACAGAGAATCATATACTAATGTGGGCTAGAAATGAGGGGAGCAAAAATGATAATCTACGATCTTGAATAGGAGATAGGGGATAAGGGCAGAAAGAAGCACGAAAATGCATTGACGAGCTCAGGAACAGTATAGAGATAAGGGGTATCAAATATTAAACGGCTGAAAAATATCAAATTGCATAGTGGGAGGCGGGAGGGGTCACCTGTGTGAGGCGAGGAGAGGGAAGGGGAAGGGGGATCGGACACAAAGAAGGGAGGGGAGGAGAGTCGTGATAGGAGACAACACTTAGAAGAAAGAAAAACTCTGTAGAGGAAAGACAAGGTGGAATAATATCCCCACCGAAGGGTAGTACAAGTTTAATGTTCGGCAGAAAGGACCTCCTAAAAAAGGGGGACAAGTGCCAAGAAGAGGAGGGGACCCCTACCGGAAAACAAACTCAAAGAGGATGCGAAGGGAAAGGATCAACGTTGGGAGGAATTGCTACCAGGAACGTGAGAACAACCAAGGAAATGTCCGAAGCCGAAGGTATGTAGAAACAAGAAGAAAAAGAAGGAGAAGTATGGAAAAAAGAAAAATATTGTCAAAAAAAGAGGAGAAGACACTTAAGGATGCTGGAAAAAGGGGGGAAAGAGTAAAAGACATCTAGTGCCTGAAAAAAAAAGAGAGACGGTCAGTTACGCGGGTAGAACCTTGGTCCCAGAGAAAGGTATCATCCAAGTTGAAAATCGGGAAAGTTCGGGGAAGGTAACGGGAGAAAGTTGGAGCAAACAAAGCAGATGTGATGCGAGCCGTATAAATTGGGATATTAAAAATCGGGTGAAAAAAGAGAGAAATGGAAGGGGAAAAAAGAAGAGAGGGACGTCCATACAATAACGATCCGAAAATCAGACCAATGATGGGAGTCATCTTCATCGTGGGGGAAGGCGCGCGGGAAAGACGGTCAACACCAGGAGAAAGCACGGGGGGAAAAGTCTGAAGGAGGCGCGGGACTTTTAAAAGGGCCGGGAGAGGAGAGTGGGATTTACGGATATTTACTCAAAAAACACCGCGAGAGGAAAGACTAACGGAAGCAGAAAGCGGTGTCTTTAATGATGGAGATACTTTGGAAGGGATGAACGAGTGCACAGCCCGAGTTTGGGTTTGGGCCGGTAGTTCCAGAGAGGGGAAAACAAGCAGGTGAGAGGGAAGGGGTCAATACATGTGGGGTGGGGGGGTAAACTGGCATCGGTCACAGCGTCCAACTGCGAGAGAGGAGGGAGAGGGGGAAAAAAAGGTCCGTAGGAAGAAAAATTGGATAGCGTCGGACAGCACAGAAATCGAAGATGAAGGAGAGGACGATCTTTTCATAACTTTTGTCGTGAGAAGGGACACGGTTTGTTTGCTTCCTGGAAGGGAGTGGAAAGACTAATCAACGCTGGGCTGTCGAACATCCCAAGGAGGAATCAATCACGAGAAAGGAAGGGGAAAAACAACGGGAGGAACAAGAGTCTTCGGCTACTCCGGAAGGGGCGGAAAGAGGAAAATGTGGTTTGGGATGAAGGAAGGCAGTGCTGGTTTGATGGAGGGAAAAGCCGTAACATGGATCGCCAAGGGAAACATTTAAAAAGAGGGGTATTGGCGGAGCGAGCTTACGAGTGTTGCTAAAAAAGAAGGGGGAAAAGATGCAACTAACTTCTTATCTCAAAGGAAGGAAAAACAGGCCATTCGCCGGGCTCCAGCGGGGGATCGGAACCAAGCAAGGCTTACAGAAATGGGGAGACAGAGAGAAAAAAAAGAGTATGAAGAGGGCACAAAGGGAAAGAAAGAGAGGGTAAAGAGCGAGCCGCGAAACTGCCATCGGAAGGAAAAAGGGGAAAAAGGAGGAAAATCGTTCAGCTTTTTTAGTCGCGGGGTCAAAAAGAGAACAGCATAAAAAGAAAAGAAAAGAAAGTGACACGGGGGGGGCAGACACTGTTCGGGAAATGGGTAGCCAAGAAAAAAACAGCACGTTCCAGGAAGAAGAAACCGCCACAGAAGTAGACTCCGAAGCAAGAAAGAGGACCATGCACGTGGGACGGTGGACCTCAAAGGGGATTTTGCCGGAACACAGCCGGGTTTAGTCAGAAAAGAAGGGACAACACCAGACATCACGATAAAATCGTCAAAAAAAAAAACGAACATATCGCCAATGTAATCGGACGGGGGAAAACGCGAGAGAACGCTGAGTAAGGGGGTGGGGCGGACCGGTTAACTCCTTGGGGAAAGAAATAACATCAGCGCGCCTTATAGACGAGGTAACTGCAAGCTAAAACAACAAAAGGGGGGGAATCAACGGTCAGCCCCAAACCAGAGACAAAAATCAAGGAATGGTGCCCAAAGAAAAGAGAGAAGGGTCCACAATATCGTAGAAAGGCATCCAACGAAACGCGAGAATTCACAGGAAGAAGTAAAAAGTGACTTTTAGATATTGTAACAGTAAGAAGTTCAAAACCAAAAGAAAGAAAGGGGAACTTTTCCCTATCAAAAGAAAGAGGAACTAACAGGATCAAATTTCCAAAAGAGAGGAGAATGTCGGTTTTGGGGGGATGAGAATGGGGGAAAGAGACAGGGGAAAAAGTAAAAAAAAAGATTGAAGAAAGACTTAAAGAAAATAGAGAGGAAGGGGATGGGAGGTGAAAGCGCGTCGGAGTTACAAAAATTAAACAGGGAGGAAACGCAGTGGTACCGCTGGTCAAGGTGGACTGTACCTCAGAAGGAGCAGGAAGAGGGAGCCAAATTAGAGAGGGAAATTTCCGAAAGGGAAAGAAGCACCGAAGAGGGTAAAATCGTCCAGAAGGGGGGGGAGGCAGGAAATTTAATCTGGTCCCTTGACACGTAACGCGAGGCGATCCTTTCTGAAAACAGCGCGGCCCACTGTGCACTGTGGGGGGGGGGGAGGCCGCCCGAAAGACTACTCCGATGTAGGGAGAGAAGGGAGGAAGGAAGGTGTGAGGTTGGCTAGAAAAACTAAGTGGAGTAGGGGCGAAGGAAGATACTTGTGAGGACCGAGGCGTAAATTACAGAAAGGGGGGAGATCCTCAAGGTAGGAGAAGGAAAGTTACGGGGAAATAGCAAGGGGAGGAAGGGGGGAGGGATGTAAAATAGGTCCTTTCAAGGCGAGTCGGGCTAAACCTTGTTAAAGAAACTGGAGAGAACGGGATTGTATAAGGGGGAAGAAAGGAAAGGGCTTTACGAGCGAGTAGATGTTACGGTTATATATTTAAAGAGAAGAGAGACCTGTCCATTATGCCTTTAGTGACTGATAAAGAAAAGTCTGCCCGAGCCCCAGCCTCGGTGAAAAAAGCCGGAAAGAAGAAAAGGGGGGATAGTTTTGGGGAAGAAGAGGTGAATTCCACCATGAGAGAAAAGAAAAGGGGGGGGGGCGATAATTGACAGAAAGGAGGGGAGGGAAGGGAGACCAGCAAGAGACTGAAGAACACTTCTTTGGGGAGAAAAAAAGACGGGTTCAAAGTCTGGGAGATGGACTTAACTGATTTAAAAAAAAAAATTTGGTAAAAAAAAAAAGGAGAAGTCAAACAGGAAGGGGGGAAAAAGAAAGGATCATACAGGAAATCATCAGGGAGAACCACGGATCGAGAGGAGGTGTCCGTGTAGTGTATTGTATTCTGGAGGAAAAAGTTTCATGACTCTCAAAAAAGGATGGAAAGGGGGATAGAAGAATGAAAAAAACAAAAAATGAAAGAACTCGGAAGAGGAAACATCACTAAGGGGGAAAAGGGGGAGAACCAAAGATCCAACTTTCATTCAATAGAAAAACGGAGAAAGGGAAGGTATTGGCGCGGGTCCTGTTAAAATCATGGACGGAGAGAAGGAGACAGATTTAACCGCGCGGCTTACAAATGGGAAGCAGGGGGAAAACAAACCGCAATAATACAGCTCATGAAGGAGAGAGAAAGAAGGGCGACGATCTTTTTGGAGGCAGGCTACCTTCAGAAAAGAAGGAGGACTACGATTTCCATTGACGAACAGCGGGAGAACAAAAAAGTGTTAAGGGAAAATCACGGGAAGGAAAAAGAGAAGGTTGATCTTTAGCGTGCTTCCACAGCAGGGGGAGAGGGCTGCAAAACTGGCCTTTATAGAGAAAAAAAGAAGGGGAACAACTACAAAAGGAAGGTGCGCCAAAAAGTTGGAAAGAAAACTACTAGTTTCGGAGAACAGAGAAAAGAAGGAAGAGAGAAATGTTGGACCTCAAGTTTCCAACTGCCAAAGCCACGAGCGATGGAAATTACGGGACCGGAAGAAAGAGGATAAGGGGAAAAGGACTCAAAGGGAGAATTAAAGGTGCCAAAACCGTAGGGAGTAAAAACGGCACGGCCTAAACCTGGGGCTAATCCATGAAAAAATGAAAAAGTAAAGCAAGAAAATTGCCAAAGGCTGAAAATAAGAGTCCGCAGGAACATAACGAGTCGAAAACGAAATGTAAAAAACAAGCAGAAGGGGGAACTCTGAAGAAAATCCTTAAGGGAAAAAAGCCTCTAAAATGGTACCTGAAAAGATAATTTAGCACGCCAAAGGCGGAACCCCAGGGAACTAAGTAAATCGGGGAGGGAGTGAGAAGGCTACGAGGGGCTCAAAGAGGGATGACGTCCGGGAGGAAGATCCTGTGTCAGTAAAAGGAACGAGGTTAAGACACAAAGCTTCAACTAGGGGAAAACAATCAAAAAAACACCATAAGAGAGAGGACGAGGCTCCGGATTGTTCCTCCACCTCAATGACTTCAATAGACGCGATGGACTTGCTCGGGTAAACACCTCAAGAAAAAATTTTGAAATGAGATTCTCGCAAAAGAAATTGGATAGAGGGTAGGGGAAGATTCAGTTAACGACCAAGAGTTCAGGGGTAAACCTGCTACCTAGAGAAAAACTCAATCTTGGAATATTTTTGTGGAAATGGGACTTGATATTAGAGAGGGGAACTATTAGAGGAACAGCAATCCCTCAGTAGGGGGGGGGTGGGGGGCCGAGGCGCTGTGTCATCGGAAAAGTAGGGTATCGCTGGGGAAGAGGTTGTGATCGTTGGTCAAAAGGGGGTCAGGAAGAGGTCTCTTCTATGCAGAAATGAGGAGGAAAAAGGAAGATAATTAACACATCAAAGCATAATTTGACAATTCTTCTCCAAAGGAGAGAACAATTGTAGCGCGGGTAATCTTGGAGGGATCTGTTTTGGGAAAAGCCAGAAAAATGGGGACAAGTGTTGGGCCACGCAGCTTAAGGATGAGGGGAGAATTACTGAAAAGCTGTGTACGAAGAAATAAACGGCGGTGTTAGGCATCCGTCTTTCTGGGGAAGAAAAGGGGAAATCGGCTTCGGGCGCTCCTTAGTCTGGAAGAGGACAATAGACCATGGTTGGGGGAATGTGGGGAAAGGAGGGTGGTTGGCTTTAAAAGGAAACTCCAGGGATGAAAATTACATATTTGACTGTCCCGAGGGGGGGCTGGCTGCTTACAAACTGAGAGGGAGGGGGTTGTCTAAAAGCAGAAGGAAAAAAAGCTGAGAAGAAGGATTCAAAAGAAGGCAGAGGATGTAGCAAACATACATGGTGAGACGCTATGACTGAATGTTTTAGAAATCTCCACAACACAAGTTCGAAAGAAGAGTAAAAGTTGGACAAAAGTAGAAGAGGGAGCGCTAGGAGCCAGGGCGGAAAAAGGGGAGTTTCTACAGAGTGAAAATTTAGTGTTTGGGGAAGAAAGAGGGAGTCAAGGATTTTTAGAGGGAGACACAGGGAAGCCAGCAGCGGCTTGAATCCAAAACACTCACAGCAAAAAAACCCGGTCACTTAGGAAAACGTGGGCTGAGAAAGGAAAACAGAAAAATGGAAAGGACTGAATACCAAGCAACTTCATTGACGAAGCAATATTACTCCCTACCTGAAGGACAGACAGGTGGGAAGTGGGTACCCTAGGAGGAGAGATGACTAAACACGGGAATGAAGGGAGAAAGGACATCGTGACGGGAAGAAAACTACCACAGAAAGAGAAAACAGAGGAAGGGTGCAAAAACGCTGCCTCCTAAGAAGAGGAGAAAAAGTATCTAGCTCCTCGGTAGGAATGCACTTATGGTCTAATCGAAAATTCAGACTGGGTGGGGCAGATCAGGGGGGAAAATACTCCGGTGAAGAAGGATACTCTCCACTAAAACGACGTAAAGCGCGGAGACACCCTTACTAGACGCGCAAACCAGCGCGATCATCACAAGGACGCAAAAAAAAGAAAAACACAAAAAAAGATAAAGGATCAAGCAGTGCAAAAACTTCAACTAAAAACTGAAGAGACTTCACAGACTGAAGAGCCGGGTGTAGGAGCGGGTTAATCAGAGACTTCTCTAAATAAAAAACTACTCAATAGGAATAAGGCGATCCAGAAGAAACTCCATCTCAGAGCGAAGAATGGAAATGTTGAAAGCGACTTACAAGAAAGTTACGAGAGGAAGAGTAAAAATCAGGGAACGCAGAAAGTTAAAAAAAAAAGGTGGGCTACCCCGAGGCTACTATTAAAGTGTGGATTCTCAGTTCGATGGTAGGGAAAGCATACAGTGTACGACGAGGGGGGGAAAAAAAGGGAACGCGTTCAAATTGTGGGGAAGCCACTGCACGCAAGAGAAGAGGGAAGAAGGTGTGAAAAAGATCCAATATGCAAAAAAAAAACCCGGCACGAAGTCGTTACAGTCGAGGGGAAAAGGTGCCGAATTGTAGGCGATAACGGGTAAGCGGGGGAAAGTCCTTCAAAAAGAGGAACGAAAAAAGGGAAAAATGTGTATGACAAGGTGGAGGGGCCCCTTTTTGGAGGGTTGAAGCTCAGTTGGCCATCTACAACGGGAAGAGTGGGAAGACGAAATCATTAAAGGGTTGAAGGTTGGAAAATGATGGGGGGGGTCTATTGGATCGGTGAGAAGGGGGGTCAGCGCGCGGAAGAACGTTGGTTTACTCAGCCTCCTTCGTCGCGGAAGGGCAAAAGGAAAAGTTGGTACAGCAGGACTAAGAAGTGTCGTAGACCAAAAATTATCGAGGTAGGGCACATAAAAAGTCCTGTCTAAAAGAGTACGTTCATAAAGGTTCGCGCTAGGGGAGGGATCCTTTCCTCTACACACTGAAGGACAGAAAGGGATAATTCGGGGATAAAAACTGAATTGGCGAAAAAGTGCGAAAAGCGAGACCAGCGGCCGGTGATCGAGCTGGCGAGCTGGGGAGAAGTAAGGCAGCGCCCCAGCCATTGAAAAAGCACGCCGAAAATTAAGGGGGACGGATGGCAAAACAGAGGATCATCAAAGGGGGGAAGGTCTGGCGTAAAGGGAAATTCGGATTTCAAAGACATTTGGTCTGTAGCAAAACTACAAGAGCGTAGCCTTCTTTGAAGCTGGCGCAAGAGGAATGGCGAGCCGCGGAGGATGAGAGGGGCCTGTTTGCACAGGTTTGAAATGAATGGGGAAGACGGGAGAAGATCGGAATCGCATCGTACTATGTGGAAACCACAAAATGACTTCTTTGAGAAAGTCTCAGGGTATTGGAATGCACACAGATCGAAACGAATTGCCGAAAAAGAGGGTCACACAAGGAAGGGAGAAAAGAAGGCGGA
>Ga0179593_1363910_pt1 | contig 11679 bp, 8 predicted proteins | sample CZODoug2_1_08_16_FD_185931 | JGI IMG/M metagenome (GOLD analysis project Ga0179593, IMG submission 185931) | Vadose zone soil fungal communities from Angelo Coast Range Reserve, California, USA - CZODoug2_1_08_16fungal (PacBio error correction) | ecosystem: Environmental > Terrestrial > Soil >...
GGTCCGCATCTGGTCAGCTAGCGGACACCTGTCTTCTTATTCCAAATGCGCGTGGAGGCCTAAAGCATCAGGAACCTGTCCTGACCGATATCCCTAGGGCAAAAAAGCGGCTGTCAGATCATCATGGATTCGAGGCGTTTCCGAAAAAAGGAACAGTCAAAGGAACAGGTCTACCTCGATCGAGCTGAATTCCTCGGATATCAGAAAAAATAGGTCCGATGAGCAGCTCAAAGATTCTTTCGGGGGGGAGCGGCAATGAAGAGGCTGCAGGAAAGACTGACGGGACTATTTTGAAGGGTAGGGGGAAAACCTGCATTGTTTCGGAGACAGTCGAGCTACCACCCAATCTTCAAGGAAGGGGATTTGGGGGCTTCCTCAACGGTTATGTGGAGTTTGAAGACGGCGTCAGCCGAGACACAGAAGGGGGAGGGGGGGGGGGGGGACATAGGAAAAACTCGCCAAGTGATCTTAGAGAAGGAAAGAGTGAGGACCTGGGGAGGGTTCCGCTGCAGTCCCTTATTAAGTAGGTTTCGGTGTTCTCTAAGCTGAAAAGCAATATCGAGATCTGGATTGTCGAACGAGGGAGAGTCTTAGGGAACGAAAGATCGCTTACAAAAAACCAGAGACTTCACGGAGAGCAAGAAAGCCGAACGCTCTCATTGGAAGCTAGGCCAAGCAACTTGACTCGGCAGGGGGGTCAGGGGGACCTTTCCTAGTGGGTCTTAAAAAGAGAGCATCTAGCGACCAAGAAGGAACGTTCTAACCCTCGTAACAGAAGACTTAGCAATTAAAAATCGCGAGAAGTCATACGGTGGGAAAATCAAAAAAGGGCTGTCGAAGAAATCTATTCTGGTTCCAGAGGGGCCAGAACTGGGGAGAAGGAGAAGCCATTAGAAAGAAAAAAGCGAAGCTATCAAGACTGAATCACCCAACAACGGGGAGGAAAAGGAAAGGAAGACCCCTTGGGGAAAGGAACTCGCTCAAAAAAAGTAGTCGACGTCGTCTCTCAAGCAGCGCCCCAAAAGGATCGCACGAGCCCCGTAGCAGGATGACTTCAGCGGTGATCGTGAAAAAGCCGGCCGAATGCCTCTGCTCGAGAGAGGCCTGAAAGGACGTCGTCGGATGACTAGTGGGAAAACTCAACTTTTCAAGGTTGAAGAGAAAGGGGAAGGCGAGGGGGAGGAAAAGAGAAAAAACCAAGGCAGAGAGACAAGAAGCCGCTGGATTGCCGAGCGGGGAACATCGAAATCAAACGGGCTTTAGGGAGTCCCCAACCCCCACCACAAAAAACCCCCCGAAGGGCACCGTGAGAGGGCAAGGTCAAAAAAAAACCCACCCCGCCAGAAAAGAGAGATGACTTGAAAACTCTTCTACGACCAGTTGCACCACTAAGCTTAGTCGAGAGGAGGGAACGTAGAAGAAAACGATTGAAAGGTCCGGCAGCGCACCGGACAGCGGGGTGCAAATGATCAGGACACAGGGAAAAAGAGAACTTGACAAAACATGCAAAAAAGACCCCGCTCCTCGAGGAAACCACAACCGAAAACGGCAACGTAGCCTGAACCTTCTGAATGCTATGTTAATCCCGAGCAGCCGCAACAGGCGGAAGGGCTAAATTGAAAAATATCCTGGGAACCGTAAAGTCAGGAATGGCTCGGCCTCGGACAGTCCAGGATACTAAAGCAGGGGTGAGCGCATCAATCTGGGATATCTCCGAACCTCGCATCTAGGCGTCGCGGACGGGGTCAGAAAACTGCCGAGCCAGGCGTCGGGCGCGAGTCTGAAATCTCTTGCCCTATAAGTCTAGGCAGGGAAAGATTTTGAGGAGGGGCTGAGTGATATTTGTAAGAATCCGACAGGGGGAAGATCCTCGGACCTCAGCAGCGAACTCGGAGTCAGTCCAGCCTAAGAAGTAAGCTCAAAAAAAAACCGTTCGGAGGGAGCTAGAAATGCACAATCGGAGGCAGGAAGCGGAAAAGGGTCAAAACCGATCCAATAAAGACGATGCAAGAGATTGGCGGAGTTTTCGTCGCCAGGGGGCCATCGTCCCGTGGAGCATACAAAAATCCGCCGGAGGACTAACTATCAAAATATGAATTACTGATCATTAACAAGGTGGACGCGAAAGAAAGAGCAATCTCCCCGCATCGCGCTGTGAAAAGGGGGGGAATAAGGCAGAAATTCTGCATCAGATGGGTTAGGAAGGGCGACGGTTAGCTGCGCATCGCCTCGACCCAGGGGGAAAGCTGGGTCACGCGACTACGCCCGTCAAGCCACAAAAAGGATCTTCGACTTGGGGCCGACCCCTCCGCGTAAGACGAAAAGAACCGCCATTAGAAGGGAGGGGCTCCTCTACTCCGAGGGAAAAGGGAGAGAGGATGGACAGACGAGCAGAGGGGGTTTCGCTCTTAATACTTAGAAAAAAAAACAGGGGAGTATTAAAAGACTATATATCGAAGCGCTCCAAACCCTCTGCTCAAGGGAACGAGAGCTCTCAGGCAGATCTGGGATAATGGAGGGAAACTGTGGAGAACGCAAAAAGGAAGAGAAAGGACCTAAGAGGATGCGGCCCTTAGAAATACGCTCGTCTGACAGAACTAGACTGGGGGGGGGAGAGCCATAGGGACAGTCAAAAGTCGCCTCCTAACAAAAGCACTTCTTCCGAATCTCGGGTTATAACCCACCAAAAACTGGGGACCCGAGAAAAACGCATGGGAAAGGGAAGAAGGGAGTGTTCGTTCGGTTCCTCTCCTTCGCCAAGAGGTCGTCCTGATCGGCAACTGGCAAACGGAAAAAATCAGCGCTCTAATCGGAACTCGCCAAAAGGGGTCGAAAGTCTGGCCCGTGAATGAGAGAAAAGCTCCGTCCTCCAGAGCCTGGCGAAGGAGGGAAGGCGTGAAGGGGAGTGAGGAAAAAAGGCTCTTCATGAGAGATCTTCTTGGAAGAGCTTTACGGGGAATATGATAGGCAGGGGTGCTGGCGAGGACCTTCCGGAGGCTACGAAAAGCCGGTGTCTTCTCTGACTGAAGAGAGGAAAGGAAAGGAAAAATGTTCCTGTGCGGAGGGAAAGAAAGCAGCAGGAAACAAGCTGGCAACTTACAAAAAAATATGCAATCGGATTTCAGCTGCGGCAAGACTGGTAGAGCGTTTTCCGTCTGCTTCGGGAGAACCTAGGGGTCTCCGAGGAAGGAGAGGGAAAAGATCTCGATGACGTGGAGCGAGCCGGAAGAAATAAGAAGCTAAAGTGGAAAAGGCCGAGCCGGACAAGGGACTCGTAAAGAAGGGGGGTATGGGTGAACAAGGTTGGAGTTCAGCAACTTCTTAACCAGGGCGGGAGGAAAGTCGCGGAAGATTCACCAAGAGCGTAAAGCTTGACCAGGTGCCCAACGAGAAGTTAGGAGTTTCTTACGTTTAGCAGACTGTAGCAAAGAGGAGTCTTTCTCAAAGTGATGAAAAACCAGGACCTGCTCGGGCTGTTCAATTATAAGGTTATTCTGGCACTGCCAAGGGGAACATAGGGAACGGAATGAAGAGGTGTCTTTGATGCGAGAGAATAGGAGCGCTCTACAGAGGAAGGGGTGGTCTCACTCAGAATGGGGGGAGGCCACTTGGAAAGAAAGGAGAGAGTAAGGTACACCCGGGAAAGCGGCTTGCAATGAGGCTTCCATACCGCGGAAAACGTCCGAGTTGAAAGAGAGGACACTAAATGAAAGCTCTCAGATTTTTCATGGAATTTAAGCGGTCTTCCTCCGTCGAGAGGAGTAGAGGCCAATACATTTCAACTGGGTCTATGCAAAAACTAGGGGACAGAAGATAGGAAGGCATGCATTCAGGAGAAGAAAACTGAAAGAGGGAAGGCGGAAGACGACTATCACTTGGGGGCGCTGGAAAAAAAAAAGATGTAGGTTCCTCGAGATGAGGGTAATATTATCTACGGAAAAGGGTTCTACCGGACGCAAAGAGGCTGGTACAAGGGGACAGACTAAGCAACAACACCATGAGGAGGGGGGAGGTACTCAGTTACTATCCGATAGCGTAGAGTCTAAAGGAAAGCAGGGGGGAGATCATGACCCATCAAGCCAGCAACGAGCACCGGGGGACTATATTATTCATCTCCTTTAGGTAGAAGGCTCATACTCTTAAGCCGAGAAAAGGGGAGAAGAAAAGCATGAACTGCCTCAGGAGGAAAGAAAGAAGGTGCTCTAACGTGGGGCCAAGGGGGGGGGGGCCCGGCAAGAGAGAATTCGAGCCAAGATTAATGCAAGAGAGGAAAAAACGCGCTGTACCATTGAGTGGCAGAATACAATGAACTCGTTCACTGGTAGGGGACGAATTGCACTCTACCCGGGATCGGCAGCACATAGTAGGCCGGTCGGTTTCCGCGGATGCAGCCACGAAAGCCGAACCACTTCTGAGAATAGACTCTGCTCCGCTTCGAGCACATAGAAACCGAGCGAACTTTCCCAGGTCGGGGATGTCAACCCGAAGAGGGCAAGGGGTAGACTATCAGTATAAGCGAAATACCAGTTTCTAGGGGAGAATCTCCATAACCCTCCTGTAGAGAGGGAAAGGACCTTGTAAGAAAAGACTAATGAAAAAAAGAAAAGTAAAAGAATCAAGGCGCGGTCACCTTCCATTCGGAAGGTGCCTGAACTTCTAACTTGTCTCAACACAAAGGAGCGGGCTGATCTCCCCCGGGAAATGAGAGGGCTGCTTCGGCATCTTACCCGGATCGTAAGCAGGAAAAGTCCGCGAAGAATCAGCAGAGCGACTCATAGGGGGGGAAGAGAGATCTCCGTCCTCTCTTCTAATTTAGCTAGAGGAGCAGCAGGAATCGGGCTGACCGAAGGGAACAGTGGTCTGCTCAGAAGGGAGGAAGGGATTTCCACTATAGGGAGCTAGGGCAGGGCACATCGGTGTTCCTGCGGAGTGGAGTCTATCACTCGCTCAGAAGAAAGGTTCCTATGCCTCGTACCATAGGAGAAGAGGGAACGCGAGGGGGGACTCATCAAAGAAGCCGTATCTTAAGAACAAGAACCAAGAAGAGGATGTTCGCTCAGAAAAGGAAGACGCCGAAAAAAAAAAAGAACAAGCATAAGGACGCATTTTCCTACTCCAAAGAACAGAAAAGAAGGAAATAGAAGGTTCATTGGAGGGATATTCCGGTTGAGAGTCGGAAGGAGCAAACGTTTCTCCAAAGCGGTCCGAGAAAAAGGGATTTGGGGGCCATGCCAGATTAGGAAAGTTCTCCTCCGGAAGGAAAGAAAAAGAAAGCTCAGAGCATCGAAGGGGAGAGGCATGTGATAAGGAGGGCTGGACGGCATGAAGGAGTTGCAGGAAGCGAACTTGAGCATCAAGACGACTCGCCCAAGAGGGAAGGGCACCGGGGGAGCGAGTATACCGTCACAGAAAAAGAGTTCGTCGAGTGACGATAACAGATAGACGGGAACGCGAAAACGCAAAGAAGGGACAGGATCGGGTCGACCTCTACTCTCCCGATGCCGGCCAAGAGGGAGGAAAAGAACCTTCTTGGGGGGGTCTCGCTTACAATTCGATCTCACAAAAAAGATTCTTAAGGAAACGATAGAATCGGTAAGATCAGGGAGACACCCAATCAGGAAGAGGGACCTACTAGCGGGGAGAGGAGCTATCGGAAAACTGAGTTAGCCCGGGTGAGTAAAAGTTCGGAACGTTCACTGAAGCTTCTACTGCGTTAGCAAATTCGAAGAGAAGACAGAAAGCTCCTCTGATTCGCAAACGCCAGGGAGGAAGGTTCATCAGGAAAAGGGGGGGGAGGGACAAACTCAAGGAAAAGGGAACCCCTGCAAAAAATAAGGATGAAGTCCGAGAGGAAGGGAAAACGGCGCTCCACCGATCTCTATGCGCGAGGGAAGAGGGAGGGGGTTTTCAAACTCTCCCTGTTCTCCCAAAAGAGGCTTCCAGAGAGGGGAGAAAATCTCTAGATCGGGAACTCGCGGGACTAGTCCCCCTGGCTCTCACGGTCAGAAGATGACCCTGGGATCGACAGGATCAGGACGAGGGCGACGGCAGGGATTAGAGGAGGAGTTTCCTACCCGAGGAAAATTCTGAAAAGACTGCCTCTTGACTACTGGTCAGGGAGCGAAAGAGACGAGGCGGTTCAGTATCATTAAGATAAGGAGGAGGGGGACTATTACAAAGTAACTAAAAAAGGGGCAAACTGATAGAGTACAGATGTCTGAAGTTCGGGGAAAAGGAGAGCAAAGTGGGTCGGAGAATAATAATTCTTAAACCCTCTGGAACCTGAAAAAAGAGATAAAAGACTTTGAAGGAGGTCAATTCTGACCTCCTCCGGTATGAGGGAGGAGGTCCTCCGGATGACTCTAAGAAGAGGCGAGTCCTTCTGGCCGAGTATTCTCTTAAATATAGATGAGACGGGAGAAGCCTGACTTCTTCTCGTCGATGCACTGGGACTAGTCCGAAAGACCTACAGGACGAAGAGAGGATTTTCAAGCACGGGAGTGAGAGAACTGCTGTCCTGATAAAACCCTTCAAACATGATGGGGGTAAGAAGGGGTCCCCGAGATGTTACCAATTCGGGAGTTCCTGCAGCCAAGTTGATCTTTGAGGTGGAGTACTCGTAGAACAGGACGATGGCGTAGCATAAAAGGAAACCGAGAAAAAAACTCTGGCGGATGATCTGTGTTCTGCCGGACGCGTCCTGGGAAGTCTTTCAAGTCAAGGGAAGAAGGGGGGGCGTTATCAGCTAATAATTCCCCAGAGCGCAGAAAGATTGGGGCGCACAGGTAAGTATCGGGAAATGTCTTTAAACTGAGATAGGCGTATCCCTGACGGGCGGGCTGGACCTAGGGGGCACCAGACATCCTTACTAATCTCGGGGGATCGAAACTACATTGACAGTACGCGATTGTTCATTATTTAAGGGGGCTGGGGGAATGAAGCCACTGCTGCAGGAAAAAAACACGAAAGGGAAACGTTCGAAAGTGAACAAGAGGCAGGAAGGAGGCAGTGAAGGGAATTCGTAAAATCGCTTAGCAACGTTAGGAGGAGACGAGAACTAGCTTTCTAATCCTCGGAGACGGTGAGAGGTATAGAAGGGGAAACGGTAAAAGCTTGATACGAAAGGATCTCTAAGCTAGCGAGCTCGGGCAAGGGGGAGACGAGCTCAACACAAAATTATGATTGAAAAAAAAGAGATGACTAAGTCCAAAGCTCGCTCTCTTCGCGGGGATAGAGTCGCTCATCGTAGTAACAAAAAAGAGAAAGAGCAAAGGAGACTGTCTGAAAATAGGCCGGTGGGGCGCCGAAGCATGATACTGGCTCCGCTGGCAGAAGAGGGAAAAAAGCGTAACTTACGAAAGTTTGGGAAGAGGGTCCAGTGGCCGCTAACTCTGACTCGAATGGGCAAGACCAATGTCAATGGACTCGACTCGGGACGTATGGACGGGTGGTCCGAGACCATAGAAATTTCCGCGGAGGGAGAAGAAGTAAGCCCGCCCGGTATCGTGGTCTGCACCGAAAATCTTAGGTCCAGCGCTGCAGCTGACTCGTGCGAAAAAAGAAAGGCGACGAATGCAAAAGTCTGATACTGAAACCTGCCACCTCTAAAAACACCAGGGCCGTCAGCGGTCACTTAGATGCCAGGGTACTAGAAAGGGAAGCAGAAGAGACTGTGGGAGGGTCAGAGCCCAAGGAATAAGAGACGCTAGGAGAAAAGCTAAAACCACAGCCAGAAAAGATACGGGAACCGGAAGCAATTCGTACTTGCTGGGTTGCCTATTCCAAAAGGGAAGGGTCTCATCAAGCGTAAAGGGTAAGCACGAAGCCAGTGGACAATCTCCTCTGCTGGAATCAGGAACTCTACTGAAAGAAAAAAAGGGCCGCGACGAATCAGCCTCGACGCATCGGCATCTAGATCTAGAAACTATCAGAAGGAGGAAGAATCGCTGACTATGAGCGCCGCCGAGGAAAACCTAGGATCCATGAAGGATCTAGCGTCCTTCCAATAAGAATAAAAGAGTCCAACGGTTTGGAAGGGAGATTCGACGCGAAAGTTATCGAAGAAGAACAATCCTCTAAGAGGAAACATCAGCGCAGGGAACGCGAGATCATCGGACAAATCCTGAAAAAACTCACCAGTCCAATGAATTGCGGGGGAACTAAACACGAAGGACGAAGGAGAGAAGCAAGATCCTAAGGTCCGACTCCGAACCTCAAAAAACCATAGGAGGGGAGGAAGGACTTTAGTAAAGGAATGGGCATCGTCTACCAGTTATAAAAGACCTCCGACGAGGGGAAAAAGGGGGAGAAAGAGGGGGCCAAGCCATGAAATGGAGTCTACCTCCGGCAAAAAACACTCAAAGCATGAAGAGCTGTTCGCGGGACTGGTTAGTCAGTCAGAGCGAACTGGAAATTATTTTTGTCAAAAAAAGGGAGGACCAGGAAGGCGTCCGAGACGAGGAGCGGTTCAGAAAAGAGGACGGGGAATTCAGCAATCTCGACTGGGGGCCAAAAAAAGCGGTCTAGGTCAGACGAAAAACGCTCCCGCCATGAATATTTATCTCGAGATCCATGAGAAAGTCAAATCTCTTCTGGCCCTCCCTAAATCTGTAGACGAGGTAAGGGAACTATAAACAACCACGAAGAAGGAAGAAGGAGAAATCAAAAACTCTTGAGGTTACTTAACTGGCAGGAAACGCTATCATAGGGGGACGAGGAGTAGAAAGGAAGATTTTCTGACGTTCGTCCGTCAGGCTGACTTGGGATCTAAGGAAAAAAAAAATAAGAGGGGAAGAGGAAATTCCTAACGGCTTCTTCTACAGTGAATCAAAAACGCTAAAAGGCAATCCCCGTTCTCGCAAAGAAAAAACCACCCGGGACGCTCGGACCCCAACTGCACGGCCACAGCACGACCGCAGTAGCGAAGGAAAATTGGTGCCGATCCCGGAGGGGAGACCAAGTTCATTGAACGGCCTGGCCTCATAGGGGCAATCTCGGTGACTAGGGAGGGGCTGGGAACAAAGTTATGCTCAGTGGCGTACGATGACCATAGACACTAAGACTACAAGCGCTGGATCGGGGCGTAGGAGGAGGACCCGGCGGAGACTCTTAAGAGCTTCGTGACGGCGTGTAGTAATCGAAAAGGGACTTTCTAGCCCGGGGATAATCTGGAACGAACGCAAATTCGCAGCTCGTTCAAATGAGCGGACCGGGGGGGGTCGAGGGAAGTCAAAGTGGCGCGTTCTTCGAAGAAGCAGAATGGAAAAATCTAAGGAACGGAGCTAAAGGAGAGTGAAAGCTTCGGGAAAAAATCGAACGGAAAAATGGATTAGGGCACTACATTGAAAAAGTCCAGGGCGTCGACGCGAAGGAAGTATTAGATATTCGAGAGAGCGTATCTGCTGCTGCAGCGCGGAACGTGACGATGCCGAAAGGAAACGCACCCGAATAGGGGGGGGAAAAGTCATCACAATGGAAGTGATCAGCCCGGAGCTTGAGGACGACAGGTCGAAGAGTAGGAAAAACATCGATTCCGAAGAGGTTTGACGCCAGGTTGAAATTCGGGCTTGGGGGAAGAGACTCAGTAACAGGAGGAAGGCATCTTTAGGGGGCATTCAGGCAAGAGAAAAAAGGGATCGGCTGATAAAGGGGAGCATCCTAACTAAGTAAATGAGGGCTGGCTGCCACGGGAGGAAGAAGGTGTTTGGTTGGGGAGTCTCAAAGGAGGACCAGCCGAGATCATCAATTCGTGCTAAAAAGAGTAGGGGGTCTGAATGGAAAGGGGAAAATCGACTCGGATGCCGCCAGAATCCTGCCTTGGGGTGCAAAGGGCGGTTAGAGCCTGAAACAGGGAGCATCTTCCACTCCGTTTAACGGATTGTTAGAGGGTAAATTGATCTTGGATTTCGAGAGTCAGTGACGGGAACACGAGAAACGGTTCGATGCAACCGATCGTAGAAAGAAGAGGCAGGTGACATTCAGGGGTAGGGACAGACGGATCAATATTGAGTCTCTGTCGAACTAAAGTAAAAAAAAAGCACAAGGAGATGCTAATGTCACTAGAGAGAGTTGGGGAAAGGGCTCGTTATTGTGCGAGGAGCGACAAAATTTAGACCGGGGGAGATCCTGCAGGGACGACTCAAAAAAAACAACAAAAGGATGAAGGGAAATAGAGATAGAAAAGGAGAAAATTCATCTAGTCGAGGAAATTCGCGAGAGACGAGCAGACTCAAGAGATCAGAGTTAATACTGTGGAGGCCGGCCAGGCATGAGCCCTAAGGGGAGAAAGGGAAGGCCTAAAGAAGAGGTAGGTTACTATTGGGGAACCTAGCGTTTGGGACAGGGTGACTTCTCAAGCTGAAGAATACTGCAGGGCTAGCTTAAAAAGAGGGGGGGAGCGGCATGTATTTCCGGCTAAAGGAGAGCTTTCTGGCTGCCTCATGTGCACCCAACCGGGGGAAGTGAGTAAGAAGATCTTCAAAGGACAAACGCGGAAAAGGGGAAGGGGGATAAGAGGACACGAATATATGCCTTAGGGCGGTTCGAGAATCAAACACCTCTTCTCCTGTAAGGAAAGCGGCTGACAGAGGGAAACATTGAAAAAAAGGAGAGTCATAAGAAGAGTCTTTCACCATTAGAACTCGCTTAAGAAGGGGGTACGTGCTACGAATCACTTATTCCTTACCGAAGAATGAGAAAGGAGAGGGGCCTATTCCCTAGGAAGAGCCGAAAAGGGAAGCAGGAGGAGTACCCCCCCTTGAAAAAGGCTCCAGAGGGTCTTTCCTCAATCTTCCGAGGGACAAAGCGCTGCATCCGCATCGGGGAATCGAGAGCCGAGCCTCGCGGCGATGGAAGGAGCTATTCACTTCATCGAAAGAAGTCGGAAATAAAGGAAGGGCTCGGCGGACAAGGGCCACGAAAGCGGTTGGGTTTCCTGCTGCAGGGGATGATAGAGAACTGTTGACTCCTCTGAGCACGACGGACCTCGGAAGAAAGCGACACGCGAGGTAATAGCCGCCGAATTCTACTCGAAGACAAAAAAGAATCGCGATTTCTCTAAACGAAGGATCAGAAGCCTTTGTGGGGGGGGGGGTGTTGGGGGGGGTGTTGGTTGGTGTTTTGTTTTGGGGTTTGGTGTATTTTTGTTGTTGGGGTTTGGGTGGTTGGTGGTTTGTTTTTTTGTGTGTTTTGGTTGGTTTTGGTCTCGGGGGTGGTTTTGGTTTTGTTGGGGTTTTTTAGGTTTGGTATTTGATGGTTGGGGTGTGGGGGGGGTTCTGAAAAAGACAAGACTCCAACGGGCGGATGTACAGGGGATATCATTGGAGGGTAACGTTTCATAAGGGGCGAACTAAGGGAAAAAAAAGGGAGGGTCCTAGACCCTATATTTGGAAGGAAGAAGAAAGGAAACATCGGGGGGCGCCTCCTTGAACAACAGACTGCTAATAACAATCGAAGAAGGGAGTGATCTCGCTGCGGGTTCTTCCTGCTAACTTGTAGAGAGCAAGAAAATACCCCGCAAGATGGAAGAACGGGGAACCGTATCTAGTGTAGAAAGTGGAATATCAAAAAATGCAGGATATGAGGAGAGTAAGACACCGGGGGAAGTCCGAAGCACATTATTTAGTAATCTCACCCGCTATTCAGGAGCCCGAGCAGCGGGGGGGTGTCAGAAACTTAACT
>Ga0179593_1407613_pt1 | contig 11679 bp, 21 predicted proteins | sample CZODoug2_1_08_16_FD_185931 | JGI IMG/M metagenome (GOLD analysis project Ga0179593, IMG submission 185931) | Vadose zone soil fungal communities from Angelo Coast Range Reserve, California, USA - CZODoug2_1_08_16fungal (PacBio error correction) | ecosystem: Environmental > Terrestrial > Soil >...
ATAGCACTCGTAGACCAGGGGCAAACGAACCACACGGTCAAACGAGACGGGTGAATGCGGACAGGTTGGAACCATGGTGATCTCGCGGAGTACAATTTGACCGCTCATGACATGAGAAAAGAACTAGGGCGGGGGGAAAGCTCGCACTGTCGGTTACAAAAAGTACACGTTTTTGCGACTGGACTACGTGGGCCCGATCACAAAACGAGAAATACAATCAAAAAAAGTCGTCACGGGGGGGTGTAACGGAGAGGTGATGACAAAATTGGGCCCGCACGTGCAGGTTTTTACCAAAATGTACAACACATACCCCGGCTTATGGAAAAGAACTCGAGTGCCGTGTCAACGGGAGGACACCAAATGCACGGAGGGAAGGTAATAAATTCGGACATACCAGGTCGTCGTTTCACAGGGGGTTCGCTCCCGGTAAAAAAGGGAACACAGCCGATGGGGGTTTGCTCTGACCTCTCGAAAGATGCAATGAAGGATTAAGAGAAACTAGATGGCACATAAACTCACATTCCCTGGAAGAAAACAGCAAAAAACGAGGAAGATGAAAAAAACTCAACCTGGGGTCGCCGTCCCCAGGGGGAAAGTAAAGGAAAAAGAACTGGACGAAAAGCAGAATCCACACTGGGAAGCCCGAAATAAAATTTGCGGGCACGTCGGAAACAGAAAAGAATGTTACACACGACAGAATGAGGCGCCGGGTGAGGTTAAGGAAGCCACAGGAGATCCACACGTCACGATCTCCGAAGATCCGCGAAGGTGAAGGGGGGGATGAAGTTGGGGGGAACACAGCCCGGCAAGGCCGGTGCCCCAAAAAGAGCAGCTGAGGGACCGAAGCAGATAGGACGGCATAGAATCAGATTCAGGCAGAAGAATTTCTCCGTGGCGAATACCAACAAATGCCACATACTACCGGGACCTCCTGGGGGAAAAAGGGACCAAAGCCAAGGCACACAAAACCGTCCTCCGGGAAGAATGAATTTGTGCGACGCGGAGAAGGCGTAACATATACGGGGGGTCACTGACTGGCGGTGCACCGAATACTACACTCAGAAAAAAAAAAATTCTAGGCTGAAAAAAAAGCTTGGAAAGGACCTCAGCAAGGGGGTTCCGGAAAATCCGCCAGAAGGAGGACCTAGGAAGGAGAAAAAGTTGAAAGGGTTGGGGGTGACCCGAAAAGGTGACGGAACCCGAGGCACACAGAGAGAGGAACTCAGAGGAAGCTGATCCGGGGTGAAACAACCCAAGGGGGGGGAAGCAGGGGCAGGGACCGAAAAAGTGCCTGCACATTCAACACCCCCAGGGGGGGGGGGACCACAGGCAGCGGGACTGCAGCCTACGCAAAAAACTGTGTCTAGCCGAGAAGAAAAAACTGGACCCGAAAAATCGAACCGGGAAGGGCAAAACGCACTTGACAGGGAAAAAAAAAACATCAAAAAGCAAAAAATCGCCCCGGGGGGGACAAACGGACGACTGAGACGGGTTGACGCCGAATAACCCGGGCCCCCAAAAAAAGACCCACCCGCGCGAAGGGTCACCAAGAAGTATTCAAGGTGGGTACCCGTTAAAACAAACACCACCGGGCAGGCCTTCGACCTGAGCGTCCAGGAAGTTTATACAGCGTGGTTTGGGGTAGTAGGTGGGACCGGATGCAAACTAAAGAACCAAAAGAAAAACTGGCAGGAAAAAAAGACTTCAACAGGTGGTAAAAAAAACTTTGAACTTCCAGGTCCTGGGGGGCAAAAGAAAAAAGTTCACCTGGTGTGCTATCCGGAAGAGGACGGGGAAGATGGCTACAGGAATCGGCGAGTACGAGAGAAGAGGTATAAGTGGGGGACCATCCGGGTGAGAAAAACGGGGCCCGTCCGAAAGCGAGGGGACGCTACAGGGAATTGAGAGATAGAGCGGGGAAAGAATATTCCAAGGCAAAGCTTCCGGAAGACGCACACGCGGGGCCAGGTTCCTTGGCACGTGTGGAAAAGGGGTACGAGTGGTGTGCACAGAAGGGCGATACTTCCGAGAGTCCCAGGAAAAAAGGTGGGGAAAACAGGGGGAAGGCCGTGAAAATGGTTTCTCAGGTGTCCTCACGACGGGAACGATGTCCGAACTTCGTCGAAAAGGAGGGTCGCACCTTCCGGACCGCGGGAATGGTTGGAACTCCGCTAAAGAAAGAAAGGTTGCAGCGGCTATCCACGGAGTAGGAGGAGCCCCCAACACCGCTAACCAATCGGTCCCTGGCGAGTAAGTTTTCCGCCGGAGGAGGGGAACAAATATGGTACGCGGCTAAAAGGGGGAAAGAAGTTTGTCCCCAGGCCGTTAAACGAGCACAAAAAAAACGTCTAAAAGGAGCAGTTATCAGAATGACGAAGGAGTGGACGCGTAGGGATCGATCATTTTAAAAAAGGAAAGGGGGGACAAAAACTAGAATTGAGAAACGCCAATTCCGAGTCCCGGGGAAAACGAGGAAAAACAAATGTGGAGAACCCCAGAACACCAAGAGCTTAGCGATGGCAGCGGGGAAGGACGGTCACATCAGATCCGAGGGACCAGGAAAATGGGGGAAAATCACGGCGGCGTCCACAGGGGTGAAAAAAAAGAATGTACAAGGGGTAGAAAAGAGAAAAAGAAAAAAAAAATGAGTAGTAAGAAGGAGAATAGAGAGGAGTAAAAGATGGGTTCAGAACACCCGCCTGTATAGAAAAAGGGAAGAGGGGTAGGCGCAGACACACAAAAGTTCCGTCAAAGTTTTCGGCTCGGCGTAAAAAGTCAGTACCCGTGCCCTACTTCCCGGAGAAGACCAGGAGGCTTTTATTGGAGCATGAGCCAGCCTCGGCCACTTTTGGAATCCCGGACCAACGAGTAAGCGAAAGTCTCGCACTGAAGCGGGGCGGACCTTTAACGAAGTCAACTAAGCCGCCCTGGGAAAGGAAAACCTTATTACCGCCCACATTGAAATACGTCACACTGCCCGGCGCGAGAGGTACGTTCCTTTGTGACCCTCTGAAAGCTCGGTAGAAGGACGAAAAAGAGAATCATGAAAACGAAGGCAAAACGGTTCCCCAAGAGCCATGAAAAAGATAGTGACGTCGTGATGAAATCCGGCAGAAAGAAAAAAAAACGGCCGAGGAGCACGAAGGAAACTGGCCTTTAGGAGAAAAGAAAAAACCGGCACCAAAGACGTGAACCCGTACCGGGCCCGCGGAACTAACGAGGGGGGCAACTCTTCGGGGTAAGGTAGGGGAAAACCCATTGACCCGCCCCAAACAAGCTTCAAGGATAAAGGAAAAAAAATGTCCCAACACAAATGGCAAAAGCTGGGGGGAAAATGAGAACCTGTCGGAACGACATTCCCCCGGCCATACCAGAACCTGGGAAAAAAAACTGGACCGCCCGCAACGACCGCGGAGAGGAAATATCTGGATTACCCGCTATTATAGAGCAACCCGACACCGGCAGAAGAAAGAGGGCAATGAGAGCGTCCGTCCAAAAAAAACACTACCCAAAAAAACCAAGGCCAGGATCGACTAAGGGGAAGATGGTAGGAAAAAGGGAAGCAGTCCCAAAAAGGGAAAGTGCAACGAAGGGGGGGAAAAAAAAGGGGGCTTACCGACATAAGAGTTAATTAACAAAACGGGGGGGCAGGCGCGGGGGAAAAAAAGTACTTGGCATCGTGGGAGTGGGCAAAAACAGCATTCCACCTACGCAAAAAGATCATGCCAGATCACTGCCATGGTCGTGTCTCGGGGAGGGGGGGGGAACGGTCCATGGTGGTCCAGGAAAAAATTTCCCGGTGGAAAGACCCTACTGGGAGACACAAAAAAAAGCGGGGGAAAAAAAAAATCGCGGGGGAAACGCAGTGGGAAAAGGGGGGATAGTACAGGTGTCCACTCAGTATTAAGGGAAAAGGTGAAGGCCCAACTCAAAGGGAAAGACATCAACCCCTTGAAAAATGCGAAGAGTGAAAATGGGGATGCGATTTCTGCCAAAAAAAAACTGGTCACGGGCCTGAGAGTCTCTAAGGTCGAGAAATTGCTTTTCAAAAGGAGAATATGATGGTTGGCAAAAAAAAATTTGTTTTGAGGGATTTCCCCCACTGTTGAGGCACCCCCAGGAACACTCCCGGGAAAGATGCGTAAATCAGCTCCCCTCAGGCAATTAAGCTAGTGTGGCAAACTAACGAGGAAAAATGGGAATGAAAAAGGAGGGGGAGCCACGGTGTCGGCCCACCACCTCCGCCAATTGTGTTGCCGGGGGGGTAACGATGAAAAGGGGCCGAGGTAATACCTCAAATACAAAAGCGTTTGACTGTCCTTTTGAGAACCCGGACCGTCACGTCCCTGGAAGCCTTTTTGTAAGGGGGGATCGCTCATGAGCACTGGGAGGAAAAAAGTGAAAAAACACAAGAGCAACCCTATACAGTTACCAATGGATACCGGCCACTAAATAAAATAACCTTCGCATCCCTAATTAAATCACCCGTATAAAAAAAAAAAGGTGGGACCTAAGAGGTAGCCCAGGGAAGAAAAAGGAAGGCAACTAAAAAGGAGTTTTGAAAGCTGGTGGAAAAAAGACTCACTCCAGAATAACGAGGTAGGTCGCAACGGAAAAGAGTTTTATACGCAGGGAAACACCGATACTTGACTTCGGGGAAGAAATAGCTTTTTGAAGAAGGACAATACAGGCGGAAGAAGAGGGGGGCCGTTTCACGAGAAAAAAAAAAAAGAAAAACTCGCTGAGAACTCAGGTGACAGCCCGACGTGGGGAAAAAAGGGAGAAAAAAAATGATGCATAAAAGAAATGGCAACCAAATACCGGCAAAAGGATCCCCCCTGGATGCTGGAAATTCAAAGTGGACGGGAAAAAAATCCGCCAGAGGCAAGGGGGAGGCCCCAGCCAAGTTGGGAAGTGAAAAAATGAAAGAAGTCGGGAGAGGACAACACAAACAAATTATATCGCAAGGGGAAAAAGAAAAAAAAAAATTGGGTGTTTCGCACCCGGGGGGGGACGTTGGACTTGCCTGCATCAAAGGGGACTGGCTACTTCGTGGAGGGAAAAAAGTAATCTGGGATGCGGTGGGGAAAAAAAGAAAAATTCGGTTTCAGCGGTCTCGGGTGGTCTTTGTGAAAAGGAGAGAAAACCCGTTCCAGCGTAAAAGGGTGGCCAAATGCCGAAATTAAAAAGGGGAAAAAAACTGAAAACTAAGAAAAGCACCAAGGGTGTCTTTGAAACAGGGGGGAAAAAGAAAACTGGGGCAAACCCCGGTGTTGGCAGAGAAAAAAAGGTTGGCAACCAAAAACAGTAAGGGGCTGGGAAGGACCGTAAACATTCCAACAGCAGGAAAACGCCTGAAACCAAAAAAGGGCGAGGCGGGAGGAATACGCCCGTGAGAAAAAAAGGGAAAAAAACCTAGTTAGGGGAAGGGGAAAGCTGAACCCAGGGAAAGGGGAACATCCCCAGCGAAGAAAAGCCCAGAAAGGGTGGTCAGGGGAAAGAGCAAAGGGTTCCTGGACCGCAAATGGAAAGAAAAAGGAAAAAAAAAAACGAAAGAGCAAACGGCCCAGGGAAAAAAACAACAAAAAAAAGGGGGACCACCCGGGTATTTTCCCAAAAAGAAGGACCAGTCGGGTTCCAACGGGGGGGGAAGGATAACCGCCTGAGCAAGAGAAGGAAGAGAATCATAAAACAAACGAGGGAGACTTTGCAAAGAGAGAATGCTGAAAGGCGGTGTACGATGACCGCACCACAGGAAAGAAAACGTTGCGGGGGGGGGGGAGTTGGAATCAAAAACCAAGGGGGGTTTGGCACAAAAAGGTGAGGGGGGAAAGGCACATCCTGTGCGCGGGAAGGGGGAAAAGAGGTTCACGAACGCGAGTGGGGCGGGAAAAAGCGAAGGGGGGGTCTGTACCCAGGGAAATGAGTTGACGGGACCGACGAACCAGGAGGGGTCGACACAACCGATGGGAGGGAAATAGGCCAGTGGGGTTTCAGGGAGGGGGAGTACTTAAACTCCTTGAAAAACAAAAAGGTACCAATGAAGGGTTGCCAAAAGAACCATTGATGCCGGTCCGAAAAGAGGGGGGAAGGTCTCCATGCGATCCCAGAAGAAACGGAAAACCGGTAGCAATTTATTTCCAGGGAAGGAAGAAGGACACGCTGTGTTAAAAAAAAAAAGGGGTACCGAACCCACGAAAAAGGAGATGTTGAAAAAAAAAAACAACTGGACCTCGCTGGGCAAAGGAAAACATCCAGGCACTCAAAAGGATAGCCAAGCCGCACTCTCACCAAGGCAAAGAAACCACCCACACAAGGAGGATGGAAAGCACAACTGGGTCTCCCACGAAAGGAGAAATGTTCGAAGAATCCAAGAAGGGGTCCAGAGCATGCCCCACTTGTGAAAGAAAAAGAATCAGGAACGTCAGGAGGGAAGGGGGGAAGCATGGAACAACTGCTGTCCACGAGAAAGAAGTAAAGTTCTGCATCATCAGTAGAAGGAGCAGGGGGAACCCACGTCCCCATAGAGGGAAAGAAGAGGTTGCTTCGTTTGGAAAAGAGACAAAAGAAAAATCGTCCGGAAGTTTAATTCACCGAATGAAAGAAAGAAGATTATTTCCCACGACAACGGGGAGACGGCCGCAAATCCACAAAAGGGGGGGAGGAAACGACTGGTAAGTCCCGGAGGGAAGAAGGGGGGGGAAAAACCAACCTGGGTGTCCACAAAAAAAAAAAGGAAACCGGCACCAAAAAGGAGACTTTAAGGAACTTCGCCGCAAAAAGGAAGGGCAAAACAATTCGAAGGGGGGAAAGTCCGAGAAAACCAGGACTGGAAAGGAAAATTGCCCAGGATGAGGAACGGGGAAAAACAGGGAGGCCCGGTGGCCAAAGAAAGATAAGGGACAAGTCTCCAAGCGTTCCAAGATTGGGCGGCACAAAATTCGGCGCAAAGGGAAGGGGGGGTCTGTCCCTAAGGAAGGGGAGATCAGAAAAGGGCTCCGGGCCCTAATTGAAGAAAAATTGGGGGTTGGAAACACAAAAAAGACATTCGCGGCGAAGTGAAACCAGATATCAGGGAGGCACTATGTAGGCGGGGGGGGAAGCTCCGCCTACCAGCGACATTAGAAAGCAGGGGGAGAACCAAGGGGCACCCCACAAAAAGGGGGGGGGGGTGTTACCAGCCTTGAAAGAAAGGGGAGACTCCCCTGTGTCAAAGCCGAAAAAAAAGGAGGGGAAAGGGGACCAAAATGGGTGGGGGGGAAAGTAAAGCCTGAAAGAGTCGCGGTGAAGACGCGGGGAGACACTTCTTCCAAAAAAAAAAAAAAAAAAAAAAAAAAAAAAAAACAAAAACATTAATTGTGAAAAAGGGGGAAAGTAAGAATACTGCTTGGCCGGGCCGGGACCCCTTGGGGGAAAAAAAAACCGGCCGCCGGGGGGGGGGAAAAAAAAATAGAAGGGGGTATTCACGTTTTGTAAAAGGGGAGCAAAAAACGAACACAGAGAACGCGAACTCTGACACGCCTCCCCAATGGGTGGAAAGAGGAACCAATGGTCGAAAGGACAACGGCGGGGTCCAAAACTCCTACTAAGACCAAGAAAAAACTGCGCGGGAACAAGGGGGTTGATCCAGCCGTTCCTTGGGGAAAGGGGGGGAGTGCCGCCCCAGGGGGGTAAAAGGAAGGTGGGGTCCAAGAACCTGACGGAAAAAGAAGGTCTTAAGGTCGTCACCGATTCAGAGAGATTCTCTGAGAAATGGGGGGGTAAAGAGGGGGGGGAAGTACACATGCAGTTCGAAGCTCAAGGGAGGGAAGGGAAAGGTATATAAGGGCGTTTAACAAGATGGAAAAAAGGAGACCGTCCAAAGAGGAAGTCCTCGCCGTCTGGGGAAAGGGGAAGGGGCTTGGGGGTGGCGATGTCCGTTGGAAAAGGGGAAAAAGGAATTTCAACAGCCGACTTGTCCCCTTCAGGGGGAAGGGGGTCCAATCAAATTGAAGATGGGGGGAAGGGGTGCATCACACACTTGAAGATGGTGGAAAAAAAGAGGGGAGGGGCATCCCGGGCCCCCTTGGGAAGGGAAAAAGGGGGCGACGTTGGGGGTGGGTGTTGCCTAAAAGGAGAAAAAACAAGGAACGGCTACCAAAACGAAGGAATGACTGCAGCCCCGGAGGGTGAAGAAAAGGGAGGGAAACAACAAAAAAAAAAAAAAAAAAAAAAACAACTCTTTCAATGGCAAAAGCAACGTGCGGTCGCCAAAAAAGGGTGAGTGTCAGCCACAAGTTCTCTTCGAGGAAAAAAGGAAATGTTACACGGACGTTACCGAGCGGAAAAGAAAAAAAAGGACCGCCATGAAATTATTTTTCGAAAGTGAGAAGGGGGGTACTTACAGCTAGTAGAAAAAAGAGGGGGAGAAAGGGTTTGGAAAGTTAAGTAAGCAGCCAGGGCGAGATTGGGAAGGCCACGTCAAGCTGACTTCCCCATAAAGAAAGAGGGAAGAAGTTTGGGCTCCCCCAGCACCTAAAAGAAAGATGAGCGAAGTCGTGGAATTGAAAAGGGGAAAAAAAGATCCTATGAACGGAACGGCCAGGGGGGGGAAAAAAAAAAACATTTCTGACAAAGCTTTTCGTCTAACTAAACATGTAAAAAAAAAGAGACTCGATCACAAAAGGAGATGAGGAAAAGAGGGGGGGGAGTTAAACCCAGAGTTCGAAAGAAAAAAGAAAGGGCTACCCACTGTGACCTCCTAACGCAGAATCGCCCAGAGGGGGGAAAAGAAGGGAAGCTTCGTACTCGCGGTAAACAGGAAAAAGGGAAAATTGACAAAAGAGGACTTCAAAGAGGGACCGGCGGGACCTGACACAACAAAGGAAGTCTCGCCACCACTTGGGGGGGGGGAGGCGCCACCAAGCCCCTGGCCTGAAGGGGGGAAGTTAAGTTCCACATTATCTGATCAAATGAAAAGGGGGAGGAAAAGTGGACAAGAACTTGGGGTTATACCGGGAAAGACATGGTTGATACGGTCCTGAAGGAGGCGCCGAGTGCTCCGTGGGACCCTAGGAAAAGGGGGAGAAAAAGAAACGAGATCAAACTTTTGCGCCTGGAAACGGGGAAACGAGAAAACGGAGCCTTAATCAAGAGAGGGGGGGGGGGTTCTGCGTGTCGGCAAAAACGGGGCAACTCAGCGGGGGTTACCCATGGAGAAGGAACTTATGTCAACACCACAACGAGAAAGCCAATGAAAAAGGAAAAAGCTTGACTTCCAAAAAAAAAAAAAAGTACTGCTCAATTTAGGAGGGGGAAGGAAAAACCCCACAAAGGCCGGCCAAAAAAGGGGAAAAAAAATTAGCCAGCTTGCAAGGGGAAAGAAGTTGAGAGGACTGGGCAACGGAAAATCGGGAAAAGGGAAAAACGTCTAACATGAAAAGGAGGCTTGACCTGCATCTTTCCCTCAAGGGAAAGGGAAGAAGGTATCCCGCTCTAATCGAAAAAAGAAACCAATGCATCCTCAAAGCAAGGAGTAAGGGAACGTGCCTTCCACAAGGGGGGAAAAAAAAGAGACAGCTAGGCGACGCAAAAGAAAGGGAGAAAAAGTAAAGCAGGCAACCCGGAAGGAGGGAAAGGGGGGGGGGGAAGTCCCAGGAACACTCTGTGTCACGAAAAAAGAAAGGGGGAAAAAAGTGGTACAGTTAATGAAAAAAATGTCAAGGCGAGGGACAAGGGGAAGGGGGTCATCTAGGGAGGGGGGTCAACCAGCAAAGTTTTCCTAAAAAGAAAAGCCCAAAGAGAGTTCGCAAAAGGAAAAAGCTAAACGGTTACCCGCGGGGGGGGAAAAGTCCTAGTCCGGGAACAGGGGGGGTTCACCCCAACCGTGGAACCAAGGGGGAGAAAAAGAAATTACCGCCGCCGCGGGGAGATGGGGGAAAAAGTTTCATAGGAAAGGGGGGGGGGCAACAAGAAGTAAAGGGAGGGGAAAGGGGAAATTCCCTGGGGCCCCTCAGCGTACTGGCGGAAAAACTCGCGTGAAAAAGGGTGGAACCAGGAAACTAGATTTGGTTGACAAAACAATCCAGGGGAAGCAATGGCCTTCAGAGAGAAAAAAAGAGAGCAGGTAACTTCCTGCGAGCTCTGGATGTGGGGGGGAAAAAAAGGGGGGGAAAAATCACCACATGGTTCGGCTCAGAAAAGGAATTCCGAAAATGCAAAAGTATCGTATCAAAGGGCAGAACCCTCAGGGGGGTCGACCATGGGGGGGGAAATATCGAAAAAAAAGGGACCGAACAAAATCAGCAAGGGGGGTTTTCGGACAACCAAATTCAGAAAAAGGACGTTAAATCTGTCAAAGACTGAGGACAAACGCTCCCTTAGCGAAGAACTTCATACCCCTAGGGGAACTGGAATCCCAGGGGGGGTGTCACTCCGCTGGTCGAATGCAGGGAGCCCGTAAGTCTGAGGGGAAAAAAATGTCCAGTCCACATGGGAAAAAGAATTCCAATCCTGAACAGGGAAAACTATCAGGGAGCTCAACCACTTACGGGGGAAAAAAATGGTTAAAGACCTAGAAAGTGTTCCCGTTAAAGGGAGATGAACCGGTCGTCAGGGAAAAAGGGGGGGAAACATGGTGGATCAATAAGGAAAAAGAACGTACAAATTGGGGATTCATCCCTAAGTGGTGGGGGGGGGAAAAGTCGATTAGATGGAGGGCCCCCCTCAAGAGGGGAGCTTTGCTTCCGGCCATAAGGGGGGGAGGGACGAACGGGGCGTTGTGTTCAAGGAAAAAACCCCTAAAGAGCGGAACGACGACGCCGGAGGGGACAGAAGCCAGGGATTAAGTAAAAAAAGAAGGGGCGCCCTCAAATGCCAGGGGAGCGGAACTGAAAAAAGGATTCCCTTCGACGAAAGACAAACGGGAAAAAATGCAGTGCCAAAAAAAAAAAAAAAAGGGGGGCTGGGATTCTCTAAAAGGAGTTGATCAATGCAAAAAGATCGCGTGGGAAACGGTGGAGTTCATAGAGAGGGGGGGGGGGGTGCGGCCGCTGTGAGGGGGAAAGAATCGGGACACGTCATCAGAGTTAGTGAAGCGGAACGATGGAGTGAAGCTGCGGAAAATTGGCAACCTCAAAAAAAGCGTGGGGCAGTGAAACCAAAAAAAAACAAAAAAAAGCCAAAAAAATGCCGAAAACGGGGAGAAAACTTCCAAAAGTGGAGAAAGACAAATAACCTGCAAATGGGCAGGGGGGGGAAGGATGAATCTGAAAGGGGGGCGGAAAAAGTGGTGGTAAAGCAAGGAAAGGGGGTTCAAATGGGTTGCACCCACAAAGGTGGGGGAAGGGGAGTGCGGCAAAAAGGCGTATTCCCACAGAGAAAGAAGAAAAAAAACAAAAGTTGTTGCCGAAAACTGGCAAAAGAAGACGGTGATCCCGGACACCAAGAGGGGGGGGGGAAAAGTCCTGAAATCTGCCGAGAAAAAACCTCAATTAAAAAGGGGGGGGAATCAAGCACCAGCCAAAAAGAAGGTGCCGGGTAAAAGGCTCTGGGTTTTTCAAAGGGGGGAGGCTCCAATGACAAGAAAAAGGCGGAGGAAAGACCAGTGAGAACGATCAACCGTCCCGTGTTTAGGTAAAAGAAAACCGAAGGGACTGGGGGGGCGAAAGGTGGGAGACATCGCCTACATCCGGGGAAGAG
>Ga0179593_1437216_pt1 | contig 11679 bp, 11 predicted proteins | sample CZODoug2_1_08_16_FD_185931 | JGI IMG/M metagenome (GOLD analysis project Ga0179593, IMG submission 185931) | Vadose zone soil fungal communities from Angelo Coast Range Reserve, California, USA - CZODoug2_1_08_16fungal (PacBio error correction) | ecosystem: Environmental > Terrestrial > Soil >...
AAAGGAATGGTGTTCTACTGCGTGCTCCTGGAGAAGAATCAAGTGAAAGTTTACATGTCGACCTCAGCTTCGCTTCCCGGCTTCCATTCCAACCTATCTCTTCTCAGATCCGGCAAAAAAACGGAGACACAGCTCTTGCGCAAGGGATTTTTCGCGGTTAACGCGTCTGACAGACCCCTAAGGGGCCTCACCACGCACGCGGGACAACAACCCTCCACCAACCTTAAACAGAGGAGAAGTTTTAGCCGAACGAGTCCGAACCAACGGGCCACCCAAATCGGACACGCCCAAGCCCGCACGCTCCAAGACAGACAAGGCCCCCGTCAGGGAAAGGCCTGGGAATGGAAGGGGAGGGAAGCGTACACAATAGAACTCGTTCAAGGAGGGGGGGCCGCAAAGCAGCTTAGGGACGGGAGGGAAAAGAAAAGAGAGCTCTGCTCGGAATTGGGGCGTGACCATGATCTTAGAAACCCAGGATCTCTCATCAACGAAGGGCCCGTTAGCAACAGTCGCCGTTACTGAAAACAACGCCCGAAAAGGTGAAGAGGTTGCCAAAATTAGGGTACGGGTGACCCCTCCCTATCGAACAGAGGGATTCGGGTAAAAAATAAACGGAAAAGACTCTGGAAGAGGAAAACTTAGCGTAATGAAAGTGACGCCTGTTCCCATCATGTCAGGAACGATCAGGCCTGAAAAGACTTTGCAGTCTTGAACAAATGGGCACAAACAAACAGAAAGCGTCGGACGCGCGGTAGAAGGGGGCAGGAAAATGGGACAACTCAAGTAAAAAGGCACGCACGAACAACGGGGGACCTAATCCTTTTGGAAAAGGACAGGGACTGGAACAGTTTTAGCGGTACAACACTCACACGCAGAGGGCACACAATGCCCAACCAAAGATTTGTGTCAGGAGGGGGATCCGGCTGAAAAAAGCATGTGCATTAGGGGAAGAACGCCCTACCGCCGGGAGAAAAGGTAGTACCAGTAATTTTTTAAACACGAGGGCAAGGGGCCCTTGCGGGAGAAATCAACCCTCGAACAAAAAGGGGCCTCTCGTTCACCTAACTTGGACCCGCCCCAACCTCCACCCCACCCCCCCGACCCGTTCCCGCCCGCTTCCCATCCCCCCCCCCACCACACACCTGCAAAACCCCAGAACACCCACCCAAAAAACCTCTACCTCACAACATGCAATTCACTACCCCACACCCAAACTCTACCCACCCACACCCGCCGACCTCGCTAACACAAGCCCCCCCCCCCCACCCCCCACCCCTCCACCAGCAAACGAACACCAAAACCCAAGTGATGCTGGAGATCGAACGCCACACCACGCTCCACCAGTCCAACATCAAAAACACCTCCTTGGAGCATCCTCAAGGCCCACCCCCTCTCAAAGAGTGGAAGCTCAGCAGGGTTGATATTGGGGCCCCATGCTTTGGCTTCTTCAGCTTGTTGGGGGGGGAGGGATCCGCAAAGAACACTTCATAGAGTACGACGGCGGGGGGCGGGAACCTGACCAGGCCACGGAAGCCATGCGGCGTCAACACTGATTTTAAGCCGCTAGGGGAAAAAGAGGCAAGGGATGTAACAACCGGACACCGGATAACCAGCGTGAAAAAGAAGAAATTGGGGGGGGCGCGAAATATCCACCCGAATATTTTGGCAGGGCCTTATCTCCACAGGCGGAAGAAAGGAGGTGCAAAGTGGGGAATAAAGGGGAGAAAAAAGGGGAGTGCGGAGAAGTGCGACTAGAGAGTCAGAAGCTTAACGGCCGTGCGGACAAGAGAAAACAGCCACACAACGGACGCGGTCGGGACCGGCCATCATACCAGAACCAGAGATCAAGAACAGCGGACAGGCCTATGAGAGTGTAACGCGAAGACCTCGGCGTGGGGGGGCATGGCTTTACCACAAAGAACGTCGGTCATCAACAAGCGGGGGATTCACAGGCCAGAAGGAATTGAAAGAACGGGACCAGGGCTTTCGAAAACAACAGGTGGTCGTCAAGCAAAAGCAAAGGCGAAAACGACGCCGTAGGAAAAAGGTGAGGGAACGAAAGATGAACTGCAAAAGCCCGCTTTCGGGGGGGAGGCGAGGGGAGATGATGTCGGACTCAGGCCGGAGTATGGGACACGAAGCGGCAGCGGGCCCTATTAGAAAACCGGGGAAAGGGTCTCAGATGACGCCACCCTGCCCGTCAGAGGGGGCAAGCGGGCGTAATACTAAGGCAGGCACAGCAGGGCTCAACAACGAAACACGATTACTAACAAAAGCCTGATCAGCAGAAAATAATGTGGGGGGGGGACTCGATCAACGGCACGGTAAACTTCCAAGGAACGACTTCTAATGAACCACAATTAGAGAGTCGTGGAGAACAGACCGCCGATTATCAAAAGTGGTAGATCAAAAAGATGCAGTAATTCCGCCAGATGGACCGCCATGGCAGCGAAGAAGAAAAAACAAGATCACTCCTCAAACCACGGATTGAACACTGCGATTAAGGGCGGAAATCTGCGCAAAGGAAGATGATAAACTACGGCGAGCAACGGCACCGACCCCAGCCGCGCGAAAACTGGGAAGCCTGGTATCATTGAAAGTCTCTTTATCCGTCAAGAAGAAGGGTCAGGGCCAGCAGGGAAGAACACAGTACCAAAGTGGCAATCAACACCAGTCAGCCGGGCCGCCCTGGCCACTCGCCCATTGAACGAGGGGGGAAAAAAAGACATAATTGGGACGGCAACATAACTCCGCGCGCGAAAACGTTGGCAAGAAGACACCTGAAGGAAGACGCGAGAAGAAGCTTGAAAAATTGGGAACTAGAATGAAAAAGAGTCCGAGGTTCACGAAACTTAGCGGAAAAAAATCGCATCATAAAAAAAAAAAGAAAAACTCCGATGGACTTCTAACAAAAAAACGGAAAACAAAATCAATGAATATCAAGAAATACTGTGCAAGGGCGAACGGACGAGGTAATACATCCTTCCATGTAAATAAATTCCCGATACAGAAGCGATGACTGGTGAGGGGAGGTCTTCCGGGGAGTAAACTTGGCCAAACCAATAGCGAAACCCGGTTAGGAAACCAAAACTACTGAGATTACCGCATGAACAACAATGGTACCAAAAAAAAAGGAGGAAAAAAGAATATACTGTCCTCTCTTTTAGAAGGGGGTGGCGTCCATCCAGGGACCTTGGGGGGAAGTGGCGCGAAAAATGGAAAATAAAGAACAAAGGAGGTTTGAACCAATCAATAGTGAAGAGGCAGAACCTTTAGAAAGTGGGGAGGTACGCATCTCCATCAGTAGAATCACACTTTTCCAGTTAGGCAGTCAAGACCAAAGGAAACTCACAAACGGAGGTAGGATGACTAAAGACTCGTGCGGGGAGACTCGGACCACCGGGTCTACGGCACTTTTGACAACGACAGAGATAAGTCAATTAAACCCGAAGAAAGAGATTAACGTGGAAAAGGGAGGGATTTCTGGGGATTCGGGGGACTCAGGCGGGCAAAATGGGAGGGGAGCCAAGCAAGCACGAGAACTGCGGTCGGTCAAAAGAGTGCGAGGGAAAAGATGGGTACCGTCTTTAGTGAATCGGCAAACCGCGGTGTGGGGGGAAGGGGAAAACTTCCACCGCAGGAATGCAACAAGCCCAAGGTGTTTTTAAAAAAAAGATCCAAACGCAGAAAAGGCAGCTCTTCGAACGGACCGTTGGGGACCAATAAAGGTGGCTACTAGAAAAACAACTTGCTAACAATCTTTCAAAAGCGCCCTGGGACTGGAGTGAGGCGAAACAGAGTATTCCCGGTGGGGGTATTCCGGAGTCAGAGAGCGGGGTCGGCGGAAGAGAAGGACGACACAGGCACCGATGGCAGGATATTGGGACACCGCACGTTCCTCGGGCCAAAAATCTTCGCAAAGGAGGGGAGGGGTGGAGGTCTGCAAAAACGCCAGCAAAGGACCGGAAACGCAACAAGGGAATGGCAGTCGTGACGGGGAACACCGAATTAGGCGCGGGACACGGTCTTCCTCCGCCCTATAACAAGGGGCGCAAAAAAACCGCAAGGGGGATGCGTCGCAATGGCGCGAACTAAAGATGAAAACTGAACTCCTAGCGTGCAAAGAACAGCTTATACGAAAATGAGTTGGGCGCTCGGGGGGGGGTCCCCCCAGAGAGAAGCAAAGTGCAGGATCTAATCAAGGGGAGAATAGACATGACCGATCTGCACCACGCGGACCAGGGGTCAACTTTTGAAAGAGAGTTATCTCACACTGGACGACTGAGGCACGCTTCTCACAAGACACAATCAAGTCCAAACCACGGGTCAACCGTGCAATTGCGTCTGAGGAAGGCAACACTTTCGTCCTCGAAGTGTCCATACGCATCTCAGAGGGAGAGCGCTACACCACAAAAAATTAGTTACCTTGGAAAGTAAAGGTATCACCAAAGGGGCTTGATACTCGCTGGACTTGGGGGTGGGGGCCGAGCGGTTTACCGCTGACGGGGAATGTTTTCGGTCATCTCGCGAAAAACGACACACGGAAAAGGGGGGAGACTACTACGAAAGGAAATCAAATTAAAAAAACTAGAAAAAACCAGGTTACTGTCACACCGATGCCAAAAAGGAGCACCTTTAAACGCCAAAGATCTACAGAAGGGAAAGGACGCTCATTTAAAAAGTACAACAAAAAGACTGCGTCGGGAAAGGATGAAAAACATGGCTTTCTCCACAAGACCGGGAGGAAATCATCTTAGAATAGATCCTTGAGAGGGGGAGAAGGAATAAAGAGCAGTATGGGGCGAAGGACAAAGGCCGACTAGAAGAGGGGACGGCCTCGGGGGACGAGAGAAGCTGAGATTGAGATCATCCATTACCTCATGACGGTACCACGAAGAGGGGGGCAACAGTGGAGAAAAGCGCCAGTCAGGTGGCAAGAGGAGATCAAGACAAAAAATGGACGTGAAAGCATGGACCGAGAGCCCCGATTATCAGGGTACATTCGAAAGGTTTGGAGGGCTTATCTACACAAGGACACGACGGGGGAGACAAAAGGAGAGAAGAGTCATGCTGGAGAACGGTCACAACCACCCACAAAAATGCTGGGGTAAAGAGGGACAAGGCGCGTGCCGAGGTGGAAAACGGAAGCCGAAAAAAGTCCATATCGGACTTGTAAATATGGAAATGGGAGAAACCCACAACATGTCAGGGCAAAAAGCATACAAATTTCATCAACTGAAAGGTGGAGGGCACTAGAACGACAAAACAACCGGCATCAACACAATGGAACCACACCCGGGGGGGAAACCCTAATGATGACGAAAATCAGAGGGGGGGGGAGGGGAAAGAAGGGGGAAGATAGGGACATGGGCGGGATTAGAGGACACAGACGCCCCATTGCTTCGATAACCTCATTTCAGCACAACACCAAACCATCTTTTATGCCAAAGGGGGAAAAGTCTTCCTGGACTGAAAGGGGGAAGGGGCTAGGGCCGGGTAGCAACTGCTTGGGAAAAGCATCACAACAAGAAAAAACTAAACATCACGGCTGGAGGGAGGACTACGGGAATCTCCGAATGTTGTAATCCCACTAGCATTCGAAAGCAAAAAGCGAAAGGGAAAACGCCGGCCACCCGGCGAATGTCAGATCTTTGGGAACAAGAAAAAGTAAAAAGGCTTAAAGTAACGGCAGGATTTAACGACCAACAAACGAAAAAAATGGTTATCAAGCCTAACGGGGGGAAGAGACAGTCTGAATCGTTTGAAGGAAGTAGAGGGGTCGGCGGAGAAAAAACAAACTTGTCATACAGTCGAAGACAAACACGGCATGCCAACCCGAACGGTGGAGAGGAGGGGACTGCCAAAACGGGACGGAACTTTGAAAGGGAAGGGTCGTCCGTGTTCTAAAGCCCACTAGGAAAACAAACGAACTGCTGGGCCAGCTCATCGCAGGGAATACTGAAATCCGAGAGCTGTGAACCAATCAAAAGTTCAAGCAGATCCGGAGTTGGGCCTTCTACTGGGGGAAGCCGAAGAGCAAGACAACACGCAAAAAGCCATGAAAAGAGTGGACGGGAAGAGGCACCACACCAGGAAAAACTGATCCTCCCGAACGATGGGGGAATAGGAAGTAGTGCCACCCCCAGTTTGGGCTATAAACCATCAACAGGGAGTCTCGAGGTGTTCTGAGAGGTGAAGGAATTCTCATAATTTGGGGGATGGCCGAGAGCACGAGATTAAAAATGAAACACCAATTACAGAAAAAAACCCAGATAAATGAGACCCTCTTGAAAGATACGACACCACACGGGACTGAAACAAGCCTGGATCCCCCCTCAATAAGTCAAAACGAAATCTCACATACTTCGAGAAAAAAAAAACAAAGTGCACGTGAGTACGAAACCCACGCGAAAACACCAACGGAGGAGGATGCAAGCATACGAAGCCTCCTTTTTTCTGAGGGGGGTAGATAATTCCTCACGGTGGGAATAAAATGAATCACTTCCTATCAAGAGTTAGAAGAATACGTCGGGGTTCCGGGGTGCTCGTCAACTCCAAAGCACCCGGGGAGACCAGTTACGGGGGGCACGCTCTGAACAAAAGGGGGGAAGAAAAAAAAGTAAATCGTAAATTCAAACCAGAGTGCATTACCGGCACGGGCCAAACACCGGGTAGACACAAGAAATAGAAAGACACGACAAATCGATCTTTTGCAAGTGATATATAATCGTCAGCGAACGGGTATAAAAAAATCTGGCTTTTCAGGACAGAGGGAGAAAAGAAACACTCGGAATTGGTGACATGAGCCCGCGATAGAACAATCGTTATGATCAAAAGACGGGCGGACACGGGGCGAAGGACTTGGCGGCCAAGAGATTCGTCAATAGCAAGAGTCAGAGCAGGAAAAAGTGAGGGTTTCAATGGTGAAAAAAAAAAAGGACTGGACTCAAAATCCAGTGCGGGGGGGAGGTGGAGTAGAAAAAGAAACCCGAGGGCGCACGGGCGCGGAGAGGGGAAAGAAAATTCACGAAGATGATCGTAATAACGGGTTGGATCCGAACGGGGCGGTCATGTACTTCACAGACCCCGGCAACATGTGCCCCTTATACCGGTTGCGTACGCTGGCATAAAAAATGTCCCTTCGAAATAATCCGGGCCGTTCACGAGGGGCGGGAGAAGTTCTGACGCTTTTCATAAGAAAAAGCATTCAACAAGAGCGCGACCAACTCGAAGTCGGGGGGGGAAAGAGTCTACAGTCAGGCTAGGACAAAGCCACGGAGGAGGCACCATACACGCCACAAAGTGAGTTGTTCTTCATTGGCAAGCATCGCAGAATGAGAAACCCGGCCTCACTAATCTAATAAGGAAGAGCTTACCAGGGTTACCAACCTTCGGGGTATTGATAAAACACGAGGTCCGTAGCCGGGGTTGACATCAAAAAAAGGATCCAGGACAAGAAGAGTCGAACTAGCATATACGTGTGGCAAGGCAGCAACTGGGCGTACAGTTCACCTGGAAGGGGAAAATAAAAGGCGTGAAGAAGCTTGAGGGACCAAAGAAAGGGAAAAGAAAAAAAAGGACGCGGGTCATAGCGGGGGGGGACCTGACAATTTCCGAGGACGGATTTGGGAAGTCCAGATCCCGGTGGAAGGATGCATGGGAAATCCCCTCGCAAAGTAGTAGACTAGGGGGGGGTGATAGAGTCTACAAGACGAGTCAGACTGATCGACCCACAAAGATTGCCGACCCGTCATTGACCCACTGGGTAGATTAGCGAAACGTTTAGGGGTAAAAGAATGGTAAAGGGATCGATTTGCGGGAGAAACGTCCAGCTGTACGGGAGCACCCACAATGCCAATAACTAAGAAGAATCGGGGACCAAAATACATAATGACGTAATCTCCAAAAAAAGATAAGCATCGGGACGATCCGAGCAAGGGCGAGCTCCGGACAGAAAAGTACGGGTTTCGGAACCACTATTACTAAAAAGCAGAACGATACTCGGGGGCGGAAAAAGCAAGAGGAAAATGACACGTTCTCACCGCGTTTACGAAAGAGGGGTAGTCCAGAAAGTCCCCAAACGCGCCAAGAGAGCGGGGGAAATCGCCGAAAGTGGGAGCGCGGTCATGAGCCGTTCAACACGAGGAAGGGTCCGAAAAGTATGTCAGCCGACCAGGACGAAGAATTAGACTCCAGAAGGGCATCTCCCTATTAGAAAAAATCGAGAAGCGCTTGGCGCTAAAAAAGGGAGTACAGGCAGGGGCCAAGAAAAAAAAAACCGCAAAATAAGCGGGCCAGCGCGAAAACGCGAACGGCCAACAAAAGCTAGCCAATCCAAATCGAGGCAAAACATCACCAGGTAACAGAGTCTTCGCGAAAAATAAGGCCTACCTAGGAACTCGCGGCACAAGAACGGTAACCACACAGACGATCAACACGTTGATAAACAAAACTAGTTAGTCAGTCTGAGAACAGCTCAAGGATGGAAGGCAGGAAAGGAGGCCAGCAACGACAAAAAAAACCAATACAAGAAAGATTGGAAGCGCGATCAAAGGGCAGATCGGACGCAGATTAGAGAGAGAGCAGACTACTTGAGACAGGAGGGAAAAAAAGTGACCCAATGTCCTGATCCCGATGACGTGAAGGAAAGGGACAAAGGAAGGCGGTCCTTGGAGCGAGTCAGCCCGCCTGCGCCGCCAGCTGAAAACGGCGAGACTTACAAGCGAAAACACAGGTATAGCAGTCAAGCGCGACAAAGGGAAGGGAAACGCAAGAAAATTCCCTGTCAGTAAAAAAACCTGCGGGGTGACTTACCCACACAGGGAACGCAAAAAGCGCGAGGAGAAGAGGTTAAATAAACGAAAATGAAGTACCCCCAAACCAAAGGGATCATGGGGGGGGGTCCCCGATCGATCTACCAAGAAGTCATGCAACCAAAAAAAAAAAGCGCGAGGGGAAGCGAAGAAGGAAGCCGCATATCACGATCTTCCGCCGAAAACGAGGCCCCTAATGCCATGTACATACGTGGGGGAAAAAGAGAGCAGGCAGGCTGCCGCGCCTTGCTTCGGGAGGTTGGGTCGACAAAAAAAGGAAGAATTCCGAGTTCGTCCAGGCCAAAAAGACTCACATAATGACTAACGGAAAAAGGAAGTACCAGAGCGGACGAAACACCGTCCTCTCTTTGACAAGGGGAAATGCGGAGCATAGAACAGCCCGGGAAATCAATTCAGGAGACATAGTTTACCGAAGGAACGCGAGCTCAAAGAACAAAAGAAAGACCGGGGAAACGGGACGAGTAAAACGTAAGCAAAGGAAAAGAATTGAGCCGGCGCGAGACTCCGGAATCCCACGGTGGCGTTCCGAGTCGGACTTCAGGGAAAAGAATCTAGAGAAAAAAAGCGTGAAAAGCAAAGATAGATCTCGGTTGGGTGTATTAGCAGGAAACAGAAGAAGAAAAAACCTGGGTAAGGGACTTTTTCACACTGAAGAGGAACAACAGCAAAGTGAGGTTAGCAAGGAGTCGTCATCTTTCGGGGGAAAACCGTCAGTAGGGGGGATTTCTCAGGGGCATCGGGCCCTAAAGGGTACGCGGGGAGAAAAAAAAAAGGTCCAGAAAAAACATGAATTGACTGGCAAAGAGAGTTTCTAATACGCTATCTGGAAAACTACGCCGTAGGAGTGGTCATGCTGGATCAGAATACCACGCCGCTAAGACCGTTTTGGAAGACGTAATTCGGAGGAAAGATGCTAGTTGGCGAGAATCCCCCGAAGAAGCATGGCAAATAATATAGCGAGTAATGGAGCGTAGACAGCATGAAGGGATCTCGGTAAGGTGACGAAACATCACAAGTCCCCGCACAGGATGGACTTCGTCGTTTGTGCTCGAAAAACACCACACACCAACGTACAAGCGTCACTTTTTGGTGAAAAGGTGGTAGCATTATGCCGTTCGAGACCTCATGCCTGCGCAACAAAATTACAACGGGACCTCGTCCTTGGATATTAGGGAGGCAACACGGAAAGGAGGGGGTAGACTGCTAGCACAAAAATATGCCGACCGGGCGGTGACCTCTTGAGACTGCAGCCTGAGGGGCCGAAAAAAGGAGGTCTCAATGAGGCGGTGTCCAAAAACGTTCAATGTGAGGCAGAAAATGTCGGCCTGGCCAGACCTCTTGAGCCCCCAGGGTTTTATCAAGGTAGACAAAGGGGGGTTATGGCAGGGCGCAGTGAGGACTACCGCAGACTGCCAAAAGATGCAAAAGGGTCCAGTGCAACCCGAGAGGAAAGAGGGGCCTCATCTTGGGGGTCTACGGTGAACCCGGAGAAAAAAAAAAAAGGGAATTCCCAAAGAACGACTCAAGGAAAATCGTCAGAAAGAGCGTACCGGAAAAGGGGGATAATCCATTTTGGGGGGGGGAATCTGGGATCGTGATTGCGGGAACAAACAGGCATGACAGTCTCAACGGGAAGAAACTTGACAGCACTGAAAATCAAGCAAATTAGGTGGATGAAAAACTTTCAGACACCGCTGTATGCTTAGACATGTTACGACAAAGAGAGGTGTAACATTGAGCTTCGGAACGGGAACCGCGCTGAAAAGAGTCGAGACTGGGTATAGAGTCAACAACCCACTTGCATTTCTAACTCTACGGCCTTGGGTTTGTCCCCTCGGTTTGGAGCGCCGCCTTGCTTGGGGATGCGGTCACGACAAGGGCGACCCGTAACAGGAAAAAAGGTGGCTGACCCTTACACCAAAGTTTATAATCCTCCTGATCTTAAGGGCCACCGAAAGCGTATAGCGGAAAGTATTCCCCGCGAACGCGAACCGCGTCGCCTCAAAGAGGGCGCAGGAGGACTTGAACACCGTCAAACTCAGATGGAGGGAAAATACGAGACCATTGACGAACAGCGTCCAAGCCGGAGACCATGAGGACAGCACTTAGGCCGGAAAGAGTACAACTATGCGGTTATGCCTGTCAGAGAGAGTAATCAGCTGGTCGAGCACCAGAACAAAAGTAGCTGCCGGATTAAAGAGCGACGGCAGAAACAACAAACCGTGGACACGGATTCTAAACACGAATGCAGTCCCGACGGCCCAACCGCCAGGATTGGTGAAGTGATCTAGAACACCTCAATAGACCAAGCTTCAAAGTCTCTAGCCACGGAACGCTCCCAGTTTAAAAATCAAACCATCACCAATCAGAACTGACTCTTATCTTACAAGAAACTCACCCGTAGGGCCAAATATAAGGAAAGAAGACAATGGGGGAAAAAAAGGGGGAACAAAACATTCTCAACGGGCCCGTCCAAAAAAAACAAAGATGGAAAGAGGACTTGTTTATAACATGAACTCAACAGATCAACCTAAACACATAGCTGAAAAAGGGGAAAACATGCATGTTCTGCCGGCTCCCTGGGAGACCTGTCAGAAACCAGTTCAGCCACTAAAGGTTAGTCGAGACAACATGTCAACGATAAGGGCATAACTTCACGGCATAAAAAAAGATCAACAGGCTCATCCATCTCTGAAGGGAGCAAAACATTAGCACAGAATCGACGCTTCGGCAATTCGTAGACCAGAGGAAGACGCGAAAATGGGCTACTCGCACAAACAGGCAGGACTAAATGTGGACACTCGTCAGGTCAAGAAAGATAGTGGGAAGGGCCTCCCACCAGACA
>Ga0179593_1458831_pt1 | contig 11679 bp, 9 predicted proteins | sample CZODoug2_1_08_16_FD_185931 | JGI IMG/M metagenome (GOLD analysis project Ga0179593, IMG submission 185931) | Vadose zone soil fungal communities from Angelo Coast Range Reserve, California, USA - CZODoug2_1_08_16fungal (PacBio error correction) | ecosystem: Environmental > Terrestrial > Soil >...
AATTTTTGGGGGCGGGAAAAGGAGCTAAAGAGCTCGGTCTGAAACTCTAGAAAACCGCAGTAAAAAACGGAGGTGCATTCGCACCGCCAGAAAGCTCCTCGCATGCGGAGCAGAGGACGTCACACGAGGTGAAGCGGAGCCTGGCGAGGCGGAGAGGAATCGTAGGGAAACAGGCCGGGAGTGCAATCCGAACTGACTGTTGATTTCGATCAGGGGAAAGAACATAGGCGTCGAGAACCCCTGATCGCCTAGAAGGGAGAGAAGAGGTGGGAAATGAGCCGGCAACCAGGGTAAGCACTTAAAAAATACGCGCAGCTCCCCTAACGGTACAGCGGAAAGGGAGGAATGTGCCGACCGAACAAGTTCGTTCACTTTCACGCTGAAACAAGACCGAAGAGAGAACAGAAAGACACGCCATTCGACGAAAGAATCAAAGCGTTGGGTCGGGGACTAGGCAAAATCAACAGAAACAACTCCAAACCGGCACCGGTGACTATATCGCCAATAAAGAAGAAAACCAGAAACGCAGGTCAAAGAGAGGCGGCAAACTCGCCAGGAAAAGAAAAGACGCGCCGAGACCGTGACGCGCGCATAGCTCCATTACGATCGGTTAGATCCTTGAGAAACAGATGAGAGACGAGAACTAAAGGGAGAGGGAAGGGAGTGGGGGGTCACACGTCGGAATCAACAACCAAACCTTCGCGGGGAACCCAGTCAAAGGGGAGGTAAAAAAAAAAAAAAAGAGCCAGCCCAACTGCCAACGGCCTCGAAAACCCGACAGAAGGAAGGTTGGAAGGACAAGGAAATAAGCAGCAAATCATCGCCGAAGCACGTCCGTGAGCGTCGGGTCGTGTATCCTTCCCCAGAGGAATGGAAAGGAAGAGGTCACTTGATCAACCAACGCATGAGAAGGTAGGGAAGGGTGGAAAACATCAGGGACACGGAAAAATCAAGGTCCGCAGCAAACCGAAACAACCTGAGCGGGGCAAAGAAAAGAGCGCCACTGACTGCAATGTTTGAAAAAAGGGAAATGGACGGGGGAGAAGGCAACATAGCCACACCTATCCATCCAAGGCGACGGGTTAAAAAGCAAGTAAGAAGCGGGGAGAGTGGCGGAACACCAAAAAGCAGGCCCATCTCTTCTGAGGTTGTGGAAAGCGGGACGGGGAAAGGAGACGCAGCATGTGAAAAAAAACATCTCGAAAACCAGGAAACACACACACAACAATTAAGTAGGAAGAAGGTCCGCATCATCTGGAGAAGACCGATTAACATGCTGCAGAAAGGAGGCGGAAAAGAGGAGAGGAAGAAAAGAGACTGCGAACTACATTAACCTTCTGCCTGGGTCATACTTCAAAACATACCCGAGACCGGAAGGAAGGACACGCGAAACCAAAAACATTAAGGCCTTCGAGGAAAAGACCTGCCGTCATGGGATGGGGGCACATCGAAGAGAGGAAAAATGTGGCTAGGAAAAGACTACCGGCTCTGACCGTTAGCGTGGGGGGTCGTGAGGAGAACTGACGAACGGTCGAACGCGGACGGGCAGCTATTCCGAGCCTCGGAAAAGGGAGTTGGACGGAGCAAGGGAGGGAACAAAGGCGTTAAAAAAAAATACGTGGAAATTCGGTACCGACTACCGAAGCAACGACGTTGTACGAGAAGGAGTTACGGCTTTGCTCCGGCGCATTTCACAAAAGTAAATTTACGGGGTAGAGACCAGTGGGTAAACGGAGAGGACGACAAAAAACAACCTGATCGGGAAGGGGGGTCCCAAAGTGCACTTTGGTACGAAAAAGAAAAATACCCGAAGAAGCCAAAAAGGAAATGGGGGGGGACCACAGAGTAAGGGGATGCGAACTCTACCTGGAGCAGAGAGAGCGCGGATCGGGAAAAGCATGACGAGGCAAAAAAGGAAAAAAGAATCGAATTCCGCGCGGAGGCGGGCGGGGAATGTTCTAGCGGGGGATTCGGAACAAGGCGAGGGGGAGTGGATAGAAGAGGTACGACAGGCACGAAAAAACCCCAAAAACGTCTTGAGCTCGTCAACTGTTCTCGTCTTGAGAAAAAAATAAATAAAAGGGCGGCGTGAAAGGGCGGTGTACATGAAAAAGACCGGCTATTAGTAATCGTGACGACAGCCGTACTCGTGGAAATAGCGCGCAAAAAGAACGGTCGGACAGGAGCGGTCGCATAAAATTGGCACATGAGCGAACGTATACTCTGGGACATTTCAGCCGCGGCAGCAATTTTCAATCTATTTGACGAAAGAAATGACCTACCGCGGGTAGGCGCCCGGAGCAAGGGACGAAAAGGAGAGGACCAAGGAACCGCAGCACTGCCTTAATTAGTAGAAGCTGGACTGCATCGGCGCCGCCGCCGGAAAAGCAGATGGGAAGCTGAAGGGGGAACAAACTTACAAGGGGCACGAGCTACCGCGAAGAGGGGAAGGCGGTGCACAAGCTCGAGATAAGGGGCACGCATCCATCAAATGGAAGCTTAGTCGGGCAGACAAAAACAAAAAGGGAAAGGGCAGGTGAAATTCTGGGAGTCGCTCTCGATCCGGTCAAAAAGAACGGCAAAACTAGCACGAGAGAGAGAAACTTCTCTAAAAGGAGGAACTGCGAGGCTCGAAAAGGTCACGTAGCGAGAGACCGAAAGTCGTAGACAGAAGCGCCTAAAAAAAACCAAAGGAGTGACGCGGTAGACCAAAGAGGATCGAGGAGAGCCTTGAACCTTAGTAACGCTGCGACGCGAGCGGCCGCTGACAAGTGTGGGGAGTGCTGGGGCCCGCAAAAGGGGCAAAGGACGACAGCAGGGAGCTAAAGGGAGAAAGTTTATTGTGGGCAGAGATGCTGATTCCTGAAAAGAAAACGCGCGGAGCATCGGGGATCGTCACACTGGGCGACAGTGGGGGAGGTGAACAAGACCCGTAAAAGAAAGGGAGTCCTGTCTAGAAAAAGAACTCTTCTGGTCTGACCGGAGCAACGTGTCCAAGGTACAGAGGGTAAACATCGTAGATGTAGGGGGACCAAGCGGAAGAAGAACCACCTCGACACGGTCGAAGGGGAACGGCAATAGACCTGCCATCGTAAGTTTGTGGGGGCTCCAAGAGTGACGGTTCGTTAACGATGGGCGCTGGAAAGTATGATAGCGCGAAAAATAAAACAAATCCGAATGCGGGAGTGGCTCTTAGTAGAGGGAAACAGGGGAAGTGTCTCATCTACTACGGGTCTAAGAGAGGCAATGAATCCCGGACAAGCTGGAAAAAGGAGATCAGAAAGGAACGGCTCGCGTGAGGCGTGTCTCTACGGGATGGAGGCGAAATCAAAGCCTCTCAAAAGACCGACAACGAGGATTGAGATATAGTCTAAAAGGCGTCGCCTAAACCCGTCGAGATGAGCAGAAACGCTATCCTCTACTCCGGGGGGTGGGAAGCCACACGGCAAGGTACGGGAAAAAAGCATTATGGACTTCCCGCGAAGAGCACGAAAACAACGCAACTCGCGGGCACACTCCGGCAGCAAAAGAGAGCAATGACTCGTCTGCATAGAGACCCCGAAATAACGCCAGCAGACGCAGCTGCTGTAACTTCCTGGACTCAAAAAAGAAAAAAAAGAACGAGGCTCGATTAGGGGCATCGCAGGTGTGGCGGTAGGCAGAGACACGCACCATATCCGTCACCCTAAAGATCTAAAAACGCCTGAACCGCAGCAACGCGGCCAAGAATTGAAGATAAGGCGTGAGTTCCGCGAAATTCAAGGTCGGCCCCTCACAATGAGCAAAGGCCGGGAAGCGTATGAGAATTCAGGGGTGGACACCGCACGCAGCACAGACGAGCATCTAAAACGCCAGGCTCTCACAGTATCAATTCTTAAGGGGCAAACGAGGGGCGACATCAGCCCAAAAAGAAAAGAGAGCCGGAACAGAAACTGCGGGGGCTCGAAAGAGAGAGTTACGTCTACAAAGGAGGGTAGAAAAAATTTTTCTTTGGGGGAGATTTTCCGGCCGGCGGTCGGGGACGGAGCGAAATGACTGCCGAAATTCAGCGGGACGGCCTGGCCGGGAACTAACTTTAGGGGAAGAAATGGAACAAGCACGCTAAAGGCCGCGTACACCTGATAAAGTGAAGTTACTGATGCCGGACCGTGAAAGTTTGTATCGACACAGTATAGAGAAAAAGAGGAAAGGGGCGGCATCGAAGCTGCAGAAAAGAGCGCAGCGCGGCCTGACAGCGGCAAAACAACTCAGCATCTGTCTGTTATTTGGGGACAGATCTACCTTGAAAAGCGTAAGAAGGGCTACAACATCCTGTCTTGAGGATGCTTCTACAAAAAAATAATGGGGCCGGGATAACGAGCGAAGTCAAGAGGGCGTCGCTAGAAAACGAGGAGCTAAATACTGCGGATGTCATTCAGAGCAGGCACGAGTGTCAGAACATTAAAAAAAGAAAATCTCAGAAAATACACCTCATTAGGGAAGCTAAAGAGAAGTGAAGGCCAAGGGAAAGACAAAGCAAACGCATTCGGGCTCACTACCCAAAAGAAACAGCTTCTTTAAGCAAAGAAAGTCGCGAGAGCAAAAGGATGTTTGGAGGGAGGAATGAGGCCAAGACGCGGGAGAGAAAGAAACCGTGCGAGAGAGAAAAGCCATAAGACAAGAGAATCAAAAATAAGCGCTTCTGCGAAAAACACTCCGACGAGAAAGCGAAATCGCCTCTCCCGGACGCAAAGAGAAATCAACACGTGCTTTGCTTGGTCAAAAAGTGTCGGCTCGAAATCCGAAGTACTGCATGTGACGAACAAGTCAATAAACCAGTGAACCTAAGACGCCTGCTCTTCTTGATTTAAAGACCATCGCCCTAAGAGCCCGCCGACCATACGAGAACACCCGCCTCTGAAGAAGGGGAAAGAGGACAAGGATCTTCAGAGAGAACGTTCCAGGAGGGGAGGTCCGAAAAAGATAAAAAAAAGTATAATTGGCAAACGCCAGGCTGGGCCGGAAAAAGGGAGCTCCCCCAGCAGGGCGAAGAGGACTACCGGTCCGTAGCATCGAAATCCTTGTCCGCCGAAAAAAAAAAAAACAAAACGAGAGGAGGGGTCCACGAGAAGGCTGGACCACCATTCAAAAAAGTGAACGAGCTGGTGACAACATAGGAACGGACATCTGGGGATCAAGGTAATGCCGCCTGAATCGTTAGGACGGGTTTCGAGAAGTCCTCTCTTCGAGAGTAGTGAAGTGGCGAAAAGAAAAGGACCTGCAAGAGAGCAAAGAAAACTCGCTAAAGGATGTTGTGGAACTGGAGCAACTCGTAGGCGCCCGTCCCGGAAACGAATGTGGCATCCGGTCTATCAGCATTGGTACTCTAACAAAACGGATAGGAAGGGGGAAAAAAAGATCCTGGGAAGCGAAGAGCATGGAAAAAAAAACGGCATGACTAGTCCCTGCACGGCTCTCGAATGAAAGAAGTGTTCCACACCGCTGAGGAGAAAAAAGCAGGAAGATCATGCAAGGAAAACTTCAAACTCTTACCCGATCGCCGGGGACCCTACGCTCAAACAGGAAAACTCAGGTACTGGGCCGACCGCCAGCCCCAGCCTGAAAGTGCTCTGTGGAACAAAAAAACGAGGGTCGAGATGAAGCTACAGGGAGGGAAAAAGCGAAGGGACGAGGGACTGTTATGAGAAGGCCACAAAGGGAGCGCAGGAAAGGCATCGGGAGGTGACAAAGCCCTAATTCCCAAGGCGGGGGCGCTCCACGGGCGGAAAGAAAGTAGGTTACCTAAAAAAGGTCTTAGGAGAACCAACCGCGACGGACGTGAAAAAGGCGCGACCAAATCACGTCCTCATGACTCCAACGTCCCGACAGCGGGGGTCGAAGGCCTTGACAGTTAGAGGGAAAACGGTTTCAAAAATCCCAAGGGCAGCTGATTTCCCCACGTGGCCGGGTGAAAAGGATATAATGTGAACCAGCAAGGCCTGTGGAGGCGTCGAGCACCGCAAGTTGCGTCAGGATCGGAACAGGCGCACCTTACATCTGTCCTGTCAAGGACCGGTTTTCTATTTGCGGAAGAAAAACAAGAGCCTTAGGGGCCCGAAAAAGAGCCGAACTGGTTTGGCCGGAGACTCAACCCGACTCTTGGGGAGTGGCTACAGAGGGAAGTGGGAAAGGGGAAAAAAAAAAAAAAACCAATCACAAATGGCGCGAGCGCCGGTCTGGAAAGGGACGGGGGGGGGAAAAAGGTAGGACGGGCATGACTGATGGCCAAAAGACCTATTATTTTCATAGTTGCACCCTGAGAGGTGTAACGCAACTGGGGACGAAGGGGAGCTGACACGGGTCTCTTAATGTGAATCTCGTAGGGGAAGACGTGAGGACGGACGAGCGATCCGCAGGGCATGGACCGACTGCCTCAGAGTCGAAAGAGACGGATTTGAGGAACAAACTCGAGCAAAAAGGACTACAAGGGCCGGACTGCCGCAGGACTTACTACGCGGCACAAGCGACTCCTATGAGACCAGCCCGGCGGAGTCAGGGCACAAGGGTGCACACCGGAACCGGCTGCAACGGCAGGCAGGAAGCTCGAGGGCAAGCGATGCGATCTGGCCGCTCTTCATGATCGTAGGAAAGACCTCACGCTGGAACGCGTCAGGGACCGAGCTAGCGAGAAGTCACCGCAACAACGGCCCAGCGCACGAGAGCGGCAAAAACAACGGAGACTCCTCAAATCTGCTGACCGCAACGGCCAGAAGGGAACGTAAAGGGATCGGCCAGAATAAGAGACGCCACAGCCGTGCGGCTACCTCAAGGACGGCGAGAAAGATGAGTGCAGAGGCCAACAAGAAATCGCGAGAAAGGCGTTCGCTGGGGTGGGAAATGGATGGTCTGCCAACGGGGGGGGCGGCAACTGAGCTGCGAGTGCCCCTACGACGTTGCTATATCTCTGAGAGGACGAGAATATGGCGCATCAGGAGAATTAACACGGCAAGGGAAAAGGGATGACCCCACGACCCGAAAAAGTAAGGCCAGAAGGAGACGCGGAGGTTACTGCCCGTGGCAGAGTTGTAAGGAGGAGAAAGCGTGGAACGGAGGGATCTGAATGACTTCCCGCTCAACTAGAAACGCCACACGGTCAGGAACCCCGGTCTCTAAAAACTCTGTGACGGGGGAAAGCAAGAGCGGAAAGAGGTGGCACCAGCAGCGTCGGTGTTCTTGTGATGCATGCTCTCACGAGCCAGTCGAATCGAGGGTTTTCTGCCGGGGGGGGAGAACTCGCGGAAGAGCGGATGAGGTCATCGCTGAAGTCGGCCACGATTAAGGCGAAACGACCTAGAATCTGGAGCTAACAAATCTGAAGGAGTCGCGTTCAAAAACTAGTACCTAGCGAAACCGTTAATAGGTCGAAAGCAACGCAATCAAAAAAGAAAAATAAAAAAAAAAAAAGAAAAAGCAAAGAGACAAAACAAAGATGAGGGGGGGAAAAGAGGGGATGGCGTTCGATCACAGAAGTCGCAGCGATAGTCCTGAAGAAAAGAGGAACTCAGGTGAAAAAACATAAGTCAGTCAGGTCCTAACTGCATGCGGTCTGAAGACGGAGATTCTATGGGAGCACAAAGAACTCTCGAGCCACTAACAACCGAAAGTAGAGACTGCTCCTTCTCTCGCGATGGGAACCAGAATGGCGCCAAAAACAAATAAGCACGGAAGAACTGGAAAGACGGGGCCGCGAGAACACCAAGAGGATAGGCCATTCTCGAGACTCGCAGGGGTAATCGATCAAAAGAGAAGAACCCAGCAACGATCCCGAGATGAAAAAATAGGCAATGCCAACGACAGCAGACTCGTAAGCCGCAGAGTAGGCGTCGATCCGGAGCGGAGGACAGTTGGCGCCATGGGGTATCCATTTCCAAGATAGTTAAAGAGGCGTGAGAATAGGGGTTCCGCATCCATCGGCCATACGCACCAAAACGAGAGTCCACGTATCGTGGAAAAAGACGTCATACCATCACGACACAAGCGAGGGACACTATCGCCCACGGAGGGAATAATATAGTACGCTGCTAACCTAGCCGGGGGGAGGGGCACAGTTTGAGGGTCATAGAATGTCTTCAGGATGGCGGCGGGGACGGAAATGGAACCTCATCATGTTGAGCTCCGGTCTTCCCTTTTCCAGAGCTCTAGTAAGCGGGAGGTGTTAACGGGAGCGCGAAGACGTAGCATTCACCCCTCCGGAGGGGGAAAGGGCTGTGGCTTCGAGAAATACGAACCAGGGTGAGAGGAAAAAGGAGACTGCAAATGATCATGCTACACTAGAAAACTACACAGAAGGGAGGCCGCGCAATGTCAAAGACCACCGTGCATAGGACCCAGCTTCAGAGGACTGTCATGATCGTCGAAGTCGGGTCGGGCAAACGGCCACAAATTGTGTTTGTCCAAACAAGAGTCGTCTGGGTAGGGGAGGCACTACTACCACGCTTTTTTTGGGAAAGGAACTATAAGACCCAGGAGGTCCAAATTTGCGAAGGCACCAAGGGAGCAACTCAGAAGGCAGAGCTCTCGGTGAAGACCGCTTTAATGCAACACAAGCGTCAAGGGGGGGACGCGCAAGCCCATTCGCGGTACTCTACTCTAAGGATGCCAACCGAGCGCGTCGTTTGACCCTCACGAGTAAGCGAGAGGGCCCAAGAGTACGAAATCCAGAATCAAACAGGTCGCGGAGCAAAAACAGCCGGAAATGAGTAGTCATTCTCTGAAGAAGGAACGTCGGGAGAATAATACCCCACAATGCTCTAATAGAACTGCCCAGAGGAAAGTCTAGCATGGCGAAGATCATTACGTGCGCCCAACCCCGGAGAAAAAGCGAAACTTCCACCTTGGATGCGCAGCCTCATGACCGAGCGTTTGGCGAGAACTTCCTAGAATCGGGGACGCTCTACTCAAGAAAGGCCTCATTCAAAGGTCTGAAGTACTCCTGTAAGCAAACGTCCCAAGGACTCTGGCTAAAACCTAACAGGCGTGTGAGGTGGAACCAGTGCGAACAGCCAAACAAACTCGCCCAACCCCTCCGAAAGCAACTTACTTTATACAGGGGAAGTCACTCACACAAAAGGAATTGCCTGCCGCACTCACTTCGTTGGCGTCGAGGGAGAATCCACAAAAACTAGTATGGCCAACTAAGACTTAGGTGACAAATCTTCAAAAATCATGGACCTCCTAGGGCTTGGTGTCCACCGATCCTTCCCCTTAGGAGAAGACGAAACCTAAGGGGAAATCTAGCAACGAACTCCTCCGGAAAGTAAGAGCGGAGGGGTCTAAAGCCCAACGAAACATTCCGTAAAGGCTCGCGCTTGTGGGCAAGAAGAAAGACTGTTGAGGGGTCCTGCCGGCAAAGCTGCCCTCACAAGCCTAATAGGGCGACTTGTTGAAGGAATCGTTTCTGGACAGGGTGTCAGGGAGGGGTAGAAACAGAAAATTCAATACCAGATCAGCATCACAGCGAGGAAGGTTGCTTCGTGACGCCCGTATGAGGCCCGTGCCAGATCAATTTCATGCCTGGACGAGGAAATCTCTCTCTCTCTAAACACCCCCACTATGAGGAGGGAAATATATCTCCTCGCTCTAGAGGAGAAAAACGGGAAGAGACGTCAGACAAGAAACGGAAGACATCTGAAGTTACAAAAACTCGGCCAATCTTTTAGGAGCTGGCGAATCAGGTTCGAAAAAAAATACAACCGCTACGCCTACGGCCGGATGAAAGCAAAAAACTCACGGATTAAGTCTCTTTCTGAAAATGGGTTGCAAAGAAAAGTGGACTAGTTGCAAAAGCGAGAATCGGGCAGAAGTGCTAGAACTAGGGCTTGAAACAAATCAAAGGAGCTTGTATTGAGAGCTATGCCCTGGGGTACGAAACGAGACGGAAGCGGTAGCTGTCATGGACCTAAGGCTCCAGGCTAAGTTTCGGGCCATACAGGCGGCGGTTGAAAATTAATACGTAGGAGGCTAAAAACAGACTCTCACGTCCGGGCTGCGGGTATGACGCGGTGGGCTCCGAGCAGAGGAAACAAAAAGACAGACGAGGGGAGGTTCGGTATGAAGGAAAGTTCTCTTCTTTCTAATCTTCAAATAACCGCCTTGGAAGGGATTCAATAAACGCGACGTGAACTGTTTTACTTGGCGAAGAACCTACCAAAAAATCTTTCCGCTATCCCAGGACAAGGGTCATGAAGAGACCAATAGCGATACCGGGAGCTCTCAAGCCGAAGGTACAACGGGGAAGAGGCGAAAAAGTTAGGTGGCGCAAGTGCAACTTCGGATCCCACGTCTGCTACTGTTAAGGTGAGGGATCGACCCCGGGGGGAGTGACATCAAGCACAACTAGATCACCTACACAAATCGACCGGCGTGCTCGAAAGGTGAACTTTATGGAGGAAGTGTGGGTGCGTCACTCGTTGGCCACAGACCCACACGGGGCGAGATGCGGGACCTCGTTCGAGAATTTGCGTGTTAGCTCTGGGTAGCCAGGGGGTCTAATTTGGTATCTCGGCGTGCTGAGGGGAAGGCGAATGACTCTTGGGTGAGGGAGACATACAGGTGTACTTCTAATGGTCAACCGGAGGAGGCGGCGACAGGTAGGGGAGGCGCTCTGCATTGCCGGGGGCGAGAACCCTCATCCTGACGTATCGGGGAAGTGAGGTAACTACCGAGGCGACGAACCGGAAAGAACTGGACGGACATGCCGTCCCAAAAACCGCAGGCCTTCCTGGTCGGCTTAGGCATGAGCCGGGTGAGAGGACCAGTAGCAATGGGCCGGATGGGGCCGTGAAACTCTCTAGTTTCATACGATCGGCGCATAGAGCTAAATCAATCAGGGTCACGAAGACATAAGGGCTGGGGGGTCTTCAAGGGGGGAAGAGCCCTCACCGCGGGAAGGCCTCTGGACCAAGAGGAAGAAAAGCCGGAACAAAAGGGACCGCGCAGATACGATGAACAACAAGGACCTAGGAGGATAAAACCCTCTGCCTAGGACCGTAGGACCCTAACGCCGGCATGAATCATAATAAAATCTCAAAAATCCAAAGGGGGGCTTCATCCCCTGCGGCAGAGGGGATAGCGAGGGGTACGATCGGTGGATCCCAGTGGAAAGAAGAGGGAGACACACTCGTGGTGGGGGCGTGATGGGTGAGGGCACGAACGACCTCGTCTACCGGGTCAACTGGGCCGAGGAGGAGGCTGGCTTCTTTCAGCAATTTCGCAAAAGGAATTAATTCCTGGGCGACACGAGAACCGGGACACTGAAGGGAAGGGATCGACGCAAATCGCAGGCGGGCGCAGCGGTAATTGGCCGGACTCTTAGATCTCTCGATCGGGGTTTTATGGTGGGCCCTGGAGAAAAAATAGACGGGGGGGGAGCAAAAAAACTGCGGAGGGGAGGCAAGAATCGGGAATCCTTTTGGGGACGGAACTTCCCCGCGGACGTTAGGACAAAATATGCGGGAGCACAGATGGGACCGCTGAATAGAGAAGCCCATAGTAAAAAGGGGGGACTTACTAGGGTGCGAGAGGAATTCTAGGCGAAAACGGCCGAGAACGTCTCACGGCGAAAGAAAACGTCCTGAGAAGTGGTAACTGCCCAACGTAGGGCGGAAACTGATTCTGCTTCATCACATCCACTTAGTTAAG
>Ga0179593_1384126_pt1 | contig 11678 bp, 14 predicted proteins | sample CZODoug2_1_08_16_FD_185931 | JGI IMG/M metagenome (GOLD analysis project Ga0179593, IMG submission 185931) | Vadose zone soil fungal communities from Angelo Coast Range Reserve, California, USA - CZODoug2_1_08_16fungal (PacBio error correction) | ecosystem: Environmental > Terrestrial > Soil >...
GTCCTAAGAATCAAACTGTTTCGCGCTACCTCAGTGGACCAAACCCAGTATGAAGAAAGAACCCAACCCCGGACACAAAAAAGCTAGGAAGGGAACGGAAAGGAGTAAATTGGAAAAAAAAAGCATCGAACAGGGACAAAAAAAACTCACAGTTGCCCTTACGGCCTGTCGGACCCGAAAGGGACGGGGGGGGAATGGGTGAGAACACGGAAAAGAAGGGAGAGGGGAAGGCCAAAATCGGTAATTGTTAACAGATTAATACAGACCTCTGCGGGTGGGAGTCGAAGGGGGGGGGGGGAGGGGGGGTGCCGGGTTGTTTACAGATGGCCAATATACAAACAAAGGACTCAAGGGAACCTGGTGAAAGGGTTGAAAGAAAACTCACTGACGGGACCGAACTGGGGGGAGAACCATCGGGGTCATACATACCTTTTTCAATGAAAGAGGGACCAGACCATAGTATAAAACAACATAGAACACAATATATAAACTAACAAAAAGCAAACACAAAGGGTTACACAAAAGCCGAAGAATGGAGGTGGGGACAGAAACCAAAGGTGGCGAAAAGGCAACAAGGGTGGGATTGCCCAGCCGACGGGTGAAATGGAGATGTTTGTTTGTGCCCTGGCGGCGAGGGACAAACCAACCAAAAAAGGAAGGGAGGTCTGTTGGAGACACGACAAGAGGGGGAGGGGGGGGGAGAGGATCAGGAAGTGCACTTATTGCCAAGCAGGTTCAAGGAAAAAAACTGAGGGGATCAACGGGTGGGGGGGGGGGGCTAACCGTGGGGCAGAGGGTTAACAAGCACAAAAGGGCACTGGGGGACCACAGCTAAAAAAATTAGATGAAAAGGGAATTACAAACGGCAGCCATGGACCAGAACCCACAAAACCCAACCACAGGGAGTGTGAAAAAAGACATCCTGTCAGAACGGCAGTTGTAAAAAGATTTAGTCACACTATCGTGGGACCAACGGGGCGCCAGAGGACCTCTTTGACGCCAAAGGGCCTTCAAATCAGGGCAGGGCAAGCGGGCTTCCGACGGGGGGGGGGGGAAAAGACGGACCTACCAAACGAAGGTACGAGACACAATTTGGGGGGGTCGCATGGGTATAAATTTTTGGAGTTGATCAACCGCCAAGCAAAGGGGGGGGAGGGGGGGGAATTTTCTAATGGAACCAACTAACAGATGGAAAACAACAGGGAAAGTAAAAAAACCGGCAACTAAAAGCAAAAAAGCGGGCAATAAAAAGAGAGGACTAAACGAGAAAACTTTTCGGGCAGAAAAAAACGCCGGGACTTCAGGGGACACAACCGGACGGGACCGCGGGAAAAACAACGTAACCAGGACCGTGGTATCATTTGAACGGCACACGAGTGGGGGAACAACGTCGTGAGGAAAAAAATACTAAAAAACGGGTCAATCAGGGAAGGAAAACCAACCCACCAGCATGAATCTAACAACGTTGGTTGGTGGTAACGCCGTACAGTGAAAAAGGAATTGCCATGAAAAAAAGGCATACAGGCTGAGCACCACAGGGAGAAAACCCTAGAAGCGTTGATTAAAGGTATCGCCGGGCGGGTGTGGTTCTAAAAAACAGAACCGCAATGTCAAGGGGGGGCCCGCTCCAGCCGGCTTCGAACTAAGGGCCAGTACCACACCGATGTCGGCCAGAAGAAAAAAAGCACGGTCCAACCGGGGGGGGGAAAAAAGATCGAAATCCAACCATCTCAATTGGGTTTCTCAATCGTTTAGAAACCCCAAAAAAGGGGGGCCGGGGTTAGGCCAGCCCAAAAACTTTGAGTAGAGGGGTAGTTGGGTCAACAACGATGGTGGGGGTGCAACTAAAAAAGGGCTGAAGAGAACGGCCAAAAAAGAGAAATGGGGTGAACCGGGGTCTGATTGTCCATTGCGTTCCGCACAGGTCAGACCACCGAGTTGCACCAGAACTTGAAGGGCAAACGGAAAAAGAATTTGGTTGTGCAAAGGGGAGAAATCACTCTTTGCGGGCCAGTTCACGGCCCATGCCAAAAAAACCAGGTCGGGGTTTTTGGGATCAGGGACCAAGGTTGGTTAAAAAAAAAAAAGAACCCTACAAAAGCCTCACCTGTGAACCGTCACCTCCAGAATAACGGAAAAAAAGAAACGGGAAGGGGGGGGAAGGAAGCACAAAGGGGGGGGTGGGAGTGTCTTGGGATGAAAAAGTCAGGCCAGACCTCTGGAAAGGACGGGGTGGCCAGAAAAAAAAAAAAAAACTTTTGCCATACGGGGGAAAAGAAGCCAAACCCTGGGTAGAAAGTGTGGAACAAACAGCGTCAAACAAAAGCCAGGCAAAGCTGTTAAAAACGGGGGGAGAAAAAAGGCCAGGTGGGTTAAAAACGACAAAAAAAAAAGAAAAAAGGAGGGCGGGGGCCAATTAAGGAAGGGTTATCAATGCCGGTGTCAACCCCCCTGTTTGGGGAAACAAGGAAAAAAACAGCAATGACGGACAAGTCCAATTGACCTCCGGAGTCTGGAAAAAACAACGGAAGGGAAAGAAGAGAATTCCGGAAAAGGGATGTCCAAACATTGACGGAAAGTTGGGGGTTTTGCGAAAAGTGCAAGTGGATATTGGGTCTGGGTTCCAACCGAAAGAAGAGTTAAGGAACCAGCGGAAGGTTTGAAGGGGAAAAAAAAACTGGCAAAGTACGCACCGGGTAAAAGAAGCTGAAAAAGTGGACGGACATGTGCAGTCTAACGGGGCGCTGAAGGGGGTCGTGAGTCCGTGCAAGTGTGGGGAGGGAAACCATGGGCGGAAAAAAATCAAGGTTCGGTAAGAGGGGGAGAAAAAAAAAGAATTCACTGTGTTGAAAAAACAAAAACCCCTTGTGCATGGAGAACGAAAAAGGGGAACGGGGTGAAAAAGTGGGGGAGGTGGGATGGAGGGTATGGGGGGACGCCAGACAAAGGTAGAAAAAGTTTTGCGGGGACGCCGTGTTGGGGGACACAGAAAAAATGAGTCGGGGGGACAGGGGTAAGGGAAAAAGGCGGGGACCCCTGACAGTTCAACAGCTTTAGGAACGGTAGATTTCAAAAAAAAAGAAGGGGGGAAGGGAGAAGTTAAATGTGGGCAAACCTGGGGGGGTCGTAACCCTGTGACAACCAGAAGGAACGCAATGTCATGAAGAAAAACCCGAAAAAGAAAAAGAATCAAGCAGCCCAAGACATGGTCGCAAACATATTAATAACTGACGAATGCTTGCAACCGAAAACAAAGGTGTGCGAGAAAACCCGGGGAGCACACCCCAGGTAAGAGAGGGTGGGGCAGATCAGGGGGGTCCCCAAGTTGGGCCAAACGTTTAGAAAGGCGTCGGGGAAGCCGTGTTTGGCGTTCAGTGGACAAAATAGACTAGGAATGTTTGGTCGATGCAAAAACACAGGCACCAAAAGCACAAAAAAGCCCAAGGTCCCAGGGAAAAACATCCACGCCGTCAGAAACCGGGGTGGGAGATTGCATATGGGGTTTTCGGTGTTGGGGCAAGGGGGAATGGGCCGGCAAAAAAGGGGTGAAACAGCAGAGAAAGCTCCTGGAAAACCAATTTTTGGGATGAAGAATAAAAAAAGGTTTGCTTTGAGGGGGGTGGTGTGGGGTAACCTGACGGAAGGGTGAAGGACGGAGGGTAGTGAAAGTGGCAGAAAAACGTAGTATGATGGCAAAAACAACTCGTGGGTTGGAAGCAAAAGAGAAAGGGATGCAAACCAGTGAACACCAAGTGGGCTGCATCGGTTCGTGTTGGGTGGGGTAAAAAACAGGGGCTAAGATTGTTTGGGGAACAACGAGGGGAAGGGTGGGAATAGCCGTCCAGGGGGCCGTTGCCGATTGGTGTGGCAGGGAAGGTGCCCGTGGGGGGTTGTGGGGTGTCGAGAATCTGGTTTGGATGGGTGAACCAGAGAAGAGGATGAAAAGAAAGGGGGGCCAGGGGGGGGACAGGGGAAGGGACCAAAACCCCTAACAATATTCTTAAACTGCACGTTCAAACTGGGGAAAATTAAAATTGGCCTCGTTGTGGGCAGAAGCGGTGCGGGGAGGGCCGTGAAAACGTTAAAGACAGGGAATGCAACCCCGACGTAAAAGGAACTGAATACAAAGAAGGGGGCTGAAAGGTTAAGGGATGAGACCCACGGATTGAGGAAACACACCCTAACCTTGTGGAATCGGTCAATAAGCAAGGGGTTGACAAAGGTGGGGGGTTGTGGAACAAGGGTCCAGACGGGGACGGGGGGGGGAGTGCGGGTGGGTATTTTTGCGAGGGTAACCCGGCTAAAGAAAGGCAAGAGGGGAAAGAAAACTGGCACGCTGGGGTTGGGGGACACATAAAAATGAAGCCAAAAGGACCACAAAACCATGAAAGCGAACAAGGAGAGTAAAAAAAAACGAACCAGTGGCCAATTTGCCCAAAAAAAGAGATAAAGATTTCCATGGGACCCAAAAAGAAAGGGCGCCACAGCCCGCAATTCAGTTGAATCTTCTGAAGGAAAAATAGTGGCCACAAAGTCAAGGGCCGATCCCTAAGAATCTTGTTGCAGGGTGGGGGGAACGAAACACAGACCAGTACACCAAGGGGAAGAGGGTGGCAAGGGCAAAATTAGTCACAAAGAGGACCAAGACAAAAACACTCAAAAACTTGTTTTTGTCAAAAAGAAGGAGAGGACGACAATCCACTGACCTGGAAAAAGAAACGGGGGGGCAAAAAAAGCAAAGACCGGCCCCGGTGGGGTGTTGGTGTGGAGGAACCTAGGGGGGGGGGCGTGGGGGTGGAACTTGTCTCATAGAAAAACCATGAAAATCAAAACCACCAGTCTCAATGAAACAGGGGAAAGGGATGAGTAAGAAAAGAGGGGCACGGGGAGAAATCTCGGAAAGACAAGGGGAAGGTGGGGACGGAAAAAATCAACAATTCAATTAGCACAGAGGGGTTGTATAGGGGGGGGAACACTCTGTAAACAACTAAAAAATCACATCCAGGGACCTTTGACACACGCAGCCACACGGGGAAGGTGTACAAGGGGTGGGGACTAAAGGCAAATGTGTACAATAAAAGTGCAGCGGCACGGCCCAGCGCGCGTAACCCGGTAGGAAAAACGTGTGAATAATCCAAACGGAGTAACTTGGTAAGTGAGGGGGTACCATCCATCCGTAGGGGGGACAGGCCCTTAAAGTGCAAAAATGTTTGGGGGAGGAAAGGAGAGCCAATGAATGGGGGGGAAAAAAATGAAATCAGCTTCCGGAGTGAGAGACTGCCCCAAAAGGAAGAATTAAAGCTGGGTAAGGACTGATGCATAAAATACAGAAGTAGCGGGGGAAGGTAAAGCGGAGATATGTTACAATCAGAAAAGAAGGAAGCGCCATCAACCGAAACGAATTATCCGGTGGGGGACAGGTAAACCAGAGGGAAACGGCAGGTCCGAAAAAAACTCGGAAAGAACAACAACAACGAGTGGAGATGAGTGCAAAAAAAGATGGGAAGTTAAATTCCAGCTGTAAAGGGATGGGTGGAATAACGGGAGTACCCTCGAAAAAAAAAAAACCAATACAGAAACGAAATATCCGAGCACAAACGGCCGGTGGGGAAGAGAAATCCTGCAACGTGAAAAGAAACTCCTGACGAAGACCAGAGGGTGAGACAAAAAAAATCACCCTGGGGTGGGCAGTTTAAGGAAAACGATGGCGGCAGCCGCAGCCCTTGCCAGTTTAAAGTTTTGGAGAACCTAAAAAGGCCAGACGGTCGAAAGCGGGGGAATTTATTCAGGAAGGAAAAGAGAAAGAGGGGGTTACCCCAAAGGGAAGGGCACTGGCGTGAAAAAGTCCCTGGAGTGTTTTGACAGGGGAAGGGGGGTAATAGCGTTCCACTAAGAACACGGACTTTCCAAGGATTAACGTGATTTTTGAAAAACGTCAAAACTCAAGGGGAGAAAAAGTCACAAGAGACTGGGGAAAGAAAGAGGGGGTTGTTGCAAATCATCCGGAAAAACGGGAAAAAAGGAAAGGGTGGGGTTCCAAAAAGGGCCAGTGGGAAATCGAAAGTGAACGGAAAAAAAAAAAAAGAAGGGGGAGACAACCACAAAGAAGGGGGACGCCCAAGGCCCTTTTTGGGTGGGTAGAAACAAAGTTTGGCTTGAAAGCCCATTGGAGTGCAAGCCAGTCGCACACGAGAAAAAAGTGAAAGGGGGTGGGATGGCGGAATTAATGGTGGGGGAAGGCCACAAAAGGTAAACCGCAGCAGGGGAGGTCTTTTTGTGGGGAAAAAAACTGGCAAAAAGGGGAGAGGGAGGGACACTGACAGAATTCAGACGAAGAACGAAAAGGGGGGAAAAGGGGACTGGGTTCAACACGGGGTGGGGACATACAAAAAGGTTAAAAAAAAAGATTGGGTTTTCGAAAATTGACAGGGGGTGTTTGACCTAAACACAATCGGGGCGGTTCAGCGCCAACCTCCGCAAGAGGGGATGGGGGGAAACCAATTCTGGAGGAAGGGGTGACCCAATTAAGGGAACTTCGGCGCGCCAGGGGTTCACCAAGAACGCAAGCCAAAGCACAACCAGGCTGGAAAAAGGCAACAAAATGGGCCTGGGGGTGGGGACACCACGCACCGGGGTAGAAAAAGTGGAGGAAAGCAAAAGAGTAACTGGGGGGCCCGAAGATCCACGGGTGCCCGAAAGGGAATAGACCAATCTTCCAACAAGTCGGGAAGGCAATCCTGCAGCTGGGAGGCAACGGAAGGGGCCATGGAACGGGAAACAGAAAAAAACAACGTAGGACAAGAACGACAACTAGTGGCCCGATCAATAAAAATGAATGAAGGTGGTTTTGTGTATAAAGGATTGTGGGGGTGGGTATGGGGTTTGAAAAATTCCTAGAGAGGAACACCAAGGCTGTGTAATTTTCAAGGATGGGGGAAAAAGAGGCAAACAGGAGGATACTACAAACAAGAGAACAGTCGGAAGAAAAAGAAATAAAATGTCAAGACGGCAGGAACCTATGCAATCACCAAAAAAGGGAAAAAGTTCGGCAAATACGGGCTTGATATTTATGGACAAAAAAGAAAGAAACAATTTAGGGTCGACACAATCGGTACTCACCCGACAAGAAGAAAGGTCAAAAGGCAACAGGGAAAACTTACAGTCTGGTCAATCAACCTGGGAAAGGGGGGGCAATACCTTTGTAGGGGTTCGGTGGGTACCGAACGCACAAGGGGGGCCAGGGGGAGCGATGGGGCAAAAAGGGGGGGGGGGAAGTCTGTGACTGGTGTGAAGGCGGGGGGTCGGGGGGACAACGAAGTAAAGGAATACCGGAGGAAGAAGAGCCGCGTAAAAACAACACACAAAGACCAAAGCCAGAAACGAGGGTTAGATTGTCGATAAAAAAGGGTGCAGGAACGGCAAAAACAGGGGTCCACCGTTCTGGCAAGGACCAGGGAAAAAGAAGGACAACATCAGGTAGCAAAATTGGGCCAGGCTACAGGAACAAAGGTCTTTTGTAAAGAGAAAAAGAATGCCGCCAAAGAAGGATGGGTGTGGTGGACAGGAACCGAAAGAGGGGGGACTGAAAAATGAATAATGGGAAAAAGCCCGGACCAGGAGAACCGACTGACGGACGTCCAGGAGAAAGAAAAAGGTCCTTCCCCAAAGGGAGTCTAAACAGGACCTGGTGGACACTATCAGGGTACCCGGCAACAAGGGCGAGGTCTGGGGAAAAGGGGGGAACTTCATCCAGGTTTGGGGAAAGGGGAAAGAACAAACCGCTGGGGGGGATGGGTGTTGGACCAGACCGCACATCGCGGGAAAAAAAAGGGGGTTGTGGGGTAATCTGTCAACTCGTCCTTTGAACCGACACTAGGGGAGCAAGGCAATGAGACCGGGAACTCAGGAAGACAGGGGCCAACTTTGGGGTGGGTAGTATGTCCATGGGAAGTAAAAAGAGGACAGAAGAACACCAACGGTTTCACAAAATCGATTTGAGAAGGGGGACAGCAGATCATGGCCCCGCGGAAAAAATACTGATGTGAGATTGCCGGCCTAGTTTGGTGGGTCAGAAAAGGGGAAAAAAAGTCACTCCAGGTGACAGGGTTTTACAAACGAGCACAAGTTGGGGGTTCCAAAAAGTGGGGGAAAAACCCCATACAATCAACTCAATTTCAGAAACTGGACAACCGTCAAAAGAATGACAAACCTACAGTCCTAAACAAAAAAAATGCCCAAGAGACGGGGGTTTATGACGCGGCAGCCAAAACGTGGGTTTCAGTAAAATCACGACAAGGGGAGGGGTTTTACAAAAGTGGGGCCAGCCAAAGAGGGTACCGGGGACCATCGAACGTTCCGGGAAAGAGATAAGCAGAAAAGTTCTACGTTTACAAAACGGAAAATGGCCTAGGAACGAAATTCACAAGGAGAGAAAAAAACCGGAAGGTCGGAAAAGTTGGTTTACAAAAAAGGTCACCAATAAAGAGAGAGGGGTACGCGAGGGGGTGGAAAAGTATGTGATCACTCGACATCCAGGACAATAATTGAAGGGTTGTGGTCCTCAACATTGGGAGACAAAGATCAAAAACACACGGACCAATACAGAGGGGGATAGGTTAAAAGAACCTTTGACAAAAAATCTCAAAGGGGTCACACAAGAACAAAAAAGGAGGAAAAGAAGAAAGTAGGTGACTCAAACGGGAATGTACCAAAGGCATTGTTCCTGGTCCGTGGGGTGTTTTTGCGCAGTCCAAAATGGGGTTGGAGAAAAAAAAAAGGAATGAGGGGACCTTGTAGGGGGTGGAGAAGTCAACAATAAAAACACTGTATGGCAGAGGGAGATTTGAAGGTGGTAACAACCTTACCACTCAAGGGGGCGGTGAAAAAGACCGTGGAAGCAACTGGAAAGGGGCAAAGGGGGTTTTTGAAAGTAGAAAGGGACCGATTATCGCAAGGTAACGTATGTGCACAAATTTTAGATGGATGGTCTTAAAAACAAGTCCGTAACCTATAAATGTTCGTAGAGAGAAACACAAAAACCCAAAAAAAAAACCGGAAAAGTTAAAGAAAACCGCCTGGGTTTCATTGGGAGGGGGGAGAATGAGGAGGTGTTTGTGTGGAGGCTGGAAGGAAGAACCGACGCAAGGTTGGGAAGGGAGACCAAACAGGGTTCAGACGGGTGTTTGAAAACGAACAGAGTAATCTTTTGGAAACCATGGCCGTACACGGGGGGGGGAACAAGATGGGGAGTTACCAAAAGGGGCCTGTATCTGTTCAGTGGAAGGAGAAAATTAAGAATTGAATTTCAAAAGGTGTGGAAGGGATAAAAAAAAGATGGGGGGAAGAAGGGACCATACGCACCAAGTTAAAATGAGAAGGGAGACCGGGCCCGGAAGGACGACCAAGACATTCTGGGGGGGAAAAAGGGAACGATAATAGCAAGTGGAAGATGGCTGCCTAACCCCAACCCCAATGGGGTGAGTGCGGAAAACCAAGAATAGGAAAAAAAAAGTGGAAAAGAGAAGGTTGGGGGCAACAGGAGATCGTAGGGGGGGTCACAACAAAGACTGTAGCCCACACGGCAGGGGGCCGTGGCAGGCGGCGGTTGAATAGGAAGAGGAGGGAGTTGGGCGGAGTCACCACCCACCGCCGAACCGGGGGTCGCCATAGAAAGACACCGGGCGGGTCAAAGGGGATACATGATTGTTGTTCAGTCAGATGGGTGGGGAGGGAGGGCACGTACCATTGGCAAAGCATGGGACGCGGACTGAGGCCAGTTTCCAGCCCAAACGAGGGTTTTTGGGTTATCAAAAAAGTAATGGGGGCTGGGGTTTTGGGGGAGCCAGGGGGGCATCCGCCATAGGGAGTAGTTGGGGTCACGTACCTGGGTTGATTGACCCCACTAGGGGTTTTGTTGCTACGCAGAGGGAAGGGGGGGGAGAGTGGCTGCCGGGGCCTGGACTTCAAAGGGGGGGGGTGAAGTGTTGGCACGCACAGTATTTTTTGCCAGAAGGTTGTCGATCGTTTTTTCGCAGAAAAACGAAGTGCCAAATGGTGAGGGAAGGGGGCCAAACGAGGGAGGCACGGGGGGGTTCTGGGGGTGGAGTTGGGACCATTTTGTTCGGGAAATATTTTGGTGGGAAGTTTGGACCCGTATGGGTAAATAAAAAAAAGCCGTTGTGGGCCCGGTTGCAGGAAGGTTTTAAAAAAAAACACCCAACCGCACAAAAAATATGTAGAACTGCCGGCAAGGTAGTAAAAGAGGGGCGTGTCACCCCCTACAGGGGAAAGTTCTGGGCTGCCCAATTAACCGTGCGGGGGGGGGGGCAGAGGAAGGGGGAAAAGGGGGAGAGGAAAGAATAGGAAAAGGGAGTCCGGAAAAAACCGCGACATGGGGATTGATCACTAAAGGGGGAGGGGGAAAAAAGTTTCCTCTTCGAGCCACCCCTAGGGTGGGAGAACCAATCAATATGGGTATAATCCGGTTATAATGAAACTCTGGCCGTTTTTGCTACAGGATGGGGGGGGACCGGCCATCCCGGCGGAAGGCGGTGGTGTGTGTTGAAAACCTGAACGGGATAGGCAACGGTCCAGGTATGGGGGGGTGAGCGTGGGGCAAGCGTGGTTGGGGCAACGGTCACAAAGGTGCAAAAAGACTTTGGGCGCTGAAACGTCAAAAAAGGTTTTTTCAACAACGGGTGGGTGTGGGCAACCCTAGGTGTCAAACAACTGGTTCCATGCGAAACCAAAATGGGAACGACTAAAGGAAGGGTTGCTCGTCCTGGGCGCTTTTCGAAGAGGACCAGTCACCCCAGCAACAGGGAAGTCAGGGGTGTTCCCCATTTGTGGGGACCGACCAAAACCAGACCACACGTTCTGTGAGAGGGGGGACAGGGAAATTAGTTCAACAAAAGGAAACAAAAAACAAAAAAAGGTTTAAGGGAAGTGGTGAGGACGAAAAGAAACACTGGCCTTATTGGTTGAACCACCGTGAAAGAGGGGGGCGAAAAAGCATTGCCTTCCAAACGTTGGTGGGCATGAAAAAGGAAGGACTTTTTGTGAAAGCTAAAGGTGGGAGGGAGTTCAAGGAGGGAAAAGGGAGTCAAGTGGGGAAAAAGTGTGGGACCGGGGAAAAAGTTGACAAAACAAGGTTACCAACGTCAACATCCGGATCAGTCAGTTGGGAAGGTTGTTGGGTACGTAAAAACGAACAACAACACAGTGCAGAAAAGATCAGAGGGTGTATATTGGCAAAAAATCGTCAGTGGGTCCATAGCAAAACTAGGAAATCAACACGGGGTGCAGTTAAAAAGGGGGGTTCACGAGCACAGTGTCCAAAAACCGCGGAAAGGTGTGTATTTTAAAAAGTCAGGATATGAACAGCCGTAAAGAGACAAGCGGCAGGGGGAGGGAACGGGGGGGGGGGGGGTCATCACCGGAAAAACACAGGGAAGGAAAAAAGTGAGCCGCATCGCCAGCAACTACGGACAAACACAGAAATGGGGGGAAAAAAGAGGGGTCGCGGACTAACGTTAAATGTAAAAAAGGAAGCCAGGTAACGCAGGTGTAATAGCAATCACACAAACCGTCCATTCTTGGTTACAGAGGGTGAAAAGGAGGACGAGTCTTCAGTGTACAGCGAGGGAAAGAACGCCTGTAAGAAGGTTGGAATTTTCAAG
>Ga0179593_1404471_pt1 | contig 11678 bp, 20 predicted proteins | sample CZODoug2_1_08_16_FD_185931 | JGI IMG/M metagenome (GOLD analysis project Ga0179593, IMG submission 185931) | Vadose zone soil fungal communities from Angelo Coast Range Reserve, California, USA - CZODoug2_1_08_16fungal (PacBio error correction) | ecosystem: Environmental > Terrestrial > Soil >...
CAAACATCCCCCAGGAATGTCTGGGAAGATTGGGAAAGAGAGAGTGAAATGCATGAAAAAAAGACACTGACTGTTCAGCCGATAAAAAGAGGGCGGGGGGGAACTCTTTTGATCTACTGCCTACCTAAGGAAATTCAAGGGAAACGCACCAGTCCGCAAATCCACGTAAAGAAAAAAGAAAAGCACTAATAAAAACTGGGTACCACTAAAAATCCATCAACGGGAGGGGAAAAAATCGGTCTCGGAGAACAGCTATTGAACAAAGAAGGAAGGACAAATAGTCAACTCAATCGAAGGGGAGGATCCGAGGAATGTTCGATAACTCAAGTAAAAAATCAAGCAAAGTGGCATGCTACGCGGAACTGTTTCGAACAGAGAAGACGCACCGCCAGCGAAACCCTTAGGACGAAAAAAAACCCCAAAGGCCAGCGACACGAACCGGAAAAAAGACTGGTACGAGTCCAAGTCCAACAATGGGAGAAACAATTCGAAGCGGCATGCGAAGTGGGAGACCCCCAACTCCGAAGGCCCCACAGGGGAAATCGATACAACGTTTAAAAAAAGAATAGAAGAAAGGGAAATCAGAAGCCGTGCAATTGAAGTAGTTATTTCAGGAAAGTTATTTGCAAGGAAGCCCCCCGAAAGAGGGTTTGTACAATCATGAGAATCACAAGTAGAAGCAACTTTGCAGAAAAAAATCAGCGAGATCAAAAGAAGTCCTGCGGACAAGCTCGAGTCCTCCGCAGGACAAAAGGTAGCCTGGCCGGACTGGGGGACACTCGAACTCTAGCAACGTACCTGGCTTAAGCAGAACGAAGCGACCGAGACGGCCTCACCCAGAAGCTGACGACCCCGACACCGGCGGCAAAACCAGGTCCACGACTAGTCGCATAAGGAGGGAAAAGAGTGGAGGCCCAACTTATCCACCAACAACCTATCTCGGAAGGGTGAGATGCCAAACCCTCCAACGCGTTCTAAAGGGGTAAAGGAAAGAAAATATGGAGGGGGGAGCATCAGAGATCCCACGGAACCCCTACTCCCAGACGAGCACGAAAAATCAAGAGGGAAAAGCGCACTAGCTTCCTTGGGAATCAAGAAAAAATATAGGAAAAACGCAAAAAGATAACCGCGTGACCCGACATAAGAGGAGGGAAATACTGGAGAATGACGGGGGGGTCGGGGAAATTGAAAACTTCAAGAAAAAGGACTAAACGAAGCACGGGGAAGTTTCACATCGTGTCAAAAAAAGCAAAACTCGCAAAAGGCACTTCGAGGAAAAAAAAAAATCCCCCAGCTCTGAAGCTGAAAGGGGGGGGAAGGGCCGACAATTGCAAAAAAAGAGGCAAGCATGAAAAGCAGAAGGGAAGACCCCCGCCAAAAGGAAAACAACATAGGTGAAAAGAAACTCACGACGTCGATATGGAAGGTCAACTAACAAAGACTTAGGAGAGTCGCTCTAACGAAGAGGGAAAATAATAGGAAAGGAGGGAAGGGAACCGCCCCAAAAGAACAAATGTAGTAAACAAAATACGCCTGCTACCGACGCAACGATCTCCTCTAAGGGCATTACAAACATAGAAAAAAAGAGCACAGGACATGATTCTGCTGCCGAGAGGGGAAAGGGAGAAATCGCCGGGGGCAACACTCGTAGGAAAAACTCAGAACACAAAAATAAAAAGTGAGCTGAAAAGGGAAGGAAGGAAGAAAAAGGTCCTAAGGCACCCACAAGGGCATCTAGGAAGAGGGGACAGTTCGAGTGAACAACCCAAAGGGAAATGTCGGGAGAAACATATCGGAGAAAGGAAGTCTACCTGACTAGCCTTCTAAGAAGGACCGCCGACCAGGAGCTCATAAGCAGGCTCAAAGGGGGCAAGAAACTTAAAGAAGGAATCGACTGAGGAGGCCTTAGGGGGCTGAAAAAGAAAGGAGAGGAGAAGAGAAACAGGAAAGCGGGGAACAAACAACAAAAGAAAAAAAGCCTTCCGCGAGTGATCGAAGAAAGCGAAAAACAAAGCACACAAAGAAAGGTCGAAATAAGGGACAAAGAGAAAAGAGAACCACGTCGAAGGGAACGAAGTGGAGAAGACATCCAATAGTACATTTACACAAGCATAAAGACAACTGAGGGCAATAACGGAACAAAAAAGCAAGTTCGGCTTCAAAGACTCCACCAAAAAAAGAATGCCTACAAAGACAGCAGACAGCGCCCGGGACCTCAACTCTAGCGTCATTCCTCATCAACCTCGAAAAAGCTCGAGCTTTAAAAAAAAACTCAAAGTGGAGGCGAAAGAGGGGTGAGCGAAACCGAAAAAAAATTCTACAAGGGATTGACCGCCCACCCCATTGCTTAAAGGGGGAAAGCAGGGGGGGAAGCACAATGAGTTCCGTTCACGCTGAAAGTGGGGGGTCCGGGACGAAGGGGGGAGGCGGGGAAGGTGTAGTCGACGGCGCTGGTGGATGGGGGGGGTACGGGGTGTCACCCTGGTCAGCAAACCTAAAAAAAAGGGGGAGGCGAGCGACTTGCAGAGGGGGATTGCGATGGTGAAGGGTCATGAGGCAAAAAGTCTCCAACATGTGGAGAGGCCTTCATACTGAATCATTCCACAGGACGAAAGGGGGCGTTCGAAGGTGAAGGGGGGATAAAGAACCAGTAAGGTGGGTAGGCCGAGCCTTCCAACTTTCATTCTGATACTCTAGGGAAAAAATCACGAGGGGGGAGCATAAGGAACAAAACGTCCCGAAAAAAGTGATGGACCCACCAAGATGGAATGTGCTGAAGGGGGAAGGAGGATTTACGCGGAAAGGTCCGGGGAGCCGATGAAAAGTTGGGCAGGCCGATCTCTGTGAAACTCCTCGAATGGAAAAGCGGACCAGGCTGCAGGCGGAAGCAACAATAGTCCGGAAAAAATCGCAGACTGCCTCAACTTCAGAAGGGAGTAATGATTACTAGAAAAAACAAAAGATGACGGGAACACACGATTCGCAGACTTTCACGGGTTATAGTCTTGAATGAGAAGGAAGGCGAAAAAAAAAACCAACGATAAAGCGGGTTGAAAAAAAAATAATCAGGAATAAGAAGATACGAAGCTAATCATCAGACACAAAAAAAACATGCCAAACCGAACCCAAGCGATGCGTTGGAAAAGATCGGGATGTTCAAACTGGACGACGTAGTCGATGAATTATAACGACTTGAAGACTGGAGGGGGAGAGGGTAAAACGGGGATGGGAAAGAGATTCAATCCAGCGGGACAGGTAGGACGATCTGGGGCTGAAACGCTATTTCTAGGGGTCAGTCCCAAGCGATTGACGGAGGGGGGGGGGGGGTTAAGAACCATTAACTTCGACGTGTCGCCATTCCACGCAATTCAGAGATACAAAACCGTTCGTCAAAGGCAGTCCAAGACTACGCGGAAATAAATGGAGGAGACCTCTGAGGAGACGCACACAGCCAGATGAACGAAATCAGGGTCGGGGCAGAACAAAAAAAGAAACTACTATACCGGAGGAATTCTAAATCGCAAACCACTAAGCCCGATGAAGGAGAAAGGGTCGGAAAGAGCAAGCCTATAAGGGGGAATTCTTCGTGAGGAGGATTGGCCATCCACAGGGGGACGGAGTACCCGCAAGAACGGGTCTTAGGGAGGGATTCTAAAGAAAGGGGAAGTGAAAGAGAGTCCCCATGAAACCTGGTCAAGAGAAGAACACCGAAACAACCTTGGTGGGGGATCAGGTGGGGCTACAGCTGGGGAAAACGTATAGGCGGTCAGAAAAAATAGAAAAAGAGGGTAGAAGATCCTCACGATGCCTAAAGGCAACTGGGGGGGATTAGAAATGAAGTCTGAGCAAAGTGCACGGATAGAGAACCCTGTAGAGAGGGGGGAGGCGAGGAAGGAAAAGAAACTATGGGAGAAGGTCGGATGCTCAGAGGATGGTCTAGTAGATCTGAGGGGAAGAAAAGCTCCAGAGGGGAGTCTATACGCCTAACCCCAGAACAAAATGGAACGAGTACGGCAAGGATCAACTGTGGCAAAAAATTGGGGGCCAAATGGGGGGGGGGCCAGGACAAAACCGACAAAAAAGGACGCAGAACCACATAAGATGAAAAGACACCGGGTACCATGAGGAAAATAAGAGAAAGAGAAAATGTAGGTGAAAGAACTTTGATTAGCAAAGACATAACCTTTGAGGGTAAGGGGAAAAGGGGGGGGGGTTTAGCCGGGAGAGAAAAACTGTTTAAGGTGGAACCGAGAAAAAAAGCGAACGCACAAGAAAAATGGGAGGCTAAAAAACGGCGTGAGAGAGTAGACGAACTTGAGCAGGAAACCCGAAGCTTCTGACTCCCAACGAATGTGACAACGCGTTTCCTCCCCCTACTAAGACGGATTTCCATGGCATCTAATCAAAGAAACGGAGTCTTCAAAGAGCAAAGGCCTGGAAAAAGAAGGAAGAAAGCGTTGTTGTCACCGGGAGGGGGGAATTCGTGTGTCCGGGAGATCGGAAGGGGTCATGGGGCGCTAGTCGGGAGATGGTCTAACGAAAAAGAATTGCTACGCGTGAAGAGGTTGGGAGTTCCCTGGGAAAAGTGGCGGTTTCAGCACTTACCAGGAAATACACTTTGCTGTCCACTTAGACAAAGGACTCCGAAACTACCACGAAAAAGGATCTTGAGAAAAGAAAGGGGGAGAAAAGGAGGCGCTGGCCGGCCGGAGGAAGAATCAGGGCTCTCATGGGTGGACCCTTAAAGGGTTCCGGCGTGCTTTTCTGGTTGGTAATTGGGCAAATTTGGAAAAATTAGGGTCACAGTTGCGAAAAAAAAAGGGACTGTGAAACGAGTAAACGCCATCAGCCTTTGTAAGCTCTACGCATCTGCGGGGCGTCCCTCTGAGGGTCCCGCAAGAAGTCGGAAGGGAAGAAGAAGTAAAGAAGAAAAGTCGTGGAAGGTCGGTCCTACGAGGAAGAGAGGAAATGGAGACCGCAGCTCCGGGGGAACTTTGGAGATACATTAGAACAAACAAGAGAAAGGTATGGGAATAGGGAGGAGAATCATTGGATCAAGGAAAGTGCGGGAGTTATGAAACTGGGTGGGGGAGATTGAAAGGGAGAAAAGCAGGGGCTGGCTGCAGGGAGAAAAAAACTTGGTAGGCCGTGTAGAACGCAGAACAGTTGCAATTGCCGGTGGGACGGGACTCTTCCGGGCAAGGACCGGCAGGGGGAGCAGGGAAGATCCAAGAAGGTCAGGGTGCGGTCATTACTCAAGACCTGTAGGAAAAAGAACGAAAAAAAATGAAGAAGTGCACATACGGGAGAAGGGCTGGACGGAGAATCGGGGGCCCCTACGGTGTCACCTTGCTACGTGGAACAAAGGTGTGGAAAGGGGGGGGGGGGCGGAAGTCGTAGTGGTTTAATTAAGGTTCGAGGAGAAGAGGCTGGGTGTCGGGAGCATAAGAGGGATCTCGAGTACCTCAAAGCTCGGTAGTGTTCGGATCGAACTGCCGGGGGACCGGTGCGTATGAGAATTTTTAACTTTCCGGAAATAGGAGAAAAGGGACTGGGAAAATTACAAGAATAAAGGAAAAAGAAAATGAACTAAGCAGGCAAGGAGGGGTCTTCACTTGACACAAATTGAGAGGATACAGGCACACGGGAAATAGAAACTGGGGAAAGAAAAAAGATAAATTAACCGAGGGAAAGAATTCGCGGGGGAAGTCGACGGTTGAAGTCGAAGCTGGTGCAACGGAAGCAGGGAAAGAGTCATGCAGGGGTCGGGGGATTTACTGTGGAACGATTTGTTTGTGTGGGGAGAGAGGGGGGATACATAAATCGTCTTGAATCGGAGGGAGAGAAAAACAGAAAGGGATCGGTGGTGGGGCTGCAAAGTGAGACACATTACACGCGAAAAAACTCGTCAGGGGTTAATCTCATCGAAGGGTGACACGGGAGAGTCGGGGGAACTCAATTACAAGGCAAAAATGATTGATGAGGAATATAAGAGGGTCCCGATAAAGCTCTTCAGAAGGGAACTCCCGGGGAAAAAAGTCGGAAATGGACGGGGATGACCGGGAATCGCCTGATAAAAAAAGTGTCATAGGCGAAAAGGGAACGTCGCGAAAAATCCTAGACAACGTAGCGACAGGAATGCTTTGGTGGCTGATCACGGCGACGTGTTGTAAGGCTGAGAAGCCGTTCGGTTGGGGAAGGACGAAAGAATGAACACGGTTGGGGGGAAGGCTCGCAACATTAAAGGGGCTGGAATAAAATGATACAAGAGACCAAACCAGGGGCGGCTTCAGGGAGGTTTATGAAAGGTGGCAGACCGAAAAAACCTGGGCAGGAGACTTGCTCAGGAAGTAAATACCGAATGTAACAACGAGAGAGACAAAAGGGGGGGAAGGCGGGATGAACTTTGGAAGGCAAAACAAACAAAGAGAAAAAGATACGAAGGACGCTGCACCTCCTCAAAGGGAAGTCACGAAAAAACCCCACCATAAGAGTGGGGAACTGCAGGGAGTAACACGCGCGCAGTAAAAAGTTAAAAATGGAATTCCAAAAGTTCTATGAATGGGGGGAGGGGAGACGCACATGAGGAGAGACCTCCTTTGGATGGTTGGGGAAAAAGCGGGGGGGACTCCCGCGGGGTTGAGTGAGGGAGAGGATCAGACGTTCATAAGGAAGGGAAGAGGGGGGGCGAGACGTATGGGGAATGTTTTAGTGTAGGGAAGAAGGGTCTTTCTGTGTTAGAGGGAATGAAAGAAAAACTATTCTCGGGAAGGATAAAGAAATCGCGCAACGCCGAAAAAGTCCGACGAGGAAGAAAAAGAGGCGGAGGATGGGCTCTTGACGGAAAGAGCGAGGGTTCGGAGAGAAGGGAATTTTCTAGTCTTAAACGAGAGGGACTGGAAAGGGGGGGGGGTGAAGTGGGTAGTGGTAAAGGGGAAAGAGCTAGTTGAAAAGAAGGGAAGTTGACGAACAAGACCCAGGGGCAAAGGGGGGTCGTCGGTCCTATAATGTCAGGTGGCAAATCATTTAGAGAGCGCGCCGGCGGTCAAAATGGGGGCATGGACGGAGGCTAAGGCTAACTTTCGCATTCACGGGGTCTACGATAGTACTCAGAAATGGGGGCCAGGGGGGGGGACCGAAAACTTGGCGAGGGCCTTGAACTCGATTGCAGGGGGGATTTAATTGGGGGGGGGGCCTGGGGGACAAACAAGGGAATCACTGGGGGCGGAACATTAGGTATAGACGGACGTGTTCGGTGGAGGGGGGTAGTCTCGGGGGACTCCAAGGAAAAGGCAGGGCTGATCATGTCACTTCACAACATCGCGGGGATGAGGGAAGAAAAAACAGGAAGTAGAGAAAAAGGGTCGGGATAGGCAGCACACATGCTGGAAGTCGGGCCGAGCAAAGGGTAGCGGGGGAAATGAAGAGGCGGTAATCCATGTTCGGATGGGGCGGCCACGAGGAGGCACGGCCCATCCAGATATTGACCGGAGAACAAGGACATTATCGAAGACGTAGCCTGCTTGTCCCGGGGATTACTTGCATAAGAGGGAAAATGTCATCTCTTTGTTAAACTCGGCTCTGATCGGGAAGGGGGGGGTCTTCGTCAATAAATCGGACGATCTGCATGTGCAGCCAAGACACAATAAGGAAAGAGTGCAGAGAGGAGGGGGGGGTTGGGGGGGAAGGGAAAATAGAAGTTAAGGTAAAGAGACTAGGGGGACGATTAAATCGCTGACGCTCTATGAGTTTAGGGAGGACAGTGTTAAGAAAGTGCACTGACTTCCCATAAACAAGCACATGAGAAAAGGTAGGAAAGAGGATCTTGGTCACAGGTAGAGGGGTACGCAAGGTTGTGTCAAGATCGCGTACGTCGGGAAAGAGGAAGAGGTGAAAGGGAGAGGCGTTTTTCATCGGAAAAAAATCGAAGGGAAGTCGTGGAGTAAGTGAGGGGAGAGATGCTTCTGAGGAGATCGAAAGAAAAGGTAGGGAAGGGGGGCTCTTGGGGTGTGACTACCTCGAAAGCCGCGGCGCAGGTGACGAAAAAACAGGGAAGAAGACCACAAGAGAGCTGCAGAAGCTGAAGATTCCGTCTGTGGAATGCTGCAGCAGGGAGGGGTCTAAAGACATAGAATGTGAGAAAAAATGCTCAATATACAGGGGGACGGTGTCCGGTAATCAGTACACACCAGGGCCAGTGGGACTAAGGTCTGGGAAGAAAGGCAACTTGGGCAGAGGAGTTATGAGTGGGATGGGTAGGAAAAATGTTCCAGGGCCACAATGGGTCCGGGACCGAGTGGAAAAAGAGGGGGGAAAACCGGATGCCGGGGGGGACATAGAAAAGTACTAAGCGGAAATCACGGCAAAGTCACCCTTTTCGAGCCCAAGTTCTAAAAAAAAAGTGTAGAATTGGGGGGCAGTCGGTGTGTGTAGAAGACTGTGGCCCTACGTTGGGGGCATGAAAAGAACAGATCCGGAGAAGAATGTGGGGGGACGTACAGGTTGGAAGAGGGACCAAAGTTAACATGAGGTTTGGCTTTAAGTCGACGTGACGGTGCTTTTTTTATCAACAGGGGAATTGCTGAGGGTCGCCTGTCTGAAAAAAAAAGAAAACTACCGCAAAACAGGGGGGAGGGTGAAGGAATTGGGGCCGAACTTGAAAAAAGGAGACACCTAGGATGAACGGCAAACGAATGATGAAAACGGATTCGTCCTTGGGAAGAGGGGATCGGGGGCATAACCAAGGAAAGAGACGGGCAATTTTAACCATAGGGGATGGGAAGGGGGATTGGGAAAGTTTTGGGGGTGAAGGGGGGTAGGGGAGGTGTCGTCCTATACGAGGGAGGTTCGGGACAGGGAGGTTGAGGAAATTTCGTACTTAAGGAGCAGTCAACGAAAAAAACTAACATCGTCGAAGGGGGCCTGAGGGGAGACAGTCGGGGGTGGCGTAGGGAATAATTGAACGATAGCTTTCCAAAAAAGGAGTCCCACATTAGGGTGGCGGTGCGACCCTTCACCTTAATGACTCGCAAAAAAAAAAATTAGTATTATTACAGTCGCTGGCAGCGGAAAAAGAGAAAACCCAGAGAGGGAGGTAGACTGGTGGGGAAAGAGATCGTTAAATGGACTTCACCAAAAACGACTGTCGCAGGAAAAAAGACGAGCATGTTCTCGTCGTGGTGAAAAGAGAGGATACCTGGGCATGGACCGCGCGGGTTAAGCAAGGGGGAATAAAGGCGGGAAAACATACTCTCCACATGGGACCATACAAAAATACGAAACTGCTGGAAGATCGATCTACCTGTTTAACAGAGATGAAACGAGAAAAAAAAAGGTCAAAGGGAGGAAAAACATAATCGCGAGGGGGGGGCCTTCAACAAAAGCGTAACTAAAAAGGGAGGCAAGAAGAACAACAAGCCCGGGAATCATTCTAGGGAGGGAGGCTGTGCAGGCATACAGCCCAGACTGCTAAAAAGCAAAAAGACCTAATAGACACCTAGGACACAAAAACCAAGTGTGTAAAGGAGGGGAAAACAAGGGGAAGGACAAAAGGATTCTGATCTTCATAGCGGTCCAGAACCCCATCTAACCACCGTCCAAGCGTCAAAAAGAGGGAAAACAGGAAGAAGGAATTCTTGAAAAGTGAGAAGAAAAAATGGCCGAAAAATTAGGCCGATTGCGAGTTCCTGGACTTGAAGAACAAAAACTCTTTTGAAATCATTCGGAGAGAGGCCACATTCGGGAAATTGGGGCAATAACAACATTAAGCCATCAAAAAAAAAAGAGCGAGAGAAGAGAACTCAGTAGGACAAAAAGGAAGTCCCAGTGAATGAACTGCCGGAAACTTTAATAGGACACCAGAGACCACGGAACCATGGAGAAATTAAAGAGAAAAACTGTACCTGAAAGGACCCTCCAAAAAAATACTCCACAAATGCGGAAAAGGGGCGTACCAAAAAAGATCTCGCAGCTTCGCGCTGGGGGTAAAGCACGAGGAAACCGTCACCCTCTGCTAGGGGGCAACACAAAGAGTAGCAAAAGGGAATTGAAGGGGGGGAGCATCATACGATGAGTTCTCCAGCTTCCATACCCCACGCAAGAGTTCAGACGACACGACAGGAGAAACGAAAAAGGTTCACGAGGAAAACGGCATCGCCTACCTCTTTACTATAGAGAGAAGTCACGCAGGACAACCGACAAAAAGAAAATCGGGTCAAAAAGCAAGACGACATAAAAAAACGCGAGTGTCGGAAAGAAAAGACATGAAGAACCCGTGCCGACGAAACGGGCCAAGATAACTGGGCAGGGAATCGGGACCCATCGGCACCTGCGACTCTAAAGGAAACCAAGACAAAGAATCAGAGGTCAAGCAAGGAATCCTATGGTGGAAGGTGGCAGGTAAAAATGCAGATCGGAAGGTACGAGACGAGGAAAAAAAAAACAACCCCCGCGAAGAGAAAGACCCAGTCAAAGTAAGACCCTGCGAGATCTCTTCACAGCGAAATCTAATGCAGGAAACGGAAAAGTGGGGGGGGGGAGAGAAAAAATGGACTTGCCGAGGAAAGGACTTTAAGGAAGGGGGGAGGAACGTCGAGGGTCCAAGCAACATCGCTAACATGGGTAAAGGGGAGAGAAAAAAGAGAAAACACAGATACTGGGATACAAAAGACCAGATAGACTACTGCAGGTGACTGAAAAAAATATCAACCGACATGACAAAAGGAAACGACTGAGTGAGGGATGAATAAAGAAGCGATTTTGGGAGAGGCGATCCGGACAGAAGGGACAAGGATTCCCCAAATAAACAACAACTCGCTTGGGGAGAGGGACAAGGGTAAGGAGGTCCAAAAGTCATTACTGGGAAACGGGATTTAAGATTCCGATTACAGTGGAAGGCTTAGAAAACAAAGGTATGGGTCGATTAGAAAGGCCGACTGAGAAAAGTCATGCTAAGCTCCTCCTCCGGAAGAAAAAATTTAAAGAGGGAAATCGGCGAAAGCATTCTGCACAGATTGGCCAAGTGACGGACACTCAAGCAGAGGACTTGCGAAGGGAAGGTTAACAAAGTCAAACTAGAAAGAATAAAGAAGAGAAAAAGAAAGTCACCAGCACCAGAAACCTGTAAACCGCGCCATAGGAGGAGAAAGCGGGAAAGGGCGAAAAAAGAACCGAGAACGCTAGAAACGAGTCAGAAGGAAACCTTCCATAGCCCCTGCCTCTACCCTCTTTAGGTCACGTAAATCAGGGGGAGAGGAGACGATCCTTTCAGAATGACATAATAAAAAGGTCTTCTCCCCTGAGAGAATCACACGATGCAAGAAGCCAATGGGAAATGCCCCCCAACAGAAAAAAAAGACGGCAGCAGCGAAAGAAGGAAAAACACATACAACCCTGAGGAATACACCCAGAAAGGCCAAGACATCCGAGGAAGATCAAAAGGAAAAAAGAGAACAAGAGAAGTCAAGCGGGCTTTCCCCAAACTCACAAAAAAGCTAAGGTAAGGGACCTAAGGGGACGACGCCCCGCCCAGGATCCAAGGGGTAATGGTACGAAAAAAAACCTCGGCGGATGTTCAACAGCACGTGGACGACAGGGATTCCGTCACTCTTGATGGGTGTGCCGTGGGGTTTGTGGGGGGAGAGGGTTGGCGTGCTGTTAGGTTGGGGTAGTGAGGTTGG
>Ga0179593_1477057_pt1 | contig 11678 bp, 14 predicted proteins | sample CZODoug2_1_08_16_FD_185931 | JGI IMG/M metagenome (GOLD analysis project Ga0179593, IMG submission 185931) | Vadose zone soil fungal communities from Angelo Coast Range Reserve, California, USA - CZODoug2_1_08_16fungal (PacBio error correction) | ecosystem: Environmental > Terrestrial > Soil >...
CAAAAAAACCTCTCTAAGACAATGGACTTTCGAGGGGGGGAAAATAACAACCCAAAGAAACCAATCTACAAACTCAATAGGAGGGAAATTACTAGGCAGGAAATATGCAGGGTCATCTTTAATGACGGGGGGAAAGATGGATTGACAGGACGCAAGTGGCCTGGAATTAGTCCAGTCCTTCCATATTTGGGAAGGAAGCCTCTACAGGCACTTCGATCCACCACTAGAAGGTGGAGGAAAGGCGCGCGTTCTTGAAGACCGACCGTAAACACTCTACGCAATAATCAAGAAAGGGAGTGGAGCGGCCGAGGCGCCCAAGAGGCAGGAGGGAAAGAGGAAAGAGGGCTGAGTACTGGCAACGTAAAGTACCGGCATCTGATATAACGAAAAATTAAAAAGCCGGACAACCGGCGTCGGGGGGGGAGGGAGGTATGTGTCGGGAAAAAAGGAAAACAAAGGTGTGGTAGAGTAAAGATCCACCTAGAAGAGAGGGGCAACAATCCAAGACTAGCAATGAAACCGACAGAATTGACAAACAAAGACCCGCGCATACGTTGGCAAGAGGACCAAATGGCAAGGAAGAGGAGGAAAAAGTCAAGGGGAAAAAATCTTAAGGAAGATTAAGAAATATTTCGAGAGGAAGGAAGGAGGGGAGGAAGCAAATCGAAAAAAGTAATATTTGTTGAGGGAAAATAGGACAGGGGATCATAAAGGATGTAAACTGTATCAGCAAGGTATTAGAGGTTCAACTCGGAACACAACAGGCTTTCTTAGCCTTCAATCTAAAAATGCAAAGCAGAAAGTATCCTCACTAGAAGTTCTGAAGAGCAACAGTAAGAGAAAACCGGAAGGATCGTGGGGACCAAAAACAACAATGGAATTGAAATAAAATTGAGCCACGCCATAGAGCCTTTCATCTCCGAACTCCCAGGAAAGAATCACAAAAGACGCGAAGGAAAATGACATAAAGGAGATAGGGCAAGAAGGGATAGGAGATAAAGTAGATACAAAATACATCCCTAGAGTGATATAAGGGGGAAGACGGCGAGGGATGCAGGAAAAGACTGTAGAAGGTAAGCAGGTAAATGGCTCTTACGTTGTCTGAACGACAACTAACCACTTTTGCAAATGACACCTCAAGAAAGGATATAGAGATCGAGAGGTCGCAAAACGGTCACGTCAGTAAGTTCCTAAATGGAAAAATTTCGAGGGGGGAGGAGTTACAAGGGGACCTACCACCAAGAGGACTCACCGTCCAAAAAAACATTGCAGGACATTCAATGCGCAGGGAATGAAGAAAAAAAAGAGGAAACGACCAGGGGGAGGGGACAAAAAAAAGGAAGACGTGTGAAAAGTAAGTCTCAAACGTTGAACGGATCAAGACTGGTGACGGAGGAGACGGAAAGGCCATCTAGCCCTATGGAAGGACGAGCCGCTGAGGGGTTTCCTCAAACGAGAATGAAAAATCTCAAAGGAAGATGGCCAGCGCATCACGGGGGAATAATGTTAAAGGACGAAGAAGTGCCGGATAAGGGGGAGCGCAACATCGCCGAGTCTCTGGCTGGAAATTTGGCGTCGATACGGGTTGGACTAACCCAACACGGGAGGAGGCGGAAACTCAGAGAGCCGGGGGACAAAGGGCGTCGCGTCGCCGGCCATTCAAGTTGCGCGACAGGCTATGGTGCGAACACCTTTGCACACCGGCTTTGAAGCGGCGCCAGTACGGGCCATCGCAACGTGGCTTTTCCGGTAGCGGGCGAGGGGGTGGGAAATTCAGCGTACCTAGCTCTTGGGAGGTAGAATCATAGGACAAGGGAGCAACCCTACAGACAGAGAAGGTAAATCGCTTTAACGCCCGTAACCCCCCCCCTTGGGAAAAAGCGAAAGAATTTTCTGCCGAAAACTTGGGCTCATTATGAACAGGCGAGGAGCAACAGGAAAGGTCAATCCCCTCCTTGGAGAAAGGAACGGGGGCGGTGAGGTTTCCATTAATCTTAAGTGATGGTAGGAATGGAAAAAACCATCCCCCGCCGACAAGCCCGGAGGATGGAGAGAAACAGCTCTGCGCGCGACAGCAGAGGTGGCCACATAGAACCACGGGCTCCTCTCATTGGTTCACCTCCACGCATCAGCAGGGGACAGGAGAGATTCTTGGACAAAAACGGCAAAAGGGAGCCAATAAACCGTGTAAATCTATACAAGGGACGGTTGTTTTGGGCTAGACGGGGTTGTGAAAAGTCGAAGCGAATAGGACGCCACTCAAGAAAGGTGCGGGGGAAAGATGCTGTATTCTTATACTACAGGGAGGAAGAGGACCTGGCGATGTTAAAGGAAGTCCCGACTATGGTTGGTGCAACAGAAAACCCGGTGAGAAATGCAGACCGGAGGGGTTGGGTCTGAAAAACTTCGCGCCGGCGAGGTCGGCCTTCAAGGTCTTCCAAGGCCTAAACCCCTGAACGGCGGCGATCCGAAGATGCACCGTAGCTCATTCGAACGAGAGGTGTAACAAAAAGGGGCATTGAGATTACATAACCTCAAAACGCCCTTCGGCCGATACCTCGGTATTTCCTCTATCAACGTGGCACTGATCTTGACCACACAAGCGCTGCGGCAGGCCAATCGTCACCACGGATGCGCGGAAGTGGTGGACGATCGGGATGGTCGGGGCTCTAAGGGTTGTGGACGACACTCTATAGTAATGTGGTGTGAACGACAAGCTGAAAAGGAATGCAAATACCGGGGAAAGAACGAACGGTTCTCGTCTGGGAAGACGGATTGGTCCACCCGCACCCGGCACCAAAAGTCGGAGCAGTGGGGAAAAAACCAGAATTCGGAACGTCGGAGTCTAACTACCTTCAGCCTTGACCGGGTCAACGAAAAGATTCCACGGGCCTGCCCCGATGTGAGATGGCGGGGGATTCCCAAGGGACAGCGGAAATTTCGCGACGGGAAGAACTTTCGGCTTGTCTGTCCCCACCTAAGCGGAGAATGCACCAGGCATCCAAGACGCCCAGTCCCCTCCAGTGCTCCAGAGTGAACGACCGTCCATTCAGACTTCACTTGGAGGCGTCTAGCCGAGTAAGTAAAGTCACTCAACAGGTCAACCGCAAGAGTAAAGACAAGAACCGGACTGAACCCAAGCGCTCAGCCAGAATGGGGGCACTACTGTTTGAGCGCACGTGGGGCAGAATTCACCGGACGGACGGAGAGAGCCGGAATGTTGTCCGTGAACTTGGTAAGACGGAAGGCAGCCCGGACAGTGCGGAGGGATTGTGCCCAGGAAGGAAGAAAAAAAAGTGGCCGCCCAAAAGAGAAGGGCTTCGAGCCGGAAGCTTCGGACGTCACGTGATCGGACGGAGCCCCACAAACAAACCAGCGTGGAAAAGAGTCCCAAATCAGGCCGAGAAGATGCCTTCCTTCCTTACCTCCACGTCAAAAGAAAGGTGGGGGAAGAGGCGATGTGGGGGCAAACCTACGTCTCTCATGAGCAAGTGAATTATCGATACTCAAACAAACAAAACAGGCAGAAAATAAGATGGCACCACAGAGAAGGAGTCACAGGGAGCCTTGAGAGAAGAGGATTTGCGCACATCAAGCCGGCATCACAGCTTGTGAGAAGCTACGATGGGCGAATTTTACGGGGTAGCGCAAGGGACCTAAGCGGAAAACGCAAAGAGGATTATGTGCCTCGACGGGATCCAAGGGGCACTTGACGACGAACGCGCGGCTTCACGCCGGAGAAGAATCACCGGGTCGCGCCAAAAAAGTCTGACTCGGCATGCCCAGAAAACGGGCACGTGACCGTGTCGCGTCATCAACAACCGCCAAAAGAGAAAATTCAACTCGGCAGGAAAGGGGGGAAACCACACTGTTTTAACGGAACAACCGGGGCCTCAAAGAACAGGACCGCTCTGGAGAGACTGCGAGACTCGAAATCCGCGCTTCGAACATAGGAAGGACGTATCGACGGTGGGAGGAAGTATGCACAAGTGAAAAAAGGGGACCTCTCAAACAATAGGGGCAGACGACTGGGGCAAAGGCGTCCCGCAAGGGCTCTAATACTGGCTGTGCAACCCGCAGATGAGTGTGGTGCACCCCCAGGAGAAACCGGAAGAACGACTGGGGAACGATATGCCGCGGGTACGGCATAGACGCCTAGAGAAATCGGGGGACGCCGGCAAGGCATACGGGCGGCGACAGGTCGCGCAGATTGTTACAAGAAAAGGGAAGCTTGGGACGCGGTTCCTGACCATGGGAATCGCCAGGTGGAGAAGGAATCCCGATGAGGAAACGAAAACACCGGTTCGTTGGCTGGACAAGGTTCGCATTTTGGAACGGGAAACGGAGGGAGAAGGCGACGTGCAAAAAGCTCAGAAATATTACGTGAAACGGGCATTTAAAACAAGACCCAAAGCCAGAGGGCCGAGCCATTGCCGTCAACGGAAAGATCATGTCTCGGAAAGATGGACAACTTCTCGATGACGGCGGCCAGGAAGGTACTGTCAATCATCAAAGGCCGTTTGTGAGCGACTTAGGAAAAAACAAACAAGTGGAGAAGCGCCGCTACGGAGAAAGGCCGTCCCGATAAAGTGCGCCATTCCGCGGAAGAAAGAAGAAGCGAGTCGCCACCGTCAGCAAAAAAAGGAAATGGAACCGGCGGGGACCACGAACGGTCTCGGTCCTGAAATGGCCCAACGCTTCGATGCAAGTAAGAACCCGCAAATAAAAACATCTCAAAACACGTGGTCGAGGAAGCCTAGCGCGAAGGGGATAAAGGAAACACTCAAGAAACCCCTTGTGTCCAGAAAAAGGGGGAGCAAAGGGGAAGGTGTGGAAGAATATGCCGCAAGTCCCTGTGAGGTGTCGTCCGACCCCCCTCGCTGACGAGAAAAAACAAAAGAATAGAGGCAGAGACTGTCGCAGACCGGGTCATCACCGTCGCATTACAGGAGTGGGCAAGAACCAAGGCCCTAACAACTTAAAAAGAAAAAAAAAAAAAGCCGCCATCACGGAGTGGCCAGTCAAATGGCGGCGCCGATGCAGAATATGGAGCCAAGGTGAAAGAATGAGAGTGGTGGGCACGGGGGAGACGAGGAAACTGAAAGGTTCCTTATCCATATTCGAAGACACGCGAACGACGATAGACCCGAAAAAAAAAAAGACTCGAGCTACGAGCGGAATTCTCCCAATCCCGGAAAAGGACACTGCGGGATAAACATCAGCGTATAAGGGCCAGTTGGCCTGCACTCGCAACTCGCGGTCAGCCATATCGGATCGAGACGGTTTTCAAAGCATCGCATCTCTCCAAGGAAAGAGAGAGGAGGGAGACGCACAAAAGAAGGGCCGCGAAATGAGAATTGCGCGATGAGAAGTGGGACGGCCAACTCGAAGGAGGGGGTAGACGCAAGGGCCATCGCAAGTGGCGTGACACGGAAAGAGGTGGGGTGGAAATTCAAACTCGTAACGAGCCGGGAAGATGCTCGAGCATAGGCAGTGCAAGAAAAACATTTAACAAAAACTCTATCAGGGAATTACAACCAAAAGCCAGTGCGCCAACGCAGGGTGACCAATGAAGAGAGAGAGGGGAGGTCAGGCGGAACTCCTGAAATCCTTCATCCCGGGCTGCTCATAGCTCAATCGTTGAGGAACGCATTGGGGGGGAAAGAACGGAGACCACTCATTGATGCGGAAGGGTGATGTTCCTTCTTGTAGTTGGTACAGGATCCGCAAAGACTCAAAAAAAGGGAAAAGAGGGACGGAAGGGGAAACCCGGATCTTAAGCCACTTCGAAAATGACCGAGCGAGTCAAACTCTTCTTCAAGCTAAAAAGAAGCATGGCGTCAGGGGGACGCAGTACACATGAAGGGCAGGCTATCTCGAAAAAAGTAGTGGCGCCAGCAGAGGGTTCGATCCGTCAAAAACGTCGGATTCTGTCGGGTTGTATAAAACTCGACCAAAATGGTGAGAGCGAAAATCGCGACGGCACTGTAAAATTGTGCGTGAGGAAATGGAAGGTTCGGGGGAGCAAAAGCCGGCAATCGAGGAGGGAGGATTGGGAAGTTTTTCAAAATCAGACACGGGTGGTCATCCGACCCAGGGAATAACCATTCCTATTGTGCTGCGCAAAAAAAGGAAGCGAATGACCGTCTGGAAGTGAAAGGGACCGTAATGGAAGAGGTTAAGGGAAGGGAATCACCAGAGGGAATATAATGCGATGCCGAAGAATTTAAAAGGGGGAGCTGGGTTGAGAGGGGAAAGGATCCACGCCTTCATCGGGGAAAAAACGCAAAGCGTTATCTTTCCGATGACTTCAGGAAGGACGCGGACCAGGCCGACGGGGGGGACCAAGGGTAACGTTTCGGGGGGTAAATGCAGCGCCGGGGGGGGAACCCCCAAACCGTAAGTTATTTAGGGAGAGCTTTTTGCGAGGTCGTCTGTCGGGTAATGTCGCGACCAAAGGCGAATGCGAAATACCGGGAAAAAAAAAGAAAAAAAAGGGGCCGTCATTTTCCAAAGTGGGGTGATCAGGAAAACAAAAGGATGGCACCTAGATTTTTACACGCGTTGAGCAAAACCAGCTTACACAACGGCGGATTCGACGAGCAGCGAAATGTAACCGAAACGGCCGAACAGCCGGGGGGAGGGGGGGGGACCACGTAGATACCAATACCCATGCGTGAAGGGGAAGTCGAGAACGTCGATCGTGACTGATGTCCCCAACCTCATCGTCGCTGAGGGCGACTAATTTAAGAAAGTATCGGGCGAATCCGAAGGCATTGTCCCATAAAGAAGTGCTGGACAATTTCCGAGAAACTCCAGTCTGTAACAGGGGCGTTGCGCCCTAAAAGGATCCCTCTCGTCACGAAGCCGCGCGATCAGAAGAAAATCGAGGGAACAAGTGAAGTCAGTTGAAAAAGATAAGAGCGGAATGTCGACTGTTGAGCGGCTAGGTTGTTAACTAAAACCGAGGTGCCCACTCCTGCCGATGTTGAATGTAGACGAGGGCTGGGCGGGAACTGTGTTGATGAAGGCAAAGGAAAGCAAAGAGGGACAATTTGGGAAAGGTGGATGGGATGGGGCATGAAAAAAAGTCAGAACAGAGGGGAAAGAAGGACCGTGATCAGCTTCCTCCTTCGGTTAGCAAATTCATTGTCGTCGTCACGGGGATCTTTAGCGTCTAAAGATAAAACAAACTCCGGGGAAGGTTAACGCCTATCGGTATCCCATCGAGAGAATGCCGAAAAAGGGGGCGCGGACTCTAACTCCACCCCCAAAAAAAAAAAAAACAATACAAAAAGCGTCTCCTACTAAAATAATGGTGCGCTGTCGGCCTTAGTGGGACTAAAACTCACTGCCTCAAGCAGCCAGCCCCAGGAAGCCCGCTAAAAGTGCCATTATAGGAGATTCATCTTCTCCTCAACAAACAACTATATATGATATGAATCTCCGATAAGGAACGGAGGTCTTCAGAAACTTGGACGCTTGCGCAAAGGCAGTTTGCGCAATCAATCCGCATCGGAAACCATGATTTAGAGAAGTGAGGGGAGGAAGAAGGCGAAGGCAAAAGCTCGCAAATTCTAACTGGTGGTAACCTAAGCAAACCAGCGGTTGGGGGAAAAAGACGTCTCCTTCACAGGATCGTGACGAAAGAAAGCAGAGGGAATCCGATATCTAAAGACTGGAGCACATAAGGGGAGGCAGGAAGCTGGGGAGCTCTCCACCCATCCCAAGACGAACTTTCCCGTGGGACGTGCGCTTCATAAAAAAGTCCACCCTTAAAGCCGCACACAGTACACACCTCGAAAGAAATAGGGATTTTGGAAACAGCGGTGAAGCTGTTACCCACAGAACCCCACCTCAAAGTCATGAACTCCGCAATGATTATCCGGGGGGAGACGCGCTAATGCTTAGGGGGAATGACCCTCAAAGGTGCGTTCTTATCAACGAGAGGATGTCCGCGCGACCGGGGGAGCCAAGGTAAACTGGAATGGAGGTCGAAATGCTGGGAAACGGAAAGGGAGGAAGGTTGAGCAGGTCTTGCTTACTCCCGCGACCGGCTGCACTGACAGTCCCCAGCAGGTGTGGGGCAACAATAAAAGAGAGACTGAACTTCTTCGAAGGACGCAAAAATATTACGAGGGAAAGGGTTCATTCATCCAGGATCCATCTGCAAGGAGTCTGTGGCAATCTATGAAAGTATTTTGTAAATATCACGCCGCCGGCAGGGAAAAATGTGTTGAAACAAAAAGAGTCGCTCCTTACCAGGATCGGAAAGCGACGGAGTTGGTGAGTGCAGATGAAAATCCGGAGAAACCGAGTCGTTTTTGCAGTGCAGGGGATGGTCGCATTCTCAATGTCCGGGTCGCGACAATCAAGAAAAAATACATCAGGATTCTCAAAAAATCCAGAGCAACGACGATGACGGGACCGCACTGCGCCTTACCCACAATAGGACCCCCGCGCAGAAGGGTCCAGTAAAATGGAAGTCAGGCCGAGGAAGATCAGTTGAATCGGAAAGAAAAAAAAACTCTCAACGATGCGGGGGATGGGCCAAGTAAGGCGTGGAAAGTAAAGCTCAAAGGCCATTTGATGCCTCGGCTTTCAAGGAGCCCGGAGACCTAGCGGGGATGCCCGCTGCGGAATGAACTTGCGAAGGGGACCATACGGCGTTCCCAAAAGACTTCAGAAATTCTGGACTAATGCCGAAAAGGCTTTGCTCCTACACAACAAAAAGAAGGGCGAATGATAGGCGTCTTTATTACCAAGAAAGAAGCTGGCAATTCCCAAAGTCGCACAGAGACGGGATGTCAAATCGCTCCAAAAAAAACCTCACGAAAAGATCCTTCCCCCTATGGCCGTCGCGAAGAAAAGAGTCAGCTCAAAAGCGGGGGATCATGAAACACTCCCAAGAAGAGGGAGGGGATATCAAGCTATGCGCTTTCTAAACCTTCTGGTTTAAAATAGACCGAAGTCCCTGTAGGGTCGATCCCCGACGCACAACTGGGAAAGCGGCGGACTGCAACCGGTCAGGGCTGTCTCTCACGAAGAACTGTGGCCGTTCCAGGACCGGGATTAGTTTTCTTATGAGGTAAAAACAGTGCCTACCAGCCAACTAAGAATTAAGAAGAAAAGGGGGGGAAGCATAACGGGTGGATGCCGTCAACTGCGCCGGCTAGACTTTTCCAATAATGAACGCCGGATTGCGCAATCCGTGTGTGAAAAAGGGGCTCCCTTAAAGGGGCTGGTCACGATGGAGCCAGTTAGAAGAAACACTGAGAACTGAGAGAAGCACCTAAGAAACACCTCCGGACTAAAGATTGGGATTACACCAACTATCCTTGAAGCTCCTGCTATTGCCTGTCGCGATAAAGCCGGTTACTCACAGTGGGGGCGACTTAACTGCCCAGCGGCGACTCGGCCAAGACGAATCGTCTCGAATTAGATTTGGTGCAGCGGTGTCGCAATCAGAGATCAACAACAGCACGGGGGAGGATGAAAAGGGATTAATACCAGGCGAAAACGTCAAAAGACCGTCGATGTAAAGTGACTCTATCTCCATTGAAAAACGGGAAAAAGTCTTTATCGGCGGAGGTCCATCAGCATGATATTTCCGGATCGGGTGGTAGAATGCCAAACAGAAAAAGGACGTCGAAACTAGGTCGAGACATCGGGCAGAGCTAACCTGAAAAACCGTTACGCGTCCTCCTTACTTTTACCAAAAGGGACTCAGGGGGGTGGCCGCCCTGGTAGAGAGATTACTGCAAAAGGGTGGAAGGAGAATTGAACGGCATCCACTCACGTGAAGGGACACGGGGATTTGCGGCCCGGCTTTTAGGAACTGGTACAACTTTAAAATACCCAAAAATCCGAAAAGTCGCTGGAACGAAAAAGGGAACAAGGGGAGGACGAAAATGAGACGATGAAAGCCCAGCGATTCCCCGCGGCGCCATCCTCATGGGGGTCTTTTCCGCAACCTTGAAGGGATGGCGGCTTAGTTCAAATTAAAAGGACGTTCGGCCAAGCGAGAGGGGGGAGATCAAAGCACCGGCGGATTTGTGAGTGGTTTTAGAGAGAGAAACCCGCTGTGTGAAGCGATTCTGAATAGCTACGGCCACGTGCCTGATTTGCGTGGAAGAAGTTAGGCTTGACTACGGCATCGGTCACAGGGGCGGGGACGCGGGGTGAATTTTCTTTCTAAATCATTCAGAGTTAGAACCAGCAGACCCCGATTAAATGAAACTTCTTTGGGGGCGGCGCAACGGCGGAGGGATAAGGGCGAGGAGCAGGTTCTTCACCGAGGAAGTCACCCGGCTGTAATAAAAAAGGTCATCCCAGAAGGGGAAAAAACATCACCGGAATTCACGTGCGGCTATGAAGAACGGCGGCCATAACAAGGGGGAAGGGATAAATTGACAGTCCTCACGCCTGGACCTGCACGACACAAAGCATCGAGACTTTTCTAAAAGAAAGTTCCGATGCAACGATCTGTCCCTCGCTGACGGACCATGGGAGAGGCCCACTTTGGATCAGAGGTCATTGGTGTAGGAAGGCCGTTTACAGTATAGGTAGGGAGCGGAAGTTTTGACAAAGGCGAGTCCAGAAATGGTAATGTAACGGAGCTACAAGGGCGAATCAAAAGCGCCAAGCAAACGACGAGGGGGTCTTCCTATGTCAAAAGAAAATGATTTTCCTCCATCAAAAAAAAAGCCACCTGAGGGAAAGAATGTGGGAAGGGGAGCAGAGGGTCACCACGTCCCATAAGACTATTAAATGAAACCCGGCCTGCCAGCAAAATGCAACGCCGCCGCCCAGGGGGGCAATCGAGGCTACAAAGGGGCGATGGCGTACGATGCCCAAGGATCTGAATAGGAGAGAGGATAAGAACCTGTGAGGCGGGACTGATTGACAAACACAAACTAGAGGCGTCCATCGGAAAGTGCCAAGTAGCGTTCGAATGAAGGAAGCCATTTCAAGACACAGGACGGCTGCCAATCGGGGCCGTCAAATACAAATTGTCCTTGGAAGGACGCGCGTAATCCATCTCGGACCACTACGCCCGAGGGGGGACGATGCATTCCCTCGCAGGATGTCATGGACGAAGGACAGGGGCAAGAAGAAACTCCCGATCGTGAGCGACGTGGGGAGGCGGGCGTAGGGGGGAAAGAAAAAGCAGTCCACCTGAAATGTAAAGTCCGATCTGCAGGGATGTTGTTTTGCGAGGCTGGGAAGGGAAAGGTTTTTTTTCCATCGAGAACGCCACGGACAATGCTTTGAGGATTTTTCATAACAAAAAAAAAAAAAGAAAAAATGCAAAAAAAAACAATAAACAAAAGAATAAAAAAAATGAAGTAAAAATAAGAAAAAGAAGAAAAAAAAAAAAAAAACAAACAAAAAAAAAAGCAAGAAGAGAGCGTGAAGGGGAAAGGACCGGGGTCAAGGCTTCGAGACGGCGTGAGCCAGCGCTTGCTCATTCACTTAAGAGCTTGAGGGGCCGTCTAGAAAACAGATTTGAGTTTCCCGCGGAAGGGGTTATCCAACAATCGAGGAGCAGGACAGACGAAGATTGACGTTCGAATTACTGAAAAAACGAGAAGGGGGACGCAAAGAATTGGAGCGGCGGCGTTGATGGGCCCAATTCACGGCAAGCTCCAATCTTCCGGAAATACTACTCCCTCATG
>Ga0179593_1694967_pt1 | contig 11678 bp, 14 predicted proteins | sample CZODoug2_1_08_16_FD_185931 | JGI IMG/M metagenome (GOLD analysis project Ga0179593, IMG submission 185931) | Vadose zone soil fungal communities from Angelo Coast Range Reserve, California, USA - CZODoug2_1_08_16fungal (PacBio error correction) | ecosystem: Environmental > Terrestrial > Soil >...
TGGAAAAGACCCCACCCCAATCCCCATTTATGGTATGGCTAAGGTCCCCATCTCTTCATTCCCATCGTCTCCCGTAATCTCCTTTGTGGTTTATTTGACTGTTGTTCGCGGAGGGAATCTCCCACCACGGAAGACTCGGGGGCCATTTTGGTTGTTCCCCAGAACCCCTTTATGGTGCCGTCACGGAATCCGTGTGGAAATGCCTGGCCTGGAAATTCAAGTTAGGAGGGGCCCAAATGAATCCCCCTGTTTCGAAAAAAAAACAACCAACCCCAACGGGGGATGAGGAGGAAGATTCTGGCCCTTTACTTTCGGTTCATTGAATGATAGTTGTGGGAAGAGGTAAAACGGCCCGACAGGTAACTCTTAAACTCCTGTGGTGAAAGGCCATGGCAAGACGCAAAAAACACGGGGAAAGAAAGGAGGAGGCGGTGCCCTCCAGCAATTCCTTACCCTTTGGTCCAGAGGAAGTGGGGAAAGGTAAAATGCCGAAAGGGGAAGGTCCACCAAAACGTTTTCAAAGCGTGGGCAGAAACGTGGCCTAGAGGGGACCGGTGTTTCGTGGGAAGTTTATGATTGAATCCCTTTTTTGACTGGAACAGGCCAACCGGGGAAAGTTAGAAGCGACAAGTCTCCCTTGTCGGTGTTGGTCCTAAAAGAGGAGAGTTGTCGTGAGAGGAGCCGGGGAAGGCGAAGTTTTGGGTTGTGCACTTCTGACTCCTCGGCTGGAAAAAGTCTGGGGATTGAGGGGGGGGAAACGGTGTTCGAACGATGTCCTGCTCTGGTGTGTCGGTGGTCCACAGAACCGGGGAACGGGGGGAGGATTGAAGACAAAAAGCCGGGGGTCAGAGAACAGAGAGGGTCTCTTTTCTGATGACGCCGTAATCAAGAAGGGGTGTTAGAGAAACCAGCAGGGGAGTTCTCCCGTCTAATGTTGGCAATAAGGTCTAGGACTTAAAAGGAAGGGTAAAGGGGAAGTAGCTACGGGGTTGAGTCTTACGTGGGTGATGGGTGGGGCCACCTTCAAAAATGCCGAGGTTTGGTGGTTGACACTCCTTAGAGGTTGATCCTCAGGACCGGCCCGGGGGAGAAGGGTCATGCGAAGGTAGGGTGAATAAAGGCGACTTTCCAGGTTTAAGTGACTTCAACTGCTAATAGGTGAAATATCACAGATCTCGTCTCCGGGTTAACCATGACTGCTGAATGATAGGGAGTGTAATGACGAGACTGTGAAGATTGGAGGAGGGGAATGGGGTTGATAAGGTCTGCCTTATACATGGGTGGGAAGAGCCAGGAAATAAGAGCGGAACCCGAGAAAAGTGTGTGAAACTTCTCTGTTTGGCTAAGCGGGCGAGGAATAAAAACCCTGGGGCTTGCAGCCTGGGCCGGGGTGGACGTCCGAGGGGGTATGGTGGGTCGTGGCACATGGGATCCCAGATTCCCAAGAGACGGGTGGAGTGGGTGATTGGAACAGGAGCCCGGTAAAGGTGCAGGGGGGGAAGGAATGGGTTGCAAGAGGGAAAGGTTGGTCAGTACTTTAAGGAACTTAGGTGGTGTGGCCGACAAAGGGGGGGGGACTACAGGGGGGGCTTTTGAGAAGAGGGCGATGATGAGAGACCGATTGGGGTCCGGGAAGGAGATTGGACGATGCAGATCTGGGTGAGGCACGGTAAATGATACAGAGTTTAGGGGGAGTTGAGGCGTTCGTCCAGGCTGTAAGGAGATAGATTGGGGGAGAAAAAAAGGTGAGGATGAGGAAACCGCTGGCTGGGCGTTATGACAACTGATATGTGGGGTAGGGTTAACCTTAGGAGGGAAAGAGAGAGGAGTATAGAGGGATCGGGTTTGAGGTAGGGGGCGAAACGGGGAATCGAATAGAGGTCCACAAAAACACACAACAAAAAGGAGGTATGGGGGAGAGAAAAGAAAGAAAAGCTGGCTGAAAAAGAAGGGACAGAAAACAAGGGGCGGAAAAAGAAAACAAGGGAAAAGGCAACGATCACGGTCACGCCAACTGAGTCCCACGTTCGCCCAAGCAGACGTTTCGAAAACAACACCGGGCGGTCAGAGAGCTTAGCAAGGAAAGAACTTTTCGGAGGCAAACGGGTGGCGGGGGGGAGAAATGGAACCGGCGACCGGGGAAAACCGATGCGTGAAACTGTCTTTCCGAAAAAGTCGGGGGGAGGCGGCCGAGAAAACAGAGACGGCCAGAATAGGACAAAGCACGGAAAAAAAAAGGTTGAGGAACACCGACGGTAAATTTAAAAAACCGTCAACAACAAAAGGGAAAGGGGACGGGCAAAGAAGGTCGTTGTAAAGGGAGACGGAATGCCCGTTTAAAGGAAAGAGGAGTTTCAAAACCGGGGGGGGGAGCCCACAGATATAAGAGGGAACACTGAAGGTCAATACAGACGTCCGAGTCTCCGTGAAAACCAAAACACAAATAAAAAAATAAAAAAGACTAGACGTAACCTGGGACTAACCATCTTGTAGTTCCAGGAATCGGGGAAATTTCAAACGACCAAAAAGGAGGCGGAGAGATCTCGAAAATGAGGGGGCAGAACCTTGCATCGAGCCAACTCAATGAGGGATTCGAGGGAAGGAAAAAAAGGGGGGGGTCCGAAGTCGCTTCAAAGCTAACACGGAGAGGGAGAAAAATCGCAAGGGAAATCGGGGTGCATTGGAATGCAACCCTAAAAAAAAAAAGATGAAGCCCCTTCGGGTCCGAACTTGAGGAAAACCGAAGAGGATTGCAGGCGAAGGAAAGTATTTCAAAAAAGGCGGAAGAGTTCCCCACCCGAGAGGGGGGAAGTCTCGGAAAAGGCAGGAGAAAAAAGGCAGAAATGGGCCAATCTGACCCGAATTGCGGTGTGCGGAGAAACCTTCGAAAGGCAAAAGCGGATTTAAAGGGTCCAAGAGAAGTGCGGGGGCAATAGGGACAACTTCCAACTCCACATTGGGCTCTAAAAAATGAACGGATACCTAGGGGGGATGGGCGAGTCGCAGAAACGGGGGGGAAAGGGGGGGGATTTCAGGTGACAAAAGAGCGTGGGTGGGGAGAGCGGGGAAGAAAATCGGGACTGTCTTTACAGACAAGAAATGGGAGGGAAAACAGTGGCGGGGGAGGAAAGAGTACGGGGGCGTCTCCTCTCTGCTTTGGTGGGGTGTATACTCAGGCAGGACTTTCCCAAAGTCAAAAGTAATCACGCAGGTGGGGGGGGGGAATGGAGGGAATTTCAGAAGGAAAGTCGGAACGTTGGTTTGGGTACGGAGCTCAGTTTGCCCCCGCGAAAGCTTCAGGATCCACAGGCTGCAAGTCTCAATAAAAGGAAAAGCCTAAACGAAGCCTCTATGTCCGCATCCTCTGGAACGGTCAGATAGAAAAGCCGAAAATAATATGAAAGCCCGTAGAAGGAATCAAAGTGGGGGGGAGGGTTGAAAGGAAAAGCCGTGGAATGGGCAGATTAGACTTTTGTAGAGAAAGGAGTCGAGATGGGGAAAAAAAAAAAGGCGGCCGACCCGAAGCGCAGGGTGGGGGAAAGAAAAAAGGCTAACCCTCAGAGACGTGTCTGGCATCGGGTCCGCCCTTAATTCAATTTTAAAAGAAAGGAGGGAAGAATGAAACAAGGAAAACACGGAGAAAGCGAGTCACCAGCATCATACTAAACGCTGCCCCCTTTGTAAAAAGTCGCAGTAACAATATGAAAAGGAAGGGGAATGATTTTCAGCTGAGCGGGCGAACAATCAAGCACAAGGAACGACCAACCGAGGAGAAGTCCACTCAAAGAGGGGTCGAGGAGAGAAAGACGGACGAGTTGTTTCAGTAGGTGTAAGGAACTGCTTCTAAGAGAAAAAAAAGAAGAAATTGGAGGGGCCGCATTAAAAAGAAGAGAAAAGAAGATTGGTAAAATGCGCAGCTCCTGGGGAGGGCTGGTATAAAGTAAACTATCTGGGGGGACGTAAGTAGCAAAACACGTGGGGGTATCATTAGGGAAGAACCATGGTTTCCCGACTCATGTGGGTGAAAAAGAAGAAAAGGTTTTGCCATTTAGGCCGGAGAGTCCAGAACTGAAACTGAAAAACGGAGGAGGGAAGAGGTCTACAAACTACTCTGTGCCCGAACTCAGAAAGAGGAATCGCGGGAAGCGAGGCCCACGCGGGGGAACAACAATAGGGACCGTAACTATAAGAACTTCTGAAAAATGGTGTTAGGAAAGACCAAAAGCAAGAGGCAGCCCAGGTCTCCATGGGGAAAAGCGCTGGAGAGAAACTAGGGTCGAGGGGAAGGGGGCATCGCATTTGGCACTACCACGCAAATAAATTGCAAGGAAAAAAAAAATTGCCTGAAAAAAAGATAATGTAAGTGTCTGTTCAGCGAGATTCTTAGGGGGACTTGTCAAAGGAAGGGGACGTTAAAAAAAAAATCGGTGGGGTGCGATATTGAGGTGCAGAAACCGGAGAAATAAAAAAAATGGGCATGTGGGAAATGGGAGGTGGAGGGACCCTCGTACAAAAAAGGTCCTAGGAAAAAGAGGCTGTGTCCAAAGGGACGGGGTATGGACCCTGAGGAATGAGGGGATACTGGGGGAGGGGGCGGACATTGAGGACGGAAGAGCCGTACAGTCGGCCCGGGGATGGAGTCGTCCGGGGATGAAAGACTTGATGGGGAGGTTCGTGGCAAGAGAAAGGTGAAGGCGGCGAGGAGATCAAACCATTCGTAATTCCGGAAAAAAGTCCACCCCAGGGGTGGAGAGGAAATTCGCACTGGCAAAAAAGGGGGGGAGAGCGTATAAAACGCCAAAATCCTATTAAAGTGGTCGAGAAAAAAAGAAGCGACCGTGAAAGAGGGAAAAAACGGCGAGGTAATGTTATTGACAGAGGTAGGGCAGGAGCTTCGGCGCAGAGGGGAGAAAGGCGTGGGAACTTGGGCAAAACAAAAGAGGGGTGCCTAAAATGAAACGGAAAGGTATCCACAAAGGGAGGGGGCGGTGATGAGCGGGGGGAAAGAAAAAATTGGCAGGGATTGAAACCAACCAAGCCGAGAGGAAAGGAAAGTAAAGCGCACCGTAGCCTTGAAACGGCCCGGAACTTAAATACACAAGGAAGAGAATGTGTGGGAAGGAAAATTTCGCTGGAAAAAAACCCACGTACCACCCAAGGCATTAGGGGTGTGATATAAGTTACGAGGAAATACATCTCGGATAACATCTCAATTGGGGCAAGAATGAAATCCAATGGGTAGCTTTAAGGGACAGGAAAAGAGAACCAAGGATATGGGAAGGGAATCGCCTTCATCAGTGGGAAAGGGGAAGATTTCAAAATCAAGGACTAATCAAAGGGAGAAAAACCCAAATTAGGTAAATGCAGGCCAATCTGGCCAAGGAAGGGAAAAGGGGGGGAAGGGTGACGGAAAATTAATAAAAGATCCGGGAATAGACAGTTGTAAGTGGATTGAAGGAGACCCAACAAATCAGCGGGAAAAAGAAATTAAAAGGGGAAGGAACTTCTTGGCCGTGGATAAATAGGGGAAGAGAGACACCAAAAATGAAGAAGAAAGAATGTCGAGGCTACGGTTGATGGGGAAATAAACGAATTGTTGCCTTAACACAAAAAACCGGACGTTAAATAAGAACAACTTCGCCCTGGAAGGACGAGCAAGTACGGGAGGAAAAGTATCTAGGGATACGTAAAAATAAAGAAAGACTTCCACGGGAAAAACTATCTGGGTATTGTGAGGGGGAGGGAGTATTCGCTAGGAGGAAGGGGGGGGCGTAAAAGTCCAAGGACGGTGAACAAGCCGGCCCGAAGAGAAGGGGACTTTGTCGGCGAAAAAGGCCTCGGATTCAAAAGGGGGGTTTTGAAAAAAGGGGAGGTGACAGGAAACACTAGCCGAAAAAGTAATGGTCACTGCAGATTCAACCTGGGTTGGCGAGAAGGTGAAGGTTTGCAAAAGCCGTGTTGGAAACCGTCCCAGGCTACGTCCGGGTGAGAAGGGCGATGAGTAAAACGGCGAAAGTTTAAGTTAGGGCCAAATTCAAATGGGGCACCTCCAGAAATCGAATTTCCAGCGAGGAAAGAAGGGGAAACACCGGAAGAAGCAAAAGTAACGGAGGGTTTTTCGACAAAAAAAAGATTTCTAAGGGGAGAATTTTTAGATAGAAAAAAAGGACCGGTGGCATGCTGCGGGGGTCAAGGGGGGGAAAATGATCGGTAAACAAGGGAAGACGGTTTTGGTTCGGGGGGAAAGCGAAGAGGGTCGGAGAGAAAAGGGTAGCTTGATGATTTGGGAGTCTCTAATCAAAAAGATGGAGAGATAGAGATACAAGAGCGGAGTCTGAAAAACCTCATGGTATCAAGGGTAATTAGGACTTCATGTCAGAAAAAAAACACCGACGAAGCCTTGCCAATCGCTTTGAAACGCTAAAGAAGCTTAAAGACTGTAGACACTTGGGAAAAAAATGAACATCCATTTCTCTACCACCCAAATCAAGAAAGGTTTTTTTTTTTTGAGAATTGTCAGAAAGGCGGCTTTACTGCGTCAGCTACAACAGAACGGCCGGAAAAAGTTGGGGAGTTCCCTTTATGGCTCTCTCAATTGGTGCTGGACCTTGAGGATAAAGGTTCCGCAAGGGGCCCTTCGCCTTCTGCTGCGGAAACAAATGAAGATCTAAGGGGGGCGACATGGGAAAAAACTGAGAAGGGCCTAAAGAACAGAGCAACTTTTAGTTGTTTAGAACAAAGAGTCAAGTCGTTGCAACTCGGAAAAAAACAGGGCCGAGGCGGGCAAGGGACAAGGGAAGAAAGGTGGGTCCGGGAAGCACCGATATCGTTGGAACTTGGGAGAAGCAGAGTCATACTGTCTGGGAAAAACACACGTGGGAAAAAAAAGCTACGTTCAAGGAAGAAAAGACGGCCGGGAGGAAAATGTGGTGGAGATAGAAAGGAAACGTCGACTCCAAAATAGAATAAAGCCACTACTCCAGTCAGGGGGAAACAGAAAAATAGGGGGGCGAAAATGGGTTAAAGACGGGAAATTTCTGCGCAATCAGAACGCCTCCTGGGAAAGAAAACGCCCCAGGGAAGGGGAGCGGGAGGACACGGGGGGCTGTTCCCGTCGGCTGAAGATCAACAGGGAGAAAGCAAGAAGGAAAGGGAGAGGACCCAGGGAGCAGGCGCTGGAAAAAATAGAAGAGAAGGAACTGTTTGAAGAATGATGGGATTCACCAATAGGATGCGGGGGAAGGGACGAGGGGGGAAAACATTGAGGGAAAAACCGGGGGGAAAACGGGTTAAGAAAGGGTTCTTTGGAGTCAGAAAAAAACAGCAAAAAACGGCAACGGGAGATAAGGCAAATATCGTTTGCCAGCGACACGAATGTCCCGGGGGGGGGCTTGGGGGGAGAAGGGAGGAAGCCTGGAAAAAACGGAAAACTTAAAGGAATAGAGGGGGAGAAAGGGTACGGCAACCAAGATCAATTTCTTCATTTGAAAGAGATTCCAGGAGAAAGAGGTTGCAGAGAAAATCAGCCCGGCGAAGGGGAGCTGCGGAGACGGCTAAAAACTTCTCCTATTCAATGGGAAGGGGTTTTGGGTCGAGAGACGCGTGGGGGGGGGGGGGTGGTGCAAAAAACCGGGGCGCAGAAATGCTCAAAGGGGGGGGAGAAAAACCATCTATCCAGAAATTTCAGGGCAGGGCCTTGGAGGGAGGGAAGGAACCCTATAAGGGGAGTGGAAAGGACGGGGGGTTGGGGGGGGGTAGAAAAACTCCCGGAATAATTTAGCGGACCCCGTGGAAAGAGGGGTGGGAAGGAAGGAAACTTGACTCAAAAAGGGGGCTCCAACTCCATGGAAGGGAGTCTTCCCTAAATCTTCCAGGGGGGAAAAGAATCTCGGGGAACCCTCAAACGAGTCATGCAAAAAAAGTCACCCACAAGAAGAAGGGGGAGCCAGGACCGGAGAAAAAAAAAAAAAAATCAAGCAACCGGGCCGAGAGGGAGGAGGAAGGCCCAGGGAGGGAGGGGATTATTTACGAGACCGCCGACTCACAGTAAAAGAAGTGAGAAGAGAGAAAAAGAAACCAAAAGGAAAGGAAAGCTAAAAAGATGGGCAGTAGTTTCAAGATGACCATAAGGGGAAAATTGTTAAAGGGGGAAGAACGGGGGAAGCGAAGAGAGATTTTTAAACAATAAAGGGGGGAAAAAATCAGAGAAGGGGAACATAACATAACACTAACCTAAACATTGAAGGAATGGGGGGAGGCATCTGGGGAAGTTCAGGACCTTAAGTGAAAGTGCCTAGGAGGAAAGAAGTGAAAAAACAGGAAAAAAGACAAAAAGAAGGAAAACAAACGTTCCAAAAGTCCAGCCTGATAAAAAAGATGGCCGGAAACGCCAAGCGGGAACGGTTTTTAAAGACATATGCTCCCACGAAGAGGAAAGGTCAACGAGAGGTCACGCGTGTAAAATGTCGGAAAGACGCCACAGAGAGGAAAATGGAAACAAAGGAAGGGGAAGGGGTCGACGTAGAAAGATCGACGCAGCTCCAGGCACTCACTCAGAAAATCTCAGAAAAACCAGGGAGGGGGGGGGGAAGCGATCGACGGTGCCTGGAGGCTAATAGACTTCGGGGAGAAATACTTTGAGGAGGTATGCGGGGCGGGATTTCTGAAAGGAAGATATAAACCGACGGCAAACCGACTGTTGACCGCCTACGCTATCCTTTAAGAAGAAAATAAAGAATGGTGAAGGTTTTGAAAAATGGGGGGCAAAGCTTGCAGATTCAGAGGGGACAATTTTTGCAACCCTAGGGGGACGGTGGGGGAGGAAACTATCATATAGAAAAAAAAGGAGGCAAGGGAAATTCTACAACCCGACTTGTGATGGAATCCAACTCTTCATCGCGTCGCCAGATTTTGCACTGGCAAAGGGAGTAGGTACCTGTAGGGGGGATGAAAAGCTATCTCAGGGGGGAAAAGAGTGCCGGGGTTAGGAAAAAAAATGCAAAACACGTTTCCTGCTAGATATCTAAAACGGCAGAAAAAAGGCAAGAGAAAAAATCCAAGGAATCAAAAAAAAGGGGATTCACCTAAACTCCCGCCGTTGTAAGCTATGGGAAAGATCTCATTCCGGACCCCGTGGGTTTTCTTGATGCTATCTATTCTGAGAGGGAATGCATCTGGGATAGAAGTGGAGCTTACTTCATCTCTGATCCCGCTGGATGAGGGAGGTAAGTATAAAAAAACACGCCCACCGTCCAATGGACTATCGGTTCAGGGCGCGCAAGAGTTAAGACGAAGGGATGAAAAGGGGACCTGGAGCCGGTACGGAGGTCGCGGCTACGGCGCCCTCAAGGGAGGGGTGGGGAGTCCGGTGGAGGGACCAAAGAAAAAAAAACAAAAAAAAACACAACCAAAAAAAAGCCACCCAAAAAAACACAACATAAAAAAAACACCAAAAAAAACAAAAAGGAAGGAAACAAAAACCCCCAACCCACAAACAATACCAAAAAGAAAAAAAAACAAAAAGAAAACAAACAAAAATCGTGTGGAAAAAGACTCAGTTTAAATTCTTTTAATAAGAACCGTCTAAAGAAGGATTTGTTACGAGGGTTCATACTTGTAATAAGTGTTTAGGGTGCACTAATCAAAATTTCAGGGAACCACTGTTATCCTCGTATGAGAATCGATGCGTAAGGTAGTCCCGGAAGTTTCCTTTGGGGGGTTTCTTTCCGTCTTTACATGCTGGGGCTCCTTTTTCTTATCCCGAGGGGTTCTAAACAATTAGAAAAGGTACACTATCTCCGGCTGAGGGGGGTCTGAAGGGGTATAAAAAGTCAAAAAAACGGCGATTTCCGAGGTGGATGGGGTCATGGCAAAATAAGGGAAAATTCGCTAGTACTAAGACACTAAGTCTAAGATGATAAAATATGGGAATAGCAAAAAAAAAAGAACTTGTTAGGTAGACTGTAGGAAGACTGAGAATTGGTGAAGGCTTCAGGTTCTGGAACCTTCTGTTAGTACTGGTTCGAGGAAAAAAAAGGAACAGAGAAAGTTCCAGAGGAGGAGTAACAAAAAAAAAAGGTGATTGAAAGTAATGGCTCATGCTGAAGCGGAATGCCTAGGGGGGGGGGTACGTGGAAAGGGATTACGGCAAGAAAGGCAAACCTTACAATAGATGGATGAAAGGAAGACCGGCAGAAACTTACTGTGAGCCACCACAAGGTTCAGAGGTGAGGTGATTAAAGAGGTTCAACCGTTTAACAAGCAATTATTAAGGAGGAACCAACAGACTAGAAGGGTGGGACTAAGGAGGCACAGGGAACTTACTTGAGATAAGGACATCCAAGGCTCTGGGGGGTCACCCCACTGAGCCGGGAAAAAAGGAGTGTGAAGAAAAAACACTAGGGAATACAAATCCAAAGGATCGTGAACCATCTTAACGCCTCAGCAGCCGGAAAGTCGTAGTAGAGTGGGAAGAGAGCACCAAATTTTTTGTAACTTTCAAAAGGACCAAATTATCTGAAATCACGTGGGTTGAGAAAGTCTTGGTGGATGAGGGAATTGAAGAGGGGGATGCCAAAAGAGATTCGAATCCCCGGTTCGAAACAAGCCACAAAGGAGGGAAAGCTGGAATCGGGAAAGTCAATGTGACGGGGCAGGGAATGAAGACGCGTTACCGATCCGGGGAAACTCTTACACGCCGGTGGGAGGCCATGGACAAAGCCCAAAGGCGGGGAACCGGAACCAAAAAAGGTGTTGGCCCTAATGAGGGGGGGATTAATCTGGAAGCTAATAGGGGGAAAGAAAAGAAGTTGCAAAATGTCAAAGGAAGATCAGGAGGGGGGATGGGTGAAAAGAAGGGTGACTGAAACAACAAACAACAAGGGGCCCTTAAATCCGAAAAAGAATCAAAGCTTGGGAGTTAAGGGGGTACACGAGAAAGCTTTGGTTACTTATGTGAGCTGCTGCAAGCAACTACTTAAAGAAATGGCACCAAGGGAGTAGGGGGTCGTGGGAAAATAGCTAGGAGTTTTGAGGTGTTCTTGAAAAACGGCTGACGTCCCAAGTCCTTCGACTGACCGAACAACCACAAGGGGTCCTGAAAAAAAGACAAGCTAAGAAATCCTCTTAGGGGACCACAGGGGGGTGGTTGACCACAGAACGGAAGGTAGGGGAACCGGGGGACAATGTCTACGGGGGGTCAAAAGTCCGGGACGGCTGACGCGGTCCCTTGTGGGACTCGAAAGGGGGGGGTTTGGAAAACTGAAATATGTGGAAAAACGTTCGGTTTTAAGAAAAAAAGGACACTTCGGCGTTATGTTGGCGACGGGAAGTCGGGCCGGACGAATTCAGGAAAAAAGAACGATCGTAGAACAGGCGGAGAAGTCTCAAAAAAGAAAGAAAGAAGTTCACTCTGGGGGACCCCGGCATCCGTCCAGGGATCAGCAAAAAAAGGAACCGTGCAGGCAGCGATTGTTCAAAAAGGTCTTGGAAAAGATAAACCAGGGCGGGTGGGCCACGGAGAATCCTTCTTCGTTGCGAAGGGATTCAAGGTGGTGAAAAAACAGGGTCGTGGTCAACAGGTAGGAAGAGTGGGAGGTGGAGGGCACGGGGACCGCGTTTAGGGAAAAAAAAGGGTATCCCTGTTGGTGTTCCTCAGCAAATTTCTTCTGTGAGGAAGA
>Ga0179593_1290924_pt1 | contig 11677 bp, 22 predicted proteins | sample CZODoug2_1_08_16_FD_185931 | JGI IMG/M metagenome (GOLD analysis project Ga0179593, IMG submission 185931) | Vadose zone soil fungal communities from Angelo Coast Range Reserve, California, USA - CZODoug2_1_08_16fungal (PacBio error correction) | ecosystem: Environmental > Terrestrial > Soil >...
AAAAAAGATGGGAAAACAGAAACCTCCGTCTTAAAGACAAGTTAGTGGTAAGAGAGGGACAGGAAGAAAGAAGAAAACGAAAAGAGAGGGTGAGTAGAGCAGAAAAGGGAGGGAACGGCGAAGCCGAAGGTCTAGGGGGGGGCTGGAAAAACGAAGCATTCGGAAGGAACTTGGGTCCAGGGTTTGAAACAAGAGAACCAAGGGAGAAGGCCGAGCGTACAGGGGGTATGGAGGGGAATGTTTGGAGGACAGTTCTTTCCATCATAAAGGGGGGAGACAAGGGTATGCATAGAAGAGAGTTTCTTCGTCTTTCTAGAGAGGGATTCATGTAAGGAAATGAAAAGAAGCCAACACAAAGTTGAGGGGGAAAGGTCCGCCTGGAAGAAAGAGAAGGGGTCTCTCTTCTACAAAAAGTTGGCCAGAAGGAACTTCTCAAGAATATATTAATCCACAGAAATCCGAAATCATTGGGGAAAAGACTCGGACTCGGAGAGGGGGAAGGTGTCCCCAAAGAAAAGACGGTTGAAGTCAAAGGAAAAAAGTCGATCTAATAGGAGGTGTTTAGAGAGAAGGGAATCTTTCCGGGCTTCAAGAACTAAATCAAAAAGAACAGCTAGGAAAGGAAGGCTAAGGAGGAAAGCAAGGCCCAAAGAAGGAGAAGGTCCAAAAGGGAGGAAGGGGATCAACAACAATGAGAGGAAAACGGTTGAAAGGAAGGCCTGGGAGGAAATTGACCCTTGGAATAAGGGATGAGGGGAGGAGAGGATATAGAAGGAGGGGGAGGACGAGGGGGGTAGAGGGGGGGGAAATCTAAAATTAAGGAAAAAGAGAAGAAAGCCGGTGCTCTCCTGCTAAGTCGTACCGGGGCCAGAAGTGACTATCAAACGCTACTGAGACCAGAAACGGCTTCAAGCACGCAGAAAAGGGGAGGAAAAAAAGAAAGTCGTTATAGACCGTTGTAATGCGGGAAAGAAGGGAAAATGAAAGAAACTGGGGAGTCATACGCGTAGAGACGTTAAAATAAAAAAACATTCCTCAGTCACGGTCAAAACGGAAGTGAGACTAAGAAGGATTGACCATGAGTGGGGGGGGAGAGAAAAAAGTCCTGCACAACAAATACGTGAAAAAAAAGAAAAAAAGGGGCTTGCAGGGAGTCGCTTCCAGGGAAAGGAACGACACTAGGTGTTTAGAAGATACGAGGATTTAACATCCAGACTCCTAAAAAGCAAAGGCCTCTGAGAAGGGGACAAAGGGAAAGAATAGAGAATAGGAAAAGGGGAAAAAAGAGCTAGGCAACTCCTTTTTGAAGACCTTTTGAATGGGTTGAACAGGACTTCTAACCTGAGAGGAGTTAAAAAGGGGAAATGGAGGAGGGGAGAAACGCGGACGGAAGAACTAGGGCTAATAAAGGTATCGGCTGTTAGGGAGACAATGGATGGGGAACTGAGGGGGAATCACCTGCGGGTTGAGAAGAGAAAGATACGGACTCTCAAAAAAGGTTGATGGGGAAGGGTCTTAGAAGGCGGAGGAAAATCGGAGAGATCAGGAGGAAGAAAAGGATGCTTCTGCGCAGAAGGAGGAAATAGGTGGTAACATGGAAGGGGAAGGGGAGGGCCACGGGGAACAAAGCACCCACTCTCACAAGAGGGAGAAGGGCAGAAGGGAAGAAGTCCGGAAAGGGAGACAATCAGAAGAAATCCCGGGGAACCTCTTCCCTTCTGAAGAGGAACTCAGCACCAGACTCCTCATCCGGGGGGAAAAGAGCTAGGAAGTCAGAGAAAAAAGAACACCGGGGGGGGGGGGAAAAGAAGATATATGTCGAAAAATCGGGGAAACTTGGAGGTGGTGGAGAAAAGAAAAGAAGACTTAGTAGTGCCTCCGTTTAGGAGAATTGCAGAAGGTATGTACGGCTGGACTGCTGAAAGGTTCTCTTGAAGGGAGGGCGTCGTCCCAAGGGGGAATTGAAAAAATAAGAGGGTAGCTAAGATACGAAGTGTTAGTCAATCAGGAAGAGAAAGGGAGAGGCTGATAATCCTTAAAAAAATACCAGTCATTTGAGAAGTAATTGAATGAAAAAAAAACGTCGCATTTCTGGAACGAGAGAAAGAAGGGTGCAGAAGAAAGAAAAAATATTTATCGGAAGAAGAATATAAAGGGAGAACTATGAGTCTCAGGACCTCTTCTTGCAATGGGGAATCCTGGTCCCAAAAGAGACACGCTGAAGGGGGAAGGGTACAGAAAAAAGGAGGAGAGACCCTCTTGTTAAGGGGAGACGAAGGGTTGGGGGGGTTTGAAACATTTTGGGGTAGAGTCTGAGAAAAAGGGGGGGGGGACTGGGAGTAGAAGGTTTGAAAAGAGGGAGGGAAGTAAGGAAGAAAAGGAAGGAAAAAGGTCTGTCCTGCCTCGCATCACGAAGCTGTACATGGAGGGGAGAATTTATTTGGGGGGGTAGGAGGGGGACAGAAGAGCGTTGAAAAATTAGATGGACAGGTCAGAGGACGTTTGGGGAAAGTCTGCAGGGAAAAGGGAAGGGGTTACTCGAGTGAAAGAGGGGGGGAGGGATTTTTCCGGGGATATCCTGAGGGGAGGAGGTCTTCAGGTAACAAGTCGAAGAAGAAGGAGAGAGTGCGAGTGCTTATGAATGGAAGGAAGAGAGGAACGTAGGAACCGACAGTCTTCCCTGGAGTCTCTCTGAAATGGAAGACGCCATGTGGGAGGGAAGATTGCCTAAAGATACAGTCAATACGGAGAGGAGAAACAGATATGGGAAAAGAGAGAGAGAACCCTTTTAAAAAAAGGGAGGGGGAGACTTCCTTTGGGAAAAAAGCGGACTTACATCCAAGAGGCAGGGTGGGGGTTAAAGAGAGGAGAAGAAAATTTTAAAAGATGGTCTAAGTACTTTCTTATTGCGAAGGAAAGCTAGAGGAGCGGAAAGGGCGGAAAAAGGGAGGGAAAAAAACTCTTCGAGAGGCCCACCAAGAAAAACCAAACACCCCCCAAAAAAACAAAAACACCCAAAAAACACCAAAAAACCCACCCCCCCCAGAAAAACCCCCAAAAAAAAGGAAACCCCCACCCAACAAAAAACCAGAAACAAAAAACCCCCACAAGAACCCCAAAGAACCAGACGGAGTAAGAGCCGGGTGAAGTCTCCAGGAGGGGGGGGAGGGTAATACCTCCTCCAGTAAGAGGAAGGAGAGTAGAAATATTTTCGGAGGTATTGATTAATATAAAATGATAAATCGCTAATAAGAGAGGGGGTAAGGATGTGTAATAGGGGAAGGAATCAATCCTGACGAGCACTAAAAGTTAGTCACGCGCTTAAAGAAAACAGGAGTCCAACCGATTTACAGGGTTACCGGTACCATGGGGGGAAAGAGGAGCAGACGTCAGGAGGAAAGGGGATGAGGAATCACCAGAGAAGGAGGGGGGGAAAGAGAAAGGACCTCAAAATGGAGAGGGAGAAATGAGCTCTACAGCGTCGGGGAATAGGTTGGAAGGAGTCGGGAGCCCAAGCAAAACTGGGAGAAACGGAGAGTGGGATAGAAAAAAGACCCAAAGAGGGGGAAGGGGGGAAGGGAAAGAATAAGGAGGACTGCGAGAACAAACCCATTGTCTGTTAGTTTCTACGCTGAATGAATGTAAAAAATACCTGGTAAAGAAATTATAACCTTATGTGGAGGGGAACTACTTTCGGAAAAGGGGAATACAGAGATCGAAAAGAAGAAAAGGAGGTGAAAAAAAAAGAATATCTTGTCCCTTAGAAGAGGAAAATCTTCAAAGCAGGAAAAAAGGGCAGTTTAAAGATTATTAATTCAGGGAAGAGGACACCGAAAAAACAGAGGTTTGGTGGGAGGGGGGCAGACTTCACAGGATGAAAGAACTGCAATTTCAGAGGGGGTTTTCTAGAAAGAAGGACGTTAGAAGGAGGGGGTGGGAAGGGGGGGGTGCTCAGAAAAAGGGGGGGAAACCTGTTCCGAGAGAACAGATCGAAAGGGCATTTAGCCGAATTTTTGGAGGAACGTTGAGGAGAAAGAAGAAAGGGAGAAGGGGAGAAAACTCCTCGAGGGGAGGAGGGGTGGGGGAGAGAGAGAGGTCATCTGCTCTTTAAAGGGAAGATCTGAAGACTCCTTTCTAGGTTGGAAAGGAAGAGAAAAAACCTCCTTCGGGAGAGAAAGGGGGGGCCTCGGAGAGAAGGGAAAAGCGCTGCCACGTCGAATGAGTTAAGGACTAAGTAAAGAAAAAAACATGAAACTCAATAGTTTGTCTCTAAAAGTCCAATAGGAAAACGGGGGGGGTAAGGGAAACAGACAGTAGGTCCTTCACAACTAAGAGGGAAAAGAGAAGGCGGTGGAAAGAAGAATAAGAGGGTCCGTCGTCCCTCCCGAAATTAAATCAGGTCTACGCTCTAGAGAAAAGTTCTCCTGAGAACAGCGGCCAGAGAAGGGGGAGACGAGGGAAGCAGAGTAGTCACTTCGTGAAAAAAAAAACCGTCAAATGAAAAGCCTACGTTTGCTTAAAAAGTGGGAAACGTGGAAGAAGACCTGGTTGGGGAAAATCAAGAGTCTAGCTCTTACATGAAGAAGAGGGGTAAAGAAGAGGAGGGTTCAGGAGGGGAAGAAAAAGAATCCTGGAGCGCCTTATCCTAGGACATTAAGACAGGGGGAAGTCAGAAGATACTGATGCAGGGTCCCCCAGGATGACAAAAACGAATCGCAGGGAGGAAAGGAGGGGAAAACCTGTGGAAAGAGACTAAAAAAGAGAGGTCGACCGTAAAGAACCTCAATGGCATGACGAGGAGAGAAAGTCCGAAGGAAAAAAATGGTACCAAAGGGCCGGGACAACGACCTATCTGGGCCAAGGGAGAGGGGAAAAGTCCTACAGGGAACCAACCCTACTTCCAGCCCGACGAAGCTTGAGGCTGAACCGGACCAAGGGGGGAAAGTATGTTGGGGCGGGGAGGGGAAAGACTCGTCTTGAATAAGGAGGCTGCCTGGAAAAGAAAATAGAGGGGCGAACGTAAAAAACTTTTGACATCCTCGGGGGGTAGAAGGAAACCGGAGGGAGAAACGACGAAGATCTTCAAACGAGGGGGAAAGAAATTTTGGAAAGGGGAAAAAAACTTAACTATCACCCTCGAGGGCCTGACAGGATAGGAGAACTGAGGAGGGGCAGAAGGAAGGCTATGAAAGACGTCGCTTATGGAGGGAAAGCAAGGGGGAGGAAGAAGGGGAAGCACCAGGAAAGGAAAGGTGTGGAAAACTACGCTAGGCCGCAATCAGGGGGATTTTGAAGTCAAGGGGAGGAGGTAGCGAGAAAGAGGGCTGAAAGAGTGGGGGCAGGGAAAATCTTCGCCTGGAGGAAGAGGGAAAAAGGAGGGAGGTTGAAGAGAAAGAAGGGGTGATATCCCTTGACAAAAACCGAAAACCGCTTAACAGAGGGGGTAGAAAGAATATCCTTGCAAGATAAGAAAAAAGGAAAGGAAGGGGAATCTCGGAGAATGCGGAGAGGTCGGCACCAGAAAAGAAAGGAAGGGAAAGAAAAAAATCCCTGAGGAGTCAAGAAGAACAACACCAAAAAGAGGGGTAAAATATATAAATAAGAGAAGAGTTAGTCGGAGGGGACTTAAGGTGTTTGTTCCGAAAAGGATAGGGGAAGCCAGGATATTGTAAGGAAGGGCAAGTTCGAGTGACCTCGGTATGTAGAAATTAGTAGAAAACTTGGTCCGACGGGAGACTGGGCAGTTGTAAAGGGAGAGAAAGGGGGAATGGAAAAAGAAGAGTCACCTCTAGAGAGAGTGGGTATGAAAACCTTTGCTCCGAAATTTCCGAAGAGGAATAAAAAAGGAAAGATCAAACTGAGAGAGGGAAATGAGAAAAGGAGTAAAACTTAAAGGGTAGGAAATCAGGACTGGAAAACCTTTGCAACAGAAGAAAGAAAAGGAGGGAGAGCGGGGGGAATGCAAGAAAAGAGGGACACGAGTTCAAAGGAAGGTACTGATGAAAGGAAAATTTTGGACCACTGACAAAAAAGGAGGGAACCTGGAAGGGGGACGCGCGTCGTCGAAAAAAAGTGACGAAAAGAGAGGAGGTTTGGCGGAGGAGGAGGGAAATGACGGGTGAGAGGAAGGGGACGGGGGGTGGAAAGACGAGGATCAGGAAGAAAAATCCGGGAAGGGGCGGTCAAGCGCCAGCAACGAAAGAAGCTTGCTGTAAATTAGGGGGGGGGTGGGGAGGAAGATGCGACAACCACAAAAAAACCAAAAAACCAAAAAGAGGCAAAAAGACGTAGTAGAGGACTTGTGGGTTAAAGGTGCTTCGGAGAAAAAGGTCAAGGAAAAGGGGACTCTAGACGGAGCGGCGAGTAAAGGGTTCCACGTCGAGAAAGAATGCGTCGGAGGAGAAATTCCACAATTTAGGAGAACTAAGTGGAAAGAAATCTTTAATGAGGAATCCAGGGAAGAAAAAGAAAATGCTAGAGGAGGCAGGGAAGTCTTCCCTGGAAGGAGGAGAAGGGGGGGAACATCCGGACCCCAGAGGAAGTCAGAGAAAGAAAGGGGGAAAAGCGCGAGAAAGAGGAGATTCAGACGAAAACTAGTCATCCCTTGGGGAGCAACCAAGGGAAAATGTAGGAAAACACGGAAGTGGGGGGAACCTTAGAAAGGGAGAGGGGAACGATTCAGGGGGGGAGAAGACTAATAAAATGGGAAAGAGGGGAGGGAGAAAGACGGCCTTTCTGGAGGCCGGCGAGAATTCTGAGAGGAGAAGGCTTGAAGGGCTGGTAAGTACGAGGGAACTAGGAGTATATAGCCCACCAAGCAGGAGTAAAAAGGAAACCTAGGGGGAGGGTGCATTCTCTCCGACCGAGAGAAAAGGGGAAAAGGGCTTATTGAGTGGGGGGAAAGACTACGCTCGCCGTTCCGGAGATTTCAATCGGGAGAGAGAAGACTTCTGAGCTAGCACTTATTCTCGCAGGGAAAAAGGAAAAAACTGAAGTCGCCTATGACCTGAAAGATAAGTGAAAGAGAGAGTCTACCGAAAAGAAAAGAGGAGGAGTTCTCATCCCCTCGGGGATGAGGGAGAAAATTGAAGAAAAATGGAAGAAAAGATGAAGGTACTCTCTTCATTACGAGAAAAAAAGGTTGGTCTTCAGGACAAAAGGAAAAACAACTGCGGGGATGACTTATTCTTCGCGAAAAAGAAAACATAAGAGGAAGAGTATCGCGCGAGGAAAAGAGGAAAAAACCTGCGGAGGGGGGACGACCGAAACAATTAACGCATCCGGTTCAACAGGAAGGGAGGAATGATTTGGCGAAGGGGGACAGGGAAGTACATCATCTATCCACAAAAAAAAAAAAAGTTAGGTTAAGGGAAAAAAAGATAAGAAGAAGAGGGGGACCGTCGAACTGAGAAAGAGAAAAAAATCAATTAGAAGAAAAAAGGGAGGTTGCCAGTCGACGGGGGGGGGAAAGTCACAAGGGCTTCTGGAAAAACCTAAGATTTGGGGGGTCGAAGGAAGAACTCTAGCTGGAAGCCGAAAGGGATATGGGGGAGGAGAAAAGGACGAATCCTTGGAGAAAAGGCAACCAAAAGGTCAAGACTTCCACAATGGCAGAGAGGGAATGGAGCTAAATGGGTCAGTTAGGAACAGGGTCTTCCCCGAGTTCTCCATCATAAAGGCTAGGGGTAAGGCCTCATCAGAGAAAGGATATAGGAGAAGTCTCTGAGGGAGAGGTAGAGGGGGACGGACAAGGAAAGAGGTCAGTTTGAAAAAAGAAACCTCCGTCTAAGGCTAAGGCCTTAACTCAGTCTTCGAAGGATTTCACGAGAGAAGCTGAGGAGCGCGTATAGTGGAATCCCCTAACCTAATCCAGAGTGGGAAAGAAGGGAAAGATTACTTGGGGGGAAAAAGACAAGTCATTTCCAGAAAAAGACGTTAGTATTACGCCGGAAGGTTCAAGATGATCTAATCTTCCGAGAAACTACCTAAATTAAATCCTTCACGGAGGAAAAAAATAGGTAGAAGGATCACCAACACAGGAAAAAAAAATTTCGACGCGGGTAAGGAGAGAAAGGAAAAATCTTCACAAAGGAGATTGGGAGAAAGAAGTGCAGAAAAAACATAAGGGAGAAGTAAATGGGTGTCCTATGAGGATAGAGTGCTTCTAAAAGCCTATTTGAGGAGCGTCTTGCGTAGAGTGAAAAAAGAGAAATCGGGACGGAGGGGGAAAAGGGAACCCGGCTCCGACGGGGAGGCTCAGGACGGGGATGACGTTTAAGGTAAATGCCCACGCGTCAATCACTAGAAAATGAGGAAAAACTGAGGGGAGCCGAACGGGGAACATAAGACTCCAGGGGAAGGGAAGGGGACGAAAACAAAGGGAAAGCAACGCTGGACGTCCTAGGAGTAAGAAGGAAAGACCGGTTCAAAACAAATCCTTCTAAATGACCTATCTGCCGGAGAGGGGGAGAGAAATTCCTGCAACAAGCAAAAATAATGTTTAAAAAAAGAGGCACTGAGGAGGGGAAGGAATGCTAAGGACAAGTAGAACTTTAGTTAGGGTCCTTCATCAGAGGAGTGAGCACAATAACTGAGGACAGAAAGAAAAGGGCATCGACTCCGGGGGGGGGGGAAAAACCTTGAAAAAACGTGGTCCGAGGAGAAGGAGGGACACCGGGAGGGGGGGGAGGAAAGACGAAGCAGCTCAAAAAGAGGAGGCGTGTTGAATTGTGGGAAAAAAAGTACTTCGACAGCTCTGGGAAGGGACGGGAACGAGGATTAAAGCTATCTACAAAATCAGTGATAGACAGAAGAGGGGAGGGTCAGGAGAAAAATTGGGGAGGGAGGGGAAATAAATGCTGGAAATTTGAGGAAAAATACTTCCAGAAGAAGGGGATGGTGAAAAAAAAGGGGGGGAAGGGAAAAGGTCAGGATAACCGAGGTATAGGAAGCTTGGGGAAAAAATCGCGAAAGGGAAGGGAACGGACTTGAAGTGGGTGACCATTCCAGGGGAAGGCAGGGGGGCCATGTAAAACTTCACAAGGGCAAAAAAAGAAGGGAAGCCTTCGTCCGAAAAGGCCTAGCAAAACTTGGGAAAGCAGGAAGAACGCCGGCCTGATCCGAGAAGGGGAGCGATTCTCAAAAAAGCCTTCCTCAGAAATGGAAAGGAACATACTATCTAAACACAACAAATTAAAGGGTATTAAATATAGAGGATGAGATCGAGGGGGAGGCGAGGAGGAGGTTGGAAAGGGGAAATCATCAGAGGAGGAGAAGTCCGGTCGCTGATGGAAGGAATGACTAGTCCTTAGGAAAAGATTAAAAATGTGAGACGGGAAGTTGAATTTCTTCAGGGGCAAAAAAGGGAAGGAAAAAAAATAAGAGAAAGGGGAAGAGAAGGGACTATTTTGGGAGGGAAAAAAAGGAGCTACTCTAATAGAGAGAAAAGGGAAAACAGGAGAACCTCGCGGTCTGAATTTTCTGTACGAAGGCAAGAAGGGGCGAAACTAAGGAAAATGAAATTGGGGGGGGAGAAGGGGGAAGAAAAAAACGTCTGATCAGGGAAGAGAGGAAGAGACGCGTAGCCTGCGGGCCATGGAAGACCGGGACGACGGTCAAACGGGGTTTTCAAGACCAAACAGAAGCTGGAAAGGACTTGTTAAGGACCGAGGAGTCCTAAAAGCTTCTCCTGAATGGAGCCGACAGGGACGGTTTTTTGGGCGGCTTCTCTGGCCGTGTGATCGTCTTCGAGCCTTGCGCACTATTATTAACACGGTAAAAAAGGGATGGGGGAGTACGACGGTAGGTCGGGCCGACTCTTACTACCGGGGGAGATGGCTAGGGCTCGGGTAGGGAAGCAGGAAGAAAAAATCTGGCTTTAAGGGGAGGGGGGGGGTGCAGGGGGGGGACTAAAAGCGAAGAAGTAGCAATCGGAGTGCTTCATTAAGTGTGGGGGGGAAAGTAAAGGAAGAGGGAACTGAAGGTAATAAGAGGAAGAGGCGGGGGTATTTAACGGAGGGAACAGGCGTCAATGCGTCGGGAAATTGACAAGGTTCAGAAAAAAAAAAGAATTTGGAACTAAGAGGGAGAGTGAGTTAATCCTTGGGGGGGAACATGAGAAGGAGAGAGGAGGAAGGACAGTTCGAATTAAAGGAAGGGGGGGAGAAAGATTCCGGAGGAAGGAAAGAGAAGGCAATACTCAAGGAAAAAAAAAGTCTAGGAACTCTACAAATCAAAAAAAAGAGCACACTTTAATTCTACCACTGCAGGGGGTTTGTCAGAAAGACTCAGGTAAGGAAAAGAACCCACCAAAAAAACCACTAAAAAAAACCCAACCCGTTTGGGTAAGACGTAGAATAACCTGGGAAATGACGGGCTCGAATAGAAAATTGCCGTTTCGTAGACTTAAAGCTCTCGGGGAGGACCTGAAGGAGTTAAAGTAGGGATGGGGGAAAAGAAAAGTCTGGGGGGAGATGGAAAAAAAGGCGCTTACGTCATCTAGTCGGAGGGAAAAAATTTGGTCGGGGAAAGGGTACCTAAGAAAGTCCTATGACCTTCGCGGAAAAAAAAGGTCTGATTTCTTTTATTCCTTAGGCCTACGAGAGAAGGACTGGGAAAGGGGAAAGTCGTTAGAAAGGAAAAAAAAAACAAAAGCAGAAAAGAAGAGCTAGAAACGAAAAACGATGGGGAGAAGTAAACTGGAGAAAAAAGAGAAAGAGCGGAAAACGCTGCCATCGGATGGTCTGTCATAAAAGGAACGCAGGGATTATGGAAGAAAGCCTCCGTAAACAGGAAGAAAAGGAGAAGGGGAAAGCATTAAAGGGGACGAAGAGACCACAAGGAAGGAAAGGGGGATCAGTCAATCTCACGAAAACAGTGGGAGGAGGAGACGGCGCGGGTCCTGCTCTTGAGAAAAACAAGATTCGTGAAAAAACCAAGAATTGAAAAGAAGACTGTGCAGAAAAGGGGCGGAGAGGAGTGGGACGAAGGGGGGGAAGAAGGGAGAGGACCAAAAGAGAGAAAAAAAGACAACCGGATTAGTGAGTAAGAAAGGAGGAGGTCCAAAATTAGAACTTAGAAATAGCCCACAGCCTATGACGAACCTTACTGGGAAAAGGAGAGATTCAGGGAAGAGTAGAAACCGAAAAAGAATCGGGTGAAGAGAAAAAGAACGCTACTAAGGGGAATGTTGAGGGGGGGGAGTTGACGAAGAAGAGGAAGATTTTGTAACGTTGCCGCAGGACGCCAACTTGAACAAGAATAGAGAAAAAAGGGAAGGGCATTCCCATGGGGGTCGAAGAGAGCCATCATAGAGAGGGGGAAGAAAAACTCCTCTATGGGGGGTACATAGGGTCGAATCTAGAGGACGACGTCTGATACGGACAATAGGAGACTCAGGGAGAGGGTTGGAAGAGGGGGGAAAGAATCAGGCTAGAGAGAAAGGGAAGATCTTGTAAAGAAAAAAAGGGGGGGAAAAAACAAGCTCTCTGCAAAGCGGTAAGTATAGGAAGACACCAGCCTCCGGGGGTGGAGAGCCTTCCTCTGGGGGAAAAGGAAAGTTAAGGGAAATGGAAAACGAACAGGGGAAATAAAAAGAAACGGCGATTAGAAAGAAGGGGGGGACGCGGTGTGTCATCTAGAAATAAATAAAGCAAAGAGTCCCTACCAAAGTAAAAAG
>Ga0179593_1373877_pt1 | contig 11677 bp, 9 predicted proteins | sample CZODoug2_1_08_16_FD_185931 | JGI IMG/M metagenome (GOLD analysis project Ga0179593, IMG submission 185931) | Vadose zone soil fungal communities from Angelo Coast Range Reserve, California, USA - CZODoug2_1_08_16fungal (PacBio error correction) | ecosystem: Environmental > Terrestrial > Soil >...
GAAGAAAAACCCCCTGGGACGATGATCCTACAATTGAAAAAAATCGAGACTGCCATCACCTTCTGGAAAAACTAGGGGGAGAAGAATCTCTTGCACAATGACCTCCTTGGGGGGTCCCGAGCGGATATGTTGAATTGTTGTCGACAGAAGGAGGGGTTCCGCACGGAACTTGAGCTTGATAAAAGGGAAGAGTAGAAAAGAAAAGGAGGTTTGAATTTCAAGCAGGGGGGGAGAGGTTGGTGAGGAGATGGGATGACAAGGGGAATCTACAAAGCCTGGCCTCAACACCGGGCTTGTAGATATCCCCTGTGCAGGGCCATCTTCTCAGCTCCGCCTTCGGTCGCCCTTCCTACGTAGGTGCCTCCCAAGTCGGAGCCTCAGTCATCGCGCGACATGGGTGAGGCTTTCACACCACAGCTTGGGGACGGGTTGCTCCCTGCCAGGTCCCGATCTACACCGCAGCCGCGCTAAGGAAGTCCACTCCGGTTTTCAATTTCAACTATTTGCGGCCGTGTCCAGCACGGGGCAATGTCGCAGAAACCAGTTTTCGCTAAACAAACCGGTCGAACGGCGACAAAATTCGATAAGCTGTGAACGTCTCCCAAATGTAGACCCCCTTGCCTCGCATCTAGCTGGGCGTAAGTCCGCAAGATTTGGGAGGGCCCTGCTGAGCGAAACAACCCTGACCTATGGCGGTTCTCCAGACAGAATCTCGTCCAGAAAGTTGTTTTGCTTACTGTTTCATTTTCTTCCGGGAAAGGAGAGAAGAGGTAACCAAGATTCGCAACCTCTTGTGTCAGCCTTCGCCACTTCAATGCCCTTCCTTCACCCGGAGCCCTGTCTGCCTGTCTCTTTTCGCTCTTTCACCTTCAGGGGGGGGCCCTCTTGTTGGAATCTCATCATCATGACCTGCTTTTCCATGAAATCAGGGGGTGGGACCTATCCCGGAGAGGGCAGACCATTTATTTGCGATCAGTGGATCGTTGGAGTTCCCGAATCCGCAATCTCTAATAAAAGACTCCAGGCATAATATTAGCAGGGATCGGAGCGATCTATCTAGGAAAGGGGGTTCTAATTGTGAATTGTAAAGGAAAGGGAGACGTTGGAAATGGGACTGCTTGGAATAGGCAGCATCGTTCTCGGAACTTCGGTTGCAGCGACAGACCCATCACACAGGAAAATATCGCCCATAGGGGGGGGGACGATGAGAGGGAGGGGAGACGGTTAACACCATTGTTGGAAGGGAGACCAAGGGAATGGTACAGATAGGGGATGCTGTGGTGCCAGCTGGGTTAGTAAAGGAAACGGGGGAAGGTCACGTATCACCGGTGAGCAGGTTGCAGAAATAAAGGTCGGGGAACCCACTCAAACACGAGAAGAAATCATTAGGTCTAGCACATGATTGGCCACGGAACCTGGAGGCCTGGATAGCATGGTACTCGTCAAAATTACAAAGAGCGGATGCCATTCACTATTACAAAACGCGGTGCGGGTACCGCCATTGGTGTAGTTTATATCACGGGCGTTGGACTGGGGGGGAGAGGATAGATTGGCGGAACGTGGAGCAGCATAGTATCGGGAATATCAAACACGGGAGGAAGGAGGAAAATAGGAGAATGGAGGCGGGAGAAACAATAAGCAAAGATATAAGCTCAACACGCTTACGTCCGCACGTCATCGTGAAGAAAAAAGGGGAGGGGAAACAGCCCGGCGGGCCACTTTACGGCAGATCGAGAGGGTCCGGGCAGAGGGGGAGTACCAGCTATAAGGTAAACCTGGCAAAATGTCCGGAGGGGGGGCTTGGAAGGTGCTCTACCGCGGGAGGCTGAAGTGTGTGGTGAGACACGGGACTGCTGTGCGATCCCTCAGCGAAAGCCCACAGGTGAGCTTGCCAAAAGAAGAAGCAGGATGAAAAAAACACTTTCTGGGGCGCGAGCGTACGGGTGAGGACTGAATCAAGTCATTCTACTGAGTCTTCAGACCGAGCTAGCGCACCGATGCGGGAAAAGGAAATAAAAAGGAGTTCACTTACTCCTGTAGAACTTCGTATTAACTCTGATCCCTTTGCGGAGGACCAAGCTCACTCAACCAAAAACTGGGGGGGGGGGGGAAGGGAAACGACGTGCCACTGCCTGAGAGGGAAGTACCAAGCGGGGAGAATGAAATAGGAGAGTAGGGGGGTCGGAAGTGAACTCTCGAGGCCTGTTAGGAAGAAAAAAGGGCAGACACGTAAGACAGCGTAAAAGGTGCGACAAGGACTAATGGAACGTCCTACCAGTATCAGTACCGGAAACGGGAGAGACGGAGGACAGATACCCCTGAAAAAAAATCCGCCAGTGACTCGCGAGAACGCTCGGAAGAGTCAAATTGCTGACATCTTCTCGTAGCCACAGGCCGAAGGATCGACGCTGAGGGGGTAGGGGGGGGAAAGGGTATCAAGGACAAGGGACTAACACTCACCGACAATTGAGCCAGAAAAGTGGACTTACACCCTCGAATGGGATGCGACAAAAAGCTCTTTCCATATTAGGTAGGGAGTCAGCACTCTTTACAGTCAATGGCGCCATAACGAGCACTTGTGGCTGAAGAGGGAGGATGAAGTTGATAAGATAGGCCTGGCCCGTTTTGGGCAGTGGAACCCAATCACGCATAAGCCAAAAAAACCGGCAATGGGATCGTCCGGTAGAGTGGATCTGTATCTGGCAAGCACAAAAAAAAAAAAAGACCAAGGTACTTCTGTCTAGATGGGGCATCTTGATAAAAGGAGAATTGGTCATCCGGGCCATCTGATAGGGTAGAGTGACGGGGGCGGTCGCACTGGGGAACTGAACAAAAATCGTATGCTAAATTTTCTAGAAGGGAGAAGGATTTGGAATGATAAAACGGAGAGTGAACATTCCATAAGGGACAAGCGGACAGTATGGAAGGAAAAAGGGGGCAACTCATCCATTTCTTCATGGGGAGGGACACAAAATGGCAGTATACAAAGAACCAGCGGGGTTGCATATAGGACAGAGTCTAATCGAGATGTAGGGCATTACTCTGATGTCCGATGAGGGGAGCATCCCATTGAAGACAGGGTCTTCCGCGAAAGCGAACTGTGGTAAAGGTAGTTGGGGTCTAAAAAAAAAGTAGAAAAGCAATCTCTCAAAACCCATGCAGACGAAATTCAGAGTGAACTGCACAAAGGAGGGGTTGGGACTGACATTGGTCAGGATACAGAAAAGAACTGTAAAAGTTAGAGGAAACAACATTCTTAAAATGGGAAAAAGTTAAAAAGTCCTTTGGCCTTCCCCCGAAGAGGGGGGAGATAGAATGAAATTCTAAGATGTCTTCACAGTGGGGAAGGTTGTGGCGGTAATATCAGGCTGCTGTTGCGGCCTTCGTCTCATCCGACATGGCTTTATCCTTATAAAACGAAATGGAGGAGGAAAAAAAAAATAAACAAAAAAGGAGGAGAGGTCTCCAGGGAGGAAATATGACAAGCATCAGTACTGCCTCACCTTGGGCTTGTTAAAGAGTGGAAAAAAAAAAAAAACCTCTAACGTCTGGGTTTCCTCAAGCGGGCGGTGGAATTGGTTGTCTTCAATGAAGGAAGAAGAACGGACACGTTGAGGCATGGACTGATAATGGGCCGGGAAACTTTGCAGGGGCAATAATGTGAAGGGTGGGGAGGGGTGTGTTGCTGAGTTGCTGAGCGGGTCTTCGATAAAAGCCCGTTCCAGCAAAGAGCTTGAAGGACCAATTGAAGTCAATGTAGGGGAGGAGCCAGCACGAGGAAGAAGACGGAATTCACTCCAAATCGATAAGAATGGACATAAAGTAAGGGACTTAAAAACCCGCGGGGCTGTCTACCTGCACAAGGGGGGGAAAAACTACGGGCCGAACAGGAGGGATAGGCAAGACAGAAGGAAGGAAAGAGGGCCATTAACTGCATGTGAAAATTAGCCATGTCGTCCAGGTCTACCGGGTTTAGAAGAAAAAAAAGGATTCTAGAACATCGTTAACGGGTAGGCGGGGGAACGTATCCCCCAGTTGAGTAAAACACTTACGGAATAGCCATCACTGGCGGTTGACCAAAGGTGCTCAAGAGCACAAGAGACCTAAAAGGCGACTGAGAATAGAGCGTAGCAATCAAGGGGTTTTTCTTTGTGGAGGGTGAAAACGGAAACAGACAGTTGGGCCGAAATCTTGATCCAATACTATGTCACACGAAGTGGGGTGTGCGGGGAGAGAAAAGGGGCATCGGGAGGGATATGAAACATCATATCCTGCCCTATGGGCACGGAAGGAGGAACGCTGACCCTGGCGAGTGAGAAAGGGGGAGAGGAAGAGAGCAAAGAGGGTTCGTGGTCTTCCATCCTCTCGTAAAAACCAAAAGAGAAGCAGATAAGACACGCCTCCCGGGCTCAATTCGCCCATTGGGAAAGTCTTCGGGCGATCGAGGCGCGTCCATGTCAGGTTGGAGAAAAAGTGACTTTCCAATCTCCTTGTATACCTTTGTACAAATCGAATGATATGGATGCATGGAAGCATCATATAGTTCGTTCGACGTAAGAAAATCGAGGCGTGGCAATATACTACATTAAGTCAACAAAAGACTGAATCGCCCATAGATTGGGAGAGAAAATCATCACTTTAAAAAAACACACGTGGAATAAAGTAGGTGAGATGGGCATAGGCAAGAGAGGGAGAGGGGGAGAGTAGTATGCGAATGGTAAAGCGGAGAAAAGTAGAATTGCCTTCCCTGAAGCTCCGGAGGGGGAGGGGGGGGTGTCGCAATAGTCCTATGCTATTTACCAGCAAAACAAATAGGGAACTACAGGTAAGGTAGAGAAAAAAAAGGAAAGTATTTTCCCCATTCCCATGGAAGTCGCAGGGAGAGGGGGCTTATTGCCATGGATCCCACTCGGAATGCCAAGGGCACGGCTGAAAACTTATGTGGCGGGTCGCCGTTTCGTTGGTCAGAAGTGTATACGTAAAGGATGGGTGCGAGAGGGGGGAGGGGCTTACGTTCAGACAATTACAATTCTTTAGATAGAGCAAACAACAACAGGAGGATGGGGATAGGTAATGGACATTTTGCTGCCTCACAAGTAGAAGGATCTATGCTGAACAAGGTCCGGTCAGGAATGTCTGTTGGTGACGTGAAAAAGGAAATAGGGAGACCCTGACCACCGGGAAGGTTCGGTACCCTTACAGATCGAGAGGGTTCTATGCAAAAAAAGGGTGTGCTATGCTATTATTCCTTGGAAAAAAGGAAAGGGGAGATGTGGCCATATTGTGGCAGGGGGCAGCCTAATGACTGAGGAGGGGCTATGATGTGTTTTGGGTTTTTGGGGGGTGGTTGATGCTTCTTTCTCTTTGGAGCGAAAGACGCGTGTCACAAAGGAATGCCATAGAAGATGAGAGGGACGGCCACATGTACTAATACCGGAACATCTTCTTTTGTGCACCCTGAGCATACAAAAGTAGAGAAGCCATTCCTTGTGGAGGATTGGTCCTCGCTAGGAAAAACTGTGGGCTCGAATGTCTGGCGTGAAGACAGAATTATGAAACCTAACAGGGGGAGATGCTAGCCTTTTGTGAGGGAGAGGGAGCCAAGTTTGCAAAGGACAGGTCGATCCGCCTAAGGGAGAGGTGGGTTTGAATAATGAAAATGGATAAGGACGTCTCGTCAAGGGCTTGACTGCAGAAAAGGAACTGTCCATTGCGGGGGGGTCTGGGGTTCTGAATTTGGGGGGGTCGAGATCGTTCTCAGCTCCAGGGGGGGAGTCTTGTTTGTCTTCTCGGGGGGAGTTGTCGGTCTTTAGCGCGCTGGTGGGTCAGGAGTGGACGATCTAGTAATTAAAGAGTGCGTTAAGTGACCATAAGGGACTATCGCCGGTATGAGGGAGGGCACACGGGAAAGGGAATTTGGGGAATGATTTCAAGCGAGAAATCACCGAGCAAAACTTTTCGACCTAAAGTTTTTCCGTGAATGACAAGACAAGGGAAGAACCGGGGGGGGACACAGTTAAATGGGAAGAAAGAGTGTCCATTGCAACAGAGGTTTAAGTGTGACAACAGAAAAGAACCCGGAGGGAAGAAGGACGAAGTTGAGTTCAAATCAATAGTCTCGGGTAGAAATTAGCACACCTTGTGTCCTCTCAAGAGAATGTAAGAAGGTCTCCAAGCCAGATGAGGTAAGAGCACCTCGTTGTTACGCAAAGCGAAAAAAGGGAACACGTCTATCGCTCAGATGTAGAGAAAGGGGCGCCGTTGGAAGGCTAAAACGAAGAAAAAGGCTACCTGACAGATTTGACAAGGAACATGTATGAAGGAGGCGCCTATCTGGATGCCGGAGGGGGAAAACCAACTGGCAGTAACAACAAGCCGTGGGTTGCATAAAAAATAAAAGTAGTGCTATCGGTCAAAGGGTGGATGGCTGTCCGTCATGGGGTAGTGCTCTAGTTCAAAAAGATGGGGGGGACATTGGAAAGGAGAAGGGAAAGCGACTGTTTGCGTGCACTGTATGTTTTCGGGTATGGAGGTGTCTGTAGCCGTCGAAACCCCTGCAACCAGGGAAAAATGGAACTGACAAAGCGTTGGGGCCTGCATGCCTTCGCGAGCCAGATCAAAAACGAGTGTCCCGTGAAAAAACGAATAAAAACAAAAATTAAAGGGAAAGAGAAAGGTAAAAAAACCAGGCTGTGAGGGCGCAAAAGGGACGTTCTTGCTTATTCCCATAGGGGGAAAGTTTGCTTTACTGCTTCGGGGGAACAAAAGGGATAAAAAAATTCTTGACTAAAAAGCTTGAAAAAAACGGAGTCTTCACCCTAGAAGCTCCCTCCGGTTCTTGAAAACATGGGAAGTCACCCTATACTGCCATCCACAGGAGGGACCAACAATTGGTTGTTGAGAGGGAGCGCCTTCCTAAGACCGCCTTTGTTTTTACCAGAGCCGCGGGGCATGAATGGGGGTCGCCTTGCCGAGTGTCACAGCCCGTACACGTGACTGGGGAAGGAAGTATAATGACTGGAGAAACGCTTTGAAGGTGCCAGCTGAATTTTATGACGTTGTGTTGGGCATAGGAGGATTGAGGAAACGTTACTAAGATAAAAATCAGGTGATGCCTTAAAAGGAGAGGGGACGAAAGGTAGACCAGGGAAGGTAAATAGGAAAGGCGTCCTGCCGAACCAGGCAGAAAGGAAGTGAACCGGCAAAAGTAAGAGCCTTTCGACTGGGGAGGAAAAATGCATTTCAAAAACCACGGTGCCAGTGGTGTGGCGACAGCAGGGGGGAAGACCTAGATCAAGCAGAAGGGGGGGAGACGGAAAAAAAGGGGCATCCAGTTGTGCCTTAAAGAGTCTCCTTGTAAAAGAAGGCATGTAAGCTTCTCTCGGTGTAAACGAAGGGGGACTGACTTCGCAGTGTATAAAGAGCTAAAAGGGGGGTTTTAACGTCTCCCCCATTGGGAGTAAGACTCGGCGGAAGCCATCCCGAAAAAAAACTGGATGGAGGACCAAATTGTGGAGGAAAGAAGCACCTATCTCGGGGAGACTCTCACTTAGCTAAAGAAAAAAAAGGGGGTTTGGCTGTCTTGGATTGTGGCAAAAGGGAACAGATGGGGCCAGCCCTCTTTCAAAAGGAGGGAAAGGGGGGGGAGAGCCTTCGCCGTGATCGTTCACAGGGAAAAAGGGGGGGGTGCAGCGAAAGTATGTAAAATCATTCCCAGTTCAAGGAGTTATCAATGTGGAGAAATCAAAGCGAGTCCATTTATGTGGTGCTTAGCAAGAGGATGAAAGGTAATACTGTACAATCTCGGACAACCCCTAGGAGCAAGAAACCAAAACATGAGACGCTCAATCAAATGGGAAGAAATGTAAGAGAGATATCTAAGAATAGTCGAAATTTCAGAAGGGGGACATGTCTAGGGGACATAAAAGTTTAAACTGGAGGGAGAAGGAAGGGGAACGGAATTTGAGAGAAACGGAATTTTTCACAGCAGGAAACCGGACCAAGGAAAAAACTCAGTCGCCCAGGGAAGTGGGAGTAGTCAGGTATGAAGAGGGTCACACAAAAAAGGGGGTCAGGGAAAAGGGATATGTGTCTCGGAGAGTTATTCTCTGGGTGCACAGCAGGGAGAACTTCGACGGCGCTGCCTAGGGGAGGGCAAGAAAGGGCCATTTGCGAGGCCATCTCCAAAAACATATCCCGCCTACCGTTATGTAAAAAAACTGCCGTATTGGAACCCTGAGGCTGAAAAGGGGGGGGAGAATGGTATAGCATTTTAACTCGGCCAGAAAGGACTCTCTATCAGGGGGAAGGCAATCTTCCGATCGTGGCGGGAAAAAGAACAATGGGCTTTTCTAAACGGGGCTAATTTGCAGGTACGTAAAGGTGTTCAGGGGAGAGATGGGGCTTCTGGGGAGAAGAAGCAGCTTACTACTAACAACAACCAAAACATATTTGGACAGGGAATATAAATTGCATGGGGGCGAGAACAGAGCCAAAGCGATACCATCAGGAGAAAACAGAGACGCGATTCATTCACATTGCCAGGAGAGAAAAAAAGAAAACGAAAACAAAAGAGCTTGCAGCGGGGGCAAAAAAAGGGGCCCTAAAGAGGACATGGGACGTTGAGGAATGAGGACCATTCTGAACCTTGCTACCGGTCGAAAGGAGGGGTAACCATGTCATTAGAGCAAGGTCTTTATGAGTCTAGGGTGGGGTGGAGAGGGTTAAGAAAAAAGATTTCAATGGCTTTCAAACCTGAGTCTAATAGTAGTTTACTCCAAGAGTGACAAAAGTTCCACTCTAAACAACAGCTGAAAAAGACAGAACAGAGCGAGAAACAATATCCCTTGCTGCGTGGGACCAGAAAAAACAGAAGTGTGTTCACAACCTGGATGAACAGTCCAGAGAAAAGATGAAATAATAAAGTCAGCAGGTGGGGGGAGGATCTTTAGGAGAAGCAACATTCAGGACAGCAAGGGAAGTGGGTGCCTAATGAAAAAGAGAAGGGAATAAAAAAGGGGTGACGACCGGCGGGGAAAGGATCACTAAGAGAAAAAACAAGGGGCCGATTGTCCAATAGCGAGATGGCGGAGATACATGATCGTTGACTTCCGGGATGCGTGTTTAGTCAAGCGCGCTGGGGGGAAGTATTGGGGGGAGAAGAGCAAGGCAGGAACGAAAGGGGCAGCAAAATAAACTCTCCTCTCCTTAAGACGGTCGAAACGAGAGAGCAAGTTATGGGTAGAAGAAGCAATCAGAAAGGCACCTACTGTGTCAAGAGGAGACAAGGAAGGCGTCTGAATTGGGGGGAAGGGGACATGGCCCGACTGTTTCAGGGGTGCGACCACAAGAAGAAGAAAAAAACCGTCTGGATCTAGAAAGAAATAGGGGGAAAGCTCAACACTAGTGCATCGGGAAAGAGAAGGGTGGTCATGCGGTGGGGGGAAGGCTAGAGGGTTTGTGCTCGGCCCTAGGACTCAAAGCTTGGGAGTCAACCATTCTATCAGAATAAGGGTCGGGATAATTTGGGAAAGAAAAAGAAGGAGAAAAAAAAAGAGTGAAGAATTTACAAAAGAGGAGGAGTCAAAGTCTTGCACTCATAGATCAAAGGGGGATTGAGCTAGGCAAGTGAGAAAGCACAAAGCGGGTTTGCAGAGAAATCTACTTCTTATAGAAATGTGGAGGAATCCGTAGAAGGGAAGTGGACTCGGGGCGAAAAAAAGATGGACGACCTGGTCCATGACGCAAGGGGCATACGACGGGGAGAACGTGATGTGCTCGGAAAGGCGGGGGGCATGCTGAAGGACGAACTCAGAAAAAAAAAGAGTCCATGAGAGGGGAAATGGAAAAATCTTTGTGAGATTACATCTCCCTGAAAAAAAAAGTACGGACAGAGCTGTGAGATGGCGGGGGCAACCTCTCTGAATTAGAAGAAAAAAAAAATGCCCAGCGACCCCGCTAGAAAGGAAAAAAACAATTCGGGAGATTAAGCTTCTCAACCATAGTGGTCAAAGAAGAGTTTGAACTGAAAAAAAACGATGCTTCGTGCCTCGAAATCAGAAAAAAAAAACAAAGAAGGCTTAATCCTCGAAAACCACACACAACTGTATAGAAAGAGGAGAGCAACCCCGTTCTTGGGGACGAGAAGCAGAGCCATAATCCTGGGAAATCACCTTCTTGTCCCATCAGGGTTGGAGAATACGACGCAGTCCTCTCAAGGATTTTTTGTTCACGATCCGGGGATGGGGGGAGATGGTTTAGGGAGAGGTCCTGAGGGGGCCGCAAGGGGGGAAAGGTGTCCAGGGAAATGACAATGGCAAAAAAGCTTGGGGAATCCATCGTGACGGGGGGAGATGAAGGGGATGGGGGGGGGGCATGACTTGAGGGGGAAAGAGAGGGGTCTTCTAGGGAAAAAAAAAACGGGGAGAGGGGGAAACGATGCGCGAATACCAATCTCACCCGCGTAGACGCCCGGCACTCTCCCATGAGGAGGAAGCCAGAAAATTCATTACTCAGGTAACTAAAGGGACGGCAAAAAACACTTGGGCGTGAGGAATAAACAGGTATGGAAACCTAAGAGTAACAGGGGAAAAAAAGCAACTCCTATTGGACGGGAAAAAAAGAAGGGGGCATACTTTGATATCAAGAGCAAACAACAATGATCACGATTTAATCCAGCAAACTACGGAAAGAAGAAGGAAGGCTTCGAATGAGAAGTTTAAAGGCCTCAAACCCAGTAAACACTACGGACTTGGGGGCCCTCAGAAAAGAGAAAGTCTTAATGGGAGTGCAAGAGGAGCACACATCCTATGTCTTTATAACGATCAAGAGGGAGTCTGCAAGGTGGGTGCTTCAGTGTTGGGGAAAACTTAACCATCGATGGGAGAACACGCCCTCGGGCTCCCAGGGAGAAATTACAAGAACTCAAACGAACGTGAAAGCGTTACAGGTTGAAGAGTAGTGGAAGAATGGGAGACTCATCTTACCCAAGGGGCCAACAGTTGGCCGTTCCCGGGCGGGAGCCAGTGATGGGGGAGGAAGCAGGGATTACTTTCTCTTCAAGACCTAAGCTTTCCTTACAATAACGCGCCTACCCGGCCAAGGGCCTACCTTAGGGCAAAGGTGACAGGGTATAATCTCTCGAGGAAAGAAAGAATTACAGAGGGTTTCCTATTAGGTAAATACAGAGAACATGTCTTCGTGGTAATGAAAAGGGAATTACTGGAAAAAGGTCACTCCCCTGTTCACAACTAGCGGAAAAATCCACAACCGGCTGAAGGGAGAGGTAGAGATTCCTCTTAAAGGGAGAGTTTCCACACAGTGGGGAGAGTTCATCCTCAGTGATAGGGTCTCGTAGGTAGCAATCGGACCACGTGGAGAGGGGAAACTGGTTGCCGTCACTGAAATAGAGGGAGCAGGGTTCAAATACGTGGCCAGGGGAAAACATCTAAAAACAAAGCAATCGGAAGGGAAGGGAAAAAATTGGCACCCATTCCCATTGGAAAAGGACGAGTTTGGGAGGGTCTGTTCCAGGACGAAAAATCACTAGGGGGACACGATGCAAAGAGAGGTGTCGGGTAGAAAGAGGGGGGTTTTCTAAATCCGGGCAATGTTACGTAGGAATATGGGGTCGGGGGTAGAGAGGGATTACTTTTTAGAACGCAGCAAAATGGGGAGT
>Ga0179593_1423163_pt1 | contig 11677 bp, 12 predicted proteins | sample CZODoug2_1_08_16_FD_185931 | JGI IMG/M metagenome (GOLD analysis project Ga0179593, IMG submission 185931) | Vadose zone soil fungal communities from Angelo Coast Range Reserve, California, USA - CZODoug2_1_08_16fungal (PacBio error correction) | ecosystem: Environmental > Terrestrial > Soil >...
GGTCAAGACCCCCCCACAGGTAGGGAAAAATACTCCCCTAGGTTATACCACCCTTACTGAAATTTAGGAAAAAGGTGTTCAATAAAAAGCTAATGAGCGTAAAGCGTGGCCAGGACGAGACGGGGGAGGATAACAAGGAAAGGCTTCGAAAGAGAAACGACAGGATCAAGGGTCGGCCGAGTGTGCGATAGATGGAGCGCCCGGGGACCCACGGGCAAATCCAGGACTCCAAAAGAATAGGCCAACTCTAAGCATCCCAACGCGTCACACACCACCACTCCCACCCCCTCGACTACAATAACGAATGAACATACACCCCCCCCCTCCAATAAGACCTATGAGTGAGAAGTGACGGAGAAGGGGGAAGACACCACACACCCCCCTCATTCACCGCGCACTCGCCACTACAACCAACAGCCCTCCTAAAGCAGAAAGCGCTTCTGACCTGGAATTGGAAGAGGGGCTAGCAAAACAAAGGACAACTACGGGGGGGATACTCAAACTATTCAATGATTCAGCATAAAGGGTAGGACAGACTCTAGAGAGTTAGACGGGAAAGCTCATGAAAATAAGTCGTGGAAAGAGAGAGCAGGTCTCAAACTCAGAAAGGGAAAGGGGGGGGACGCAAAAGTAGGAGAAAGGGAACATTTTTCTCTCGTGTACGCTGGGATTACCTAAGAGGAGCGTCTCTTCAGCCATCTAATGCTAAAAGGGAGATGAAAAGAGGAAGGAGAATATCCTTTTTCCATAAAGCAAAGGAGGCAGGGGTCAAAAAATCCCTATAAAGGAAGATTGTGATTCGACCTCGGGAACAAGAAAAAAAAAAATCGGGAGGAAAAGGGAACCAAAGAAACCGCGAACAACACTACACAGTTTAGTCAAACTAAGAACAGGAAAACATCCATAAAAAGGCCCAAAAAGGAAAAAACTCAGGTCGAAACCTGGCCATGCTCAGACAAGGATTCATTGGATCTCTTGATCTAACAAGGAACACATCTGGGAAAAAAGTGGCGATGAATGAGGGGATCTAGAACTACAAAGTTATACGGAAGGACTCTGCAAATCTGGAGTTGGGGGAAAATGGTGACTCCAACGTCGACTCGGGCGGGAGGGGGATTTGAATGGAGAGTCTTAAAGGAACTTTGGGGGGGAAGCCGGAACTGGACAACACGGGGAATAATACTGGTCGAACAACTACAGGAAGACTCACTGGGGAGGGAAAACACGTTGCCAGTAGGAGTCAGGAGGGTGTTCTGTAGGGGGAAGAGTCTACAAGAATTCCGCTACACCGCTAATAGATTCTAAGCGAGATAAGAAATCCGAACGGAGGAAACAGGACTAGTAGGCATAGTGGGGAACATGACCTTAATCAGCGGAGACATGAAATATAGGATAAGGGGTCATTGGAGACGGCGGAGGACGAATAACAAAAAAGGATGTCATTAATGAGGATAACGGTCCACCGAAGGGTATGAGAATTAAATAAGAGTCTAAACTCAAGGGGGAAACACCTCAACGGAAGAAAGGGAGCAGGAGAGAACAGGACAGGGTATTAAAAGGAAAAGTGGTAGAAAAAAAGCTTGCAGCCGCCAACCCGGGTGGTCTCCCCGGGGGATGTGGGCGGGAAAGGGTAAAACTAGCAGGGAGAATAGGGTGGGCATAGGAACTGCGATGCGCTGAAAGAATCCTAAAAGGGAGAGCCTCTCCCCTCAATCAACGGGGTCAAATTCTGTGCAACAAAACCTACAGATGCAAAACGACTTCGTTCGCGTTCTGATGGGGGGTCAGCGCCTTCTTCTGAAGAACCTAATTATTCACGGCTTGGACGCTCGGGAGGATGGCACGACAGTGAAGCAAAGAAGAAGCAGAGTCACGAAAAAAAGGACGAAGAGCCTTGTCACAGAGGGGAAGGATCAGGGTCTCCTTCAAATAGCGGGGAGGGACGACAACCTCTTAAAAGAGAGGAGGAGAAAGTGGGGCCTTCGCTAGGTGAAAAGAAAACGGGTCCTAAAAGGGGAGGGGATCAAGGGAAAGAAGAAGGAACCAACAACAGAAAAAGAGAAAGTACTTTTGCAAGAAAGGGGAGGCCGGTTAAATGGGGTCGGGCTCGAAAAAAAAGAAGCAATAAACAACGTCCCAAAGTAATTATCAGATAGACGATTCGGAAAAGACCACAAGCAGATCAGTGGTGCAAAAAAGGACAGACTGGCACACTTGGAAGGAGGAAAAAAAAAAAGAGGCTACTTACAGGAAAAACGGACCTGTCTAAGAGAAACAACAAACTTAGAGGCAAGGTGAGAGTTCCCTAGAGAACACGGTCAGAGAAGGTCAAATTTTTGTCATGATATAGAACGCTGTCAGAATAGAGCGTACTTGAAAGAATTAACGGACGGGGAAGAAGGCCTTATTGAACAAAGCAGGGGACGTTGTGCAAATTCTCATCTGGTAAGAGCGAGGGAAAAGAGTCACTGAAATAACTTAGGAAGCAATACCAGAAAGGATAAAAGTTGAGAATGGAAAGTTAGTACTGTCATGAAGACAAAAGGAAACAGGAAACTAAAGAACCTCAACAAAGGATAAAAGAAAATCTAAAATTCCCCAACTTCAACGCGTCACGGGTGGAAACAGAAGTGAAAAGTAAACAGGTAGCCAGAAAAGAGGGGAATAGGATGGGAGGGAAAAAAGGGTGATCAACTTAATGGGTAGTGATCACAAAGGAGCTCAAAGGGCAGCGTGATGGGATGAAGAGGCAAAAAGCTGTGTCGCCGTCCTGTTGCGGGCGGGGGGACTGGACAAGAAACGGACAACTGGAGGATTGAGAAAGATGGTCTACGGCGCTAGGGTCGTCTACTCATGGGCTTCAAGGGACACGCATGAAATCAGACGTAAACAAGGATAAGGGGGGATAGCCACATGACCTTAAAAAAAAGACTATCAGAAAAAAAAGGGGACTAGGGACTCACATCTCAAAGGGAGAACCTGAGTCAGAGACAACACCGGAATATATCAGAACACAAGGTTGGAGGAGACCTCACACTGAGAGGGGGGGGGCGGGTTTTCATCGGTAGGACGGGCAAAACACCCTTCCACAAAGGAGGAAAATGGACTGTCATGAGGTATTCTCTCTTGAAAGAAGATCAAAAAAATACATTCAGCCATTTAAGGTAGGGGAGTGGTTATCGAAACTTCGGGGAAAGGGAAAAAAGAAAATCTCTAAATAAGAAAGCGAAGAGGTTTCATGGCCATAGAGGGGGAAAGAACGGGCAAGTGACAAGGTGATAAGCATGCAAAGGGAAATGGAGGGGAAGGAACCGATCGAGGTGTTGAAGGAGAAGAAAAAAAAATGATGAGACGGGAAAGCACATACCACAAAAAGGAATCTACGGGACGACAGGTTCCCTACCTTCCTCCCAGTCCAAGGAAAAACCAACCCCCAAAGTAGAAGTTGACGACCCCGACCAACTTAAGTCGGTAAAGAAGATAAGTGTAGGGGTCGGGGCTTCATCAGTCACAGGTTGAGGGGGTGATTGTGAGTACCAAAGAATGATTCATCAGAAGGCGGAGGGGGACCTCAATACGGTGAACGCTGAGTTCGGGGGATACAAGTCGCTCACGTGTTCAGTGGATATTTAAGGACCGAGGGGGGAGGGAAAGGCAATGATGGTCCTCCCTTGTGGACTTGGGAAGTTAAGAAGAAACAATACTGCCCACGTACTAGTACGGGGGAGTAAAAGAGATTAGACTGGTGAAACAAAAGAGGATAAGGGAGGGCAGGTCTAGCTCAGACGGGAAAGGGAGACGACAGCTTCAAAGAACAAAAGTAACTCAAATACGCCAAACGAACCAGCGCCTGCTCAGACTAATTAAAGGAGGAGCCGTGGACTAAGAAAGGGGAGCGCGAACGTCGGAGTCTAGGACCGCGGAAGGGAATAACATTATCACTACCGAAGGGAGTCACAAAAGGGGAGCGGCGTCTAAAAACCGGGATTGGCCAAGAGGAGGGATCAGAGACAACGGAAAAAAAGAGGAGCCGAGGGGGGGGGAGTCTCGGGCGCGGGGGAGGGCTCCGTCACTTCCGAAGGACACACTTTTTAGGACGGGTAAACGCTTGCAGCGAAAGGAACAAAGACGATCGAAAAGCGATAACGTAAAAACCGCCGAAGCTTGCCCGCGTTGTCAGTCGAGAATGGTGGAATCTAGGGGGGGACATCCAGACAGGACCCAACTGGGAAAAAGGGAACAACAGACAGGGTGGGCCAAGACCTAGCTAAGGGTAAGAGGTGTGGAACGGCTAAGTTGTCCGTTCTTGGCTGAAAAAGTACGGACCATTACATTCAGTCCGTAAACTAGTACTGGTCGCTAAAGGAGAAGGGAGAAAGGTCCTCATGTGGGAAAACTAAAACCACACTGCTGGAAGGCGATCATCCTCACGGAAAAAGAGGAAATATGAGCGATTCCTACCTGTGGGGATTTTATATCCGATAAAAGGTCGCCGAAAACCAACAAAACCACTCGTAACCATGGTCAGACAAAGCTGGGGAAGGGGATCACGACCGAGGGAGGCAGCTACAGAAAAGCTGTACTCTAGGCACAGACCTCTGAAACTGCGGAGCCAAAAAAGGGAACACAAATAAGCTGAGCTTAGAATTCAAGGGAGCGGAAGGTCGCGAAAAAAGAGAAAAAAATGGCAGAAGACTCAAAACTCTAAAAGAGCCGTCCAATTCCAACAAAACTCCTTACGGGGGGGCGGGGGGACGCGGGGGTTCGGGGGGGGGGGCCACGGTGGTGCGGGGGACTGGGGGGAGGGGGGGGGTCGGGGGGGGGTTCCCGGCGGGGGGGGGGGGGGGGGGGGGGGGCGGGGGGGGGGGGGGGAAGGCCTTATGCTGGGGGGTGAAGTGGGCGTGGGGATACACATGGAGCATACCGTGCCTCCACTCTCTCCGGGATCTTGCTGAAGGTTCCGAGCCGGACACCCAAAAAAGACGTCAGAAAAAGGAGAGGGGGCGAAACTGTACAATTAAAGACGAAGAAAGGCACCCCCGGACTCTCAGGTGGGGGGGGAAAAGGTGCGGACTCAAAACGAAACCAGGAAACTACTGTGAACAAGAAAAGGAGGAAAGATCGACTTTCAGGCAGCAATCAGGAAGAAGAGGAGAGGGAGGTCAGAGGGTCTCAAATAAGGTTCGAGAGGAGAGCCGAGAAGGGCAACCTGATAAACAAGCTATGCGAGGAATCTGCTGAATCGTAAAACTCTGGAGGATCGGTCCAGAGAACGTCAGCCTGCGAGTGAAGGCTCAACAGAAATAGAAACGAGAAAAAGTCAAGGAAAGGCTAAGAGACGTGGGGGCAGAAGAAGGGGGTTCTCAAGTCAACTTGAACGACGAAGGGGCAAGGTCAGCAAAAAGACAACACCACGTTAGAAAGAAACAGACGATCACGAGTCAAACAGGGAAATATAGAGAAGGAAAACCACAAAGAAAGATGAAACTTGATCGGGAGGGAAAGGGAACGTCGACTTAGAAAGTTCATGACGGTAGCCATCACCGAATGGACGCGGCAAGAAGTATAGGAGTCTCGCAGTCCAAAAGTGCTTGACTTTAGGGGAAAAGGATAAGGATTGGTTTTCAGGGACAGGGAGGAAGGATGGCGGATCTTCGGAAAGGGAACGGAGGACGCCCTCGAATGTGAGACAAGTGCACAGGGTACAATCTCGAGTAAACCGCAGACAGCCCGGGAAAAAACCAACAAAGGGGATGAAAAAAGAAACTTCTCAGGTGTGAGGGCAGGGACTCGGGGGCAGAAGAACGAGGAACAAGCATTAAACAAGGGAGCGAGGCTGGGAACACGAGGAGCGACCAAGACACGGGCGGACTGGGACACCAGGAGAAGGACGTAAGCACAGTTAAATCACGAATTCGAAGGTCTGCAAGGGGGCGGATGCGAAGGAAAGGATACATCCCCCATCGGGAAGGACGGATAAAAGGAGTCATCACAACCAGGGGGGTCTGGCACAGAGAGAGATTGTGAGGAAAGCAATTAGAAAACGGGCGAAGGGTCACCGGAGCTCAGACCTAAAAGGAAAGGAAGAGTCTTCCTAAAAGACAGGGGAAGGGAATCCAAAGAAAAGCTCTGTGAGGCACTTAGGGAAGTCTCATCGAAGCGAGAAGAGAAAGCCGCAGCCGAGGAGTTGAAAGACTCTCAGAAGAAAGGGGTAAGGAGACCCTTCGACAAAAACAAAACGAAGTTACGAAACGGTCTGAGCGGGGAAGGACCTTCCCAAGTTGTCAACCGATGAAAAACGGAAACAGGGGGCTGCACTACTCGCCGCTGTCAAACGGGACCAGATAGACTGAAACTCAGTCTTCTTGTATTGGGACAAAATAGGGGACGCTCTGAAAGGAGGACCGGGGAAAATCTGTCAACAAAGAAAAAAGTGGCTTCATGTATCTTCGCGTCGGGGGAACAAGGGCATAGTGCGGAATCCGACCTGAACAGAAACTAGAACAAAAGAAAAGTCTCTTTTACCTTCACTTGGAGGAAGGGGAGGAGACTGTAGGGGGGGGGAGGGAGGGAGTCTAAAAAGGAAGGAGTAATGTAACCCTCCAACTTCACAACGACCTTACGGGAAGGAATGGACCTCCAGTGAAGAAAAGATTAAGACGTACCGGCTCTACCAGAAAGGCCTGGGGAAACACTGGGGACCTAGTCCTCAAGGCAAGAGGAAGGAAGGAACAACACTAAAGTCTGAGCCAAAAGTATGTTGCAAGATGAGATGGGGCGGTCGGAGGGGCAAAAGGGGACAGCTCAGAGCTCCCTTTCTGGTAACTCTCGAGAGGGGGCCAGGAAAGAAGCAGAAATGAGAGTGGAAGGCAAAGTTGTGCATGGGAAGGAGGTCAAAGGGAAAGAAAAGAAACCAGCATAAAAATGTTCTAGACCAGCTGTGGTTGATCGTGCTGGAAGGCAAATGCCATGAAATTCCTACCAGTTATTAATCGAAAAACAACTGGACCCACTTGCAACCGCAATGTACGGTCAGACGGAAGTGTCCATAGCCCCTGGGAAACGAAAGCGGCGAAAAAACAGACAGAGGAGGGGTGCTAGGCTCTTCTGAGCAAGCGGGGAGGAAACCTGATTCTAAGACAGCAAAGCGTGAGGGATTTGAACGCCCTCATGCAAAGCACGAACCACTAAGTGCCGAAAGTCCTGGTGCGGTTGAGGATGGAACAGGGGAATGAGGGGCTGAATTCAGGGACTCCGTTCCCACGTCGGCGGTACGAGGGGGGGCAAGAAAGAGTGACCGTATAGCGGAAAATTGCAAAGGAACCCGAGGGACTGGTCGGAGGCGAGCGACGCTTATCAGGCGGCTTAATTAAGGGCGAGATCATAGAAGGGGATCAGAAAGGTGTGGTCAAGGGAACCCTCCGGTGAAACAACCATCAGGTACTTAAGTAACAACCAAGGCGCCTAGAAGATGGCGAGGATGGGGATTTGATTGGGAGGACGGACACATGACACAGCAATGGAGCAGAATGAGATTGCATGGGCGATGAAAAAGAAAGAACCTGTCACTCCTCAAGCATCAAAAGGAAACTTCAGGGGAAGTGGGGGGGACGACTGCAGAGTCGTATTTCAGCAAAAGCGAAGAAAGCGCAGTAACCAAGAGGAGCCTGAAGAATGCCCGAAAGACCGGACAAGCAATTGCGCCGGCTGGCTGGGTTAAAAGAGAAGAAGCTGGGGGGCAAGAGGGGGAACGGTAGGACCCGGTCATAAAGGTCTGGGTCTTCGGCGCAAGGAAGTTAGACGGAAGGCGCACACAAAACCAGACAAAACACACGTACTCAGCATGGACGACACTATCCAAGGAGGCAGAAAAAGATCCGAATGGAGAAATGGGGCAAAGAAATACAGAGGGAACAAGGAAGGGGGGGGGGGTGGGGACGAAAAAGGGAAACTCATATAAAGTTCAAAAGAGAAGGGACGTTCCTCCTCCAACGAAGGTGTCATAGAAGGTGCACCCAGGGGATTCGTCCGCGGGAGGCACTGGAAAAGGGTAGCACCTATGGATTGCGCCGGGCAGGGTGGGCGCACTAGGGGAGGAATTGCGTTACTGTCTCTGGGGGAAAGAACTAGGAATCGTCAAGTCACAAAACGGGCGGCACTCTTGAAGGTTCCAAAAAAGGAGAGGGAAGGGAGTCATGGACAAAAGTCGACGGAGAGGGAGACGGTCGATAAAAGAAGAGAATTTTGAACACGTCTCACATCCTCAAAGGCCCGGAAAAAAAGCGCGATCGTAGAAAGGTTCAAAATCGACTTCTACCTACAGGGGGAGAAAATAAGGCTGCTATGAAGGAAAGAATACTAAGTCGCAGAGGGGCTAGTAATGCTGAAGCGGGCGCGTGGCGTAGCCAACAGTAGTGGTATGGGAGGGGGAAAATATCGTATACACCTTCATCCGGGGAGGGTTCACGGGGAGGAGGGGGAGCTCAGACAAAGAGAGCGCCATTGGGTAGTAGGGGGTCAGGGCCTAGCGGCCGCCGAAATTCCAGGAAAAAAGAGAGATCAGAAAAAGGAGAAGAAAAGGGGAAGAGCTAAAAGCGCTGGTTCTATCAGGTTGGCGGAAGAGGATGCCCAGATTCCCCCTGCAAAGCAGACCAGCACAGGATGCAGGGAGGGGATAGTGGGTGGGAAAACCCTACATGGGTGTCGGTGAAAAGTCAGCCTCTAACATGAGACGCATCCCGCTTATTGGGATTTCCCCTGAAAAGCCTGGTTGAGGAAAGGAAATCAGGAGGTCTAGAAAAACCGAACGAGCAAAGCTCTCATTTAATAAGAAAAAAAAAAGGGATTAGACATGCGATCCCTAGGCGAGCTGTAAGGAGGATTCGAGGGGGAGAAAGCCAGTACAATTCCTACAGAATTCGCGACCTGGCAAAAAAGAGAAGGCGTGACACATAGCTGAACGCTAACGTGCTGGACGCCAAAAAGGGAAAACCGAAAAAAAGACGGCTTGAGAAAGGGCAGGTCTCAAAACTGTCTTCGTAACACCAAAAAGCCGCCAACACATAGCACGCCATTCAAAAAGAGTAGGAAGAGGACTTTCTGCGATTAAGCAAGGGAGGAGGGGGACTTTCCCCAGAGCGGAGGTCCTAACGAACCAAAGAGGTCTTAGTCGTCCGCTTCCAACCGTGCCAACCACCCTCCTCGCCGGCATTTCCGCGAGCAAGAAAAAAAAAACGTCACACATACTGTGGAGAGCAGACGGAAATTCTTGAAGAACAGAAGAAACGACTAGAAGGAAAAAACAAAGAAAAAAATGGAAGCGACAAAAAGAAGACAGGGCGCTGACAGACATGATGCCATTCTGGGAAGGAGAGGCTACCTTGGAAATAAAGAAACTAAGAGGGAAGGAAAAAGCGGTAAAAAAGCGTTGACTACTTTATGAAATTCGGCAATGGCTCTTCCGGTCCAGCCGCCAATACGGCTAGACTGCCGCCGACGATCCTGTCGGAAAGAGTCTCTAGGAGAAGGAAAGGAAGCATGACAAAGTGGTGACATATTGTAAGGGAGCCGCGCCAAAAAAAAACGTTACTAAACGCGACCAACGACTATGCAACCAATCGGAGCGTGGGGGACAACCACGTACACATCAGCTGTAACGAAAAACTGAGCTTAGGGGAATCACAACTCTAAGACACGGAAGGAGTGCTCAGGGGGGCATAGGGGGACACGACCGGTGTCCACATCGAGACCGAGATAGAAGTCCGGGCTGTCGTTGGACGGCAAGGGGGACCTAAGTTCTGGGAGGGTCTGCGTTGGGGGTGCCTTCTTGTCTCCGGAAGGGAGAAAATTGTCAGGTAGACTACAGCCTCACAGTTGCGACGGTGAGATAATTTACGAAATCGACTCGGAGGAAGGAAAACGGGAAAAACCAAGGGCATGCGACAGGTCGAGGTTCGGGCGACACGCAAAAAGAACACACCCGCTTGCAGAAGAGGAATGCACACTGCGGCGTGAAAATACCGAAGGGCACGACAATCAATCTGGGGAGGCCTGGTAGCCGGGATCGGACGGGCCTCGAGAAACGGAAAAGATCGGGGAAGGGAGAAGGAATATGGGGGCGAATTAGAGGGAAGTCTTCGACAGGAAAAAAATAAGAAAGTCCAAAAACCAGGGTGGGAGAAACGATCACGCCGATGTGCTCGATAAAAAAAAGGGTGAAAACTGGGGACCAGGACCAGGAAGAGATAGGATTCTGAAAACCAACGGCACTTCCGGAACACTAAAGAGGTGAAGGAGATTATTCCTGCTAAAAAAGGGAATGGGGGAGGGCCTCCAAACCATGGGGCTCGACATCGTCAGATGAGGTGCGGAAAACTAGCTCGCTAAGCGACCGACACGAATCCTACCTGCAGGAAAGAAAGATAAAAGAAATCCACCATTTTAACCTGATTGTCCAGGGCACAACCGCCACAAAGGGGAAAGTTCGCCAAAAAGTCTGAGTGACGTAGAAGTGGCGTCGTTCTTCCGTCACGGGGCAAGACAACCTGTCGAGCATGTGATGCACTAAGAGGGACAGGGGGGAGAAACGAAAAGAGAGACTCCTTCTCGCGGGCCGAAAATGTCTTCGAGAGAGGCGGAGGGGCATAAACTCGGACGAGTTCTGCGTCAAGGGTTAAGTCGTTAGAATCATAAGCCGCATCGGGAGAGAAGTCAAAAGAAAGAAAAAAATCCACAACCTCAGTCGGACAAGAAGGGGGAAAAGAATTACGGGTCATAGGAAAGTGTCTCTGTTCCGCGGGCGCGACGATCCGAAAGCAACGACCGAACGCACACGGTCACGGGGACAGGACTCCGCCTGCCCAAGGAGCAAACGAAAGAAGACGGAGAACAGCCGTGCGTCTCAAAGGGAAAAAAATTCTGACCTCCGCAACATAGACGAGGGGAAAAAAAAAACCTCGGAAAGTAGGAAGGAGTAAAAAAGTAAAAGTGGAATGGGGGAGCGGGCACGAAGGGACAAAAGGGGGCAAGGGCCGAGACGTCAGCCGAAGAGGCAAGCGTCGGTCGTCATGAACCGAGGAGGAATTCCGTCCTGGCCGGGTGACCGGGAAAAAACGGAAGTGTCAAAGACAGAAGGGTCTCGAATCCCCGCACCCGACAAGACATCCATGGGAGCCCGGAAGGGAAGATCTGGAAAGGGTTTCCGGGGAAAGGTTGCAGCCCATAAAAACCATGACTCCAGGTCTTCGCTCTAAAATTTAAACTGTCCCCCGTCGCAAAAAATTCGGGGTTCCGTTGATCGACGGTGCCCTTCAAGGGAGAACTATTCCGAAAGTCTCCTCATAGGCCGAAAGCATGTAATGAAGCCGGACCGCAATCAATCACAAAATGTGGACAGCAGTGAAGGAATAGTAAAACTGAAAAATGGAAAAAAGACGGACTATTGCCGCCGGGAATGGGGACTTTTGCGTCGACAAGATTGCGGAGGGTTACAGGAGAAAGCAGGACGGCGCGCGACACGGACGGGAAAGGGCGCCGATGAGGAAGCGGACAGAAGGCCGGGGGGGATAAGGAAAAAGGGAGGTGGATAGGGCATTCAAAATAGTCCGATACAAAAACGCATTGCCACGGAAGGCGAAGATCGCCGAAGTAAGTCGCGACGGAAATTCTCTTGGCGAGA
>Ga0179593_1447565_pt1 | contig 11677 bp, 19 predicted proteins | sample CZODoug2_1_08_16_FD_185931 | JGI IMG/M metagenome (GOLD analysis project Ga0179593, IMG submission 185931) | Vadose zone soil fungal communities from Angelo Coast Range Reserve, California, USA - CZODoug2_1_08_16fungal (PacBio error correction) | ecosystem: Environmental > Terrestrial > Soil >...
ATATCTCAAAAGAAGCAGGGGGTGGTGGGAGCCTCAGGGGGCCATGGGGAAGGGGGATAATTCTGTATCTGAAAGGGAACAAGGAAGGGATAATGTCACTTTCAACAAAGAGGAAGATTGATGGTAGGGGAGAGGAGTAAGCAAATGGAGTGAAAGAACAGGCGGATCGGGAACGCTTACCCCTTGCTGTAAAGGGGGGGGGACACACAGGAACAACGGGGAAAGCCCCATAAAAAAACCTTTCAAAAAGGACAACTAAGAAGGTGGAGAGGGTTAGTACTACATGGCTCTTCTCAGTGGTTTGTGAAAAATTATTACGACGTGAACCAGTGGAAAGGTGCTGAGCGAGCAAAGGGGTACCCTTGCAAAGGGTGCTGAAAATCCGAGAAACAATGGAGATCCGCCCGTGGTAAAACCATACACAGGTTTGGGAGATTTAGAGGCCAACAAAATCCGGGACTCAGCCTTGGTATGAAAGAGCAGCCGGCCTGTCCTCATTGGAGGAAATCGTAAAAGGGGCGAAGTCCCCGAAAAAAAAAGGAGGCAACGTAAGGAAAAAAGTCATGACAAGGTGAAAGAGAACTGGGCTGGTCTCAGAAAAAAACACGGAGCTTTCAATACAAAGCGGAAGGAACAGTTCAAACGAAAGGAAAAAATGGTTGAGTAGTAGGGGGGAATTAGTCAAAGGAGAAGGAACACTCAGAGAACTGCAAAGAGGGGAAAGAAAAACGTGAAACAAACAACAAACAATACATCCAAAATAATATCCCCAACATTTGGTGTAACAAAACAGCAGAGAGTGAGGGTTACAAGAAAAGAACAACACCAAAGAAGGGGGACGACCGGAGTTCACGGCAAGAAAGACACAGAGGAATTTGATCTCTTGGAGGGGGGGAAGGAAGAAAAAAAAAAAAAGTGGAGTATCCGAGAAAAAAAGAAAAATAAATGGGGGACCGCACTAAGGAGAGGGGAGAGACTGAAAAAGAGAGGTGAAACACACAGACCGAAAATGGGGGGACCGGGGAAAAAAAAATTTTAGGTGAACCAAGAATTCTAGAATTCCTTGGCAGAATATACCATGAACGAGGGAGCAGTTCTTAGTAGAGGCCGTATCAAAAAATTGGAAAAAAAAAAGGACAGAGCCCAAAGGGAAAAGGGGCAGAAAAAATGACATACCCATTTGATGGTTCAGACCTGAAGCAAAAGAAAGGAAAACTGGGGACCGACAATACACTTCTGAAAAAATAAAAATATCATTGGGAAGCGCGGAACTGATGTGGATCAAAAAGCAGGGTTGAAACCTGCTAAGGGAAAACGACCAACTACCAACAAAGGGGATTGGAGGAATCATAATAAGTTAGACTGGGCAACTTTGAAAAAACCGGTGGGAGGTAAAGGGAGGAAAAACGTACGAGAGAACGACTTCTAGGTCTCACACATGCAGGAAGTGGAGGGTGTTGGAAAATGGCTAAGGTGGATTACATTACGGAAAAGAAATACTAGGGGGGGGGGAAGTCAAAAGTGACGGTGAACATCTTCCGGAAAGGGGGGGGGTAAAACTAACTAAATTATGAACTCAAGGCTCAGGACTAGAATGGGGGAGGAAACAATATAGAAAACAGACCAATAACTAAGAAGAAGAGGGGGGAAAAAAAAATCTCACAAAAAGGAGGGGGACACTATGATGAGTGGGGAAAAAGGGACAAGGGAGTGGGGGATCGCGGATACATCTGTGCATCCAAGAGGCACAGGCAGGAAGAGCCTTGAAGAGTAAGAGGAGTTTTAGTAGGGGAAAAAAGGGATCTGGAAAAAAAAATGGGGTAAAAGCACTGAAAGTCTAACTTGAAAGGAAGAAAAGGAAATTACAAAAACCAAAAACTATGTTACTCCAAGTTATTTGCAAATTGGGGGGAGACAAAAGCCTGGTGCTGTAAAGACGTTTTCCAAGCCGCGAACAGGGGTTGGGGAGGGGGGGCCTTTTGTGAATACAGACGGGGGGAGGAAGGCGAAACTAGTGGGGGAGTGGGGCCACGCCGGGAAAACAAACGTTGGGGGCTGGAGAACAGTAAGGGGGTAAGGACAATAAAGAATTTTTCAGGGGGGAATGTGGGATGGGGGGGGGGGGAGTGAAGTGGGGAGGAGGTGGTTGAAAGGGGGCCATCAATTGGGGAGATGAGAAAGGGGAAACTTAGGAAAACTATGGAGGAGGGGGAAGTGTGGGGGGGCCACAAGGTGGGGCTAGGTTTTCAGGATCAAAGAATGATGGCTAGAGACTTGCTGCTCATGTCAACGCAGGAAGATTGAAATATCCCTTGGAAAAAAATTGGGGGACATGAGACACTAATGTAGCCAGGGGTGGGGGGACACTCAGGAGTAATGAGAAGATTCCTTTTCAAACAGGAGCCATGGAAGGAGGGGAGGGAACGAAGAACTGAAGTTGGTCAGGTCATGCCAGAAAGCCCAATGGGGGGGGCGGGGGGGATGGGGTCGGCACAGTGAATATGGAAGCACTAATTTATGGGTGAAGGGGGGTAACTCAAATGGGGGGGGAAAAGAAAAAAAAAGGGGTTGTGTATCATGGTGGTGTAGTTAGTTGGTGGGGGCTGGGTGGTATAGTTCGGCTGCTGGGGGACAGTAGAATGAGGGGCATAGGTGGAGTTGGGGTTTGGCAGCTGGGGTTTTACTGGGGTCAAAGCGGCGGGGACATGAATTCATAACAAGGAACCGGAAGGGGGCAATGTTCATCTCGGGTGGTGTCTTTTCTTGGACCGCGGGCGGACACGAACACAAAAGGTCGGGGGTTGAAAGGGCGGGGAACTTCAACGGGTGAAGAGGTAGGGGGAGGTGACAATTCAACAAAGAAAGGGTTGACCGGGGCTGGGGATGGGGAATTATCTATGTAAGAGGACAAATTAGACGGATTGGGAAAAAAAATGAGGACAAGAAAACTGAGAAGAGGGGTGAATAACGGATATTCAAAATTATAATACAATGGGATAGACCTAAGGGGTAATAAATAGTGTAAAAGGCACGTTTCAAAAACTTGGGGAAAGAGTCAACAAGGGAAATGGGGCAATGTCTTGGGGGGGACGTGCGTGAAGGGTAAGCGTGGGGGCGGGGGGGTGGGGAAGCGTGGGTTCTTTTGTTTTTTTTTTTCTTGTTTTTTTGAAAAGTGTGTGGGTCAGGTGTGTGTCGAGGGGCGGTGGGGGGGGGGGGGGTGCGGGTGGCGGGGGGAGGGGGTGGCGTGCGGGTCTGGCGAAGAAGGGTGGGGGGATTGGAGGGGGGGATGGGGTGGGTGGGGGGGGGGGGTGGGGGGGGGGGGGGGGGGGGGGGGGGTAGGGGGGGGGCGCAGCGCGAAGGTGTTTGGGGGGGGGCCCATCCAAGGGGTCCATTTTTAGGTCAGGTCTTGGACTCGGCGTTCCTTGGGTTGCTTTCCCAATCATTGGTACATCGCAAGGAAAAAATGACCTTGTCTTCAGCATTTGTATTCTGACGGAGGAAGGGATTCCCCGGGCAAGACGGGGACAATGCTTACTTCACTGGAGGGGGCCCTTTGGGGTGGAAACTTTCCTTAAATTTGCTCTATTTTCCTTTCCGACCTTTATTAAAGGGTGGCCCCTGGCAACACGGGAACAAAGAAAAAGGTACGGTGTAGAGTGGTAATAGACTATGATCATTAGGTCTCCATACCAAACCGGGAAGGGTTGGTCGCAGGATAAGCGAGTTTTCAGTAAAAAAGTGGGTTGTGTATTAAAGTAATCAGAGCGACTTACAAAGGAGGGGAGGCAGGTGAGGGGGGGGGACATTTTCGGCTCATTTTCAAGTCATTGGAAAAAGACTTTTGAACACAGAAGGAGGAAATGATCCAAAAAAGAGAGGTGAGGTCCAGGGAAAATCAATTTCAAATTCATGCACAGGACACTCCATTGATGAAAACGACAAAACAATCCACCAAAAAAAGAAATACCCTCCCTACGAGAGAGCACTAAAAACAAGAAAATACCCGCCGGAAAAAGTTCAAAAATGCTCAAAAACACCTGCGAGAGCACAATGATCCCCCTTCCTATCATGAAGAGGAAAATGAAGGACGAAAGGTGGGGGCTCTAGGGGGGGGGTTTGGGTCGAAAGTCCTCGTTATAAGAGAAAGCCAATAGGTTGAAAAGGAGGTGATCAGAACCAAAGGTAAAATGCCAAAATGCTGCGGGTACCTCTCTGCGCCGAACTGAAGTGGGGGTAGAGGATTCAGGAGTGAATGGGGAACAGTATGATATAGGGGAACACAGCAAATGCCCAGCCACACATCTTGTTGGCACAGGGCAACAAGGTGGCACAAAACCCACAAAAACAGAAACTCATCATGATGAAACAACCACAACATAGAGAAAGAAGATGGGAGAAGGGTGGGTGCGGGTTGGGGTTTGGGCAAAGGATCATGGGTGGAAAAGGAAAAGGGGGGGGCTGGTGGCGTACAATGGGGGTCAAAACCTCAGAGGAACCATTCGGTGCAAATCCGTACCTGTCTAAGCCTCACGACTCCAAGGGAGGAACGGAGGAAGAAAGTACAAGGGGGGGGCCATCGACGGGGTTTGTTGTAGGGGAATATGATCCGAAGATGAAAATTTATGTGAGGGTGGAGATAAATACAAAACATAACCCAAAAAAAATGGGAGCCTGTCATTGGGGGGAGAGATTGCCTGATGGGGGGGGGAGGGCATGCTCAGAGGAAGTTGGGGGGGGGAATGGTGTGACGCTTATTTGTACTATTTTGGGGGGTGGGAGGGAATAAAAGTCAAGGATTGAGGGTGGGGGAAAGAGGGGGGAAATGATGGGGGTTGCAGGAACAATGGGACAAGTGGGGACTGTTAAGAAAGGAAAGGTTAAATGAAAAAAAGGGGAAATGGGGGAAAAAAGGGGGGGGGACAATTCGGGAAAGAACTTTGGGCAAGAGTAGGAACATGAACATTACCAATTGGCCAAAAAATGCAAAAAAAAGAGGAACTAGTGGTGGCGGGCGTTTCTAGACATGATTTGAGGGGAAACAAGTTACACACAAAGTGGGGGGAAATGAAAAGTCAAAACCGTTCAAAAGACCATACCATAACTTTTGGTAGTGATAATAGTAATAGGTGAAAGACAAAAAAGAGGAATTTGGAACTGGGGAGACAGGTCCAGTCAAGGAGAAATTGATGTGGCGGACCCGTAACTGAAAAACTTAAGTGAAAGGGGGGGGGCAGAAGTAATTAAGAGTCAACTGTAGGAAGGGGGAAAGAAGGAGAAAGAACCGCCACTATGGAAGAAAAAGGGGAATTAATATGAGGAAGGCTCGTGTCCCACGGGAGGTATTGGTACAGACAAGAACTCCGAGGAAACTAAAAAGATGCAAAACACTGAAAACAAAGGGGAGGGGTCCCACTAAGAGAAGTTAGCTGGGATAGGAAGTCATGTGTCTGAAAAGTATTGTGCAAATTATTCCTAACATGGCCCCATGTACCCGTTTGCGTACATAGAAAGGAAACATGCCGGGGGTGAAGGTAGTAAATAAACCGTTCGAGCGAAAAGCATTATCCATAGGTTGGGGATGATAGGTGGACCTCCAAACAGTGGCTCATCCCGTGTCTTGGAAAACGATACTCCATTCCGAACCCCCTCATTTATTCCTCAGGACAATCTGCAACCAATCCACGACACCAAACAAACTGAAAAGAGAAGCGAAGACAATTAGGGAGGTGGAAAAATATGAAGTTGAAAAAAAAAAGTTTTAGGGATCAAGTGAAAAAGGAAATTGGAACCGAAAACTCAGAAGGTAACATTATATCAAAGCCGGCTTTAAGTACTTGGGCTACTAAGTCAATGGGAACCAAATAAAGCAGAACCAAGCCGCAAAAGAACTATGCCAAATTCTAAAATGAAAAAAAAGACACGATCACCACACATCAAACGGACTAAACAACAAAGGGGGGGGGGCTACCAAACCCAAGCATATATTTCTGATGTACAAAAAAGGCACCATCAAGAGTCTACCGGAATGTCAAATGGGCATCAACATCCAACCATCACAAAACAGTTGGAAGATGGAATGACCGGAGACCTAGTGTATTAAGTCCCTCCAGAAGACAATTTCATCCCAGGAAAAAAGAAGGTTGTATCTTAGGAATAGGGCATGGGGGGGGTAAAAAACAACCCGGGTACTGAAAATGTTGACATGTGAAAACAACCAACCAGGTTCATTTGTAACCCAGGGAGGAAAATCAATAAGGAGTTACCGCGAGAGAACCGGGCTGGGGCATACATGCTGAGCCGTAACAACACTTAGCACCAAACTGGGGGGGAAAAAAAACACGGCACCAGCTAACACCAAGAGGTAAGAAGTCAAAGCGGAGGAATCAGACACTGAATGGGGGGGGGGCAAGGAAAAGGAAACTCCCAAGCAGTAATATTAGCTTCAAAAGTAACTTTAAAAAGAAAAACCAGTACACAAAAGAAACCACCATTACTAATGATATTGAATGGACCTCTCTTCCCTACTGGAAATCATTTTTGAAAACCTTGTCCGATCCGGTGACAACTCCCACTCACAACAGAGGTCGTGTTGGGGTTGAGGATTAGAATGGGGGGGAAGTTCAAAGGGGGCCCTCAAAACAAAAACTGGGGATATGCAATAGAAAAGGTCGGAACACTCACGAGGGGTGGTAACAAAAGGGGCCAACACAGGGGGGAGGGGTTGGTGGAAAAGTTGGCGTCGGGGGGGTTTGTGGCCATTCCCTGTCCATATACGGACGTGGGGAATTCACACTTTGAAGTGGACAACAGGTCATTCCATGGGGCCTTCGCGGATTTCCACTATCAAATGCCGAACAGGCATGTGGGCAACAGGATGAGACACGAGAAGAAACCAACGATGGGGGAAAAACAGATGTAATCTTCCACAAACGGTAAAAAAGAAGATAGAGGGGGGGAAAGTTTCCAGAGTTCTGGGTGGAGAGAGGGGGGGGACCATCGTGTTTGGGAGCCAGGGAATCAGAGGTAATGAGAATGGGTGGACTAACAAGTTTATAGGGGGGGTAAACCGGGATGACCCTATGGTGCAAAAAAGGGAAGTGAGGCCACTGGGGAAGGGGGGCTGTAACATTGACCATAAAAAACACCCTAAAACCAAAGTTTCAAAGTCAATTGTATGGGGGGAACCAAGTGGCAATTCATAGTGAGTTCTTGACCTAGCAGACAACAGGGGTGTGAGGAACAAAGGCTTAAGTAACTTATTGAGAAAGTACAAACCCCGCCGTGTGTTGATTGGATGGGAAAAGGAAAGGGGAAACCCATAGGGAGATACAGGGAGGGGGGAAAAAAATAGATCGAGGGGAATGTTGGGGAAGGGGGGGTGGCTGGGGTGGAGTATGGATATGATTTGGAGTTGGAAAAGACTGGAACCATCAAATGGGGTGGGAGAACTTTACATTCGAAAAAAAACTTGGGGGGAGACGGCAGGGTGGGGGGAATTTTTTGCTAAGTGGGGGGGAAGACAATAGAACTGATTGGAGGGGGCGGGGATCGCGCGGTCCAAGGAAAAAGTGAAAGGGGGGGAGTAATCCTAAGGAAAGGGGGGAAAGAACCAATCCTTGCGGAGGGGGTTAAAAAAATCAGGAGGAGGAGCCACTACATGGGTCGGGTTGCGAGAGGAAAGAAGAACTTGAGGGTGAAAGGGCAGGTCATTCCATGAGGCCAAGGTTTTGTGTCAAGATGGTTGGGAGGGGAAAAGGGGGGGAATTAAGGGAAAATTGATGTGGGGTGCATGGCTGGTAACTCAGGATTATTGCAGGGTGGGGGGGATAAACCCAATTTGGATATTGCGGGGGGAGTAGTGTTTTGGGTTTGCTGGTGCATAGGCGGCTGTTCTGTACTTATAAGGTCATGCATAGTGTTGAGGTTGGATGGGAAGGGGTAGATTATGGGGATGACTAGGTCCGACCAAGGGAAAAAAGGTGAAATGAGTTGAAGAGATGTCAGGGGGAAAGGAGACGGGAAAAGGTTTTCTGAGGAGTGGCAGAAGCTTGCTTCACCTTGTAAGAGGGGGGGAAGGACCCATGGTTGGAAACAGAGGGGAGGGGGGCAGGGAGAAGTGAGAGGGGTGAGAAAAGGGGGTGGTGTCCGGGAATAATGAAGAGGGGTCAAGGCTGAAGACAGGAGGGATTGTAACTTTATATATGCAAAGGGAAAGAGGGGTAAGCGAGTTAGAGGAAACAAGAAAGGTTCCACGTGCGGGGAGGATAACAATGTGAAGGGTATTTATAAAGAGAGAAAAGAAAGAAGGAAAAGGGGGAAAAATGATATATTAGGGAACACAATGGGTGCCGATGTGTTGGCGGGAAGGGGGTGAGCTCCGGCGTCTTGTGGGATAACCACGACCTAATCCCTTGGTAAGAGAATTTCAGAGGAAATAACTTAATAAAAGGGGGGAGTCATACCATGTTGGATTATACGTGAAGACCAGGCTACACACTTCAATACTTTCAAATGCCTTGGAATGTGCTGTCTTGGGGAAGGGCATTTCTACGTTGGAGGCCGGTCCGAGAAAGAAAATTAGGGGAAGCATGCGGGAGTTTTAAAGGAGGTAATATTAAAAGTAAAAGTATTCCACCCTTTTATTGGTTCTTTAACTGGTGGGAGAGGCAATTTGGGGAGGAATGGGGGGAACCAACGTGGGGGGGAAGGGAAAATTATCATGGAGAAAGAAAACCAATAGGAAGAAAGTGGGGGCCATTCGGAGGGGAAGGGAGTGGGGGGGAAACTACTCATTTTTACAGAAGGTGCCAGAGTGTCCAAAAAAGAGACTGGGAACAACGTAATCACCATTTTGAAAGAATTACATGAAAAACTCCGACATGACATGAAACCTAAACCCACAAGCAAAAACGAACTCCTTGACTCTTAGAAACAAAACTCTGTCACCAATCAAGCCGTAAAAGGGAAGAGACACAAAGGACCCACAGGCGAGAGGAAGGAACGTGAAGATGCAATGCGAAAATGACGCACTGCTCCCTTTTGGGGTTTGCGCGGACTCTTTATAGAAGAACCCGAAATTTTCCATTCTTAAGAGCTAGAAGACCAAGGACAACAGGTTCACGATGCAAAAAGGCAGGGGACGGTACCGCGAAGAAATAGCGAATGGGTGTAGGTAATAGGGGGAAGGGGGCAGGTCAGGGGGTGTCAAAAAGAACAATAGAGGGGGACACAACAGCAGGGGGGTCAAAAAAGACAAAGAGTGTGTCCCAGAACACGGAATACACCTGAGAAAAACCAACCAAACACATCAACCTAGATCAACAAAAAGGAGGAAGGAGGAGATTTCTAGGTTGATGTGTAGGGGGGGGGTGGTGTGTTTCCAGGGGAAGGGAGTGGCAAAAAAACAAAGAGGGCTGGTGTCAGAAGGGTTCACGCTCATGGTGACCCCTCACATGAAAGGGAAAGCCAGAGAAAAATAAAAAAAATACGGACACAGAGGCAAGGGGTTGTGACAAAAAAAGAGCACGGTGTGGGCGGGGGGGGAGCTCCTAAGCATGCAAAAGGGGGGGAGTTATCGTATACATAGACGAGCAAAAAAAAAAACAAGACCAAATACCAAAAGGGCTGCTGTAATGGGGGGGGGGCTCGCATGGCATAAGGAAGGTGTTCGTTCCAGGCGCGCTCGGTGATTTGGTAGTGCTGACCATTTGGAAGGCGGGGCTGGTATGACGATTTTTGGTATTTTATATACAGAGGAGGGAGGATGGTGGTTCTGAGGGGGTGGTGAGTGGAATGACATGTCCGTGGAAGTGGGGAGGGCAAGTAATGGTTGAAGTGAAAATGATCATTTTGGGGAGAGGGGGGGGTCCAGAGTGAAAATGAGTAGGGAAATTAAAAAATTAGCTGAAAATGGCACCAAAATGGGCAAAACCATTACCATTGGGTAGGGGTTAGAACAGGATTAATGTTTGCAACACGAATGGAAATTACTTCAAAGGCAGATGCAATTAGAAGGCTGACAATGGGGAAAGGAAGGAACTAACTCAAACCTGAGAATTTTGTTATTTGAGCAAGTGGAAAGGGGGGAAAGATAAGTTGGTCGAAAAAGGAAACGCAGCAAAGGGTAGAAGTGACCAAGGGGGTGGCCAAGTCTTACGCAGAACGGGGAGAAGAAGAAAAGGATCAGAAGACAAATGGTGGGGGAAGAACAGGGAAAAGTTAGTCAAGAAAAAAAAATGGTACAAAGGGAGGAGGGAGTGTCAGCCCAGAGAAACCGAACGAAAACACAGAAGTTACCTTGTTTGAATGAAAACTAATATATCCTGTTTACCTTCAAGTTATAAGGAGCGCAGGGATCTTAATTGATGTTGGGGAGGGCAGGGAACAGCACCATGGGAAAAGGGGGCTTAGCTAGAACAAGGGGGGGGAAGGGGGGGCCTTGTATTTTAAAATAATAGAAGGAGAGGAGAATTGAGGGAAAAAGGGGGACTAGGAAAGGTGAGTCCAACGCCAGCCAGACAACTGTCTTGGAACTCGGAGAGACTCCTGTCATTCCTCGAAATTGACAGCCTATCACCCCTCCACGAGGGGAAACAATGAGTGTGAAGCACACAGGAAGGGAAGGGGAGACAACCTCTGGAAAAAAATCGGGAAAGGAAGAGGAGTTGCAAATCAACGAATATTGGGGCTTAACATAAAAAGTTCCCTAACTGTTTTCTTGACTAAGAATCAGCCAAGGAATCAAAAAAAAAGAACTATGGAACGGAAACTGTAAGGGCACAGAAATATGAAAAAAAGAAAAGGGCATCCAACCGGACGAGTCAAGTTGGGGGGGAGAATCACACCCCAAAGAAAATCTTCTGGAGGGAAAAAAAACTGCAAAACCATCATGGTGCAATGAGTAGGTCCAAAATAAATGTGGATCTCCCACAATGGAATGACCAAAAGAAACTCAATGGGGTGGCAAGGGGAGCCTCCGGTCAAGAGCACAGATAGGGTTATACTTACTAAGGTGGAACCAACAACTGGGCCTCCCGTGGGGTGAAAAATCAAAAATTGGCTGAAACCAGGGAGTCAACTCTAGCATGCGAGAAGACCTTCTAGGAAAGTAGAGGGGGAAGGTCATACCACACTTGGGAACCAAAGGGGACCGACCCACGCCGCTCCTCAACAGATTTTGGGTGGAAATCAAAAGTCTGAATAAAAAATGGGGATGGGTAAGAGAAAAATGGAAAAAACACAGCTGAAAACGACTAATTAAACTGACTTCCAATACCAAATACATCCCAAATGAAAGAAATACTTATTCCTCGGGCTTAAGGGCAAAGTTGGGGGAAAAAAGGGAGAGGACCACGAAAAACAACCCACACACGAGGTTGGGATTGTGGAAAAAGGGGCTACATGGTATAAGCACATTTGGGGCAAAAGGGGGGGATGCATTAAAAAGTCGTAAAAAGAACTCAAGGAGGGGGATCAAAACTGGTCAAGGTACCATTTGGAGGGTGGGAAATAGTGGGCTAGGGGTTGAAGAAATCTGGCGAGGGTTGGGGACAGCCAAAGTGGAAGGGGCACAGTCATAGTGGGACACGGCTAGTATCATATAGCTCATAAAAAAGCATTGGATGCCACAGAACACACCGGGAGAAGGGAAAACAAAAATTAGGAAAAAAGAGGAAAA
>Ga0179593_1473777_pt1 | contig 11677 bp, 16 predicted proteins | sample CZODoug2_1_08_16_FD_185931 | JGI IMG/M metagenome (GOLD analysis project Ga0179593, IMG submission 185931) | Vadose zone soil fungal communities from Angelo Coast Range Reserve, California, USA - CZODoug2_1_08_16fungal (PacBio error correction) | ecosystem: Environmental > Terrestrial > Soil >...
AAGGTGGTGGGAAAAAAGAAACAGAAGGGGGGAAAATCAGCAGAGGATCGGGGGCTCCCGAATCAATCGACCTGGGAAGCGAGGCGTCGATGTCTGCGCGGTTAGCCAAAGGATCGGTATTATCATGAAAAATGTTGACGCAAAGGAAAAAAAGCTGTGTGTCCGAGAGGCTCCGGATCAGCGAAGGGACGGTTGGAGACGCGAAAGATCCGGAGGATCAGGGGGTAAACAGAACCGTTCAAGAAAAATGCACTCACAGGTTTTTCATGTGGGAGGAATGACGCAGAATGAAATTCACCCGTGAAAACAGGAAGGGCAGTTGAATTCATAATGCGACACAAGGGGCTGGCAAAACAGAATCAGATTGTCAACTGAACATACGGAAACTGGAGTGCGAAAAGAGGGGGGGGGTCTGGCTGTAGCGGGTGCGATTCATGGAGGGGAGCTAGGCTTGTTTCTATTGGACAGCGGCGGAAAAGAAGGAAAAACAAAAGGCCGGTTGGAGGGGGGGGAGCAAGGGGGAGAGATCCAGCGGAAGCGGAAGCCACAACAAAGTTGGACTAAAAAGATCGGAAAGAGGGGGGCAGAAATAAACTGCGCGACCAGACGGTCAACGCAAAAAATCGGATCGGGAAGCTCGAGAAGTGAAGGGCCAAAGAACGATAGGAAGCAAATCGAAAAAGTAACAATCCACTACCGTGGAAACGGCCCTTGGAAAAGAAGATTGGAGGGGGAGGTCACAAGACTTTCGACGAGGGGGGCGCCAACCAGCTCGCGTTTCAGATCAAAAAACATTGAAGATAAAAGAGACAGAGGAAGTTGAGAAAAAAAGTGGGAGTCATTCCAAATGAAGGCCATAGTGGAAAGTCAAAGGGGGAAAAATTATTAAGCCACACCTGACCAAGTCCGTCGGACAAAGTGGATTTTCCGGATCGAAGAAAGGTCTGGTTAGTAAAAAAAAAGCCCGCCCATCGGTCGCTGGAGGAGCGCGGGAGTCAAACCTGCGCGCGGTCACTCGGATTTGACGGGCTATCTCGGAGCTTGGAAACGTTAGGACCTGAGCAAACGGCCGACGGTCAGATCGAAAACTTCAGGAGGGGCATGGGTCAACCAGGGCGACCTGCTGGTCAAAGCGACCCCCTTCAAAGGACCAAGACAAAGGGTGCTCGGAAAAAAAAAAAAAAAGGGCGGAAAAATCTCGAGGACAAACTGGGACCACAAACCTAGAAGCGAAAAAAAGGCAGAGACCGACACCCAGCGCTCCAGGCGGCAATTGACCGCAAAAGGCCTACACGCCGCCAGACAACGCGCAAAAGGGGACGACACGAAAGGTGCGCAAAGTCGCGTCTTGCACAGGTCGCGGCATATTGTGATTAAAAAAAACTGGGCATCGCCCAGATCGAGGAGGCCCGTCCATTTCACTGCGCCGAAACCACTGCCCTAAAATCAACGAAGAAAAGAGACGCAGCAGGAAAAGCTGAAAAAAAGGACTGATGTCCGGTCAAACTCATTACACCACAAAAACCCCAAGGCGGGGGGCGCCACAAAACCAGAGCTGTGGAAGGGAAGTCGAAGAAAAGGATTTTAAGGGAGGACTACCTGGGAAACGCGATCCAAAGGGGGCAGTACAAACTTCTATGCTTAAAGAAAAAGGGAAACTCAAAGGGGACATCACGCGCTCGTCTATGACGTCCTGTCGCCCGGACAGCAAGTCACGGCAGGGAATACAAGGTTCAACCTGAAAAAGTGCAAGGGGGGCAAGAGCTTCATTCGGAAAGCAGGATGAAAGAAAACAGAAAGGGAAAATTCGCCTACCGAACACCTCTCTTCATGATGGCCCTGCATGGAAAAAGGCGTCAGAGGGAGGAAGGTCAAAAGGGGAACCGCTGCCACTTTGTCCATCAAGGTCGCCTCCAAAAAAAAAGAACGGAAAAAACGCCCTCCTCGGTAAAGACTATCTGCCAACTTCCGAAAAGATCCGGCAGAGCACAAGCGACGAGCGATAGGGGAAAAGGGAAAAGGTCAAAAGATCATCGCAAGAAGGGCCAACGAGGGGGGGCGCGGGAAATAAAAGGGCCAAAAAAGGGAAGGGAAGAACAGGCCCTCCAAAACGCACGGTCAACCCGATGAGTCTCTGCTATTGGGACGGAAGGGACAACACCCTTCCGACAGAAAGCGAGAAAAACGCAAGAAGCTCTCAGCCAGAGCTCAGTCTTGGCCGGGAAAGGAAGGAAAGATCCGGGCCGTGTCCAGGTCGAAGGCAAACTTTTCGCCATGGGGCTGTCGCTCAAAGGAAAAATGGAGGAAGGACCATATAGCAATCAAAAAAGACAGGCCGAAAAAAAGGAGGTACGAGGAGCGGAGACCAAGCATACGCCACCGCCCGGTGGCTCAAAAAGGACAACGTTTCTCGTCAGAACTATCGCAATGGCGGGCCCCGTTGAAAGACCGCGATATCGGCCATGCGGACGGACCGAAATCCAAGCAGGGACGCGTGCGTGAAGAAGAGAAGGCCACATACCAGAGCGGGGTGGTAATAGCAAGTGCTGCACCAGAGGGTCCGCGGATAAAGATCAAGATCGAAAACAATCATCGTCGCACAACCAACAGAACATTCGCCTCAGCGGTAAATTCAGGGTCAAAGAAACCCATTGAAAAAAAAAAAGGACATCTGCGGGAAAGCTGGCTACCTTGGGGGATCAAACCTTGATAACCTCTGGCCAAGAGGGAAAAGGGGGGGGGGGGGGGGTGTTACCCTCGATAACCTAGGGAGTCTCTTAACATCGCCGGGGAGGTTCGTCGTCGGACAGAAATGGATTCTGGAAACAGAGGTAGAAAGAAAAAGGTAGGAGAAAGAGTAGAGGATAAACGCGTGATGTTGTCCAGGAGGAGTACGAAAAAGGGCGATGGTCCAGAGCCACCAAATCGAGGGTATAACCGAACACCCAAGAAGGCGCAAGGACGCAAGAGCAGGAAAAGCGGTACGTTAAAGGGGAAGTAGCCCAAAAAAAGAAAAAACCGAATATGAGAAAAAAGAGCGAGCGAGCAAGGAACTTACGTCATCAAGCTGCGTCGACTTGAAAGCGCTGATGATCTCAGGGATAACCTCCGGCGGGATCGAAAACCCACAGCCTCGGCCAGAAAAACGGGGATCTTTGGTCAAGGACTTGCTTGGGGGACAAAAGACGCCCGTGGAAAGGCCTCCTGGGTAAGAACGTCAGGCCTGGCCGATATCAGGAAGAATCAACTGGCCGCAGACGATAGTGCGACAGGGACTTCAAGGAGAAAACAACAGGGGGGGGCGGAGAATGAGGTAGCACTCGGACTCCCGTCTATGTCGGAGGGAAGTTGGGTCGTGATCGCGAAACTGAGCACAATCGGAGCGACAGCCAATGAAATGTTGTGCAGGAAAGGATCGAAAGGGGGAGGGGGGTCCCGAGCGGTGCCAAACGCCGTAAGGGGATAGGATTTTGGAAGACGGCGGAACGGTACGGTGGTGAGTTGGGAGGGTGTCGACGGTCCGAGTACATCTCAAGAGAAGAGAAGGGGAGGGTAAAAGGAGGGGTAGCAGAAGGTCTTCTAAAGAAGAAGGGACGGGGATCGCTGCACAGCTTGGCGGAAAAAAAGTCGATGTTCCGATTGAAGGGACTAACTGGGGGGGGGGGAAAGAAGGGAAGGAGTTCCCAATCATGCGTCGGTTAATCTGGTCGAGTTGGAAAAAAGGCTCAAAAATTATGCAACATGGCCGGGCCGCCGCGCTGGCGCGACCTGAATGGTTGAAAGACAACCCTGCGGCAAGCGGGCAACTGTCAACAGGGGGATGAGGAAAGGAATAAAAAACATCAAAAAGAGGGGGCCGATGGGGTAGCGGGGAGAAGTGACAGGGGAATCAGAGTCGCTTGACCTTGGGTCTGTGTCCCTGCACTTACCACCGGGGCCGGGAGGGAACCGTGTAAACCCTTCTTGTGAGGTCGACAAGTCCGAAAGAAAAGGGGAGAAAACCTTGAGTTTGCGAATCAAATTGTTGTCCTTATTGACGCTAAAAGAGGCCGGAGGTTCCGGCGGAAAGGGACCACGGGAGACGGAAGTCACAAAAGAAGTGAAGGAGCGACTGGAACAACAACATGGTTCTTGTTGAACGCCTGATGAGAGACGCTTGTGGGTGCACTTGTGGGGGATGAAGGACATGGAAAAAAAAAGGGAGGACGTCCGGCGCGAGACAATCACGGGGTTCTGGGAAAAAAGGGGGAAAGTGTATGGCCCTGCGCGTGAGGAGGGGCAATCGCTCGATCGGGGCGATGAAAACAATCCCGTGGCTGCGTCAGGGGACAATATGGCGACCGGCGGAAAAAGGGTGGGAGAGGAAAAAAAGAATCGTCAGAAAAGCTACTGGTGAGTGGATCCGTGCGGCCGCGATTTGGGGTGAAAAGGCCAAAGTTGCAAACGGGGGGAAAAAAGGTTTTGTCTGGCGGCTGCATGCGAACTCACCACAGTGGGAAACCTGCGAAGAGAAAAAGGGTGAAAAGTAAAATAGTTGGCTTCCTGATCGTAGAGGGGCCTACGTCCGGGGTCGGACCAGGCATGTCTCCAGGTTACCATAAGAGACGGGGGATGAGGGCTAACTAGGAAAAGGGTGGCGGTGGAAAAGCCTCTGCCGAGAAGAAGAAGCTTTGAGACCCGCCCGACGGTGACGGGCTGCACCTCTCGCAAGCGTCGGACTTTGGGGTCTGCGGACTGTTCAGAAAGAAATCTCAAGAAACCGGATAAAATAAAAATCAGGGAAGGGCAGGGGACGACGGAAAAAATAACTGATGGGTCTTCAAAACGTTTCAAAGACCCTAGATATAATATTTTCACTTAATGGACACCAAACGAGGGAAGGAGAATTCTAAGAAAGAGTGGGAAGAGAAGAAAACAAGAACTGGCCGGGGTCAAAAGACTCTTGATCTGAAGGAGCATCGAAAAGTTCGCCGGAGTCTGCCTAACTAACAAACGAAAAAAAGATCAAAAGTGGCACCCCAACCGCCGTGGGGTTGTGAAAGGTCGGCAGAGGTATAAAATTCCGCTGGCCGACATGCTCGAGAGGTCAAAAAAGCTGGGAAAAAACGGGGGGAGAGGCTTGCTTAGCAAGCCCCCCGATACCGGGGGAAAAAGTTTTTTCTGAAATGCTGCCGACCTCTTTATGATCTCGACCATCTGGGAGGCGACAAGAAAACGCAAGAGAACCGCGCTAAAAAAGCCTCTAGAAAAACCGCAAGGGATCACAATTTAAAAACCTCCGGCAGCGGTCGCAGGGCCAGTCGGAAGGGGGGGAAGAAAGAAAAACGGGACCGCCCAAAAGCGTCGGGCCGCATTCCTCGATTTCAATAAGGAAAGGTCGGGGTCCGTTCAAGAGGAGAGGAACACAGAAGGCATTGCATGGGGTGAATTGGAACGGAGAAGTGATTGCCTGCCAGGTCCTGAAACAAAAGGAAGGGCTCTCGAGAAGGTCTAAAGACTTGGTGCTAAGGGCAACTTTTGAAGTTCGTCAAACAGAGAAGAACGAGGTGCGGCTAACCGCAAAAAAAAATCGACTAACTGTTTGTAAAACGCTGATGAAGAAAAAAGTGGAAGGGATGAGGGCCGCTAGTGCTGATTGGTATGGGGGCCTGTAACTGGGAAAAAAAAAAAATAAGGGGGGGAGAAACAAAAGAGGGAAGGAAGAGAGAGCTAGAAATAGTTTGTTTAGCCTTCTAAAAAGAAGTCAGAAGAAACCCATAATCAAAAGGATGGGCGAGAAGGAAAAAAGTGATCAAATCTTAAACATAAGGGAGGGAATGTGGGCGGAGAGGGGTAGCACGCGAGGGGATTATCCAATTCAATGTTGAGCCCTTTCACAGCTTGGAGGAAAGGGAGGAGGGTCGAAAAAGGGAAAGGAGACATGTAAGGGGCGACTCGGAAGCGTGAGATTAAAAGAAGGCCATAAATAAGGACATCATCTGAATCAGGAACTGTTTTCGGAATGTATTCTCGCCTTTATATTGGCCTTCAGCCGTGTACAACGGACCTGCCAAGGGAATGAAGACCGACGCGGTGTCGCTGCTCAAAATCAAATAGGGAAAGAAAACTCGTCTTGTCAGGGCTGCCATTAGGGGAGCATTTTGATCCTTCGGTGTCGGAGAGAAGAATAGAGCGGGAAATTCTGGGCAGAACGTCCGGGGGGATTACTCTAGTCGAGATTACATCGAAAGGCGGCCGCCCGGCGTAAAACAAACTGTGTGACAACGAAATCTGATCGAGCACAAGACTGATCGAAGACGGGCGAAAAAAGAGGAAGTACGGGCCTCGAAGCATGTCGAAATCTACTTGCTATAAACCTCCTGCCTGCCGCAATAAGGGCATGCCAGGCCAGAAATGTGCGCAGCAGACTCGAAGGAGACTAAGGGCAAAGCTCGCGTTTCAGATCAAGAAGGTCAGATAAATATACATCGGCAGTTCCTTTGGGAAGAGGGGGGAAGCAAAGAGGAAAAACTGGAAGGTCTACAGACAATGAAGGGACGATAACGGTGTGGGAACGTGTAAACATCAGTTATTTTAAGCCACGAGCTGCACAAAAAAGGGGAAGACCATCATAAGACCGAAAAAAAATGAGTGGGGTTGGGCTGCAAAGGATGGGCAAAGCACATAAGGAAGGCCGGAACGCCCAAAGTCGGCGTTCTTCGCGCGTTGGCCGTTCCCTTCACACGTCGCGCCTGGGGACGAAAAAAGCGAAAAGAATCTCAAAGCTTAAAAAAAGGGATCGTGCGCAAATACTGGCAAGATGACGAAAAAAAGGGGGGGAAAACTGTCACCCAGGAAGAAATTCTTGTCCATAAAGACCCCCGTCCGGGGAAACATCGAAGGGGAAGAAATCGCAAGGGGAAAGAAATGAGCCATCTGGCAAAAAGGGACAGTTCACAAGGGGAAGAGTTTCAGCAACCAAAGAAAAGAATCCAGGCGCAATTACACGAAAGACTTCCGACAAAACCGCCATCTCCATAAGAACCAGTGCCGAAGCGAAACAAATAATAAGGGAGGTCAAAGGGCCAGGGAGATATGGTCATTCTCTGAAAAGTACCTGATTTGGAAGGGAAGGGGAGGGCAAAGTTGTCCACAAAGCGCCGGAAGCTCCCCCCCCTCACAAAACACTCAACGGAGCAAAAGCGAACGGCAGTTGAAGGTATAAAAAGAACAGAAAAGGTTGAATTTAAAAAACAAGATGAAAACCTCAAGTAGGTGTTTAGAAAAAGAACCATTCTCTGCCGGGTCGAAGAACACTCGGTTGGAGGAAAAGAAAGGCTGGCGTGGTCAACGATCCAAACTCACGGCTCATATGGAAGGTCAAATCACAAGGATGCGCAAACTCAAGGAGAGTCCTATCGTACTTTCGCTTGGCGTCTGAAGCTTGGAAAAAAAAAGTTATCACGGAGTTTTCAAAAAACGGGGGCGGGACAAAGGTCGGAGCAGTCCAAGGGCATGCGAATGATAAGGACCGCAACCTTAAAAAAAAGAACCACTCGGCAAGACGCTTATGTATGGCCGGCAGCTTTTAGAGCCTTGTCGAGGAAAACCCTGGGAAAAGGGAAATCCGAGGGAAAGCCCATGACAGGGCCCCTCCCTAGATTGGGAAGAACTGTTAGACCCTAGATCGTCCAACTCACCCAGATTCCCGCATCGCAAAGAGAAAACTCCGACGAAAATAAAGTAAAGAGGAAAAAAAAAAGTTCAAACAATCGAAAATCATGAGGCTAAGAATCTAGATCAATCAGAAAAATATTTCCAGTTTGCCAGAAGAACAGCCCTCGAAAAACGGAAGAACCAAACGGCGTAAAGTCCTATTCCTAAGGGTGAAAGACGGGAAGACAAACCTGCCACTCCACCGTCAAGAACGACGTCGACTGCCAAATCAAAGCGCACAGATCAACAAATGGCCAAAAAAGCAAGGACCTCGATCCTGTAAAGTACGGAGACGGCCAGGGAGAAAAAAAAGGGGGCAGGTACGAGATGTGAAAACACAAGATCGCGATCACTACCCGTCGCAGTCCGAAGGGCAAATCGAGGGAAAGGACGCGCAGAAAAATCTACGAAACGGGAGCTAAGTACAAAGGACTGAGAAACTCGTCGCCTATCAGCAATTTCGGCGCCAAAGGGACACCGGAAGACAGCCAGGCTGCCTGGGCCAACGGCAGAGCGGCGTGTTGAAAAGGGGTGGGTTCTTCAAAAAGAAGGCGCAAAAGGGAAGAAGGGGTTCCAAGACAAGCCGTTTCCGTCGACCAAAAAGAAAAAGAAACAGCAAAAATCGAAAACCCAACATAACGGTCGATGAAGGGTCAGTTCACCTTGACTGCTGCCAAAAACGTTTGTCAGGGGAGAGGAGGGAGAGGCCGCGATTAAAAAAAGACCTGACGATTCAGAGCTAGCGCCGCAGAACGATGGGGAGTTTATACCCTCAGGAAAGAGAAAATAGGGGACGGTGAGGGTCGTAGTCGAAGACCGCAATCATGTAGGGAAAACCATCCTCTTTTTACTCGAGGCGAGGGTCTCTCGAGAAAAAACAAAAAGAGAGATGAACTCGGGCCTAAGCGGGGAGAAGTCCGTCCGCCGAACGGGCAGGGAGGGAAAAAAGAAAATAGTTCCGGGAACAAACCAAATAAGGAAAAAGCGGATCAGCGCCAGCGGTACGAGGTTTGTAACCCAGCTTCGCAGGAAAGAGGGAAAACAACAAGAGGCTAGAGGGAAAAAATTAAGAAAACCCGGGGGACTCAGTAAGGGGGGGGGGGTTCTATAAGAGTACTCGATATCTCCGTGCGGGTCGCGGCCACCAGCCTCGGCAGCATCAGGCCTTTAGTGGGAAGGGGGGGGGAGGAAGAAGACCACCGAAAACTCTCCTGGGGCAAAGCTTGTGGCGTCACCCTGCACGCCCGATATCGCGTGAGGAAAAAGGTCCGCCAGGAGAGACTATAGAAGTCAGAACTGGGTTGGCGTAGATGGGGTCGGTTTCAAAGGGGTAGAAGGTCGGATCGAGGGCTGCTGCACATCCTAGACGAGAAAGGAACAATTTGGGGACAGGAAGGCGGGAGGTGGGCTGGTCCGGACCTCTGTTTGACAAAAACGAAATCTGTGATGAGTTTCGCGAGTTCGTACGGCTTCCGGGACGGTGGTTGAGGGGAAGTTTGGAAGAGCCCGAAAAAGGATACGCCTTTCTTGAGTATGGAGGGCGAGGGGGAAGGGGGGAGAGGGAGAGGGGCTGCGTGGAAACAAAGCCTGCAGGGTGTTGCGCGCCGTCGATGGTTGTCGATTGGGGTGGGTGACCGCCGGAAGTAACTCAGGGGATCAGGGGGGAGAGCGAACTCTAAAAAGTTTGAAAAGGGGAAGGAGGGAAGGTAGGCAGCGACCCTGTTGTTAATCAACCTGCGGCCCGGTGCAAAAAAGAAAAAGCCTCCCAAAAAAAAGGAATTCCCGAAAGAAGCTATGTTCCGGGGGGTGAATGTAAAGGGCGTAAAAAAGAGGAGGGGATCTTAAAGGGACCTTGGCTTGTGCCGTAGGGGAACTTGCCACCCGTGCTTGACAGGTGAAAGGGGGATTGGTAAGAACCGTGTCAAAAAAAAAAAAAGAAGGGGAAATGAAAAAAGAGGAACTCGATCGAAGACAGGCGACATTGGGTTGCGCGAGGTGGAATGGACTGAAGAGAGGGCCGGTAGGGGAAGTTCTGGATCGCTTCTTCTGGGAACAAAAAGTCGGCAAAAAAGCGTGGGGACGGGGCAGTCCACACGGGGGGGGGTCGAAACCGTGAGGCGAATAGTAGTGTGTCGACTTGATGGATGACTTACAATGTCCCTTGAAAAAAGTAGTCGGGGGAAGGTCAGCAAGCAAAAAAATCAGAAAATGGGGGTTGATGTAGGTGCAGGGGTTCCCGGCCGAGGGGACCAGGGAAGAAAAAGGTGGAGCAAAGCCCGGTCGCAAAAGAGGCAGTGACAATATTGCCGACTTACGTTTCGAAGCCGGCATGAAGCTGTGGCCTCGTGGAGAAGGGTGGGGGGGGGGGGGAGTCGTTGTGGGCGGCGGCGTCGCCGTCTGAGGTCATTGTACGCCACGGTGGACGAGGGGGGAAGGTCTTCGCAAGGAGTAAAGAAAAGGTGAAACCTTTCAGAAAAGAGTTGGCCAGAGTGGATAGCCAGGGGGGGACGGATGGGCCTTGGGGGGGAAAGGGTCCGGGACGGCCGGGTCGATCTGGACCAGAAAAAAGGTCTCCCTTGGTGACCAGTTCCCCTCGAAATCCGGGGAAGGGGCGACCGGAGATAACGGTGTTGAATAACGGTTCCAATCCTCGATATGATAGAAGTGCGCGCGATTGACTTTGAAACTCGTACGGCGCGCAGAAGAGTCCGGGGGAGGGGGTTGCTGTAGGTTGGAGGAGGAAAAAGGGGTACGGGGACACGCAACAATCTCGGAAGAGAGGGAAATCCAACTGATAAACCTCGTACTTGGTCATTTGCGGCTCATTGGAGGGAAATGATGGGGTTCAATGACCCGAAGATAATGGGTGCAAAGGTGTACAAACAAAAAAATGAAAAAGAGAACTGGCGTTCAGAGCTTCAAAAAGAACTTTCAATGCCAGCGAGGTCTCTTGCTCATGCAAATGGGGAACATTGATCGGAAAAGAGGGGGTGTTAGAAAGCGATGGTGACGGCTCACGAGAAAGGGCCTTGGCACAAAAAAAGTGGAGTTTACAGTCGATTGAAGAGGGGAGGGATTATCGGTCGATTGCCGACAAAGACTCGGCGGAGGGGAAAGGGGCGAGCAGGTTGCTTCGCGACCGGAAAAGAGTAGAGGCCGTGCCGGGGGTTTCTGACGCCGTGCGGAAAAAAGCTGGATATTAGCTCGGGAAGGGGAGGGGAGGAAAACAACCTTTGGGGAAAGAAATTCCCTCAATCTAAACCAAAAAGAAGACATCCGAGCACGAATTTCGCTCCGGACTAAGGGGGAAGGGCTCCAAGGTAGGAAGAAATCAAAAAAAACGTAAAAAAAACCGGTCGGGTGAAAAAGAGAGTCAATCGCCAGAGGCGTCGTTGGACGGGGCTGATCCGTCCAGAGTAAAACGACAAAACAGGGTTAATTGGAAGAAAGGGGCCCACTGAGACACCCGGCATGATAGGGACAGTGGAAAATATTCAGAACCGTGGGGCGTGTCAAAAGAACGTTCGAACAAAAGGACGGGACGTCAACATTGCAGGGATTTTTAATACCGGATCTCGTAAAAAGCCGCAAAAAAAAAAGGGGGAAAAAGAAGCAAACCAGAAGGTCGTTGGGACAACACGCAAGTGAGGGATTGGGGGGGGCAATTTCGGACGTCTGTTGAAACGCTTCAAAAAAATATTTTAATAGCAGACTCAACAACAACAACGAATTAGTTGGACGTTCGAAACAGAAGGGAGAATGCCCATAATCAAAATTTTCTGCGAGAGGGGAAAAAAAGGATACAAAAGGGCCTGAGGATCTGGTCAGCAAACGGAAAAGAGAGGGGAAGACAGGGACACATGTGTGACGCCCTAAACGCTTTGATTTCGGCGCGAAAAGTCGGTGGGGAAAAACCGGGGGAACGGATCAGGAGCTGGGAAAAAAACGGTGCGAGGGGAATGCAATCGCTTCCAGTGAAAAA
>Ga0179593_1490390_pt1 | contig 11677 bp, 15 predicted proteins | sample CZODoug2_1_08_16_FD_185931 | JGI IMG/M metagenome (GOLD analysis project Ga0179593, IMG submission 185931) | Vadose zone soil fungal communities from Angelo Coast Range Reserve, California, USA - CZODoug2_1_08_16fungal (PacBio error correction) | ecosystem: Environmental > Terrestrial > Soil >...
TCCACCGACTAAGCCCCCTAAGAGGTAAAACATCTGAGTAACCCGCCGCAGCAGTGAGGGGTACGCGGCGGGCTCAAAAAAATAAACAGTGTCCCGGTAAAAACAGGTGCCACGATGACGAGACAAAAAAAAAAAAAACAAACGTAAAAAGGGGGAGGGAGGAATCTAGAAATATCAAAAAACTCTCTCGTCCGACAGTAAAATCACTACCGCGCGGGAAAAGGGAGACCGGGAGGCGTTAAAGACATCTGTAACATAAGAGCGGCCTTGTTAGTGATCGGGCGTCGTTCACAGCGAAAATAGATTCGCATAGGTTGGAAAACACGTTCCAGAAAAGCCAGGGGGGTGAAAAGACAGTACACGTATCAAGACCGAAAGCCGAAATCCCGTTCCAAACCGTTTGCACCAAGGAGAAAAACGTAAAAAAAAAAACGCTGGGTACAAACCTCCCAACCACACTGAAACACCAAACAGAAAAAAAAAACCCGAGGAAATACCTTATAAGCGCCCAAGGACGAGGACGGGGAAGTAAGGGGAACTACACGTCGAGGAGCACAGAGCCAAAAAAAAACCCAGGTCAAACAATTAGTAAATTGCAAAGGTGCAAAAAAAAAAGGAGAGTAGGTCACGGGACGTAACCAACGAAAAGGGAGTTACACAAAATTTTTTGTTCGCGTTTTTTGGGGGGGGGGAACTTGAAAAGTTTGGTATCTCAAAAGACGAGCTTAAACAAAGACAAATAAAAAACTGGAGCAAGGGGGGTTGAGGGGCGGAAGCCGGGCAACCATGGACCGGACAAAAAAGGGTCCGCAGTATGCGACTGATAACGGGGCTAGGACAAAAATTTTAAAGGGAAAAAGGCTGAAAAATGCAAAACTCCAAAATGAAGGGGGTATCGAAAAATGCCAAGAACCCGGAAAAGAAGGCCCAAGTGTGCTGTAGAGGGGAAATGGGAAACCCGGGGGACAGAGTGGTTATCGCCAAGTGAAAAAACGTACCGAAAAAAAACAGAACGACCAAAAGGAACCCAAGGAGGCATGGCTCCGCCCAAGTTTAAGGATTCAAGGGACAAAAAACCGGCCAGAAAGGCGAACCTAAGGACGGTGGTATACACGGATGGGGAAAAAACCGCGGGGGGGAGGGGTCAATCAAGGGACGGGGCGAGAAAATTGCCCACCAAAAGTGGGCAGGGCCAAAAGTACTGGGCTAACAGCGGGGGGGAAAAGAAAAAAAGGGGGTGACAAAAAAAAAAAAGGAATAAAGGACAACGCGGGACGACAGGACAAAAAACAGTCAATAAAAGGCCTTGGCAACCCCAGGGGAAAAAAAAAGCGGCAAGATACAGGGAAACAAGGCCCAGCAAAACCCTGGCCTGGGAGACCAATGGAAGGAGGACCGACGGACGTTTCACGGGAAAACCCCCAGAGTCGACCAAAAAAACGCTCTGGCAAAAAGCACAAAAGACGCACGAACCGTGCAGAAGCAATGTGGGGACCCGGTGGGGGAGCCCCGGAGCCTCGGTTTTGGGGTCCGGCGGTGGGACAGACCCAAAGACAAGAACAGGGGGGGCAGGCGGGTTTCGCGCAAGAAAAAAGACGGGCGTCCTTGGGGAGTAAAAAACCAAAGAAAAAAAACACAACGGCAAAAAAATGGTCGTCGAGGCATAGACCCGGGGGAAAGCAGGGCCAGAAAGAACGTCAGGCAGACCCCAGGCGGACCGGGGGGGGTTGCAAAGGGTACTCATGTGGCAAACTTATGAAAAGGACCCTTCCAAAACCGGACTGCACCGAAGGTTGGTGAAATGGGGACAGGAAGATACCGGATCCAGGGGATCCACCATGACATCAATGTCAAAACGAATACTAACCGCTGAAAGAGAAAATCGCAAATGAGGGAAGGCAGGTGTTAATGGAGATGAGCACAAGGACGGTCCTCAGCGTCCAGAAAAACCCTTAAAAGGGGTTTTCCTCCTTACTATCGGAAAAATTTGGAAAATGACCCAGGAACCGGAAACGGTGAATGGGGTGGAGGGGGCTGTGTCCAACCCTTCAAGTGCAGGAGAACTCAGGGCGGGAAAATATCCACGTTGCAAAAAAGGATGGAAAACCGTCAGAAAATAGTATAGGGAGGAGGGGAAGGACGGCCTGTACCGCGGCGGTTGTGCGGTGATTCAGGGTTGGGGCGACCTGAGATAGGAATACGGGAGAGGGAATGCACAGGTGAAAGGTGGCCGACGAAAATGCACCGACGGCCAAAAAAAACTCGGCTAACTCAAAGAACCAATGACCAAGGGAGACAGACGGATCGGTTGGCCACCCAAAGCTTACGGATCCGGGAAAAACCGGGGTATCTAGAAGCAAAAGAGTAAAGGGCCGGCAGAAAGAAAAGCACACCCGGGGAAGTCACCCCTGAACAAAAAATAGTAAAGTCCGCGGTGTAAAAGGTTTTGGAAAAGGTCGCGCGACCGGGACCCGGCAAGAATCGCAAGACTTAACTCCCGTCAAGGTGACAGGGGCCATGGACCGAAAAACGTCACGCAGAAACGGAACCGGCCACGAACCCTCGTGGGCACCGGGGCCCGAACGCTGAAGGACCAACCGAAAAAACCGCTCAAAAGGGGGGTGAGTGGGGGGTGGGGGTAGGGGGGGGGGGGGGGGGTTGTGTGGGTGGGGAAAAAGGCAAAACGGGTGGAGTGAACGCTAAAGAAAGGTTGCTAACGATAAGACAGGAAGACAGGGGCCAGGGCCTTCGGCAGGGACCCAATGTGAAAAAGTCCTGTGCGTCGGGGGGGGAAAGGGTACGTTATATTAGTTGGAGGAAAACGAGGAGTAGACCAGTGCCATGGTTAAAGGCACGGCACCGGTGGTAGCGTACGAGTTTATGGGCGGCCCCTGCACAACGGGCCTTAAAAAACGATCAAGAAGGGGAAAACGACAACCCACACCCCCCCCTGAGTAGGAGGGGGACGAGGAGTGAATGTGCCTCTGAGGGATCCCAGCCGGAATCTTTGCAGGGCGAAAAAAAAGTTCACCACATGAAAAGGTCAAAAACCGCACCGCTGGGCCACGGGCACGTGAAAAAAGAAAGGACGAAACGTCGACCAACGGTTCGGACCACCTGTTGGGACAAAATCCGCGGGGAAGCGGCGACGTCCCCCCAACCGTGAACGCGGAAGGGGGACCCGGCCGGAACGAAAGTCAAGTAGGAAGGGGACGCTCAACCTAGGCCGGCGGGCTAGTTCACAAAACCAAAAACAAAAGCCCAACCCCCATGGCCAAAGCTGGTCAAAAACCGAAGAGGCGGTCAAGGTTGGGGGGAGTCAGTGCCGGTAACGCTTTGGGGTCAAAAAAAACAGAGGTGAAATCCGTAACAGAATGACGGTCACGCAATCCGGGGAGCAAATTGCCATTGTTGGAAAAAAAAAAAAGTTACGAAATGGATGGGAGCGGGTGAGGCGGGTGGGGTCTGGTGGGGGGGGGGACCTTGAACCTCTATCGAGAGGGCAGGGGTCCAGCCGTAGCCAAACGGGTCCCAAAAAGTTGGACGATTCTTGCAAGACTGGGTCAAGGACCCGGAACCCTGGGGAAAGATCCGGCCCCAGTCAAAACGTCAAAAACAAGTCCTAAAAAAAAGCGAGTGGTCCTCGAACTCAACGGGTTAAGGAGACCCCATCGTGCTGGCAGTACACAGGGGGGGGTGGGGTTCGACCGGGAAAATGACACGAGAAAGAAGGGGTCGTGGGATACGTAGGGTGAGCCGTCCTGAAAGGGGGAAGCGCATCCTCCGTTCAGCGGTTTCATGTGAAGACCGGCAAAAACCTTCAAAGCCCACGAAGTTTGAAGAGGTCTCTGCTGCAAAGGGTCAGAATCCTCCAACCCAAAAAGTAAAAGGCCGTCGCGCCAGGCGTGAACAAAAGACCTTGGGCACAGGACCACTACAAAAAAGAAGAAACGAAAACGGCCGGCCGCAGAAGGAGGGGTGACACCAGGAGACAAACAAAGTCCCCTCAAATTCGTCTTGAAAACGGGCAGAGGGGAAAAAGCTTCGGCACCCGGCCTTGTGGGGAAAAATAAGGCGGACAACAAAGGGTTTAAAAATCCCTGGACGAAGGGGGGCAACCGCTTCCAGCGCGGCGGGGCAGAAAAGGGGGCCCAATCCCGGTCACCATGTGGACCCCAGAGCCGGAAAAACAGAAAACACCGGAAAAAACAGGGCGCAAGCCCCGGGGTCGGGCCAAGGGAAACCGCCCCAACAAGACCGGCGACAGAAACGGGGCAAAAAAAAAAACGAAAAAGCGTGGGGTAGCTCAGATGGGGTAGGGTCGGCGGGGACTCCCTCATTCCTCCAGGAAGTGCCTAAGGATACACGCAGCAAGCGCGGTTAGGGGAACACTGGAACAGTTAAGGACAGCATGCGCGTGTGTCGAAAACGTGAGGCACAACGCCTTCAACAGAAAAGAGTGAAATAAAAAACGAGGTGCCCTAGGGATTTTCGGAGGAGGAAAAGCCACCGGCCACAAGACAGCCCAGTGGGACAGACAATACACGGGGCTCAGCTTCTCCGTCCGCAAAAGCCAAAAGGGGGAGGGTTAGCGGGTAGAGGTTGGAGCGAGGGGAAAAAGGTAAGGACAGACACGCACCTCCTAGGTGGAATGTACCGAAAGGAAAAATAGTGCAACCGGGGGGTCTTGGGGGAGGGGGAGCCGGGGAAAAGTTCAGAGGGTTGGCACCAGCCGGGGAAAAGGCCAAAGGGGAAAAAACGGGGGAATACCAGGACGTCGAGCCGGGAGTGGGGACCGGTCAGTCAACCAAAAGGGGTGCATTCCCAACGGGACGCGCTGGGGCCCCGGTTTTTTAGGGTCTGCGTCAAAAAGACTGCGGGCAAAATAGGGGAACCGACCAAAATCGCCTGGCAACGCAGGCCCATAACCCGGGGGGGGGTCTTTCCGAATAAGCGTCCCAAAGAACCGCACTTTTAAGGTCGTGGTCAAAACGGGAGGAAACCAGCACCCCCCCGGATCAAAGCAACGATCATCTAACAGGGTGTGCAGGGGGTGTGAAGCGCGGGAAACTCAGAAAATCGAAATCAGAACGAGGCAGTGTACCGAAAAAAAAAAACAAGGTGAACGGAGAACGGACGGGGGTTTGCGTTCGCAAACGAATCAACAACAAAAGACTAAACTGGAAACAAAAACGGCGGCAGAAAGGAATGGAAGGAGGGGTAATCCACGTTGCGGGGAGGTGGGCGGCAGAAGGTCACGGGGTACCCTCGAGACCGCGATCAAAAGATAGATCAGAAGCAAAACAAACACGCAAGAGCGCATGGGTTCCTGATGGTGCAGCGGCGCCTGCAGTGCAAGAAAAAAAAAGGGGGGGGGACACACCAAACCCAGGGAAAAACCAAGGCTGATAGGATACATCGAAACTCAGAACCAAAATATCGGTAAGGGAAATATACGATCAGAACGGACCTTTTCAGGCGTCCCGGTGTACCTTGGGCGGGAAAGGAACACAGACCGGCAGGTCAAGGAAGGGAAGCCACAATAAAGTCAAAACCCTGCGCTCCAAAAGTTGGAAATTCAGAACGTGCCTGATAAAACAAGAGGGGGGAGACGGGGGAAGGCGAGCACGTGGAACTTTAAACGTGACCTTAAAAAAACAGGCAAACGTACAACTGAAGGGGGGGCAGGACAAGATTCCTGCCGGACCGCGAAGAAGAAAAAAGGGGGGGAGGTTTTGCCCGCGGTGGAGCCTGGACCACCGAACGCAACCGAGCGCACCGGGGGTTCACTCTGGGCCACACTAAAGAGTAGATCGAGGCATGCCCACAGGCCTGAAAGGGGACCTCTAGCGCCCCGACTAATGCAAAGGCACCTGGACGGTCATAACAGGGGAGATGAATTACTGTGAATGGGAAAAAAAGTCCGGGGGGGTCGGCCTTGTTAGTTTAAAAAAAATCGTGGTGAACACCAGTACAACGGGCGCGGAAAGGCAAACCTGTTGGGTCAAGGCACTCACACCCAGGGTTAAAGGGAACTGGTCCTGGCAGCGAATGGGGGAGGGCGGAGGCGTGAAAAACGTGACCCGAAACAACCTTTTCAAGCGAGATCCAACGAGACTTTTAGTGTCAACCCAAAACAAAAACAAAAAAAAAAAGAAAAAGAGAGAAAAAAAAAAAAAAAAAAAAAAACCAAGGGAGGGGGCCGGCACAAGGGACACTTGCGATCAACCAGGAACTGTATAGCCCGTTGGGGCCAGTCCAAAACCGGCGTTAACCGAAAGACTCCAAAAATAGGGCCCAGGTCTGAAAAAGAAAAAGGACCGTTGGCCCGTCCCTTTTGAGAGAAAAAAAAAGCCAATTCGTGCCTTGACCATGGAAACTGAAAAGGTCTTCCCGCCAACACGAAACGAAAGAGAGAACACCCAGTCCACACATCGGCGGAGGGCGACGGCTTTGTCGCCAAGGGAAAGTGCTGCAAAACCGGGCTGCTAAGTCCGGGCGGGGACGGGTGAGAAGATGAAGGAAAAAAAGCCCTTTGAGAACTAAACGTTGGGGGGGGGAATAAACCCCGACAATGCTGCGGGGGGCCAGGGTGCGTGGGAGAACGAAGCCTGCGGGGGGGACGCTACCGGGTCCCAAATGAAAAAAAATGACCCGCGACCTGGCGAGAGGGGGAGTACGGAATGATAAAGGGGGCCAACCCAGAGTGTGGGCCGGTGCCAGCCAGCCCTAAACCAATCCAAGGGGAGACTATAAGCGGTGTCGTGGGGGGAAGCTGGCAGCCAGCGAGGCGAAGGGATGGGGAGCCGGGCAAAGGAGTGATTCGGGAGAACTGGGGACGGAGCAAGGGCTGACCGTTGGGTACCGTGGGGTAACCAAAAACGACAATAGCGTCCCATTTAACGAGGTGAACCGCCGCCGTCACAACACCAGCAGGCGCTGCGCCGGGCCCTCGGGGGGGGGTTTCCCGGACAAAAGCCGTCCAAGGGGTAAAAAAACCAGGTCGGTCAGAAGGGAAACAAATTAACACTGGGGGATTAACGGACTAGAGCTGGGCACCTGACCGCGGGCACGCGCCACAATGCCAGGTGCTTAGGGGGGGCGGTGCTGCGAGACGGGGACACACTCACAGCTAAGAGCCTCGTTAGTTGACGCGGCGCAGGTTGAAACATGCGCCAATGGTAAAAAAAAAACGTCTTACAGACTCTTGGCACTCCGACGTAGTCCAAAAACAAGGAGACAAAGAGAAAAACATTGGGTCGTAGAGTACACCTGTGGGACCATGGCCAAGCCCAGCGGGAAGAAAACGGGCGAGGGGAGCGCCCGGCTACATACATGCCTAAAAAAAAAAATACTACCGCGTGAAAATGAGATCAGGGGCGGTCTTGGAAAGAATATCTCAAAAAGATCCGTCGAAGACACCACACCGAGTAGCCAGCGACAAAAGGGCGCTAAAAACTTTGAAGCAAAAATCAAAAACTCGCGGGTGCACAGGCCGTTTCAAGGTTGCAGGAATGAAGGGATCTCCAAGGGTCTGGAAAAGGCACACTTCGGCCAAGCCGCGCCCGTGTCTAAACCTGTTCGAGGAAACGGGTGCCGCCGGAAGGATCGAGGCAAAAGGAGTCCCATACTCAAGCGCCCGGCCCGTGCCGAGCGAGGTAAAGGTGAAAGTGGGCTACCCCAAGCACACCCAAAGCCCCAGCAAAGGGGCGCATGACGGCCTCAAGGTGCGCTGAAAATCGGGGACAAGCTGCCAAGCCGGGCCAGGAAACCATACTGAACAAGGCCTGACAGAGATGTTCCTGGAACACAGCGCAGTCCCCGAGACTGGCGACGGACGCCAGAACCGAAGCCGCGCCGAGGACACCGCGGCAGATCTTGTACGACGGGGGGGCCCTTCCGGGGACACCCAATAAGTGAAGCACGTGAGTCCACCAGATTGGGTCCGGGGTGTAACCGCCCCGAAGAGTAAAAAGCTTGAAAAAAAAGGGCAGGGAACAGAAGAAAACGGCAGGTGGTGGATCGATCGCCTGGGCTCACACCAGGGGACCCCCACGTTTCACACGGCCGTGAAAAAAAAATACAAACCTTTGTTGCAATCCGACAAAAGCTTGATCAGCGGGAGGAAAGACAAGCCCTTTAGTGAAGCCGCACAGGGTATTCCTTAACAGGAGACGATGCACACCGGCGGCCCGGCAGACACCCGAACCTAATACTTCCACAAAGGCGGGTCAGCGTAGCCCAGGACCAGTGTCCTGTGGGCGCAAAACCAGGCCGTTGCCGCCGCACCTACAGACGTTACTCGGTGAAGCACAGATGGGGCAACACGACCTGATCGACCGGGACGCAATGGAAAAGCCGGCCACAAAAAAAAAAAAGCGGTCAACAGGGAATTGAAGAACTGAAGGCAACCACGTGCAATTGGAACAAGCTGAGAACGCAGAGTGGAACGGACGTCCGCGTCGAGGCCTTGGGGGGTTATTGCGGGGAAGAACAGGTTGTGAATTGAAAAAAAAAAGGACCCGGCTTTCAGGGGGCGCGACCCAGCGGGGGGGGTAAAGCCACGGTTTGGGGTCAGCGAGAATGGCCAACCAGTCAAGGTAGCGGGAAGTGGTTGGACGAGTCGAGCTTTGAAAAGGGAACATGGGCCGGGGACTTGGGAAGGAGGGCACCCGCCGGACCAAACGACGGTGTAGGGAGCGGTGAGGGTAAAAAAAAAAGACAAAACTCTGGTTCCCTCCCGTGTATACCGTGCCGGGGGAAGGGCCTGCAAAATGCCGTGGGAAAAAAATTCAGAGTATTTAGGAGGGATTTTGCTTATTTTCCCGCCGTCATGGTGTGGAAGTGCGCCGGTGGGGGGAGATCTGAGAGTGGGGACTTGTCCTTGATAACTACCTGAAATTTAAGCTGTGGGGTGTCTAGGGTGTCTAAAAAGGAAAAAAAAAATGGAGAGGAGGACGATTCGCACGCGTGGAGTTGAACCGTCTGAAATGGTAATCGGTCGCAAACACGAAAGATGGGGGAATTTTGGAGGTGTAAAGCCGATATGGGCTACCAGAGTACCCAAAGCAGAGTGGTGGAAGCGTAGGTCAGAGAGGTCCGGAGTCGGCAGATGGGCCAAACTGGGAAAGAAAAGATGCTGTCTCCAAGGTATGGGTGTCCGGACGGCCCATGTTCCCGACCAAGCGTGGCAGGGTGACCCAGGGGGCCGGTTCTACTGAAACTGGGTACAGTAAGCGCCGAGAAAGGGCGGCCCTCAAAGACGAAGTGGTTGCCCAAAAAAAACGAAGAAAACGGAAGGGGTTGCGGATACAGGCCGCCGGAAAGAGTCGCCCCTCATACGAAGGTCAGCAACGCGCAGGGCCGATGGGGGGTCTTCGCCGGAAGCACCGCCTGCCTCTGTCACCGGCTGGCTTCTATAAACTGGGGAAGACCAAGGGGTTTTCTTAGAACGCATCCCACACAAACAGTAAAGCCAGCCGGGACACTGGAGGACCTTGGACCTGGATAGAGTGTAGTAGAAGACGCCACAAAGATCACTGGAAATAGACTGTAGAAGCCGGGGAGGGCGATCACGGAAGCCGTATCGCCACGGGGACCAGCAAAACAGGTCCAAAACCGGGGGTGCGTTGGAGAAAACTTCGGGGCGGTACGGGAGTCACAAGAGCCGGAGAAATCCCGGAGCAAGGTGATCGCACGACACGGCCAGCCCACCAAACAGTCGCGTGGGAAACCAAACGGGGGAAACCACCTGGACCCGGTCTCCGGAAGGGGGCAAACGCGGTGGAAAAACACTGGGCCACCACAATCGTGAGTTTAGAAAGAAAATGCCGCCGTAGGACCTGCAACAGGGAGGTGCCAGATCTGCAAAAAAACAGAAAAAAGAACGGCTGGAGGGGGTTGTGCAGGCCTCCAGCCGCACCCGTCCTGTTGGTGGAGGCTAGAAAGGAACCCTCATTAGGTGGCCGGGTCTGGCCCCCTGGCGGTGAGCCGGTGGACACCCTAATCCGGGAAAAAGAAGAGACGAAAACCGGTCGCATCCGAAACCACCAGGTAAAACTGGTGTTTGGTGACCAGGGCAAAAGTGTCAGAGCATTGTGCCTTCCGTAAAATGGAAGAAAAACGATGGGAAAAAGGGGGAGAAAAGGGGTCCCAAGTGGTAAAAAAAAACAGCGGGAGGAGTAGTTACGGGGGGGTACAGGGGTCAACATGAGGCGGGGCCTGGGGGAATGGGTTCGTTGGGAGAGTGTGCCTCTTGGAACTACCTCCCTAGTTCTCTTGATCCAACGGGGGGTATGCACGGAGACAATTGAACAGTGTTGGTTTGTTCCTCCCTCCATAAGTCTCCAACGGGTGGTGTTGTGAACGCCGGGGCCGGGGGGGGGCACCCTGCCGGGGGAGGTGCTGTCGTGTTGTACCTAGGACGCGCAAAGAGCCCGTCGGGTTCTCTGCGTCGGTCAGAATTACAGCGGCTGAAAATGTACAAATCAAGCCCAACGTGGGGGGGGCCCGCCCTCTCACGACCGCTCTCGACAAAAGCGATCTCGTTAGAGAGTGACTGACTCCCGGGGGTCCAATCGTGAAGTGGCACTAGCGGGGGCCAACCAGGGGACACAACTAAGGGAGCTGTTACGAAGTGGGTTGACCGATTTCACATCGGACACTTGGAAATGGTAACTGGAGCCAACAGACTTCCGGTATGGGGGTTTCCACAGAGGGTCTGTCTGGAAATATTCCCAAAGGGCATGTGCAAACAGAGGGACCATCACTGCCACGGGTATGTAAAAAGGGGGGGGTTTGGAAATTTTTCCGGCTCGGGACGCACCATCAAAAATGAAGTAGGGGTACGGACAGGGACCGGGATAACAAACCCCGGGTCTCTCGGGACAGCAGTAAAAAAGGGCAAGAAAGGAAGAAATTGCTCAACGCCTCCCCGATCACAGCGGAAAAAAGAAAGAGGAGAACCACGAAAGGCCCTTTCACGGGTGTGCCCAATTGGGGGCGGAACGAAACAGAACAACGAAGTGAAAAAAAAACGCAGAACGGGGGGGGGGTCAGCGGGTTGAGAATAGATAAGAGTACCACAGGGGAGCAAAAAGGCTACTTTCACCCCTGGCATTACCAAAAAAAAAACACGGAACAAAAAAAGGGTATCCAGTGAGGTCAAAAGAAAAGAAAAGAGCCCCCCAGGGGGCTTCGTCAGACACCTACCTATGTGCATAATGAGACACCACGGGGGGGAAGAGGCAAACTGCCGTGTCCGTCCACAGGAAGAACCCACAATCGTGATCACCGGGGGAAACCGGAGGCGGTATTATTGGCATTGGAAAAAGGGGGTCACCGCTTGGGTGGAAAAGCCGTGGGGTGGGGAAGCGGGAAAAAACTAACGGCTGAATTTCTGATGTGTTGACTACCGGCGTTTGACGGCAGTCGGCCTGATCCCCATGGATCAACAGCAGGGAGGGACAGGGTAACGCTGTAATGTCGGGGGGTATCAAAAAAAACCTAAACCCGGGTCCGACCCACGCACGCCAATAACGCAAAAAAAAGTGGAAACCCAAGCTGGGGGAACCCAAATCTGCACAAGGGTATCGCGAGACGCAGTGACAGGAAAGGCGGGGACCTTCAGTCTCAGGAGTTCTGAGCTGGGTTCAACAAAACAGGGGAAAAGGAAGCG
>Ga0179593_1497268_pt1 | contig 11677 bp, 8 predicted proteins | sample CZODoug2_1_08_16_FD_185931 | JGI IMG/M metagenome (GOLD analysis project Ga0179593, IMG submission 185931) | Vadose zone soil fungal communities from Angelo Coast Range Reserve, California, USA - CZODoug2_1_08_16fungal (PacBio error correction) | ecosystem: Environmental > Terrestrial > Soil >...
CCGAGTAAAGGGGGGGAAAAAGAAAGCCGGAAAATCTGGTGCAGGGAAAAGTCGCAGCCAAGGGATTGTGACCGTTCAGAAAAAACAGAAATTACACGCTGGGATGGGGGGCGAGAAAAAAAGGGAACATATGATTCAAAAAAAAAAAAAAAAAAACCGTTGGGGCGCCCAGCCGGCTCAGGAAGGGGGGGAAAGGTTCGGGGAGGAAAAAGAGCTCCAAAGGCAATCGGAAAGAATCTGAGCGAAAAGGGCCCCGTAATCTCTTTATCTGCCTGAACAAAAGAGAGACACGGTTTGGGCTGGCAGAAGAAGACAAGAAAGAAACTTTGTAGGAGAATTTTGGGCCGGGAGAAAACAACTCAAAGAAGAAAGGGGGAAGCATTAGGAAGGAAACCCGTGGCGGGAAAAAATCCGACAAGGGGTTGGAAGGCCCTCGGTCCAGAGAAGAAGGTGCTTGGAGTCAATTCAAAAGTTCTCACCATTCCCAAAAAGTGGAACAAGGGAGGTAGCCTCGCCGGTAGGGGAAAAAAAACCACAAAAAGAGTAAAAATCCTCAGGAGGGAACAAGGAAGGGAAAGTGGAGGAGGACACGACTCCAGACAAGGCAAAGGGGAAAAATCGCCCAGACGCGGCGGGGTGGCGGTTGTCGGCGGAAAAAAAAAACTCGGGAAAGAGGGAAAACGACATCCCAAGGATGGAGAAAAGGAAAAACAACGGTGAACCATCCCTCGTTGGAAGAAGCTTATCTGTAATCGGCGAGGAAAACGAACAAGGGGGGGGGAACGAGGATGAAGTCTAAAGACTAAACTGAGAAAGGGGTCTCGGGAGAACGGAAGGAACCCGCTTACAAACGGTCGTCTACCAGGAACGGCTTAGGAAAGGAAATACACAGGGGGGGAAAAGATAGAAAAAAAGGGCTGGCCAATCCTTTTTTGGCTGAGGGAGAAAACACAAAAAGAAAAGGGAGTCGGGGGGAAAGGAAAAAAGTCCCCCCTTACGAACCCGCAGGTCGTCCGAGCGGAGAGGTGAAATCAGGCGTGCCTGGGGGGGGGGGGGGTCATCAAGAAAGAAAGGGGCAGTGGGGGCGCAGCTCACTGGGGAAAAAAAAGAGAAAAATTAAAAGGGGAAGGGGGGGGAGGAGGGACACCGCGGGCCCGCGTTTTTTTCGGAAGTTCTCGGGCCGGAACACCCGACGACGGCTTCCGAACCATCAGAAGGGGGGAGAATAAGGGAGGCAATAAAGGAACTAAGTCGCCGAGCCGCTCAAGAAAGTTTAGAATCGACGCAGGGTTCTAGCTGCCAGGAGAAACGTAAGGCCTTTGACGAAAGTTTGCGAAGAGGGGAAATAGGAGACTTTTTTCTTCGATTTCAATCAAGGAGCCGCCAAAGGGCGAGGGGGAAAGGAAGTCCGGGGGAAAAGAAGAGACATGAAATTCCTCAGACAGCGCAAAAAAAACAAGCGAAAAAAGGGTTGTTCAGGCCGGAACCAATCCTTAAGCAAATACCTTACCCCAAGTTGCATTATAACTGAGGAAGACAAAAAAGAAAGGGAGATGACAGTGGGGAAAAGATTAATAGTTCGCAGCAGGCCAAAAACCGAAAAGAAGGAGGGGAGGTAACCCTGGATCTCCTGAGAGCGCATAGTTAGTAGGAAGAAGGGAAGAAGAACCATCCGAGAAACAAACCAACAAACGGAGTGAGGAAGGGTCTTCAAGGACTCAGGAGATACTCGGAATACAAGGGAGGTGACCGAAAAAAAAAAAGGTATTATGAGGGAAGATATGGGCAAGCCCTCTTTTGGGGAAAATTTTGAAAAGCTTCGAAAGGTTTGCTCGTCGCGGGAAAGAATAAGAAAAAAGGGGGGGGGGGCTGATTGCGGTAAAAAGGGATAGTCCCCAAAAATGGGGAAGTCTTCAGGGAAAGAGTGGGGGGAATAAAGCGTGGGAGAGTCATTTCCTTGGGGGAATCGAACGAACTTGAGAGGAGGGCTGAGTCCCTGGGGCAGGGAAAAAAAAAAAAAGGGGAAAAAGGAAACGCTTTTTGGGAATCCAAGAGAAAAGCCTTGGGCGAGGAAGCCGAAAGGGGGGGCCGTTTTTCAGAAGAAAAAAAACGCAACCGGAGGCCGCGAGAATAAGCCTTCCAAAGGAGCGCGTTCGGTCAGGGGAGGTGGAGAAGGTAGAAGTCTCTCAGAAAAAAAAAAAAGCAGCCGGAGGAAAAAGAGGGGGGGGCGAAGCCCTCTCGCCGGGGGGGAAACCAGAAGCCTAAACCCGTCGGGGGGAAAAGGTCAGCCCGCCCAAAAACTCCTTTACATGAAATGGTAAGAGGAAAAAAGAGGAACCCCTATAGACGACAAAAGAAAAAAGGAAAAATGGCGGGGATTGCTTGATGGAATAAAAAGCCGAAAAGGAGCCCGGAGATAGACCGAAAAAAGTGGCCGGGGGGAGACCGTTAAAGGACCTACGGAAACCGACAAAGGGGGGGGGGTGCACCCCGAAGTGCGCACAAAAGTGGGGAGAGGTACTTTCCGCGCGGCGGAAGACGTCCCCCCGAGTGTCCCATGCCGAATCCGTCGTCAGAAACGCGAAGGAAGAAAATCCCGAGATCACAAGATAAAAGGGAAACTGTGAGAAAGTGAGAAAAGAAAGATCGTCTCCTGTCGTAGAACAAGGGGGTGAAAGGGCAGGCGCCCCTATCACGAGAGAAAGCCATCCGGGGCCCCCGGGAGAAAAGGGGCGGCACGAGTCGGATGTGAGAGACGCCAAAAAAAGAACTTGAGGACTTCGGTGTGGTAAAAGAAGAGCACCAAGCAAAAGGAGGGAAAAACAGAACAAAAAGATCGTCCAAAACGGGGGGAACGGATGGGGTCTTTCCTTGTACGATGAGTTTGGAACCAAGGATGGCGGGGGAGGGATCGTCTTACTAGCGAAACATTGAAATCTTGGGGGGAGGGCCTAGAAGTAAAAAAACAGGTTTGATGACCGGGAAGAAGGGAACGGATGAAACAGGAGACTTGGGACCTCCCTTTGGAAAATCCTCCTGCGTCCAGGGGTGCAAGAAGGGTTAAGGACATGCACCAAGTCCAAAGAAGGAAATTGGAAGGCCTCCGCCCGCAACTAGTCTGGGGTCCGCCAGGGGGGCCCCACTTCATACGATGAAAAAAAATGAAGCCTAAGGCGGGGGGTAGAAGTTATCCCTCCAAAGTCTACCCGGACAAAACGATCAAAAAAAAGGACGGAGTTCACGGTGGTGTAGCACTCGCCAGCAAAAAACAACCGGCTTCGTGTATCATATCCTATAAAAGGGGGTGCAAAGGTCTAGAAGACAAGAGCTGGCCTGCCGAAAACGTGAAAGAAGCTAGCCGTTCCTCGTGAAAAAATAAAGTTGGGAGGGCCTTCGCCCCGCAGGGGCACGAGACAAGCTTTGTGAGTGAAGCGAAAACAATGAAAAAACAGAAAAGAGGAGGGGAGGGAGGGTGTAGAACTCCAGACAAGAGGGCGGGCACGAAGTCACATTATTTTTTTGGTTTTTTTTTTTTTTATTGGTTTTGTTTGGTGTTGTTTTTTGTGTCAAAACTGGGGGATCAAGTGAAGGGACTTGCGCAAAATCTCCTAGAAGTCAATAAACAAAAAAAAAGTAAAGGGGAGAATCGCGCACGCCGGAATGAGACCCTGTCCACTACGGTTGGTCCTTACGAGGCCGCCTAGCGTTATTTAACGTGATAACAAGGGAAAAAGATGCCCGCGCTTTGGCGGGAGATCCTTTTTTTCCGTCCAGGAGAGAATCACAAGGCATCGAGCCTGCGGAACCAGGGGGGAACGTACAAGGGAGGGGAAAAGTGCTCAAATTAAAAACTCGGGCAGTATCAGCTGAGGTGACCGGGAGCCCGGGAAACCGCATCTTTTATCTGCGGAAAAAGGCCAAAAGAGGGGGGGGAACGGGGACAAGAAATCCGTCCCTAAGCTTTTCGATTTTGTCGGTATCCGAGGGACACGCAACGTCGGGGGAATGGGATGAAAACGGAGGGAAAAAGCCGGCAGGGGGGGGAAGGCGCCGAATCGGCCAAGGAGAATCGGTGTGGGGGGAAAGGGACTTAACCGCAGAGCCCCCGTCCTAAAAAAGGTGGGGAGGAATTGAGAATAAGGAAAATTCTAACTTACCACAAATCAACGTCAGAAAAAGGACTCCTCAATATCAATTGTTTCGTTACGAAGGATACAAGGCCAGAGGAAAACACCAACAGTGTCCAATTCGAGTCACAATGAACCAATAGAAAGGATCGCCATGGACTGTATGGTCTCTTCTGACGGGGAGGAGAAAAAGGAATAAAAGGAGAAGGATGTCTTGCTAGCGAAGGGGAAGCGCTGGGCAATAAAGGATCAGCAAGGGATCTGCGCAGACCCTAAAAGTGGGTTTTTTCGTTCCTGAGGCGAAGATATTCCCGATTTGGGGGGAGGAAACCTTCTCGTTCGAGTGGGGGGAAGGGGGAAACCAAGAGGACGGTCTGTCAAACAGGAACGACTTGAAAGGGCTGCATTGCAACAACGAGAGAAGAATCTCTCTAAAAAGAATTGAAGATCAACCTGGTCTAAGGGAAAAAGCTATGCTGCAACTGGGTGAGGGCTGGGAGGTCTGAGGAAAGAAAAAGAAAGCCAGGAAGACGCGCGAAAAAAAGGTTCATCAAAGCAGTCAAAGGCGTTGCAGGGCGCAGATCACTGTTGGAATCCGTGAGAGGTCGGTAGTTAAGTGGGGGGAAACGGGGGAGGAAAAAAAAAAAAACGCGCGGGGGGGTACGGGGTTTCCGACTCTTTGGCCTCACCCCAAAAAAAAAAAGGGCTTGACGCCATATCCCGAGTATAAAGCAGGCAAGAAGCCAGTAAAAAGGAGCAGAAACAGACCAGGGGGGAATTCAGACAGCGGCGAAGGTGTGGGTTCACCCTTCTTGACAAAGAAGAGAGAATTCCCCGAGGGAGACAAATTCTTTGAAAAAAGAGGGGGAAAAAGAAGGGGGAGAGGGAATTTCAACGCAGGACTAGACACCGGCGCCGCAGTTGCGTTCTATTTTCGCTTAGACAAGACGGGCGCATTCAGCGGAAAAGGGTGAAAACCCCCCTCCTAGCAAAGGAAGTCGAAAGGGGGTGGAAGAACAAGACCGTGGACAACAATCACCGTAAACAAAAGAGTGGCGTTGCTTGAACTTCAGCTCGCGGCGCCTAAAGCAAAAGGGGGGGAAAATGGGAAGTGACGCGCACGCCTCACAAAAAAGCAAGAAGCTCGACCAAGAATAAGAAAGTCGGTCCCTAAACTGAAAATAAAACTCAGAATATCGCCGAAAAAAAGAGAAAAGACTCAAGGGGGAAAAGAGAAGAAACGAATCTCAGGACTTCCGGAAAGGACCAGGAGCTTCCTAATTAAGGAGAAAGGACAAAGTCCTTTCGACGACCAAAAAAAAAGGCCAAAAATAGGAAAGAGAGGGTCCGTGAAGCTCCCCGAACTCGTCATGGTAAACACGGTGAAAGGAGTCCCTCATTTTTTGCGGCGAAGGGGGAAGAGGGAGGGGGGGGAAGGGGGGGGGGGGGGACGTTACAGGGGGGAAATTTGTTTGTTCCGGGGGGCCTTGAACGGGGGCCTCCGAAAAGGGATTGAAAGAAAAAAAAGATCGGGGGGGAAAAGAAGAGAGGAAGGAAACCCAAATTGTCGAGGATCAGATAACTTGGGGAAGGAGAGGGGGGGAAAAAAGATACAAAAGGAGCCGAGGTCCACATTTCCATGAAGGAGAAAACTCGCCTTGCGCCCGCCGCAAAAGGGGGGAGTTAGAAAAACCCGAAGGAACCTTTGCCAAGATAAATAGCCTTACATGAGCGCCGCGGGAAAAAAGGCAGCTGGCGAAAAAGCCAAAGGGGGAGGTGATACAGCAAGGATGATGGCCGAAATAAAAGCGCGCCGCAGTTGGGGTGGAGAGAGCGCCAACGGTATCAAGTTCAACTTCCAGTCTAAAGTCGAACGATAACCAAGTGAGATCTGCGCCCCCCGCCAAAAGCCAAGACCTTTGAAAAAGGGGGGGACTTGAGAGCAGGCAGGGAATGTCCAAGGCCCGAGAGGGGAACGACTTGCGGTTCGGTCCGGTGAAAAAAAAGGAACTACCCTTCAACACAAACCAGGGTGGTGGGGTGGGCAAGACGTAAAGACAAAGTGGGTGGGAGGAAAAATTGGAAAGGAGACCGGCGAATATCTTAAAGGGGAGATCCAGCGTCGGCCCTGGTTAGAACGAAAAGAAGTGAAGGACTGAAAACAGAAGAGACAAGCTCGAAGAAAGGCTCAACTCCGGATAGCGGAAAAGCCTGCAAGAACGTGGACGGAAAAAGCGCAAGAACGATCAAGTCGAAAAGGAAGGAAAAAAAAAAGACGGTAAAGGGTTTGGCCGAACCCGCGAGCACCACTAACGACGATTAAGGTTGTTCCCGGGTCCACACGAAAAGAAGGGGGAAGTAGGAAACCGGTGCGATGATTTCCTGGACAATTGACCCTTCCAGTGCGTGACAATTAGAGGACGTATTACAAGACAAAGGGTCAAGAAGAATTTTCCGGAATCTTGATTTGCTCGAGCCCGGATTCCCGCGCGGAGGCAAGTGGAGCTCGGGGCCGGGGGGGAAAAAAAAGCCCCCCACCTGCACCAAACGATCTCAAGGGGGAAAATCAGCGGCAAACCCAAAAGGGCTTAAATGGTGGGGGGGGGGGAAAAGCCGCATGCTACCAGGCACCCCTACTTTTGCAGGGGCTTATAACTAGACCGGACCAAGCTGCGAAAAAAAAGGGGAAAGGAAGGGGGGTTTCAAAGAGGCAACCAACGGAGAAAGGCCCCCCCCCCAGCTCTCGTAACAGCAGATTACCGATAGCCGTGGGCACGGTCGAGAACTCTGGGTTAGAAAAAGAACGGGGGCTCACCGTGCCTCGTTAAAGAAAAATAACCTTTTTTGTCCCCGTCACAAAAAAATCCACAGCATCTGGTAACTTTGAAAAGCATAAGGAGGAACAAGAATCGGACAAAAGAGCCCGTCAAAAAAGAAAAGTTGGGATGGAGACCATTGGGTCTGTCTGGAGGGCGGGTAGACCTACCCCTCCAGACATCCCTTAGTTCTCGGGAATCAGAAGGAAAAAAAAAGGTGTAGTGAGCGGCTGGGGGCCGGGTGCAAAGTTAGGTCCGGGCACGGGTGAAACGCTAGATTGTAGGCCCCCACTCAACAACTTAGGAGAAGGAAAAGAAAGAGAGGAGAAGACGTCCAAGGGGCATAGCATGAACCCAATAGGCTTGAAAAATCCTTTTTTCCTGAGAGAAAAAAAGCAGGGGGAATAGGAGAAGAAGGACATTCCGCGGCTGGCGTGGCGACCTGTTTGACAAAAAAAAAGTCGGGGGGGCGGCCGCGGAAGGGCAAACCAGAGAGGCGAAGAGGGATCGGACGCGAAACGGTCGGAACGAGGACGGAATGTCATGTCCAGATAGGCGTATCCGAAACGCCCCGTGCCCGTCCTATCGGGAGGAGACACTGGAAATGGAGGGAACCCGAGTCAGGAAGAAGCGTGATACGTTGTTCCTTTAGACTTGAAAAGGGAAATAAGCTACAACTTTCGGAGGATGAGCCATGATCATTAAGCAATCATCGGGAAAAAACTAGAGGAAGAAGGGCAAATCGGCCAATTATAATCAGAAAGGTTTTGCAGTTTCAAGGGAATGAAACGGGCGCAGGCAAGAGCGGCAAGGAAGCGAAAAAGGGGCCCTAACAAAGAAATCCATACTTGAAATACTCGCAGACAAGATCAATTCGTCGTCAGGAAAGGAAGAAAACAAGATGGGCCAACGCATAGTCAAGGAAAAATCACTGAAGAAAAGAAAAAGGACAAAAGTAATTTGCTTTTAGTAGGAGTTCTCGGGGACCGCGCTAAACAAAAAAGGAGATTCCTCAAGGAATGTCGCTGAAGGAAGGGTGCGGAGACACCTGGGGGATGGCCTCTCTGAATGGCGTCCCTCAGACAGGGGTTCTTGAAAAAGCCTAAGAGATGGATCCGCCGGGGAAAAAGGGGAAAAAAAATACAGAGCGGTGTATGGGGGAAAACGTCGGCGCGTCTACCATTACTACTTCGGCAATTGGGGAAACTAATCCTAACAGGGGAACGAGGTCGCATCCGCCCTAAGTTGGAATAAAAGCGAAGGGAAAAAGAGACAAACATTAGTGGTCGGAGGTAGGCAGGGGAAGGAGTTCTTAAAAAGGCCCTACCCCAAGGAGGAATATCTCGGCCGAGCCGCGGGTGGGAGTTTGATACAAAGGGGCGGGGGGGGAAACTAAGGGGTCGCGTCTCGTTCCGTAAAATTCGTCGATCATTGAAGGACAGGGGCGCAGACCTCACCAGTAAGGTTCTTCTGCGGGGGATAATGAACAGGGGCTGCAGAATCAAGCCGCCTGGAAAAAGAAGCTTCTCTCAGTTCAGCCGACGGAATGAAGGCCGATAATCAACCGGAAGCGCCCATGGAAGCTATCGCCCCGACGAAGTTGGGGAAAAAGAGGGAGGAGAACGCAAAAAAAGGAAAAGGAAACATCGCACAAGGGGTGGGTCCATGAAAAGAGTTTTACCTTCAAAACTTCGTCGTAAAACGCAGGGGGACTACCGACCGGCAGGATTCGGGGAGGGAGAGAATCAAAGAAACAGGATCGCGAGATCGCTGAGGGAACCCCCGCTGTCGCCATGAAGCTCACGTAGGCCCTTTCAAGGGGGGCCGGAAAGTCAGGTGACAATCCGTGACCCCGGGAAAAAAGGGGGAAGACTAGGGAAGCAACCTAAAGGGAAAAGTGGGTGACATTGAATATTTGGAAAATCTCCCCTCACCTCATGAGCGCGCCAAGCTACCATCCGCGGGAGAAGCCCGATCGAAACTGAGACGAAGATGTTCGAACGGGGAAAACCATCAGAGGGGAAAAATAACAGGGATGTGGAAAAAGATAGAGATGGGTGATCAGGACTCTTCTCTGACGGCGGCTCCCAACCGCAGGAGAATCAAGGGGCTCAAACCGGGGGGAGACCGAGGCCGACTAGCGAAGGAACGCTCTTTCGGTCGTGAAAGTGCTCCGCGCCCAATCAGGTGACGGTTGGTAACCCAGGAAGAAGAGAAAGGGGGGGGAACTCAAGGCGAAAATCTAACGAGAGGGGGGTACGATGGAACTCTACGTTTACGGATTTGGTTCCTTCCCCCTTAAACGGGGGGGCAACGCAGTCACGAGCCGGGGGGTAAAAAATAGGTAGGGGAGAAACGGGAGAGGATAGCCGAAACAATGATCAGAAAAGAACTGGGGGGCGGGGGGCGTAAAAGGAGCCCAAAAGTCCAAAGGCTTTTTTGGAAAATTTTTCGGCCGGGCGAACCGCCTGGGGCGAAGCAAAACGCCGGGAACCAAAAGCCGCAAACCACCAGCCCACGAAAGAAGCCTTCATGCGACTCGGGATATCGATCCACTTCAAAAAAAAACGGCGCCAGCCCCCCGGAGGGGGGAAGCTTCTTACCTCCGAGGGGGGGGAAAGCACATGGGGGGGGGAGAAAGTAACTGCTTCCGAAACCCGGTCGAAAGAAGTTGGATGGGCCAGAAAAAAACCCCGGAAAGGTCGCGACGAACCGGGAAAAAACCCCTTAATAAACCCGCCACAGATTTTTGCGGAGGGCTTGCCTGAACGCCACAGCCCAGCAGGGCCGACGGGAACAGAGATAGATAGACGAAAAAGAACTTAAAAAAAGAATCAAAAAAAGAGGGGTGGTGTTTGGCACCTCGTTTAGGGAGCCTTCGCCAAACCAGGGGGGGGGATCTTATGTAGAAACCGGGGCAGCGTCGATCGGGAACCGGGGGGGGGAAAAGAGAAGAGGGGGGACCTGGTAGAAACGAACCGCGCGTGTTTGCAGATCAAAAAAATCAGCTCGAAAGCCGGAGCAAATAAAAAAAGGGGGGGAAAAAAAAGGGAAGCTTCCGAGAACGTGAGAAACAATTGTTCTGGGTGCGGCGCCCAAAAAAAACGATCAAGAGCACGAACCGGAGCTGGCCGCCCGAAAACGGGAAGTGCAAAGAAACCGCCCATCCTTGAACTTTCGTTGGTTCGCTTGTCCCCCGACGACGCCAAAAAGGAGGGCGAAAAGGTTCAAAAAAAAAAAGGACCGGGTACCTTAGGACTTGTAGGCTGTGGAGTACAGAAACTTTGAGCTGTGGTCGCGAGTTGGGCCCAAAGGATGGGGGGGGAAGGGTAGAAGGATCAAGGGCGCCGGATATTCAGGGCCTGCTCTGCACCTGTAAGGCCCGGTGGGCCACAAAAAACCGAAAAAACAGGTTCGAAGTGGCAATGCCCGGCTCCGCCGCAAAACAGGCCAGTGGCTGCCAGCCAGGGAAATTGCGTGAAAACAAGAAACGCCAACCTAACCCGAACGTGAAGGTAGCTTAGTCCCTCTGTAGGAAAGGCAAAACGATCAAGGGGACGCGGAACAAAAGGTTGAAGAAAAAAGACCAAAAATCGTTCAAGAGAAAAGAACAGGACCGGTCGTTCACACGTCGCGCCCAATCGCGGATAACCAAGAGCAGTGGCCCCGGGGGAGGGGAAAAAAAAAAAAAAAAAAAAAAAAAAAAAGAGAAAAAAAAAAAAAAAAATTGGCGGAATTCCGACGCAGAGGCACGAGCAACTGGGACCGTTGGGGGGGGCAAGGGAGAAAAGATCTCCCCTAACACCAGACGCGGAAAATTCTGTGAAGACGTTGTAAGGGAAAGAAAAGGCACACCCCAGTAGGCAGGGCTTGCTACATCCCGGCTTGCGCGAGAGGCTACAAAAGGAGAGGAAAAGATAGAGAGCCAAGGCCCGGCATGTAGCAGCCGCTGCACGGGGAAATGCCGATCGCGCCCAGCAGGTTGAAAGACAAAGGTAAGGAGGGGGAACTGGGGGGGAGAAGTCAGGGGTGGTCGTCGGCTGCGCCTCCAGGACCAAGAGGGCGAGTGAGAACGAAGAAACCGTTGAAAAAAAAACAGAGGGAAAGGGGACTCAAGGGAAGGCAAAAAGAGGGGTGCGGAATGGCCCGACGGAAATCTGTATCTGGCTTTAAACGATATGCCCGGAAGTGTCGAGGGAAAAAAAAAAAAAAAAAAAAAGAAAAAAAAAAGCCAAAAAAGAAAAAGCTTTTGAATCGAGTTTGGCCCGTTAGACTGAGGGATAATCCTCCACGCACATCGGGGGGGGTCATAAAAAAAAATCGCTTACAGAGATCTGTGGGGGGAAAGGTTGAGGTACGGCCGCCGGCCCCATCGGGCACAAGGTCTATCGTGTGGTGGGAGGTGGCTGCCCTTCCCTCTGCAAGAAGAGGAAAGAGAAGGGGGGGGGGGAGAAGGCCGGCTATACGTCCAACCACAGCGATTTCCCGGGGAATCCCTCGGCGATAACAAAAAAGTTTCGTGACAAGTACTAAGAACGCCTAAGGACAGTTCAAAAAAGAGGAATCGAAAAATGAAAAGGCAAAAGAAGCTCCGATGTTCTTCGGCTTGGAAATCGTTTACAAAAGAAACACGAAGAGAACCTCGGGAGGCTCGGAAGGAAAAAATAAAGTCAAGTGGGCCTTAATGAGAAGGGTGGCAAGGAAGGAAGACGGCAAAGAACATTTCGTAAAAGG
>Ga0179593_1358193_pt1 | contig 11676 bp, 10 predicted proteins | sample CZODoug2_1_08_16_FD_185931 | JGI IMG/M metagenome (GOLD analysis project Ga0179593, IMG submission 185931) | Vadose zone soil fungal communities from Angelo Coast Range Reserve, California, USA - CZODoug2_1_08_16fungal (PacBio error correction) | ecosystem: Environmental > Terrestrial > Soil >...
TTCCAGTGGTCTGTTTTCGAGAGAGCGGTCCGAGAGGATCCAAAAAAAAAAACCGCGGAGATGACGTAGTTTTCACGGCAGGGTGCTGAAAAACTAATGGATAGAGAAAGGCCGGTTCTGGTGGGGGACGTCATCGAGAGCGGAGAACAAGAGGGGGCAAGTGAGTGGGAGTTGAGAAGAAGGTGTGAAAAGAGCTGAAGGTACGCAGACCGGACTTCTTCAAGCACAAGAGAGGCGGGCAAGATACCAACGGAGGGGGTGAAAGACAGTCTGGGGAGGCGAAAAATACTTTCTAGGTTGCAGTGTACTAAAGACACAGTGAGACGAAAACGTTCAAAAGCATCATACAATTTACGGAGGAGATTTCGGAGGGTTCGACCTAGTGAAACCGGCGGTCGCCGAGACTTATCCAAAAACGGGAGAATGGACGAGGGCAAGGAAAAGAAAAGAAAAAGGAGTAGAGGCAAAAAAGCAACGGCAAGAATCGGCGAGGCGACTTACTGGTTCTGAGTACGAAGGAAAATAGCCGGCGAAACAGAGCGAACAATTGGGGAAGAACGGGTCAAGGGATCAAGTCGCGGGGTCGTCTGTAAGACGCGCCGAAAAGCTGGAACTGCGCCGGATGAAGAATTCACTGGATTTCCAGGCCAGGCCCGTTGGCGGGGTCTGATCCAGCTGGATGTCACTTAACGGCATGGATTTGTTCTGGGCAAACCAGGGGTCATTCCTCTTGCACTACTCCTTATCTTTGAGGGTACGCTCTGTCAAACTGGGCGGTCTAAACGCTGCATAAAAAAAGCACCGCCGCCGAGAATATCCTTCTAAGATCCTCGACAAAAGTCTATGGTGCCAAGCCCTCACTTTCAGCTCAAAATAACATCGAAAGTGTCGCAATAGCAGACCTGAAATCGTAGTGGCGGGGGCGGGGGGGGGGGGGGATGTCGCTGGGGGGATGGTTCTTGGGAATATCATCGAGCGAAGGGGCCATGTTGGTTCAAATACCGAAAAGACACTTGACGGGCCCCCGAGAGGAGAAGCTGGAAGGTAGCAGGGGAGGCCGAAGGTTCTGCTAAAGCAATGGACTGTATTACATTGACGACGGGGCAGAAGAAGATTGGGGAAGACTTATAACAAGCTCCTGTAGGCGGCGGTCGGTCAAATCCGAGAAGACCATGCATACTTCTATGAGAGGCTGTGCAGGAATCTACATCTGAGGAGGACATCAGAATAGGAGGGTCACAGTGCAAAGCCGGGAGGGCAAAAGGAGCCTCGTAGACAACGGAAAAACACGCCAGGGTGCAAAGGGGGTGTACACTTTTTCAGGGGGGCTCGAGGAACTCAAAACTGTGCGGAGAAGCGGGAACACGAAAGAGCAACGGAAATCTAATCTGCGGAAAAGAAGGTGAAACATCGCATAAGTCCTGAAGTAACCTCCGCCCACTCCAGCCAGGGGGCTGCTCGGGGGGGAACCAGAAAACGTAAAACGCCGCAAGAAGTTTATACTGGGGAACCGACGCGGAGGAGGCGGGGTCGCCGGACCTCTGACGATTCGGGAGCATATGGAATCTTCCAATCCGGAAATCCATACACAAAAGTTCACGGCCGCCGCGTCTCAGACGGCAGGGGGACAAGAATATAGACACTGATTATCTGAGGGGAAAGGATAGGGGAAGAAACTAAAACGCATCGCGACAGGTTGGTCGTCCGCCTAGAGGAGGGAGCGGCCTAAGAAACTGGAGGGCGAAAGCTCCGGAGGGGGACGAACTTTGAGTTCCCATAATAAAGCCCAATCAAAAAAGATATTCCTCAAGAGAGGGGGGAAAGGGGGCGCGACGAATGAGGCGTGGAAAAAAGCGGACGACCGCAGCTCGGGACCGTCGCTGTACAGAGCGGGCCTGGCCTAAAAAGCACCTTTACAAATAGCGTGGGAAAGCCGGGTCGAAAAGCCAAACCGTAATAGATTTTGAGGGAACGCGTAGCGGGAACAAGGACGATGTAGACAGCGTTCCTATCCCAAGGTCAAGAAGGGTTACGGAGGTGCTCCAGGAAGAGAGATTGGGGGGGGGGGGATAAGCGTCGGGGAGAAGGGGGGGGGGGGGGTGGGGGGGTTGGCTAATGCTCTTGTCCGTGTATTTAAAATCGAGATAGTCGTTTCTAGTCTTCGGGGGAGCGTCGTGAAAGGTTACAGGAAGCCCGTGGTAAAGGAGGAGCGCAAAATTAAGGGGGGGGTTACTAGGTAGAAAAGGGGTAAAAAGGAAAAAGAAAGTAATCGTTAGATTGCTGCTCGGAAAGGAATAAAACCAAATTATCAGCTTCGAAAATCAACAAAAAATCTAAGGTGGCAGAGGAGGAAAGAGGAATAGCGATGACAATTCGGGAGAACATATCACGATTTAGACTGCATGGGTGAAAAGAGAGTAAAGGACCAGACTGGCCGCAAGGATAAAAGATAGAGGGAGCAAATCCTGAGACAAGCGTAAGAAGGTAGAGGACACAATTTAAAGAGCTACTTCTCCACACCGCGGAGCCACTTAAGAGGAAAAAGGTCCAGCTACTATCGCGGAGAAAAAGGGACTGGTAGGACGAGACTCAAGCAGGAGGGGTCTCCGTGACACGAAAGTCAGGGGAGCCACTACCGGGACGCATTGAATAGAGAAGGGCAGTTGTTTCTTCATTGTGCTACGGAATTGTAAAAGTCTCAGGGGAGAAAAAAGTCGCCCACGCGCTCCTAAACGAGGAAGAATCGTCTCACATCGACCGGTTAATTATCCTGTGGGATCAACAGTGCATGTCTTATCGAGTAATAAAAAAGAGGAACATAAAGGGGAGGCGATAGATAAAGGGGGAGGGGAGGAACAGGAGGGGGGGACGTGTAAGCCTCAGAGAAGCGTTCAGGCCGGAAATTGGGCTAGCTCGCATCTTCAGACTCGACATTCGATGACAGAGGAGGAATCAGGTGGGCCTGGACGCAAAAGTCCGGAGGAAGTACTTAGGATATTAAAACCCACAATTGGTCAGGGAAATGCGACCGGAAGGGAAGAAAAAAGTCGGACGTGCAGAGTACTCTTAGAAAAAAACCCTCGCGCTCCACCCTACAATCAACATCCGGTTCGACGGGGAAGAAGGGTCGAGCACAATCTTAGAAAACAAAGCGAGGGGGAAAAAAGAAAGCTGGAAAAAAACAAAGGGTCGAAGGGTGACGGAAAAGGAGCAAGCAAATTCCATCAAAAATGCTTCTGAGGACAATAACTTCCGGACTCGTATGAAAAAGCGAGGGATAGGGGAAAAAGTGCAGGAACCTGATACTACGAAGAGGAGCTAGAAAAAACCGGGGGGCGAAGATGGCAACCCAAGCCCTTCTTCCCTCAGAGAGAAAGAAAGCCATCTTGGTCCGCCGGTTCCATCCCACACCGAAAAACAGAAAAGCTTGAGGGAGGGGAGCACAGGAGGAGCGAAAACGATTCCCCCTCATTTACAAAAGACAAAGAGAAGCTCAACAACACGGAAGGGAAAGGAAAGTAAGGACGTTGTCAAAGGACTCGCCTAGAGTTGAAAAAAAATCAGGAGGGGGGGAATCGGGAGAGCCGCATGGGAGCAACAATGAACTGGAAGCACCCATAATATGAAAAAATTTGAGAATCTCCACCTTTAAAAAAAAGGCAAGAATCACGGCAGAGGGAAGATGGAATGGGTGGAAAGATCATTCAACAAGTTTACTCCGCTTAGGGAGTATAAGTGCTGGTAACTGGGGGGACAAAGATCACATTCATTATCTAGACTAGTCTCTTCTTGGTGCTCCAAGAAGGGGAGAGGAGCGCTTGCAAGCGTAAACATCGACCACTTGCGGTTGTCGTATGAGGGTGGGCTGCTAGTGGGGGTAGGACGAAAAGAGTTTCGAGAGGGGGGAAGGGCAGTCTCGAAAGGAATGGGAAAAAGCTCCCTGAGGGGGGCGGGGGGGGGACTTGGTCTTCTGCAGAGAAGACTATAGGCAGCGGGGGGAGGACTAACGGTAGACATGACTACCCGGTAACTTTACCATCCCGTTACACAGGATAAAGAAAAAAGGGTCTCCAGGCCCGACCGAATGAAAACTAGGCTGGGGGTCCGCGAACTTGGGACTTTGAAACGGACTAAAAAAAAGAAGGAGGGGCAGAAGGCGTCAGATTGGCGAACATGAAATGGGCCAGCCTCCTTTGAACAGGCCATACACCGGAGGGAACTAGAAGCCTGTACGAAGCCCGTTGTCTTCGCTCCAGCGATCGAAAGCGTATTGAAGATGAAGACATCTCAAACAACAAACTTCTCAAAAAGGTAAATCCCAGGATATTTTCAGGCTACGGCTAAATGAGATAGGCTATCGCGTTGAGCCTGGTGACCAGCCAGAAACGGAGAAAGTCGTCTCAAAGGACTACACAAAAAAGGCGGGCAATATAGATCGCGGCAAGCGTACCTGGCTGAACCGAAGGAGAAAATAAAAAACGATACCCCCCCTCGACGGCGTCAGAGAACGCGAAGGAAGCGTGGATCGAACTGGGGATCGCTTGAAATAAGAGCAAAAACGGACTGGGCGCCTAAGGAAAAAAGGTGTCTCGACGGTCCGAAATGGCAAGACCGTGGAACGGAGATAAACCTTAGGCATCGGTTAGAAGAAACCGCAGCGGCGGGGGGGCGACCCGTAAAAAGAGGCGAAGCGAAGCTGCAACACCAGGGGAGGAGTTATGAGAGGAAGGGGGAGAGAAGAGATGGGGTACCAAGCGTATGAGACATTCTCTAGCAACATGAATTCATGAGATACTGAGATCCTAAGGGGAAAAGAGAGAGACGATAGAGAAGACAGACTGACAGTGTAAAATTGGGCAAAAACAAAGGAAAGGTGAAACAAGAAAAGAAAACGCGAAGGGGTCAAACCAGTAGTCTTTACAAAGAAAAATACTGACGGAAAAAACCAAGCCCTTGAAGCGCCAGTTCCGCCGCGCGAAAAGACCGGACTCTCTTTACCATCCGAGTTAGGAACAAATATCATTGGTCCAAATCGAACTAAAGGCAATTACGAAAATAAAAAACTCTACTATTCCGGGGCTCGAGAAATACGGGCACGGACAACCAACAAGGAGGATGGTTCTAGAAGATGTGAAGGAATCAGCGGGGCAACGAAACTCTCGCATTAGGAAAGAAACGTATGGTTGGGATTGGTTAAAGAGGTCAATTAAAAACGATTAAGGGCTTGTAAAATGCCTTTTCGGGGATCAGGACTAAAGGGTACGGATGACCTCGACTTGCGCCGAGAGGCGGCGGTCCCGGTGAAAAAAATAAAGCGGCGGAGACCCTTCGGGGCCGACGGGGCCTTGGAGGGGGTCCTCAAAAGGGGTCAGCTATGGAAAAAAATGGAAGGGCACGGAAAGCTCGTCGACAGAAGAGGGGACGCAAGAAAGGTGATAAAAAGCAGCTCGAGGGCTCGGGAGAATTTCCGAGAGAGCAGGTTTGAAACGTTAGGGGCAAAGAAAAAACAAACCTCGTGGAAAGCCGATAGCGTACGAAATCTTCGAACCTGGGGAGACGGGCGAGGGAAGAAGAGTGGCATTGAGCGTCCGGAAGGGAGGGGGCGAAATGGCCTCCAAGAGACGTCGTGCACAACCGCCCGCGAGGGAGAAGCAGGAAAAGGATAAAGGCTGGCCCCAACACACAAACCAAGGGGAACGGCTCTAGTCTAACTAAGGCAAAAAAGGGAGAGGTAGAGCGGCAGAGCGAGGAGGACACAAGTACTCGAAAAATTGTGGGTCTTTTTCAAGCATCAACAACAAAATGGAACCAGGGAGGGGGTTCCCGCCGCTCCGCGGGGCTAGAGGGCGCCGAGAAAAAAAACAGAACCAATCGTCAACACCACGTAGGAGTCAAGGAGTGGGGGGAAAAAAACAAAGCGTCCGAATATGGACGAAAAAAATTCCGGAAGTTGCCTTGCCTCCGAGGAGCTGTCCCATACGTTCAGATGTCCGAAGGAATACATTATAGGAATTCGGAGTTCAAATTATAAGCAGTCGCCCCGGCAAGGGGAACGCATCATCAAGGACTTGTGTCAGCGTAACAAGAGGAGCTAATTCGAAAAAGAAGGTGAAGACTCCCAGGGGGGGAAGAACGTCAAACCAATCTTCATCGCGCTCAACGATACAAGCCTTCTCTCGAGGGGTGCGACCCTTCCAGGATTTTGGTACGTGTGAAAGGTATGTAGGCGCTCACTGTCGCAAAGAAAAAGCCACCCGAAATGGAGGCACGAAGATTTACCGGCTGGCAAAACGAAAACTAGGAGTTGATCGATAAAACAAGGGAAAACATCAAACTGTTGCGGGAGAAAGAGGAGAACGGAGAAAATTTAGCGGACTGTCGAGTATCAAGGTCTTGGGGACATCAATTAATCTAGCTCAAAGGGGGGAGATTCGGTCCTAAGCCCGAAAAAGTTGTCAAAAGAAAGAGTATAAAAATAAAGCGAGTAAATACTCCCAATTCCTCGCATCCTAAGGGGGCTTTAGAAAGCGGGTCAGGAGAGGGAAGAGCGAAGGAAATCTGACCTTCGGCAGAGGACGTTCAATAGTCGGGTCTTTGCATCTGAGTCGAATCACTACACAAATAATTCTAGAGAGAAAGGCGGGCCCAAAGGTGGCCGAGAGTAGACCGGGAATGGCTACAAACTTATAACTGATCAAAAACCGGGGGGGTTGTATAAGCTCTACTACAGGGTTCAAGGGAAACGGCCGGGAGAAAGGGTCCACGTTAGATGATGTTACTTTGGGAACTCAATCTAGGGGTGAGAGGAAGTCACAGAGAATTAATCGCTGCTCTTGTTGAAGAGAAGTGTGCGCGGCGCGATTGCAGTTGAATCTGGGGACGCCGGCGTGAACCGAAGAAAACGGACTGAGGCCTCCATCAATGAAAAAGGAGCGCAGGTCAAAAAAAATGGAGACCATCCGAAAGGACATTCAATTAGCGAAAGTTTGCAGAAAGGGGAGAAGTTGCGAAAAAAAGATTCGGCCTTAGGATCACGAGCACACAAAACGAGGAAACACTCGCACACAGCAAGTACCGGGGACCACTTTCGATCAAAAAGCACTCAGCAATGAAACAACGGGGTAGGAACTGAGAGGGTTCGGGAAAACGGTGCCGCTCAAGGGGGAGAAGACAGACAAATGACCGGGGGGCACGTGAGAGGGACCGGTACAAAGAAAAAATCCTGGGCTGCATATAAGGGGAAAATCTGGCGCAAACATGGGTAACCAACACTACCATCCAATTTCGCATTGCGGGGAGGGGGGGGAAGGGAGAACAAATGACTTGGCGATACGGGAGAGACCCGATCGGAATCAGGGTAAAGGACTGCTTTTAAGGGTAGGTTGCAGCTTTGGGGGAAAAAGGTTCGACAGCAACCGGGGACGAGTAGTTATAAGATTGAGACTGGTGCCGAACTCCTCCGCCGGGTGAATCCTCCTATTGTGACCGGAGGAGAAGTCTCTTGCACCCACGCCTGGGAAGATTGACAAGAGAAGAGTGTTCAGCCGTCGCAGAAGGTAGGGGTCGATTCAAGAAGGGAAAAAATTTCGCAGCAAACGCAAAGCGGTAAGGAAATCCGCATCTCTCAAACCACGGGGGGGAGAAGGGAAGAGGAGAAGGAGAATGCGAGCCGAGGCCAAGCAAGTGACGTGCTTAAGAAAAACGTCACCTTGGAAAATACAATTCCGGCGACAGAAAAAGATGCGGGGTCATTGAGCAGGGAGGAGAGGGCAAGGAGTCGAGGACAGGCAATAGGTAGACAAGAGGCAAGCCTACTGCTTAGAACTTCGGTAAACATTCTCTCGGACTCCCCGGCAGAGGAAACGGTGGGCTGTACCCATTCTAAATCTGAAAAGATCCCAAGCAATTGGCATGCTAATATAGGAGAGCGCGGGAGCTAACGAGCGGGAAAAAGGTCTGGGTCGAGGGAAGCAAAAGCAGAAAAGCATTTATCCGGGGGTTGGAAATTTACACCTGCTTGGCTGAGGAACTGAAAAAAAAGTAAGTTGCCCAAGGTCGTGCAGGGGGAGGGACATAGGGGGGCCGGACCTGGTAGGAGTGCATAAATAGCAGAGAACCTGGGGCGAACGAGACAACTGACATAAACACGGAAAGGGGGAAAAGTCCTGGTCTTCATCAGGTGCTCGTGTGACGCCAAACCCGCTCTGGGAGGAATTCTCAAGGCGGCTCCGGCGGAGGGATAGGGATCGAGGCCTAAGCTGGGAGGCGAGAACGGAGACAGGGAATTTAACTCAAATAACCGGGTAAAAAGAACGGAGTGGAAACTATCTTAGACGACTCTCGAATGGTTGTCTGATAGGCCGCCGCAAGCCGTAGGGAGGGAAAGAAGACGTAAAGAGTGGAAAAACGGCCAGGGTAAATAATCAAAAACTACAATCAGAACAGAAACAGAACTCTGATTAACTTTCGTAATGGCGAGCAACCGTATGCAAAGGAAAGAAGGCAGAGGAAAAGCAGACTAATTAAATATTCGAGTAGGTCGGTAGAACTCTAAAGGATATACGAGTTCCCCAAAAACGGGCAAGGGGACGAATAAAACATGCCGAAGGGAACGGAAAAAAAATGCGCGATCAGCTGGAGAGAGGGGCATGCCTTGGGGTTCGTATACCAAGCTCACAGCAAAGAAAAAGTCTGAAAACTTCCGTGCAAGGAGATGTCTGTGGAAACAAGAGGAGCAGAAAAAGGGGAAGACCTGCTCGGAAAAGGAGAGAAGGTTCCTCAACGTTGGGGGGAAGTGTTCGCAAACTGTGGAAAAAGCCTGAGGAACGCCGAAGATGCGCGGATGGACAGCCACGGAAAGGGACTCCTAGAAAGAAGCAGGAATCGCGAGGCATCTCCTACACTCATTGAAAGATGGTTAAAGGAGGCACTTGAGCGCCGAAAAGAGAGGAGAGGTGCAGCCTGCATGCCGGAAAAGTCTGCGTGCCTGAGACGCGTTTTTTTGAGGGAAAAGGAGGAAAGAGAGCTCCTTGATCCGAAAAATAAACGAAAAAAAGGAAGGCGCCACAACGAGGCGCCAAGCTGAGAGGAGGATACTCGATCAAAGGTCTGCAAAAAAAAGGGATTGAATTACCTTACCACGTCGAAGAGAAATGGGAGGAGAAGGAAACGAAGTGAATGCGGGGGAGGGCGGTCCGTTTCCCAGGGATAACGGATCCCTTTCAATCCAAACCTGACCGGACCTCGAAAAGGTAGAGGAGAAAAAAAAGAGTCGAAAAGGGAAAAAGGAATTACTTTGATGCCTCTTCGGAAAAGCTCAACAAGAACTTAGGGGGGCAATGTGGTGACGGGAAAGGCTTGGTCAGGTGGGAGGCCGCCCTACGACCCCGCGTAAAAATGAACTTTCAAAAAGATGCTGAAAGAAAACATACCCTAAAGAAAAAGATTTAGAAGGGAATAGAGCGCTTTGAGAGAGACCGCCGCCAACGAAATTCCTTTCTTCTTAAAGAAAGAGAGCCTCGCATCCGGTCCACGCAAGGGGTAAGGGGACTTCAATCAACTGGAAGGTGTAAAGACATAGGAGAGGAGTATGAATGTAAGTTACACCGACTCTATACTACGAAAAAATACGGAGGACGCGCCCGGGTAGAAACAGGGTCGGAATAGAGAATATATGCTTATTAGAGGGAATGGGTCGCTTGGGGCCTCACGTGAAAACTAAAACTCTAAGGGGAAAGGGTCGCCCGAGAGGAGGCTAAAAAAATTGGAGGGAGCAAGAGATGGAGACTGAAAGTTTGCACGGACAACGGTACAAACGTTATACAGAAATAGCCATGTAGTACCTCAACAAGAGATACAAGGAAGCGAAAGTATCAAAAATTGATCTTTTCACGTGCGCCCAAACTAGGCCGGCCGTTCGAGGGGGGGACATATAGAGGAATCGAATAACAAGCAAAAGGAGTCTGGTGAACAAGCAAGGCATCGTGGGTGGAACTCGCCGTGAGAAGAGCAAAAAAAAGAAGGAAAGTGTGTTGAGCAAAGGGGAAGGGCCGGGCGAGGGATATCCCCGTGGGCAAGGGGGACAAGAACCTAAGTTGGGGGGGGGATCGTATGGGAACTCCAGGGCACTATTAGCTTTGGAGGCAGTGAAATTCTGGCTTCGATGGGGGGGGGCCACGGCTCTGACTTTAAGAGAGACAAACTGGCGGTGAAGTCTTAGTATTACGGGGATATATTGGAAAGGTAGAAAGTAAGACAGGGATGGATGTCTCTACGCGAAAGGGACCTTGTGGGAACATCTATTCAGGCATGGTGACCGAAGGACACCTCCGGGATAGTAAAGGAGTAACTCGCGCGGAGGAATAGCGGGGAAAAGCAGTGCGAAGCAAGCACGAAAAAAAGCTTATAACTGTCGGTCGAAAAAGGATGAACTGACAGGAGGGACCAGATAGGGGGCTAAGGAGGGGTGAGAGGCGAGGGCCTCTCAGGCGAAAAAATGCAAAGCCACTCGGATGCATGAGAAATAACTTATACCGCATGAAGTAATGGGGGGAGAGAAAAGTTAAAAAGAGGGACCGGAATGAGAGACGTAGAGTCATCATCCCGTGTGTGACCCGAGTCACTGGGGGGACTTCGAAAGGCTACCGCGTAGAGAAGGTGGGAAGAAACGCAGGTGACGTCGACTTATCCGGGCAGCAGTGACCGGGTCGCTTAAAAAATCAAACAAGGAGGGGAGACATAGGAAGAGAAGTGAAAAGGGGGGGAAGATATCGAGTGTCACTCGTGGGGGTGTAGTATTTGCAAGACGACTTCTCCTTCAGGACGAAACACGCCACAAAAAAAAATCGAGAGAGAGGTCAAACAAAATCAAGGGAGGGGATGGAGACGGGTATGTCGTCAAGACTTAGGGCGAGGGGGGAGGAGCTGCGTCTAAGAAAAACGGGAATTAACACGAAGGCGTGCGAGAGAGAAAAGGGTGATAGAAAAGAGGGAAAAACGCGGGGTAACGTGGCGGGAGCCCGAACAGGTCAGGGGCAAGCGCCTCTTGGACGAAACGAAAAACGTACACAGAAAAAATAAGAGCCAGAGTAAAGCAGGTGGGGGCCGGGAAGGGAAACGGTCGGTAGTATCATTGAAGCAAAATATCTGCGTGAAAAGGGAAAACGTTCCCAGGGGAGTCAAAAGGAGAAGTATGGGGAAGAACATCTAACGAGGAATCTCAAAAAAAAACAAACCCTCAAAACGATGGTCGAAAACGACAGGCGAACGGTCCTTGAGAAGAAGAGGGGGAGAGCGAAAAGAGGAAGAAAACAAATCGAGAGCAAACAGAAACGAAAACGAATTTGTACAGGGGGACGCTCCAGGGTGGGAGCACTCTGAAAATCCACGCTGTAGGCGCAGGACAAAGAACTTAATTGAGAACGAGGGGGAGAAAAGACGATGGAGAGAGGGAAAGTAGCAACCTATACGAAAGAGAACGGAGCTGCAACACTGGTTTTCAAACCGAGGAAACGTTCCTCGTACGGCTTGGCTAGGAGGAAAAAAAATGGGAATCCCTCTTTATGCAAAACTTTCTCACCACCCAAATCCAAGAAAGCTTTGTGGAAGTGATTTGAGAAAACAGGCGTTCAGTCTCAAGACAAGGAATCCCACCGAGAGGGGTGACGCCGCTAACGT
>Ga0179593_1374228_pt1 | contig 11676 bp, 11 predicted proteins | sample CZODoug2_1_08_16_FD_185931 | JGI IMG/M metagenome (GOLD analysis project Ga0179593, IMG submission 185931) | Vadose zone soil fungal communities from Angelo Coast Range Reserve, California, USA - CZODoug2_1_08_16fungal (PacBio error correction) | ecosystem: Environmental > Terrestrial > Soil >...
TCGAAAAAAACCACAGGGGGAGGAGGAAAGAGAATGACGGAATCGAGAAAGGACATCAGACTTGTTTCAGACAATGTTTTAACAGTAGAAAAAGAGCGCGATCACAATCAAGGGTGTTTTCGGGGGAGGAGTATTCACTTGGTGCTCACGTAGCAGAAGAATCAGCGCAAAACACAGATTTCCACGATGGCAAGCCTGGTTCCCCGTGTCAAAGCACTGAACGAAGGGAGGTCTGAGGAGGTAGGCATCCTAGAAACGGAAGCTGGAAGGTAGAAAGCAATTACGAAACAAATAGGGTGGGGGGAGGGAGAAAAGACAAAATTAAAAGTAACACTTCAGGCAGCTGTAGCGAGACTGAGGGGGAATAAGAAAGAGGAGAATCGGAAAAAGAAAAAAATCTTGAGATGGAAAAATCCTACATAAAGCCAAGAAGGTCCCACTGGCCCACGAGATGGACATCAGATAGAGGAGGAAGGGACCAAAACGCAATCACATTCCTCGTACAGTGCTTTTACGTCGAAGAAGGGTAACACCACTGCTGAGAGGAAGACCTTTTCTTGAGAACGCAGGTCTGTCCCTTGAAACCCGGGGGGGGAGGGAAAACCTCGGATAGGGTAGAAGGCTACACAAAAATGTAATGTGCTGCGGAAAAAAAACCAACCTACGTTCGGCAACGACACAGGAGGAAAAAATGAAAAGTTATGGGACGAAGAAAGCATCAAAACGACAAGAGCAAAAATTAGGGGAAAAAGAAAGTCTTAGGGGTTCGCCGAAAGAAGCGGAGCTGGGGGGGCTTCTGAACAAAACAAAACCTGGTTTGTCGGGGAATCGTAAAAAAGAAGAAGATTCAAAGAATCACCGCGGAAAAAAGCGGCGAAACCTCGAAATGTTTACGGGATTGGAGAAAAAGAAAACAACAAAGTTGGTCCTATGCGTCCTTGATTGAATTGGAAGCAACACATCCTATGGAACGTGTTGGGGTCCCAATCGGAAAGATCCGGGAGATTTGGCGTAAAGGGGGGCGGATCGCACGGCGTGGCAAAACGGGCGGCCGTTGGCAACGAAGAAACATAACCTGAAGCAAATGAACAAAATAGGGGGAGCAGTCCAGATCCATCCTAAGTGAGTGGTCTCATTGTAGGGGGAAACACCTAAAGAGAAAAAGGGGGGCAACACCGAGATCAAAAGAATGGGAAAAACGATAGGTTAAGCTGACCGAGAACACTCTAAGGGATAACACAAAGGACTGACCATAAAAGAGGGGGGACTCAAATTTTAGACAAGTGAAAGGAGGAGAAGGTCCTGGCAAAGAATCTAGGTCTCCCATGAAAGACAAGAAGGTCTAAAAACGCCCTGCGGGGAAACCGGTAAAAAGAGAGAGGTGCAAACGGCGTCAGGCTGCGTACCTCAATTGGATTATGGATGTGTCAACACAACATGTATTGGAAAATTCTACGGGATGAGACGAACCGTGCTCCAAGTGCTAGAAGGCTTAGAGAAGAGAAAATTCGTAGAAGGAAGTGATCAACTCAATTAATAGGAGCATCCAAAAAGCCGTGACCAATCCTTCAGAACCAGTTTCACTTAGGATTCGCTAGTTGAAACACACGAGAGGAATCTCGAATGGAAAGGGAAGGGACTTTCACGGACCTTCGAAGGAACGAGGTCAGTCTAATTGCCGAGGGTCTGTCAGAAAAACCTCAGAAACAAAAGAACTACTTAGTCTGTAGACCACTGAAGAAAAACGTGTGATGTTCTTCTGTCATGGATACCACGTTAATCATCAAAAGGGGGGGGCTGAGAAGGAGAAAAAACGAGCCAATAAAGAAAATATATTGTTTACCTAGGAGAACGACCAACATCTCTTCCCGTCATTTGCCGTTTTTTAGAGATTTACTAATGCCATTCGTCCGCAGGCATAGATAAATTATATGGTTGTGGGAGAACAATCGATTCAGACAATTAAACAATGCTTCCTACAGAGTGTGGAAAAAGCACTGATTCAACTTCAGGGGGAAAAAAGAAAAAAAGGAGTCGCTGAACAAAGTATTTATTGATCAACGTTTGGAAAGGTGCGTCGATCGGAGAAGGGGACTTATCTTCGACGCACTCAGGACAGAAAGAAACTCACAAGGTCAAGAACACACATACGAACCCGGAAATTGCACGTGGCGCACCACAGGGCCGAACATCCTAAACCAATCGAGAAAAATAGTAAACGTCACAGACGATCAACACCGAGAACTAGCGTATTAAATAGATGAAGAATTTCTCTGATTTGGGGGGTTGGAAAAAAACAAGGGTGAAAGCTAAGACGACAGAAAGGGTAGCAGGGGACATCAGGTTCTTTTAGCGGATCAGAAGGAAGGTCTGGTCGAGGAAATTAAAAAAACAGCACGATATATCTCCTAGAAAAATTGGAACAAGGTACTCTCAGCCAGAAGGGGGAAGCTAGGAAAGAGAAGATGTGTGGTCAAAGCCTATGCAATGAAAGAGTAGAAAATTGCCGGCCGTTCAGATTAACTGGGGAAGGATGTCATGGAAGCGCATTCGAGCCAAACAACGAAAAAATATACTGGAGCAGGGGAAAGAAATATGCTGTCGAAAACACCGAAAAAAGAACTTCTGACAGTCATAGAAGGGGGTGGAATAGTTCAGGGGAGACCCATATAACAAAGAAAGAGGGATCTTCATAAAAGAAACACGTTTCTGCTGACCGTTGTACAATTCCTAAGAAAAAGAACACTGAACTCTGAAGGGACTAAACATAAAAAGTGGTCAGGAAAAAAGGTCAGGAGAAAGTCGGCAAATTTCAAAGGACGGTAAGGGCATTATCCTACTCAGGAGAGAGAATTGTGCAAAGTCGAGCTTAGAAAGGGGGTGGGAAAGAGACCGAAATCAAAAAGAACGAAAGGCCCTTCTGAGTGCCGAAAATCGGAGAGGATGAAATATTAAGGCAGGTTTCAGCCCTTGACCAGGTTCTCCGCAGCAGGAGAGGATAGAAAGGAGCGGGGCACGAAAGTTAGACAAAATGGTCGAACCGCAAGGCCACAAAAAACAAACCCAAAAGAAAAAAACCCCAAAAGAAAAAAAAAACCCCCGAGAGGAAAAGAAAGGACAACAAAAAAAGAAAAAGCACACAAAACAGAAACAAAAAGAACAAAGAAAAAAACAAAAAACAACCCTCACCAAAAAAAAACAGTCACCCATAAAACAAAAAAACCAAACACACAAACAAAGAATAAAAAACAACCTCCAACAAAAAAGACACCGCAGAAACACCCAACCCAAAAAAAAAAAAAACCCACCTACAAACCATCAACCGACACAAACACCCAACGAACCACAGCCACCCAAATAAGAAAACCCAGAAGAAAAAAAAAAACCACCCCAACACAAACCAACAACCAAACAAAAAGAAACAACACCCCCCCCGGCTCCCCCCAAAAAAAAAAAAACCCCACTTTTTGTTGGCCATTCACAGCATCAGTCCAAAGGAAAGGGGGAGTCTCCAACGAAGGAGCGGAAAAAGTGACGAAATGATAATCCTCTCTTGGAGGGGGAACTGGAGACCATGCAGCTGGTCAGAAAGAAAAGAATGTCTAAATAGGTTGTAAAGGCAAGGTGAATTGTCACGCCTGGGTCTGTAGAGTGTTCGGCTCTCGAAATTAAGTACATTCAATTTTTTTTTCTAAGGGATTAGGTTGTCAGAGGACAATTTGGGGCGAAAAAAATGACTGAAAAGCCCAAAACCAACAGGATGGACTATGCGTCGGGGAACTATTTGGGGGGGTCCGCTAAGAGGGGAAGGGGGAGAATAAAAACTACTAAGAAAAAAGGAAATAAGTAGGTCTCAATAGAAAGAGGAGAGGAGGAAATGGGGGAATTCCAAACTAAAAGGAATTCTGGGGGGGGGTGGCAATAACAAAGGAGAGTGAACAAAAGGGGTTGGCTTCTTACCAGAAAGAACGACGATAAACATTTAACAAGGGGGGGAGTTCCAGATATAGTAGCCGTGGCTTCTCCAGAGAGAAAGGTCACAAAAAAGAAAAAAAAAGCATTCAAAAGGATTGTGGTCAGCAGAAAAGCCGATCTTTTCTGAAGCAAAAGAAAAAAAGACAGACAGAACGGAAGCAATTGGGAAAGCAGATTGAAGTTTATGTAGTTCGAGAATAATTTCGGAAAAAAAATATTGGGGGGAGGTTGAATGACACGAGGCTGGGCGTTTCCGCAGCCCCACACAGAAGGGAGGGGGTCGCAGATAACAAGTGTAAATCTAGAAAATGGCAAAGGGCACGAAAAGCTTGTTGGAAGAAGCTATGAAGAAGTGGTTGAGGGATACGGAAGGAAAAAGGGGCAAAGGGGACTTATTGAATGATGAGAATCACGAGGAGGTGAAAGGATCAGGTGGGCCACCCCTGGTGAAAAACTCATGATAGTTAGGAGGCTGGTCATAAGAAGGTTGGCAGGGAGGGGGGAAAGGAAGGAGTAATGACTTGAAAAAAATATTGAGGCTCGCCGAGAATGGTTGCGGCAACGTGTTTGGCGGGGGGGGGGACGCAAACCCGATTGGCGGGCGAAGAGGGGGATCAGTGGGAAGGGCCGGGCTAGTAATTCTAAGACGAAGAAAAACAGGGAGGGACTTGGACCATTCTGGCAGAGAGAAAACAGGGAGTTATTCTGTAGAGGGGGGGGACCAGGGAAGAAAACAAGGGGAAAAACCACTGGAAGGGGAGACGAGTAAGTTGTCCAGACTGGAACTTCAGACAGAAGGGGAGGAAGTTTCATCTTATCATCTAATGCATCTCCTACAAAAAAAAAAAAAAGATTCTGGTAATAAGAGGGCAAGCAGAGAACAATAAGGGAAAACTGCATAAAAAGACGGGGGAGAAAAGCTTTTTAAACCTTCGAAAAGCACCGCGAGAAAAAATAAGGTGGTTTCAGGGGGAGGAGGATAAGTGTTGCGAGAAGAGCAGAATGAATCAGTTCTGCATTCCAAGACAGCCGATTAAGCCTTTCAAAAAGGGGTCAAAAAATACCGAGGGCAGAACAAGAAGGAAAGCAAGAATAAGCAACGCAGGCAAGGAAAAGGGACGGTAACTAGAGATCGGGAAGAGGACTTAAGAAGTCAAGGAAAAAGAAAATTAAGCAAATGGAAAAGCAGGGGGAGAAGTCCCAGCTATAAGTCGATTTCCTGAAAAAAAAGAAAAAGTGTCATGAAGGCCTCATAAAAAAGAGAAAGAGTTGACAATATTGAGACTGGGTAACAACGGAGCTCATCTCTATCTTGACGAAAAAAACTCAATAAACTGAAATCCCTCGTAACAAGGGGGAGGTTTAGGGAGGGAGAGAAGTCCTTTATCAAAGCGCAATAAGTAGAAAGAGAAGTTGCTGGGAAAAGAGAAAGGTCGGAAGGGGAGAAAAATGGAATAGCGTAAACTCTGATGTGGAAAGGCGGAGCAACGCACTTTCAAAAGGGGGAAGATAACGTGGCAAAAGAAAGGGATGCAGCTGGTGGGGGTAGTAAGGGGGTCCGCTGAACACAATATCAACTACCCCAAGGTATCAGATGCGGGGGAGAGAAGGAGAGAAAGACACCTACATATTATTAATTCAATTAAATGGAGAGTTGGTTGAGGGGAGACTCAGAAACAATCGGAGCTGCTGCTGCCAACACAAGAAGATTTTATGTTAACAGGGCAAGTGGAGTTAAGCAAGAAACTGGAAGCGTCAAATATCAACGCAAAAAACGACTCTTAAAAGAAAAGAAAAGGTTATTCTTGAAATGGGAAATGCACAAGAATAGCCCGAACAAGAGGGGGGGGAGGTCTTCCTTGACATACAACAAGAGAGAAAAAAAAGGGGGGGAAGCCCAAACTCGGCACCGTCGCTTTGACGATTTTACAGAAGAAGAAATCCGGGGCCACAAAGGGGGAAACAATCAATCCCCTTGCAACCTTTATCAAGAGGGAAACATCGTAATCCTCCAGAACATCAAAAGGTGGATTGGGAGTCAGGGTCTTGGGGGAAAACACCTCAGACTCTGACAACGACAAGAAGGGCTGGGAGGAGACCAGAAAAAAGGAAATTAAAAGATGTCGTTGGCCTATAACACTCAGAAAGGTTGCTCTACAGTCTACAAGACCCAGGCCTGACAACTCGGGGGGACATAGGGAAAGGAGGTCTGGCAGCCAGAACTGAAATGTCTCAAAAAAGAACCAAGCGTCTGAAGGAAAAAACCACAACACAAAAAAAGACCAAAGGCGCACCCACTGATCCTCTTGAGGTATTTGCTTCCCTCAAGTGGCGTCCTAATGGGGTCCGCAGCAGCAGTGAAAAAAGGGACTAAAACTGCTAGAAAGGGAGCAGATTGCAGGGCGTCGCGAGCAGCAAAAAAAAGGGTCAAGGCGACAACAGAATGGGACCGAAATAAACAGACTCGATACGGAAATCAGAGAAGGAAGACCAGGGAGGTTTCTTCTGGAGGTACTATGAAAACCCCAAGACAGAGAAAAGAGGGAAAGGGGAAAGGAAGCACTGCAACAAAAAGCTGAAAGACCCTATCTCTCTCTAAATTTCAATAATGTCGGCAGAAGGACTGACCAACGGGGCACGAAAAGTATCAGGGAACCAACAAAGTCATAGTGCTTTGCAATTTGAGGCATGGCTGAAGGACCCAAGGGGACTAAAAACGGATTGGTAGCAGGAAAGAGAGTCACACCCGAAAGGGCTTTGGTCGATGGGCAGATTGCGAAGAAATCCACAGGAAGGACCGCATTCAGTAAAGTTTTTGGCGACCGGGAAAACTATCCCGGCGGCAGCGCCGGCCGGAGAAGAGGGGTGTGGTTCAGGGCGCGATGCGATTTTCAGACAAGGCAAGAAGAAAGAGGGAAGGACACAGAAGGGGGGGTGGCAAAACCGTGCCAAAAAGAAAAAAGCCAGTATCGGCATGAGTCCACCCACAGAGAAAGTTCGAGGACGCGAGGGCAATTGATCGTACAGGGACAAGGTGGGTCGGGGAAAAAGGGCAGATCTTGTTCTTATCGGGCGTAAAAACGCATCGGGGACCCTACCGGAAGCACTGAAAAAGAAAATCACCAAGAGTACCAAGACTCGGGATTGTCGGGGCGCATCACACTGTGCTCCTCATCGACTACCCAAAAAAAGACAGATAAAGTCAAGATAATCTACAACAACAACAACGGGTGAAGGAAGAAATTCCGTGGATCTGGATTTTGGGGGGGGGAGATGTAAGAGAAAAGTGGGGGGTGCTGGCGCAAAAATCGACAATAACGGGGTCGGAATGGGATTTCTTGGAGCAGTGAAATGAGGTAAACGAGGCGGACAAAAAGCCGCAGCACTAGATGGCCTAGACGAAAATGGACAAAACCGGACTACCTCATTTAAGTCTTTAGGCAACGATATCGCGGGGGGTGGGAAGAAACGCAATTCAGATATGGCTCGTCAAATGTGGACACAAGGGGCAGGAAAAGTCCGGGGATTCTGGCAATTTCGGGGAAATAGACAAGGAGATCAACCAACAAGCAAAGCCTTCGCTAGAAAACGCGGACGATAAGGAGGGCACACCAAGGAAAACTGGGAGGACCTTCATCTTTGGATCTTGGCTCTAGCTACGAGCGCAAAATCCGATGGGCTCGTTTCAGCGCTTCTAACAAGAGCAGTGAGTGGGTATCAAGCCAAAAAGCAGCGTATTCCTTCTGAAGGGTCACATACAGAACTTAGGGTAAGGAGGGTGAGTAAAGGCGTTTAAACAGGAAATTGGGAAAGAGCGAGGGGGGAAATGCACGGCTGGCGGCAGGTAAGGGAAACGACCGGCAGGCGGGCTTCTCGCTCAGTGTGTTTTAACTAGACAAAATAAAAAGGTGAACGCCGGCTGCCGTCGAGGGGGTGAAGACTCGCGTCAGGAAGCGGCTTAATTCGTTGTCGCCCGAAAGGAGCCGCTCGTCGCGGATCAAAAGAAAAGGAGACAAGTGCGACAAAAAGGGCAGCTGTCTAAGGCAAAAACCGTTGGGGGGCAAACAGGCGAAAGAGAAAAAAGATTTGGGAAGAACCAGGAACGCTCCGCAGCTAGGCGCCGGGAGGGTCGGTATAAAAACCATCTGGGGTTTTCCTTGGATCCCTGAGAGGGTGGAGGAAAATGAAGAGGAACTGCTGCACACCGGTTGAGATCACTGTGGTTTGTACAACTAATGTCGTAGACGGCTTGCGTGGAGAAAAAAAAGGGGGGTTCAGGTGAAGGGGACGTGTGATCGCTCTTTTTCTGTCCTGGGATCTGGGGGGGGCAAACGAACAGGACGAACCCGACCAACGACCATTATGGGGGGTGCTACTGGCGGCCTTGACGGTGTCATGGCCTATCCAGGGTGAGGGAGAAAAACGTCCGCCCCTTATATCTCGGACGGGGAGGAATCGAAATCTAGAGCAAGACGTTGGAAAGAACCCAACGCCTCTGAGTTCGTGTTGGCATGCAAGCAATTGACCAATGGTGTTGACGAACGCCAAACAGCTAAACCTTTCGGGACAATTAAGAGATGAGAAGAGTTTGCGCGTACGAGGACGGGAGTTAGGTAAGGACAGATACATTTCGTGGTGTGGTCACATCAGCTCCGATGGGAAGGGGGGGTGGTCGTGAAGAAAAAAAAACATCATAAAAGGAGCAAGAAAGTTTGCTCTCTGTCGTTTGAGATTCTTTAGGAAAGTAACTGCTCACACCTGGGGTCTTGCCTGAAATGAGGGTAACGTTTCCGCAGCAACACACATACAGTCGGGACCTACACTATCATATGGTACGGCTATAAAAGATTGGACAAAGGGCACACAGGCTTGGAGAAAAAAAAGGATCTGGAGAGAGTCGAGTGAGTGGAGGAGAAGGAAGTAAATATATAGAGAAAAAAGCAAACTTGGGGTAAAGAGGGAATGATCGAAAAAAGTGTCGCGTAGGAGGGAAAAACTGGGGGGTTGGACACTCCTAGGGGGAACATAGTTGAGAGGGGGAAGGAATGGGTCATGTCTAGGTAAGCAGAAATTCCGCTTAGAAGGGAATCTCTCAAGATTTTCAGACGAGAAAAACCGCTGCAGGAAAGGGGAAAATTTTTCTGGGGCAGGAATGCAAAAACCCGATTTGGAGTAGTGCGGACTGTAAAAAAGAAATGGTCCGGAGAATGACTTGTGAGGAGAGAAGGTGATCGAATGCAAAGGAAAATCTTATCCGGGGGAAAAAAAAAATGCACCTGCATCTGGCTGAGCGGATTATGTGCTTCGTAGAGTTGGAAAGCAACAAGGCCTAATAATCAAAAGAAAACCAAACGCGAGAGGGGAAGCGGTGGAATGGGGGGAAGAAGGTAAAAAGAGTCTGAGGAAGAACACGTCTGGGGGCGGGTCCTCTTCGAGTTCTCGAAGGAAAAGGAAAAAAACGAAACGGAGGAGGGAAAAGAGAGGATGACCCGCAGAGAACTAATATGCACGTAAAATACGTGTTGACAAAACTGTTTACCTTCTTAAAGAAGAAAAAAAGATCCCTAGAATGATGTGGTTTCGTGGAGGATTGGTGAACCTTCTGAAGAGGAACAGAACCAACGCAAAGCCACAGCTGCCAGCGGGTCATAGTGGAAACGCGGAACCAAACCTGCCCGCCTTGGAGCGATCAACAGTACACAGAACATTCAAGAGAACGGCTCAAAGCTAAAGTCCTGGGAGAAGATCGGGTTTGAGCTGCCATTCCAAAAACGGGGCAACTGTAAAAAAGTCACGAGAAAATTTGAGAGGACATCAGATAGAGGCGGATTTCCTTAATCTTGAGAATACACACTCAAGAAGAAATAACAAGAGACTTGCCACACCGAGAAGAAGAACTCTATCTATTCTACTGCAGATCCCTCAAGTAACAAGTGGCTTGTCTTCCTCTATACAGGCAGTATCAGCAACTCACGTCTTAAGAGAAACCAGAGTCCTTATGAGAAAAGCCGTCGTGCCAAACAAGGGGGGATAGCGGAGTAGAGTCGACCAGAAATGGGCGTGTGGGCGAAAATGCCAACCATCCCGAGGTCAGTGGCAAAAAAGAAACGATAGGTGAGCAATTACTTGGAGGAGAGACTCATAAACAAAGGCATGAGACTGCAAGGGAAACTGGCGATGTGGGGCTTTTTAGGAAGAGCAAGAATCGTAGCTGCAGGTGAAACAATCCAAAGAACCTGGGGTGACTGGAATGAAACTCGACGGAAACAAGCGGCAAGAAGCAAAAAGGAGAAAACAAGCCCCTATGTGGAGTTGAGCCGGCAAGAAGCAAACACAGGGTTGTGTGGAAAAAAATGCGTCCTTGATGCATTAACAACAAGAGAGAGACGTTGGGGAATAAACAAAAAAAACCGAATAATCTGTCGTAAAGAAACTCGCACCGTGTGGTTGAAAAAGCGGCCGTTTTTACGACCTGCCCCAAGGAAAAACTGAATCCTTGCAAATTAAAACAACATCGTGAAAAAAACAAGAACATAGGAAGGCCAAGGCGTTGATGGCGTCATGGGACGTGGGTGGGGACAGAAAACCAGAAAAGAAAATCTCTGAAAACGTGAACAACGAGATCAGAAGAACAGGAATTGAAACCAACGCGACAGTAAATACGGAAACGAGACACGACGAAGTAACGAAGGCGGACAAAAATTATTCAACGGGTGCACGCAGTTCAGTCTGCGAGTCCTTCCAACAGAGAATTGCTAAAACCAAGTACAAGAACAGAGTAGGGCTTCTACCTAAGAGTCCACGAACTCTCCTGGGCCGAGGTCCTGAGGGCATTCCCCAAGATTCTGCTGATGGGGAAAACCCAACAGGAGTTGCCTGAGGGGGAAAGCTGTCTCACACAGGGGTGGGACCAAGTGTCTCTTAGGGGAAATGAGACCGCGAAGTAGAAGATTTTTCAAAGGGTCGAAAAAGAATCGGAAGGTAAAAGGCAAGCCAAGTCGACTCCGGCAACAGGGCGGTTTCCCTTGCGAGGGCGGCTCGTTCAAAAACACAAGCGAGAAGCTCGAAGGGGTAAAGGAAGCGTAAAGAAACGGCCAGGATCAGGCCCGGAGCGGATTCTAAATTGCATGGAGTTCTACACTCCTTCTCACAAAAGAGGAACTACGGTTAGCTTGAGAAAAGGAGGATAAAAATGACTTGCGCAGTGTTTGCTTCTTCCTTGATCCAAGTCAGAGATTCACCTTCGGAGCGATGAAAAAAAAAAAACGATCTGGGGTCGGGGCTAGCGACGATCAGCGATGAAGGTCCTAAGGTCCAGTTGGCAAGTTTGGTGGCGGAGGGTTAAAAGCTAGGCATGCGGCAACGCACATGATAGGGAGTGGGGTGGTAGTCTCGATTCGATTTCAAAGAAAAAAAGATACCGAAGAATAGGAACTGAAAACTTGTGGTCCCAGCACGGAGGAAAAGGTCGGAAGTTAGGAAAAACCCTAGAGTCTTTCGGCATAAAAAGATGGCAATGGGAATGAAAACGAAAGTGTGGGGAAAGTTCGCTTCGATAATATCGTTCGGTCGGCGACGGAATCTTCCCCTAAAGCACAATGGAACGGAATCAAGAACATCACAAATGGAAATAAACAATTGGCGAGGGGGTACTCAGCCACTGGGGAGCACTCATAAAAAAATCTCATAAATCCAACTGCC
>Ga0179593_1545055_pt1 | contig 11676 bp, 14 predicted proteins | sample CZODoug2_1_08_16_FD_185931 | JGI IMG/M metagenome (GOLD analysis project Ga0179593, IMG submission 185931) | Vadose zone soil fungal communities from Angelo Coast Range Reserve, California, USA - CZODoug2_1_08_16fungal (PacBio error correction) | ecosystem: Environmental > Terrestrial > Soil >...
TGTCCGACCAGAACGGGCCACACTTAACTGGAACAAAGGACGCGAAGCCGTCGCGGCGGTAGGGGGAAAAGAAAAACAACACACAAATTAAAAAGGGGCTCCTGTTAGGGATGGACAGGGTAGATCCTCTCCAATGGAACTTCAGTAAAGAGAAAGGAAGGGCGTCGCCCATTCCCAGAAGAAGGGAAAGAGAAAATGATTTACTCAAAAAAAGAAAAAGAGTTACCGGCCTCGTCCGCAACGATCAGGCCAAAGAGAACGCGGAATGTCCGCACTCTCCGCAGAAATTCTTCCGATCGCGAGACCCGCGAAAAGACGTCCACACCGCCGAAGGAAATGTGCCACCCTCTATCCGGGGATCGAAGGAAGGGGGGGCTACTAACATTCCTTTTCGACCTCCGGAAAAAAAAGACAACCGGCACGTCCGCCTCACGCCGGCCGACGGGAGCTCAAAAAAAGGAAGGAAGGAGGGAACGACTCGGCATCGAGGCGCGAAAGCATTAACTCCTCGGTTTCAGCAAGCACAACGCCGGTTGGCTTAAGCTGCAGCCAACGAAGAAAAAAGCCGCTTGTAGGAAAAAGGATGGGAGGAAGGGGAGACGGGTTACGGGTGCGCAGCATCCGCCCGAAAGGTGCGATTTGATCTCTCTCACCAAAAAAAGAGAAAATGAAAACCGCCTACCCAGGAAAAGAGAAAAAGAAAAATGGGCCTGGTTGCGCAAAAAAGAGGGGAACAAGCAAGAGGTCTACCCTGCTGTGACAAGAAGGGGAAGGGTTTTCGTGATGCCTCTTCCAGCAAAAAAAACTGGCCTAGAAAGGGACTGGCTGGAAAACGGGGGTAGCAGGAAAAAAGTCCCATGCCGAGGGGCAGCGGCTTCGTCTGTCTGGGGAGCAGTTCCCGTCGGCCGAGGGGAAGGAAGGTCGTTGTTAGGAAAAAGGGGGAAAAGGGAGGTCGCCCAGGCATGGTCGGAAGAGAAACGGCTCGCTTGGTGGCACAGCGCGAAAGGGGGGGGGGAATGGGGAACGATCGCAGGGAGAGAGGGAAATCATGCCGAAAGAGAGGGGGGAGGGGGGAACTCTCCGCCGTTGCTCGTCAGAAAAAATGATCGTTGCGGACGCTTTCCTGGTAAAAGCGGCGGATCACGTGTCGTCCGTCCAGCGGGAAGGGAGGACGAAATTCGAAAAAAAAAAAAAAGCACAAGAAGATCTCCATCTTTTCCTCGAGACAAGAGAAAAGGGGGGGTGTTGGGGGCGATTGCGCCGAAAAAGGAAAGCGTCTCCTCTTCCGGAAGGGGGCCCGCGCGCCAGGTCACGCGAAAGGGGCAGGAGGGGACATCAGATCGAGGGGAGAAGGAAGGAAAAAACTTTTATTTCGCCCGCGATGGCCAGATAAAATCCTCTTCCCTTTCTGAGGGAGAAGCAAGTGACCGCCTGGATGTACGGAAAGGGGGGGAGAATTCAACAAGAGAAAAAACAGAGGCCACCCTGGAACAAGGGGGACGAGCGCCCCCATGCTCCAAAAAAATTCAGAGCAGGGAAAAAAAAGAAAAAGAATCATCAGTGCCAGAAACCCCTTCCAGAAGAATTGGGCACGTGGGAATCGGCACAAGGGACCTGGGAGAAGAAAGGAAAAAAGGGTCCCTTTCATTGACTCGATCTCAACTCAAGGAAAAAGGAAATTCCGTCTAGGAACAGAAAAAGAAGAATGCGTTAGAAATTGGAAAGGGAGAAATCGTCCTCGCTGGGAAATCGCTCTTAGACCCGTATTAGGGAAGAAAAAAATAAGGGAGGGGGGAGGATCCTGGCTCTGGTAGGGGATTTAACAGTCCTACCCAAGGAGAGTGGCTGTCACTCCGTGGGAAAACGAAGCCGAGTTGCATCGCTAAGGGTCCATCTCTTCCTGACCTGGAAAAAGGAAAGACGCCTACTCATCATAGGAAAAAACTGAGGTCCAGAAAGGAGAAAAAAAAGAAGAAATCATTTCCTGGCTCGAAAAACGGCTACGAACTTACTTTTCCCAAAAATAGAGGAGGACCCTCCCGGCTTACCGCGAAGGGGAAAGACGCACCAGAACAAGCGAAAAAAGGAAGAAGGGGGGCATTTTCTACCGATACACAAAAGAAGTCTTCCATCGCTTCAGGGGGGGAAAAGGGATTGGCCGTTCCATTTAGTTTTGAAGAAAGGCGGAAGAAAAGTACACAAATGAAAGGAAGAAACGTGCCCTCGCCGGAGAACTTTTTTCTCTCTATTGGAGACATCGGCTACCACCGGAGAAAATAGGGCCCAGAAAAAAAAAACCTCTGCAAGGGCTACTGCAGCAAGAAAGCTTCTACAATCAGTTGAAAAAGGAGAGTTCTGGTGCGGCCAGAAAAGGAGTGGAGGTTGAAAAATTCCCGCCGAACAGTTGGGAAAACGCGCAGCAGTGCTACGTCCCCAAGCCAGAAAATTTGGGACGGAAAAAACAGGGCTCCCACATCGCCATCGTAAAAAAACGGTGCTTCTTTCCGAAGGGGGGGAGGGAACCCTTTGTGGTCGAACACAAGAAGCCTAGGGCAAAAAGAAAAAAAAATGTTTCGACGGATGTTTTTGCTCTGAGAGCTTCAACCACCACCCCGCAGAAAGGGGGGAAGACACAAACAGCATAAAAAAAGGAATGAAAGGGGCAAACTTACGGTTATCTGTGGAAACCAAAAAAACAACCTTATCACCTCGGAGTGAAGGGGGGGGAGTAGACGAAAGAGAGCATACTGCAGCTTCGAACGTTTACCTTTTGGAGAGAAAGAAGGTAAACCTCCGAAAGAAAAAGCCCTACTCGCGCAAAAAAAAAGGGAAAAAAGGCTCTTTTAGTTCCGCGTTCAAGGGCAAAATCTCCCCACCCCACGTATTATGATGAAAAAGGGGGAAACGCGACCTCCCAGCCGCCGTTGGGAAAGTGAGAGAGCCTCGTTTCCGGGGGGGGGGGAAGAGGGGGAGGTTACCGTGGTCCAGGGAAGGGTAACCTCGTTTGCCGCGAAAGGAAGGGTATGCGAGCGTGGCGGTTGGAGAGGAGAAGAAAAACGAGAAAAGGGGCACGACGGAGTCCTGTTCCTCTGGCCGGTGGGAAAAAAAGTGCAGGACTTCTCGATCTGTGGGGGAGGAACAGCTGGAGTGGCCCTGGCGCGAGAAACGGTCGGGAGGGGTTGGACTCCGGAAAAAACACATCTCGTCGCCTCTAGAGGATTCCAGAAAAGAGGTCGGCCTGCAACCGTCGGGGAAAACAAGGTTAAAAAAAAAAAAAAAGGGGCCGACAGCATCCCGTTTGCTGTAGTCCAGGGGTGGAAGCCCTGGTTCGGGTAAGAGGGAGAGGGGATGGGGACGTATCCACTGCTGAGCGGCGGGGGGAGGCCGTCATAAGGAAAGGAAGGGGGAAGGGGGGGACGCCGTTCCTGCTGCCACACCCAGAAAGCCGTCCCGTTTTTTCGGTGGGAAAAAAGGACAGCCGGGAAATGTTCGTGAGATACCTTGAAAAGGGCCAAAGAAGAGGTGATCCGTTGGTAGCCGAGGCAGAAAGAGCGTCTACACCGCTGGAAAAAGGGAGAGGGCACGTGTGGATGTCTTTTACGTGGGAAGAACAGGTCCCAAAGATTAGAAAAAAAGGAAGAAACTTGAAGCTCTGGACGCATCCCCTGGAAACCCACCCCACCTTTCCTCGCAAAAAAGAAAAAAGAGAGGGAAATGGATCAGCTTTTGTGTCTGGGTGAGAAAAGAATTAACTCGCAGGGCCGGCTAGGAAAAAGGAATGCCGGGTTCCCCGTCCCGTTCCGTCTCAAAGGAAGAGAACACGGCCCCCGCTGCTTCCGATTGTTCGATGGAAAAAAGGGAGTAACGTGGCCCAGCAGGGGGAAGGAATGGGGCTGTTTCAGTCAGACAGGTCAGACAGGTGCATATGTCTCCACTAGGAAAAGCCTGTTCAGAAAAAGGAAGGGACCTCCACGCTCGCTGCGGAAATGTTTCCATCCTATAAGGAAGAAGCACGACGCAGTGGTGCTGCCAAGAAGAGGGGAATCATCCAGCGAAAGGACATGCCCCCACTAATTTCTGAATATAAGGCCGAGGTCCTCTGCGGGCGCGTTGAGAGAAAGAAAGAAAACGCCCCAAGGGAAGAAAGGAAAAAAAGGCACGTTGGTGAAAAAAAATGGGGGCCGTCAGGCATTGGGACAAAAAATTAATTGGCCGCACGGCGGAAAAAGGGCGAAAAGGGGGGGGGGCTCGGGAAGGGTGGCTCTAGACGGTGTTACACGGGAAGCATAAGAAGGGAAAAGGTCAAATCAGAAGAAAAAAAAGGAAGTCCGCTGCAGCCCTGGACAGTAGCCATCGCTTTACCTCCCATGCGGAAAGAGGGGAACCCTCGATCTGATGGGTCCGACGACGAAAGAGGAAAACGAAAGGCACAAACCAGTAACTAAAGAGGGGAAAAAGACGTTCGCGGGCTTTCGCGCACGAAAAAAAGACGGAGCGCTTTTATTATTGACTCTAAGGGGAAAGGGGAAGACGCGAGGTCTTGTCTGTGATGAAGAAGGAAACGGCAGAACAGCAAAAAAAAGACTCTGCCGCGGCATCACGAGCCAAGAAAGAATCAGGCCACCCACGGTTACGCGCATGGGGGAAGGCAAGCACCGCGCCGCTTCTGCAGGGGAAACGAAGTCGACTTGAGGGGAGAAAACATAACCCCCCGCCTACACCCAGAGCCGAAAGTGCACGCCTCGAGCCGGTGATCGGAGGGATAAGAACAGGCCTGGGCGAAAGAAGGGAAAAAAAGGAGCGGAAAAAAAGATCACTCCGTCCGAACGTGGAAAAAGAGCCGCTTCCTTACCTAACGAATAAGAGGGGAAAAGAAAATGTCCGCCGCCAGATTGCCACTGCTCATGGAAGAGGGGGTGAAAAATGCAGTTGAAAAAAAGAAGGGGGGGGGATGTAAGCTTCATCCACGAAACGGCCGGGAGGGTCCATCATCTTATACCCTCCTTGAGGGGGGGAAGGGAAGAGAGGCTGGATGTCAGTTCCAGGTAGGAGGGGGGAAAAGGGGACCTCAACAAAAATAAAAGAAAAACCTCCTACCTTTAACTGACATCCATCCCATGAAGTACCCCGATCCGGCATCAAGCAAATAGGGCGCGCACCGGCCGTTCGGGGGGGAGGAGGAAAAGCAACCAAGCTTTGGGGAAGGAGAGAAGATGATGTCCCGAGGAGTTAAATGAAGAAAAGTCCCCTATGCCGAAGGGAAAGGGAGTCCGGCAATGCCGCGGTCTATGAGGGTGAGGCAAGTAAAAGGGGGCCTTTTCCTTTGTTCTCTTGTTGTTGGTCTTTCTCCCATTCCTTTCGGAAAAGGGGGAGAAAACGATCCCCGGCTCGCGGGGAAAAAATTGATGGGGAGGGAGGATCCAGAATCGAGATCATTCATTCTTTTCTTGAAGGAAAAAAAGATACAGCCGTTTCTCTTTCAGCAATGCAGGGAGGAAAGGTTTCTCTGTTGAAGGGAGGAAGGGAGATCGTGATTTCCGCGGGCAAAAAAGAGGTCGTTAGTCGTCCAGCTTTCCTGGAAAGGAAAAGACAAGCACTCGCTCTGAAAAGTGAAAAGGACGGAAAAATCCAAAAGAAAAAGAAAAAGCAGCATCCGGATTCGAAGGGGAAACGGTCCATAGGCGCCTCTGCCCGGCAAAAGAGGAAGGTCCTGGGGGGAAAGAACGCTCCTGTCTTCGGACCATCAATCGAGGGAAAAAACCCGCTTTTATGTCCTCTATTTGGAGAAAGACAGGGCTGCGCGGACTTCCTGTTCCTGAAAAACAGAGGAGAGGAAGACAGCATATCCGTGTACAACCGATAAAAAAAAAAAAAAACAGAGCACTCATTATTGCCCGAAAAAAAAGCCTGCAGACCGCCGTCGGCAGAAACATCCGACTGCGGAACAACATCATCGTTCACGGGGGGGGAAGGACCGGAAGCTTTCTGCCGGGTGAATGTACAAAAGGAAGTCTTATTCAACGACACGAAAAGGAGAGGACCATCAAATCCATAATTCTATTCAGTGAGAAGGGAGTTGGGCCTGTCAAGAAGAGGGGGGATGGGGGGAATCTCTTCGCCGCGAGGGGTTTGCATCCACCCACTGGGGAGGGAGATTGTCTCGGATGTAACCAGAAGAAAATCGGCAGAAAAAAATTCCTTGTGTGACAAAAAAAGTCGTCTTTGACTAGGTAGACCTATGCAAGGAGAAGGAACTCTGCCCCAGGCAAAAGAGACCCCTCAGAAAGAGGGGAACGCCTGGTATCCCTCTGTGGCATCGAAACAATCCGGTCAGGATCGTCCTGTTCCTCCATTTCGTCTACGGGGGGGGGGAAGAGGGAGGAAAAGCCGAATACGCCAACCTCCTCGCGGCAAGAAAAGGAGGGGGGAAAGACGGGGAAGTATGAAAAGAGGAGAAAAAGGGGGGGGGGAAGTCCGTGGCGGCATGGGGAAAAGCCGGAAGGGATTCGTCCATCTCTTCACAGGGGCAAGAAGGATTTGGGACGACTTCTACTCTTGGGGGACACCAGGAGGGGAGGAAACTACGCCCACAAAAAAAAAGAGGGAAAGGACAGCCTGCCCCTCAGCGGTGTAGGCAGGGAAACCTGCCTCGGCTACCAAAAGGAAGAAAGAAGACCTCGGCAAGGCTACTGCAGGAAAAAGGAAAGACGGGAAACGAGAAGAAAAAGGGACCGTGCGAGTGCTGTATCGGAAAAGACAGCATGCCGTCTTTCCCGGAAAGAAAGGGTGCCCAGTTGATAGCAAAGAAAAAACAGAAAGAAAAGGACCCGCTCCCGGCGACGCGTTGGGGAAAAACCCACCCTCGCCATCGTCCCACCGAAGGGGGACAGGACGTGGGGTGACGTGGAAAAAAAGTGCATTCCGACGAGGGGCACGCAGAAGAGAGGGCCAGAGCTTACGAAAGGGGGGGCGGAAAAAGAGGAAAGGCGCTTCCCACGCACCCACGCCGAACCAGTTCCCCCCCCCCCCCCTGGAAAAGGAAGGGCACGACGGGTTATCTGTGGCTGGCAAAAGGCAAAGGAAACCGAAAAATCTCGGAGAAAAAAAAAGGGGAAAAGTCCTTCCACCTCCACGCTCGCAGACGGCAGCTCAAAAAACAACACTTTTACCCTGTTGATCCGGAAAAGCACATCCGATAACACCCGGGGCTCATAGAGAGCTAAACCTAGGGAAAAGGGAGGGAAGGGGTCGCTTCAAAGGCGGCGACGGGAATGAAAGGGGAAAAGAGAGACTTATCGTCGCCGCCAGGGAAAAAAGGGAGGAATCGACGGACTCGTTCCGGGCTCCGAGGACGGAGAAAAAGGGTATCGGAAAAAGGGGGGGGGAGAATCCACAGGTAACCTTCGTTGCCGCTGAAGGCGGGAGTGGCGGTGGACTTAGGGAAGGGAAGAGGTTGTTGTCACGACGGAGTCCGGTTCCGCGGAAAGGGAAAACAGAGATCTTTGCCAAAGGGGGAAAAAAAGGGGATTGGCCCTGATTCGAGAACGGTCAAAAGGGAAAGCTTTGGAAAACCACAGTCTCGTAGCTCTGGGAAAGAAACAGGGGGGGGGGGGTTTAAGAAAGATTCGGCCTGCACGTGAGAAAAGCCGCCGCCCTCGTCACCAAGGATGGGATTCTGGGAAGATGGCGAGGGGGGGAATAGGGGGTCGGTTACTGTCGCGCAAGGCTTCTCCTTCTTTTTGAAAAGGGGGGGGTAGACGGGGAATAAGAAAGGACACCGGGAGAAGGGGGGAAAAAAGGAAGTCCTTCTTTCCCAGTCGCCTCACCATACTCTCTTTCCCGGGGAAGAGCTGGTTACCGTCCGGGAAAAGGGGGAGTAAGTACGAGAATTTTAAGGAGGGAAGGAGGCATTTAACTCGCCCCTACCCCCCATAGCGGGAAAAAAAATGCGAGCCTTTTGTGTTATGCGTTACGTGAAAAAAGGGGGGGAACGGAAAATCCGTCATTCGCCGTGAAAGAAAGGGAAGCAAGAATGACGGGTGTTAAAGGAAAAAGGGAAAAAAGGAATTCCACCGCGTAGCCTTGCGAGGAAATGGAGGTCACTACGTAACTTTCTCGTGAAAAAAGAGAGTCCGCGGCTGCCGGGAACAGAAGGCGTAACCTGAAAGGAAAAAAGAAGGCTAGTCCCGAATCCGTATTTGGGGGGGGATACAAGCGGCACTTCGAGGAGGGGAAAGGGAATTGTCTTGGGCAAGGTCAGGACAGGAAATATTTCCTCCCAGGGACACTCGGCGGCGGTTGTCAAAAGGGGAAGGGAACAAGCCCTAGAAAGCCTTTTCCAGGATCCTCCGCCGAAAAGGGGAGGCACGAATAAGGGGGGGGAAGAGGAGGCGGAAAGGGGGAGGGAAGGACATGCCCCCATATAAATTTCTGATAGAATCTGAGGACTTTTCTCTTTCTTGCTCGTTGAGAAAGGGAAAGGGAAAGGGGAGAAGCAGAAAAGACGGAAAAACGTGGGGTTGCCGGGAGGGGGGGGAACGGGCCATTCCCTTTCTCAATGGTCACTGTATATATTTATTGAGGAAGGGACAGGGTTTTTTCCATTGGGGGGAAGGCAAGGAATTGGCGGAGAAAGAGGGAACTTCTATGCTGCCATCCTACATCCATTCTTTCACGGTAAAAGGATACCGCGCAGCCCGGAACGCTGGAGCTAGACCGAGAAAGGGGAGGGGGCTCCTTTTCGTCAGCAAGAAAAAGGAAGCTTGACCTTTCTTCTTTCCCAGGAAAGGGGACGAGGCACGCCGAATTCCGTCTCGGCGTGGGACAGGGAGAAATAACCCAAACAAAGTTAAAGAGGAAGAAGAGATTCCAATCTTGAGAATTCAACTTCATCTCAAGAGGGGGGGGGGACGGCGCCTCATTCCCATTCCAGCCTTGAGAAAATAACCGAAAAGATCTCGACTCGGAAGAAAGAAGGGAGAAAAAAAGCTCCTCCACGATCATGCCCCACCCACGTTGCGTAGATGTCCGCACCTCGCCTCTTCTGCCAAAAAGAGGAGAGAAACGCGATGTCCAAAGACCCCCGCCTACAAAAGAGAAAAGGGGAAAAGAGAGCCTGTGATCGTCCCGAAAAAAAAGGGGCGACCGCCGTTCCCCCTCGGCAAGGGGAAAAACAAAGGCACCGGGAAGAAAGCCTGCCGAAAGGAAATGAGACACAATAGCCAAAAAAAAAAAAAGTCATCGGACTGCGCAAGATCATTGAACTCCCTTTTCCATCAGGACGGGGAAAGGAAAAACGAGTTGGCTGTAAGCGGCATCAACGAAGAACAGGAAGGGGGTGAACCCAACTGATTAGGGGAAAAAAGGGGGGGGCTCATGCATCCTTCCGCCAGGATGCTGGGAGGTCGGATGTGATCTCTCCCTCACCAACAAAGGGAAAAGAAGACCTGGACTGACAATCCCCAGCAATAAAAGGAAAAGTGATCGCCACGAAAAAAAGGAAAGGGGAAAGGAAGGAGGTTACCTACCAGTTGCGAAAGGGTGGATGCCGCTTACCATCAACTCGTGGGGAAGGGGAAACAGAAACTGCTGTCACCGCGTCCAAAGACGTGGACTAAAGTAAAGAAGATTCTATTCGTTTGGCAATCCGCGCTAGTAGGGGGGGGAGAGGGAAAAGAGGCCGGTGGCGGGGAAGAGGGGCGCGCAGTTTGAAAGAGGGGAGAAGCGACATTGAGTCGACGATCAAAAGGGTGCACAGCTCTCCTTCTCTGGGGAGAAAAAGAGAGGGTCTAGCCGATCCAGAACGTTGACAGCAGCGGGAAAAAAAAAAGGCTCCTTTCCTCCAGGAAAGGGGTTGCTGACGCTTTCCTTTTAGAGGGAGGAAGAGACGGGAGAGTGTCGCTTCCAGCGGTCGGTGAAGGGAGAACTGGCAGTACAGAAAAAAAAGCACTCGCGCCTGCATGTTCCGATAAGAATCTTCCATCCCTACGCAGGGAAAAGGAGCCGTTTCACTGGTGTGTTGGGGGCAGAAAGGAGGAAAGACCGCGGCTTCGGAGAGAAAAGGGGAGGCGCTCCAGTTCCGCTTCCTGTCGTCGGAAAAAGACACTGATCCGCTGGGGAAAGGGGAAAGAAAAGAAAGGCGGCGTCGGCAGCGACATGAAGGAAGGCGCCCTTTGACCCGCCGGTGTGACTTCCTTATGCGGAAAAGTAGCAGACCACCGGCATCAAACAAAAATGGAAAACATAGAAAAAAAAAAAACAATAAAAACTCCTCATACATCCTTGAGGGGAGGTCGAAGTGTCCCCTCCTACTGCGAATGAGCAACAACAGCAAGAAAAACAACCGGGAAAAAATTTTCTTATCCCCTTTCCTGGAAGGGGAAAAAGCTTATCTCAACGCCGCCATACGAGAAAGGGGAAGCTATCCATGCAAGGGGAAGGGGGGTCCTTTTCAGTCCGATGTTCTTATTCCAGGGATGAACCCCCAGAAGGTATCCAAAGAAGAGGGCGGCTTCTCCGGGAGGTTATGAACAGACCGTCGGGAAGAAAAGAGAATGGGGAAAATCCTCCGCGTGGGGATTATGGGGGTTATACCTATGCACCGGGGAAAAAAAACTGTCCTCCCTTCCCCAGGCAAAAAAAAAAGACTTCAGAAAACTGCTTTCCCGCCTTGATCCAAAAAAAAACCGAGATCAGGGCCGGGCTGCCGAGGGGGAGAGAAAAACGGGGAAAGGACGGGGCCCAAAAGGAGGGGAAGAATAGCCACCCTCCTCGAGGGAAAGTCGACAGTTCCGTACAAAAAAAAAAAAAAAAGCTGGGTATCCATTTCCTCTGCAGGCGACAGAGGGGATCCGGGGGAAAAAACCTTACAGGGGGATGCGAAAAGCGCAATGACGGATTTTCCGGGGAAAAGGGAACGTCTACTCTTGGGCAAACAAGGCAATGAAATGGAGAAAAAGCCGTTCTGACGGCCGCGGTGTCCGCTAATTGGAGGTCCCTGCTCGGAAAAAAAAAGAACAGAAGGGGGGGGGCCATCTCCACCTCGAACAGGGGAGCACGAACAGTTCCGGCGGGAAAAGACAGGGCAGTTGCACCGCCAACAACAGGGAAGGAGGAAGGAAGTCAAAAAGTTCCCCTGGGGAGGCATCATTCCTTAGGAAAGGAAAAGGACTCTTCCAAGGAGGCGGGTAAACGTAAACCACGAGCAAAGTGGCTACGTTCCCCCAGCCCGAAAGGTGGGGGGTCTTCAAAGGGGATTCCCACATCGCCAGCAGAAGCAACTGCTGCTGTGAAAGGAGGGCGGCGGCGAAAAACGAAAAGGAAGTTGTCAGGCCAAAAAAACTGCGTCCAAAAAAACTGGGAGAGGAAAGAAAAGATGGTGTGGTTCTCGGGGAAGCCGAAAAAACACCACAAAACGCCGACCGTCTCGACCACTTCCATCCATGGAAAAGAAAAAAAAAGAAGGCCTTCAAGGGCAAAAAGGGGGCTGGTAGTTGGGAAAAAAAAAACTGAACTAAAACTTATCAAACGAGAGGAAGCGACTAAGGGTCCAACTCCAAAAAGAAGGAAAAGGCCTCTTCAACGACGGGGCGCCCACACAACTTTACCACGTAAAGAGGAAGAATTGGCAAATCGCTCCGTAAGAGTCAATCGATAGCTAAATGAAATTCTCGTTCA
>Ga0179593_1299642_pt1 | contig 11675 bp, 10 predicted proteins | sample CZODoug2_1_08_16_FD_185931 | JGI IMG/M metagenome (GOLD analysis project Ga0179593, IMG submission 185931) | Vadose zone soil fungal communities from Angelo Coast Range Reserve, California, USA - CZODoug2_1_08_16fungal (PacBio error correction) | ecosystem: Environmental > Terrestrial > Soil >...
AAGAAGGACGCCTCTCAAAAAAAAAGAGAATATAAAAATATGGTTTGCGGTCAAAGAAAGAAGTCAAAGCTATCGTGTTTCGTTGTTATTCAAGTTGGCTTCTCACGGGGGAAGTACTTCGCAAGGGATGGAAAGTCTGAGTTGATAACTACAAGAATGAAAAGAATTGGAGTCGATGGGCGGGGCCTCGTGGCTAGTTCTACTAGAATAAAAAACGAATTTACCATCTGGGGGTTGAGAGGATCAATGTTGAAAAGAGATGTGTGGCAATGAAGTAGGCCCGCGGCGCTGATTGAATGGGGGTGGTAAGTTCCGAGGCGAGCGCCGAGTGAAAAAGAAAGGTCCTTGCGAAGAGGTTGGCCTTTTCCGGATGGCAAAAATCCAGGAGAAGAGCCAGTTGGGGGGCGTATCCAACCCCGGTATCGACATACATAACAAGCAGAGGGTATCTTAAAGCTACGGACAGAAGGGGATTGAAGGGACCATTCGGTCTTTATGAGAAGGTGGGGGTTGTATGTAAGGCAAGTGCAGAAATGGAGGTGAGAGTCGGGTGTTGGATCCGGTGGGGTCATGGACAAAAAAAAGGAAACGACGAAGAGAAGGTTCTACTAGGGGAGGACGAAAAGGAATCCCTCGGAAAGCGAACTTTGAAAACTCTAAATGGAAGTAAGCCTGAGGGAACCAGGTGGCACTCGAATAGCACAAAAAGGATCTATAAACGAGAAACAGGCTCGCATAAACAAAGAAAAGGTCATTGGGGAGGGAAAGGTGGGGTTTTCTCTATCAAGATGCGGACGGGGCTTTATTAAGCCGCTCGGATTAATCAGGAGAGAATAAGGAGGCAAGGATGCGCCATTGTCGCCGGTCGCAGGATAATCGCATCATTCAGCAGGGTAGAGGGAAGGGAAAATCAGGGCAGAAGTCTTTTCGTAGGAGAGAGAAAAGGAGTAACAAAAAAAACAACGATAGGAAAAGAGAAACGGTCGATGTTATTTGAGAGAAAAAAATAATGGAGGGGAAAACTTCGAAAAAAACCTCAGGGGATTTTTAAAAGAAAGAGGATCATAGGAAGGAAACACCAAAGAAAGAGCAGAATGAACCTTGGGAAAGGAGGGGAGCTCGGGCGTGTCTTACAACAAACAAAATAGACGGGAATACGGTGAGGAAAAGAAAAACATGCAAAGCGCCTCGACATCCATTGGGCACGTAGCCTTCAGGGCTAATAGAGGACATCCGGATGCAAAGCTGGTGAAAGTGGGGCGAGGGGAACTGCCGAAAAGTTGTATTTGGGGTGCTCGCGCAGAGAGACGCTCAAATCCATAGGGACGCCAAGAGGGTATCAGGAAGGAAGGAGAAGAAGAAGACGAAAGACACCAGCTAGATAGAGGATGAAGGTAATTTCTGCTCTGAAGGATATGGAAGGGAAATAATGGGTACCAATATGTAAGAAAATGACCAACGGTAAGTCCCTCTCGGTGTATGAGTGAGTCCCCAACGTTGTACCAACTCCAGCGGATCATTTCGGGAGGGGAAAAACATGGAGGTTCCTCTGGTTAAAGGCAGTTTGTTATGAAGCCAGGAGAGAAAAACCATTACCGTATCAAGAAAAATAGAAATTGAATACGAATTCGGTAATTCAGAAAAAAAGGAGGCGATTACCGTACGGGAGGAGGACAGGTCAAGGAGGGGAAGACGTTAGAAATAAGAAAAGAAGACCCGAACAGACGTTCACGATTAAGTCGACCTGAAGACACAGCGGTTCACGAAGGAAACCGTAAAGAGTGGTGGACAAGCAGACGGGGTACTGTCTGGCGGCAAAAAACATACGGATTCTGAAAGCGAGGAAGAAGAAAGAAGGGTGTACGGACGATTCGAGACCAGGAAATGCTCGCGTGGAGCGAGATTTGGTATAGTGAAAGTAAACTTCTGATCATCTCTGACGGGGAAACGCAAAAAAATTCGGAAACGAGATCCCCAAATTTACAAGTGGATAAGAAGCGATGACAGAAAGAGGATACGCCGAAATGAAGGACGGGGGGCAGGCCGCGCGGACACAGCGAAGGATATTTGTTCGCCAACATAATTACAGCGCAGCCGAAAGCCTAATAAAGACATAATGGCTCAAAACATAGGGAACGGAGGGGGAAAGAAGATGCGGCGTAGTTAGGGGACCTTTCGGATAAATTCGAGTGGAAACCCAACAATACAGCCGCCTCCGAATTCTGAGATCCTCCCTACCACCTAAAAATGCCTTTTTGCCTGGGGAAGTCGATATAAAAAGATACCAGGTCCTTGAGGAAATGGACCCATATATGGGTGGTGGATCCTCGACCGACGTTAAATTGACTTCTGGACTGCTAGTCCTGCACGAAGGGGTAATATAGAGAACTCGCGCTAAACGAAGAACTTATTCCAGGTACACAGAGACGGGTAAAACACCTTCAAAGCGGATGAACTTCTTCAGAAAAGAGAGGAGGAGGTTGCCGACAGCGGCAACGGAGATGGCACGGAACGGTGGGCCCGCGATGGCGGCGATGAAAGCCTTCGATCAGGGCAAGCGTTGGGGGGGGTCGGATGTGGGGGACTAACCAATCCGATACGAACTCAGCGCTCTTGTTTATCGAGAGAATTTCCACGAATTTGGCCTACTTTGGTGTCCGCAGGCTGGCTCAAGAAAAAAGGTCCGAACATTGACTCCAAATGAGCTGGAGCCGCGACAGTTCTGGTTGAAATCACTAACAAGCGGGGGAATGCCTTCTAAGGGGGCCCTTTGGAACGTTCTGGCGGGACAGCAGTTGAGCGAGCCAAATAAAAAGAGTGTCGTCAGGGAGGGGCGGCTCTGCCACTTCCGGAAACTTACCGTCATGATGTCATCTAGGGGATTCGCAGAAGGATCCTTCTCGAGCGAAACTGAACGCGGAGAGTCAGTCAACTCGCTGAAAAACGTCTCAAAACGGTGGACCGAGGTAAAACGGATTGAGCCGCTGCATACTGGACTCCAAGGACGCGGTGGGTTGCGATTTGGATGGACGTTCGTGTAAAACTGCAAAGGGACTCGCAACAGAATTCCTCCGCGACTAGTCAAGCGGGGCTGGCGATTTTCGGGAAGTGGGAAAACATGACTAAGTGTTAAGTCGGGACCCTGCGGTTTACGTCAGCCGTGTAGGTCCATTCTCCTAGTCCGGTCTAAATCTCATTACCAACCGAAAACACTCCATGCCAGAAACATCGGGTCGGGGGGTGGCGTAGCTCCTAAAAGCCATGTGGGGAAAACCCAAACGAGACGGGCTTTAGCAAAGCCAAAATCAACTGATAAGCGAAACCTATGCGAAAACATCGCCCGACCGAAAGATCTCTGGAATCCGAAGTCATTCGGGACATCTGGAAGAGGAGAGAATCCTTCTCAGATTAAACTCCCTAAATTGTTCAAAAGAATGATGGAACGGAAGTCGCGGAGCGGATAGAAGAATATTGCTCATCAAGGGCCATGCTTCGGAACGACAAAAAAAGGGTTCTTGACCTCGGCAAAACACCGCTCACCTGTAACGGAACCGTTGCCACTGTGAATCGAGTCATGAAAGGGACGGTCGCACCCGAGTTTGGGGGCCGCCTGCTACCCCCGAGAAACGACGAAGTACAGAAAAAAAAACTGGGGGCGTACCAAAACACCCTCTAAAAACACGAATAGGGACCAGAAATTCAAAAATTCCGGCCTCGGGTTCTGTTTGGGCCGCTGGAACTAGATGGCTGCGCTCCAGACGTTTATCCTCCCAGGACTTTAGAGAGGAAAGTGGGAGACCGAAACAATGGCGTCACTTAGGAATCCTAGGAGACCAAAACATGTCAATCGCAGAGAATACGCGTGAAATAAAGAATGGCCAAAACTAAACCCTACATTGCATGTCGACACACAGAGAAAAGGGGGTCCTCGGCGACAACAGATACAGCGCACGAGAAAGACTAAAGCTCCTGTCAGAACTAAAAAGATGGGGAAGTTATGGAGACCTTTCCCTCAAAAAAACTACACAGTAAATGAAAAGTTTGAGGGATAAACCAAATGTATCACCCGACACAACGGATAGAGGAAGGAATCTGACGCCCACAACATCTGACTAAAAGGCCGGTGCGTGGGAAAAAGGAACAGGAGACAAGGGGGTGGAGTTTACGTCATCGCCTCGACGTAGGATAATCTTAATAAAGAAGGGGAAAACCGATTAATCAACACAGGATAAACGATAATCATTCCGACGAAATTAAAGACGGGGATAAAATACAAAGCTGGTCGACATTAGGAATGTTTCCGGCTAAAAAACAGGCAGTAAGAAAAGAGAGAGCAAAAAAAATATGCTTATGACATGGGGGGAAGTCCTGCATCACAAAGGGGAGAGGTAAACAGAAACTTTATTCAAATTCTCAGAAAAGGAAGAAAAACAAGAAGACAGGTGATGGATATTAGAGAAACACTTAACCAGCTTCAGTGGGAAAATGAGATTCGGTACCCTTAACGGGAGGAGGAAACCTGATCGCCGGCTGACTCATCGTGAAACAGCACTGAGGACACTGAGGGAACGCCAGTAGAGTCGGTTGACACGCCACTTACAGTGAACGACAAGTCGTAAACTAACGAATTTGCACCGGAATAATTACCAAAGAAAAAAAAAACTTTATGAAACGCTGGGGTGCACTGGTGTTGTGGGCCCTTAAAGTCACAGCATGGGGAAAAGAGGTGAGCCTTCAAAGAACCAATGCAAATGGATGATTACGTCTCGTGACAGAGAAGGGATGGAATCTCAAAATGAACCCAAGAAGGTATCGTGAGGGACATAAAGAAATTACCCAAGATCGATAACTCATTTCAAGCTTGGCTAAGCGAGAGGAGAAAATTAAACCAAAGTGCATTGGGGGCTCCCAATATGGATCTCGGAATAAGAAAATCTGTATCGCCAGAAAGGTCGCAAAGGCAGAACGCGCGCAACTCCGTATGAGCGATAGTGGGACCCAGACGAGGTGCGCTCCACCTCGCCCGTTAGGCAGATCAAGAGTTCGCCAAAGTCGTCACCGGACGAAACCGAACCGGAATGGGTTCACTCAGGAAGGCAGGGCAAACTAAAGCCCGGGAGATAGCTACAAAACAGATAGGATCAGGACAGCAGAGGTCAAAATACGCACAGGCCTTGCCAACGGTTTCTACTTTGAGTAGCACTTGGAGGACACTACTGCCGAAGAGGGTAGCAGGCCTCCGAGGTCACCACGAATCGTCTCCAAGGGTTGAGACGTCGGATTAGGGTAAGATATAATGGTGCCTGTGGAGTGGAAAGGAAGGACCGTCTGGGGGGGAGGAACTGCAGACATTCGTCCTTACGGTCGCTTAAGACCAGAAGGGAAGAGGGATCTTGAGATTAGAGTGGGAACAATCGATGATCCCTTCTTGGTGGGGGTTTACATAGGGGAAGGTGGTCAAAATCAGTAAAGAGGGAGTAGGCAAGCCATTGCATCCAACGGTGGAATTTATTCAGAAAGAAAAGACTCTTCGTTTCCACCTTTTGAATCTTCAAGTAGCTCCAAACAAAAAGTGCAACAGAGAGGTTCTAAAATCAGACGAAGGGCTTGTGGGGAGGAAGAGTCAAACGGGTTTTAGAATTGTGATTAACGTCGTGGATGACGTGTGAAGACTCAGAGAAAGCGCCTTGCCACGAGGGAGCCTTATCGAGGGAAGAGAAAGGTGGAAGTAGCAGAAGAAGTATCGAACTCCAAGAGAGCAATGCAACCTTCACTTAACTAAAAGCACTGGACAGCGAGGGGGAAAAAAGGGGTCTACTAAAAAAGAGACATATCACAGTTACCGTTGAATAGTTGGTTTGGACACGGGAGGAGTCATGATTTCTGGTGAGACAGACGGAATAACAGCAAACTCGAGTGCTGGCGTCATGAAAGAAGGTGACAAAAGGGATGTGAAGAAAAGTAGCTGTGGAGAGGAAGGAGCACGAAAGACGGCCTGTGGCAGGGCAGGAGGAGAGGAAACAGGAATGAGAACAACCATGAGTGGTATTCAGAGGACGAAGGGGGACCTACGTCCGAAAGAAGAGGATCGGATCCTGCTCTGAGCCTCAGCAGTGGGGAAAGGATAATTCCGGAGGGAAACAATGACAATCCGGTCTATCGTATAAAAAGAAAATCGTTAACAAAACATTTCTCAAACTGTGTGGAATCCTCTTCAAAGATCCAGTATCATCAAGGAGTACGTTTGAAGGTAACTAATAAAAAAATACAACGACGTTTGATGTGCACATGTGTTTCAGGGAGGCAAAAACCGCGGGCCGGGGCCTAATGCGCCGGCTGCGAAGAGAAAGGGGGATGCCTTTCACAACAAGTAGGGGAGAAAGGAACGAGTTGGGAAGTAGATTCTAGTGAGCGGAATCGCTCCTAAAGAAGGGGACCATCTTGCCCATTGTGACATCTGAAGGTTTGGTATCATAGGGTGCCAGAAAGGGGGACAGTCAGGTGGGAAAACGGAGGCCCAGCGACTTGGGGTAAAGTCCAGGAAGAAAAACGGAACCTAACGTTCCTGTGTTTTCCTGGAGAAAATCAGATAAAAAAAGAGGTCTACAGGAGGGTATCGATCACCCCGCAGGGCGAAAAAAACTATTACATGCTATCATAGGCACAATAGAATGGGAGAAAAGGAGGGCGTAAGGGGGGAGGGTGGTTGTGATGGTACATCGTGGGCAACAGGAATTGAAGTGATGGTGCTAACTTTGGGTATGGCAGCTGACCCGAATCCAACCTGGGCTAGAAAAAGGCTGAGGAATAGGAAAAAAGAAAATGGGGGAAACGGTGCCAGATCCGGGTTAAACAAAGCAACCCGACAAACCTCTAGTAAGCCTCAGTCAAAAGCTACTCCACTATTGACACACAGGAAGGGAGGCTAGAAAAGAGGGAACACAGCACTGGGAAAGAATGCATGGTGGGAAAAATTTTGTGTGACTCCTGGATTCGGATGTGAAGGAAAATAGGGAAAAGGGGAAAAGCACAGAAATAGGAAAGGAAAACTTAATGCGTGCAAGTGGGGGTCGGGCGGGTGAGAGTTCGAATCTACAGAAGAAGCACATGGTGACGGGTAATTGGAGAAAAAGGATTGTGTGCTTTATAGCGTCACCAGTTCCCACCAAAAACCCTCTTGACTGCAGGGGGGGGTTTGATCATACAGGGAGGAGTGGTAAATGGGAGGGAAAAAACTGAACGTGAAAATGCATAAAAAAAAAAAAGATTCTGGAGGGGGGAACAAAGAGCAAGGTTGAAAAAGGCTAGGTCCAAAAAATCATAGCTGACTACAGGGGACGAAATCATGGAGCTAGGGGGGCGGAAGAAAAAGCAGCGGCGCAGAAAGTAACAACCTAAAGAAAGCATACCCAAAGAACAACGAGAAGGACCATTGGGGATGTCCAGTCCTTCCTCTTATAATGGGGAAAAGGCGGGGTAAGCAGAGAAATTTTGGACATGGGAGCGTGGGTCCTGCCCGTTGCATTTTGTTGTACGAGACTAATATCTCGATACAAAAAAGCAGGGACAAAAAAGTTCGGTAAGCAGATCCCTATCCAGAGACTAGGAAACGCGAGATAAAAAAGAGGAAAAGGGGCACAAGGGGGAATGATTGGGGCGAGACAATCTTAGGCTTTACTAAAAAAGAAAGTTTGAACATGAGAGGGCGAGGAAAAATTCCATAGGGAAAAAAAAAACGCTAAGTGGAGTAGAGATTCCATACCGGGAGGTGTTCCAAGAGGGCTTAAGGGGGGCATGTCATGCTTCCTGGGGGGAGGTCAAAAATGGTGGTGGACTAAAGAAGAGACACAAGCCGGAGCAAGCCATAGTTTGAGTACTACGTTAATAAAAAACAGGCTTTGAATGATCTGAAGGTCGGCTGTAGCTAGTGTCGGAGAAGCTTGGGCAACAATCCTAAACCCGTGAAAAAAATGAGATCAGTAAGAGACTTCTCATCATCAGACGCGAAGTCACAAATAGCCTGTACCGAATTGGGGATCAAGCAAGACGGGGAATGCTAAAATACTGGATACGGGATAGAAGCGGACATCGAGAAGGGAGGTAGAATTTATTCGTTAGGAGAACCAGGGAAGATTCTAGGACGGGTTCTGAAGGAGCGAGTTGTCTCCATATGGGGCACGCGGGCGAGCAGAAGGATCTAAAAAAAAAACGAGGGCACGAAGCAGAGGAAGAGACAACAGTAATCGTACTCAAAGGAGGAAAACTATCTGGTAAATAGGGACGACGTAAAAATTAAGGGCGTGCAGAGAGCTGAGATTATACGGGCGTTTTGCGTCGCCACTCAGGACCGAAACCGGATCCGAAGCTCTACGAGGGCAAGAAGAAATAGCTAGGAACAACACACGGAGGAGGAAAGGAAGGAAAAGGTTCTCTTGCGAAGGGCGAGTAAGTATAACGTAGGAAATTGGGGGTGGTGCTGCACACTCCTGCGACGGGCTCGATCGGACGCCCCATAAAAGTACCTTTTTCGTCCGACGTCGAAGTAACCAATATCTTTCTAACGAGAAGAAGAATTTGAAAAAAGAGGTGGTGGGACAAGTGTGGGGCCTACTTTGGGGCATCGGGCAGGCCTCTAAAGGGAGACAAGGGAAAGTTGTTCAGAAATCTTCAGGCGAGAAACAAATAAGTGGGAGGCCATCAAACTCGGAGTGGAGCCGAACTATAACTGGCAAAAACGTCTGAGCGGCTCGATGCCAGGAGTAAGCAAAAAGATGAGGGGGATTTGCAGGGGAAATCTCGAGCCCTCTGAAGGAAGATCGGCCCAGAGGGTGCGCCAAAAAAAAAGCTTTTGATGCCGCCAGCCAGAGATTCACTTCTATCAGGAAAGAAAGCGATTGGAGCGGTTTTCACGGGATGTTGGGGGCGAGAAAAAAGTCAACGACAATCGGGCCAAATGCCCGTTTAGAAGTCCGAGGAGTTACTGGGAATCCGATTAATCCGGTTTGGGGACAGCGCGACTTTTTTTGGTTGCGCTACGGGTCAGTGTTTGAAGGAGGCCATTAGGAACCGTGGTTGAACAGTCCCCAGGGACCAGGCCATGCAGAGCCATGATCGACGTAAAACCGAGGTGGAAACTACTGCCAAAGAGGAATGTAGCAGGGGAATTCTTCGATCCCTTCAGGTCCATAAAAAAAAGGGCCGGCAAACCTAAGAACCATTCCTGCCAGGATCGATAGGGGAATCCGGCGTCGTAAAACCCGGTGGACCAAATGTCTTGAAATCTTCGTGAAAGATCAGGGCGTTAATCTTAGTTGCGGTAGGGAGCAGGAAATGACGGCATCGCAAAAGAACGCGGAACAAGCTTCGGCATTAACCTCGCTTCCAACTTAAGCAAAAGCGGATAAAAAGTAGCTTATTGAAAGTACGCGTGGCAGGACTGGACAATGACGTAGGCTAGGGATTTGACGCTTGAAAAATTTCGGGTTGTAACGACCTGCTGCCCCCTGATTGAAATGGGGACGCAGCGAAAAAAACCACCTCGACGTTAAAGTCTAATGCGGACTTCCAAGTTCTATGGCTTTGATTAGTACGGCTTCGTTAAAAATCCGTACGCGTTAGCATAGGGGCCAAAAATGTCCATTAGACAGCTGGATGAAAGTCACTCGAAACTTTAAAACCCTAACCGGACGAAAGGCCCAGTCAGAGTGGGGGTTTAAATGAGCCAAGTAAGCTTCAGCTCAACGGATTTAAACCTAACAACTGTGGAGCGATAGTCAGTACTTGACCCTCGACAACCGTAGGCAAGGCAGCATTCCTGCGGGGGGAAAGAAATCATTGGCTCTTTACACTAAAGGAGCGGCGCTAATACAGAAAAAGATGCTAAACTACAATTTTCCCAGGACAATTCAGGGGCTTGACGGATTGGGAGCCGGAGAGCTGGATACAGTGCTCTCAGAGAAAATCTTCCGGTAGGATTGACTTCCCTTTGGGCCAAGTTAACGTGAAAAATTCCCGATAAGACGTTCAAACCTTAAGGGGAAACGAGTCGCAATCTGATTCAAACATCGCACCAGGGTTCGTGTTGTTTCACCTAAAGAAAGTCAAGAAGAGAAGATAATAACGTTGCCAACCACTGTCATTACATCCCAACCCCTCCTCACGACAAGCGGCCTACCGTCGAAAAACCGCACTATTCCGACGCTTAAAAGAACTTATAGGGCAGGTTTGGAGCATAGGGCTGTAGAGAAAGAGGTTGATAATCCGGCCCAAGGACCGGAGCCATGTTTCGGCACTAAATACATCACGTCTTTGCAAAAGTCGGCAAGTAACTGAATCTGAAAGAAACCTTCAGTCGCATGACTACGAAAAAAACTGGATACCGTTGGCCATGATAAACACTCATTGGATTGAGAGACCAAGAGGGGAAAAAGGGGTGCATGAAGGGAGAAAGATTACAGCGAACGAGAAATAAAAAAGCGCACTTTAGAAAGCAACTCTGTTGGGAGGTATACTTTCAAGCCGAGCCAAGCGCCTTCCTGAAAAGGGGGCGGTGAAAAAGCAAAAATGTCAGAAAAAAGAACACCCGGATACCTTTGAAGTAGGACGGAAGCCGAAAAAAACACCCGATAGAGATCTCGCTCTTTGAAAGGTCCGGAAATGAAACTTAACATGGTGTAAAGTGGGGAACGTTTCATCAGAACTCGACCGGACAAGACGACGGAATGATGAAGGCACCCAGGAATCGGGAACATCGTCACGATAAAATCTCCTACCAAGGAACGAACCATGAAAGGCCGCTCGAAAAGAAAATGCTGGCACATTCGATTTTGCCGAGCTAAAGAAAAAAAAATCTCAGACTAGAATCGCCAGACCTACAACTGATAATCGGCAAAATGGACTACCGAAAGAGTAGAGTACGGGATTCCTGAGGAGAATGGGAGGTATGCAAAAGGGCAGACGGAGACACTAACGACGTTTTATATGGATATTAAGAAACAACTTCACATAGGGTAGTCAGCTAGGAAACTATTAAAGGTGGCCTTCATGTGTTGAGGGAGGAAAAAAGAGTCGCACTTCTAATCTGAACAAGAGCCATCGAGAATGACACCTGCCGGACGACACTAAGGTGAATAGATTGAAGGGGCAAACACTCATGGCTGGAAAGGTGAACGCAAGTACAAACCTACGGATGTGGCAACCGCAATAGTACCAAGCGTGCGGACGGGGATTTGGGGTGATTTGTTGGCGCCTACGCTAAATTCACACCCTGTAAAAAGAAGATGGGCACCATCAAGATAAAAGAGAACATGGCGAGTATTACGCACATAGGTAAGTAAGTAAATCTCGTAAGGGAACCAATAAATCATCTACGGGGATACGAAATTAAGAAAAGAAGACTCAAGCTATTTCTAGGGGACGAAAAAAATTCGTATCGAACGTAGAAGGAGCGAAAGTGTCAACATGGTTCTCACATGGGAACTGATAGAACAATTAGGCACCACTAGTTCTCTCAGGAAGTTTGGCGCAAGGAAGAAAGGAGACTAATCCGAAGGACTGGAGAAGGAGAAACAAGGGGCGGCCTGCCTCCGTCAAACCAGTGACAAGAAAGCAAGAAAAATCACGAAAAAACCGGAACCTTGAGCGTGAAACTAGCAGACAGCACGGAAGAGCTCCCG
>Ga0179593_1318126_pt1 | contig 11675 bp, 7 predicted proteins | sample CZODoug2_1_08_16_FD_185931 | JGI IMG/M metagenome (GOLD analysis project Ga0179593, IMG submission 185931) | Vadose zone soil fungal communities from Angelo Coast Range Reserve, California, USA - CZODoug2_1_08_16fungal (PacBio error correction) | ecosystem: Environmental > Terrestrial > Soil >...
CCTCGGGGAATCTAACTGCAGGAGCGCGTCGAAACCATGAACACAGTAACAAGATGGGTCAGGGGGAGCATAGAGGGGGACAGCAGAACCAATCGTGACGGGTCAGGAGAAGTTCGGGACAGGCGGAGCGAAATCCGCATGTGCTGGAATGATCTTGGGCTGCTAGGAGCATCAAGGATCAAAGGTAAAGTACCACCGGCCCGTCTTGACTGTGATCATCATAGAAAGTTCGACAGGGGAAGACTCTCAGGCTGAAAGTCGCCGTCCGGCGGAAAAACACAACGGAGGAAGAGAACTCGGTTGACATCAAGCGTAGGTCTTGGAGGAAACCCAAAAAGAAATTCAGAATCTGACGTTTAAACCAATTGCGATAGGCCTATCAAAAAAGTCGCTCCCCAGCAAGAGCCTCGAAAAACGAGGGTGTGCAGTGGGGAATCTACCCGACTAAAGGTTCCCGATTCGAGAAAAAACGCCCAGGGACGAAACCGAGTGAGTCCTGAGCCGTAGGCAAAGCCTTTAGGTCCCAAATAAAACGAAAAAAGACTAAAAAGACGATTAACCGGCGTTGAAATCAGACAGCCGAGCGGCCGGCCCTAGGCCCTCTGAAAAACACAAGACCGTGCGGGCGGCTGGGAGGTAAAAAGCCACCCTTTTAGTGCGAGATTGTGACGATTAGGGAACCACGGAGAGGGGCTGAAACTCCAACGACGCGGAAGCGGGAAAAACCGGGGGTTCGAAATACTGTCACCAAAAAAAAATACACGGAATCGCGGCAAGCGCCGTTCGGTGGGAGAGGGCCCGCCCCGGTGACCTACGTTAAAACGGGACCGTCCAGGTGCGAAAGCGCCGATGCCGTATGACGTGCAGAGCGACCAGAGCTACACATCGAAAAGAGAGAAACCGCAGGCGGCGCGAAGCGACGCACCGAGAGCCGGAGACATTTGATGCTTTCCAAGTGAAAGGACATCAGGGGAGGGAGGAGGGCTAACACTAGCAGGCGAAGAAAAGGCAAACGGGGTCTGTTTTACGGCGTCGTCGCGCAAATGGCCAAACATCGAGGCAAAATAAACCGTCGAGAAGATAGCATCGGAGCGGGGGAAGGGGCAACCAGGGTACTTTTTCCTCAGGTACTCTATAGAGAACGAACGCATTCTTCAGTTAGAAGTAACGCCGAAAAACGTTGAGTAGGGCTCAAATTCCTCTTAAATCTTCTGCGACTGACTCCCGGTGGTTCTTCTGATTTGGGGAGAGATTTTGAGAGGGTGGTGGGCAAAAAGAACTCTACTTTGGACCCCTTACTCATAAAAAGCGGTTCGGATGTGTGAAAGGCTAGGACTGAAGTCATGGAAACGAAAAGTCGATCAAAGAAGACGTTCTCACCTGATTGGAGGAAACGGGCCTCGCAGGGTCAAAAAGAGGTGCCGCCAACGGCGACCTGAAGGGTAAAAGTATTACCTGCCAGGGGCGCTCTCACACTGACCTGTCGGGAAAAGCCGAGCGCATTGACCATTCTTAGGGTGGTTGCCTGAGGGTCACCTACGTTAAACGGATCGCTACGTCCATGCGAAGTTGAGCAAAGTGAAGGGGGGAGAAAGTTCAATCAGAATGGGCGGTAGACGGTAACAGGAGACCAACGGGAAAGGCGATTATTATGCGAGGCCTATAAGAGACAACACAGTCACGAGCCGCGCGCGCGAAAAGGAGGTGACGACCGTAACGGGAACCCGAAGCGCCGAGGGGGAGGTCAGGGAGCACGGGATCACTCGCGAGGGAAGAAAGGGGAAGGAAAATTTTGAAGGAAAAGGGGGAGGATAAAATGCGGCTCAGAACTCCATACCGACTCGGACGGGGGGAGACCAAGGGAGGAAACGGCCAGGAAACTAAAAAAAGGGGGTCCACGAAAAGAATGCACCGACCTCAGTAGAAATCAACGACTCGTTAATCAAATCGGGGGGCAGGCGACGCTTTATAAGCCCGTCGCCGTGCAGATGAACTAGATCTATATTCGTCTTAGGACGAAAACGTGAGTTAAACAGCAGGAGCCAGCAGCAGAGATCGGGACCTCCTCAAGGGACTCCCATCCTTACACGCGTTACATGGGACAAGGCAGCGATGACATAGCCGATTCAATGGTGGGGATGCGACAAGACTGCCCCGAGGAGGAAGATGAGGGAAAAATCGCATTAAGAAGAAGCAACTAGGCCGGAAAATAGGAATGTCGGTTCAGAAGGACGGCTTCAAAGCAGCGGGGAGAAGAGAGAGTCTCTAACACTGGCAAAAAACGGAATCTGGTAAAATGGGGCGACCGGCAAGCACACTAGCAACCGTGACACATTGCGGCAGTACGAAGGTGGGTACCCCATGCTCAAGCATGTTGGCGCACTGAAGAATGGCAGGCTTTAACTTGGGGGACGGTTGTAACTGCAGTTCGCGTTCAGGCTGGCTCGGAGCCGCTCGTTCCATACGGATGGTCCCGCTTCCCGTCGAGCTGTCCTGATCTGAGACCTGCCGCGTCACGGAAGAAAGGAATACCTGAGAGGGAGGGGAAGAAAGAATTATAGACGAGCTTCCATCGATATAACCGGGGGAGACTATTCCTAACGGCTTAGGGCGTCCACCTGGTTAAAGAAAAAAGCGCTCGTGGAAAAGCGAGCTAGAGGTCCCACCGGAGTCCCTTGGGTTGAAAAAAACGCGAAAAGAATCCAGGGGCCGGGCGGCGGGGGGGCACGAAAGCCGGAGAAGGAGAAAATATAAAAGCGCTTAAAAAATAAACCGGCGCGGTTCTGAGGCAGACCTGGAGCGGAAAACAAAAAGAGGAAGAAAAAAACAACATCCGCCGATCAAAGCTGGGCCCGAGAGGAGAGGAAGGAGATGGGGCCTCGAAACTAACCTGTCGGGGCAGAAAATTCCTGTCGCGTTAAGCAACCCACCTGCCCTCGAAAGGACCGGGGGACGGCAAAACCGACAGACGGAAGAGAGCTTGGAACGCACTGGGTCACCGGTTCGCGACGGACTCGCAGCTGGGAAAAAAAATACAGGTCGACCCTCGACTCCGTAGTGGCGACCAAGCTCGGACAGGTGAAAGGACTCCTCAAAGAGACTGGGAGGGAGAACGGAAGTCCGACGTGGACGCGGATTAACAAAGCCGGGAAGCCTGAGGTGCATTCACAGCGCGGATGGTTCGCAAGCGGCCGGAAAATCCTCGCGAGGGAGGCTTCGTTCAAGGGGGCGACAGAAAGGAGAAGGAGCTACGGTCCCAGAAGCTGGAAGAGAGCCGAGTACCTCAAAAGGTTCGCCGCAACTTACCAAGAGGAGGCGGAAGGCTCCGAAAAACAAGCGGACTCTATCCGACTAAGGGAGGAGGGGTCCAAATACCAGGCGGAGCAAACGGCTAAAATCACCAGGGAAAAGAGCCGGACTGGTCCACGGGGGGGAGATCGCGCGGGCATTAAAAAACACTCGTACAATCGAGCGGTCCAATGGTCAAGAAAGTGGGCCAGCCTCTATTGGAGGCAGCGCTCGCGAAAAAGGGGGAAAAAAAAGAACAGATGGGGATGCGACCTGACGAGACGGACCGTTCCCCAAAACCCCCAACCCCCCCCCCAAGGATGGGGAGGGAGGCGCACCTGGGGTCTTGGACCACAAAAAGATGGCTGCGGCGTGGAGCAAACAGAATTCTTCTTCCCAGGTGGGGGGGACTGTCGTAAAAAAGAAAAAGGGCGGGAGTACGGCTCACAAGCAAACAAAAAAAAAAAGTCAAAACTATCGGGGGCTATTGGTGGGCACCAAGAAGGGCCAAGCGACGGGCGCAACCAAGGGGAAATAACAAAAAACAGCAGGTCCAATAGATCGAACAAAAAACCGTATGTGAGTAGAGGGAGAGATGGGGGGACTTGACAGGTGGTCGGCCCTCCAGACTGAGGGCAAAAAAAAGACGCGGGGCAAGGCGGGGTGCCCAATAGTCGGTCGGGAAAAGGGACGTAGAGTGGTAGACCAAAAAAAGGACGAGAACTGGGGCCCGACCAAAAAAATCCAAGGGAAAAGGACGTAAACGGCTTACGTCATAAGGAAAAAGGGGTGAACTAACCATGTCGAGCCCTCTACGTTATGCCCAAGAGAGAACGTCAGGTTTCCACCAACATGGAATGAAGTGTCGATAGCTGCCTAGAAAAAAAAGGTAGGGGCCCCAGCAAAATCCTGGGAACCGGGATTGACTTTTTAGTGCTATACAGGTCACTCTTGCCAGCGCCGAGAAAACCCAGGGGAAAAAAGTCAGGCACGAGTGTAAAGGGGGCTGGCCGGAATAGCGCTCGGGGTCCCTGGAAAAAGCTCGAGGGAGCGGAAGAAATGGACTCGGAAGGCTTACGAATCAGCGCTGAAAGCGGGGGGGACTGGAAGAGCAAGTTCAGGGGGGGATCATGAAGAGGAGTAGGTCAGCTCGACTTGCTATGGTCGGGGAAAGTCGGCGAAGAGCCGAGAAAGAAAGAGGAAGACGCGCGGGAACAGACCAAGAGAGGGGAAGGCAAACACTCGGCATGGGAAAAAGCGCGGGGGCGCCGCGACAGTCGGAAACGCCGGTTCCCATACCAGTACCCTTGAGGTACCGAACACCGGTTCGACCTGGAAAAGAAAGGAAAAAATGCGAAAGAGGGGAAAGTCAGGGCCGCTAAAAAAAAAAACACGCGGAAGAAGTGACCGCAAATCTTGCGGTGGAAAAACGGCGAACGTGAAAAGCGCGCCGTCATTAGAAAGGATTGTCGGTCATGTGGGACGGAAGGGCACGGTAGTTCGCCAGGGACAGTTTTGGGGAGGAACTCGGACGGAAAAAGGATGCACCTAAAAGGAGAAGCTGCCCCAGCGGGGACTCCTCTGATATCAAGGGCAACGCCGTTTCCCAATGGGGATTTTTGGGGGGGTATCTAAAAAAGGGGGAAGTCGATCAGGGGAAAAGCGCCAAAGTAAGGGTGGGGGGGAAGGTACTCATGAAGTATTGAAGAAGGCCGTTAGGGTAAAAATCCCCCTTACTCCTAGGGAGGGGAACAGGGGGAACGGAGGGTCGGTGTAAAAGTAAAGAAGGATTAAAAGAATATCGTCTCGGGGCGAAAGGTAGTATAACCAGCAAAGAGACACGAGTCTAGGATGAGAGTCAGCCCTGATCTCTAAGGGTGAAACTCTGTGGGGTAGCTACAGGTGCTTCTACAAAGAGAAAAAAAGTTTCCGTGCGTGTGGAGAGGGTACAGTTCGTCAGAATAAACACAGTCTCGACGACAGGGGCCTATGACTCCGGAGGGGAAGCTGGGGGATCGTACTTGGGACCAGCGTCAGAGAAAGAGGAGCGGAAAGTGAAGGGGAAACGGACGGTTGGACACCACTCTGGGAATAGAACGGAGGGAGGAGGGCAGAGGTAAAAGACCTTGCTCAGAGACAGTGAAAGCAACACATGACACCTAAATTCTCGGAAGGCGCTCTTCTCTGGGCGGAGCGCGTATCGCTTGGGCAGTCTTTGAAGTAAGAGCGAGAAAGTCGCACACGCGTTGGCCGCAACCAAGCCGGGCAATGGAAAGCCGAATGAAAAGCCGAAAAAGATGAGTGGATGCGATAAGTTCTCAATCTGGGCAGATGTCTAATCAAAACACATGCAAGAGGGCAAGAAGGGTCACAGGCGGGAAAATGGGAAAGGGAAGGAAAGGGGGGGAGGAAAGGGGGGAGGCTTTACCAGTTCCTCCGGCGGAGGAGCGAACTGGGCCGGGTGCCAAAGGGGCGAATAGAAAAGCCCGACGGAAAGGAAGCTCGATGCGAGCTGACCAAGGCGCTCCTGCCAAGAGCGCAGCAGGCCTCAAGATCAAAGACGCAAAAGTCTTCCAGCGCCATGAAAAAGAGGGAGACGCGGCGGAGGGGGGAGTGAAGTAAGATAAGGGGGAAGGGAGCGCCCGCAGTGCGCGAACGGGTAGGGAGAGGGACGGAAAAAACGAGCCGGGGGAACGAAGTCGAGCATCTACCCTCCGGATCTCCAGCCAAGAACATCAAATCGAAACACCCGAAAACGGACGGGGAAACGGAATCTGCCGGGCGTTCAACCGCAAGGGGCGCCTCACTGGGGGCCGGAAAATCGGCAGTGTGGGAGAGGAGGAAGCGGAAAAGTTCGACGCCACCCCCTTCCCTCAAAACCGGGGCGGGGTCGCCAGGGGGTGGAAGGAGAGAAGAAAGGGAGCAAAAGAAAGGGGGCTCAGGGACCGCTACGAAAGGACGCCCCACCGGGTGCTGCGGCAAACCAACCGGTGCACTGTAACCAAAGAGACACCAATTTTGAGAGGTCGGCGGATCAACGACCAGGTCCCGGTTTCTCCGTCTATTCAAGCTACTAGTAAAGGAAGAGATTTCTCTCACAAGTGGGAGGGAAAAGCAAAGGGTATAACCATCGAGGCCGCCGGATATCAAAGGGGAGAAAGGGTCTTTCTCACTATGGTCTAACCTTACTTAAAGCAGACGCGAACCTAGCCTAAGAGGCGAGAAGTTTTGGGCAAAGCCAAACAGTCGTCGATGATGCGAGGGGGAAAACGTAGGACACCGAGAGGCCGCCCCCAACTTCCGCCTTCCAAGACGGAGGAGAGCAAGAGGGCTGCGAGTCAAGGGTTCTACTCGCCACCCCTTACGGCGCGTAAAATTCGAACTGTCCGGGGAAGGCGGATGGAGGCGCCGCTGGCCACCGATGTGCTCAAATCAGCGCAAGATACGATCTAAACGGAGATCTGCTAGGTGGGGTGGGGGAGACGAACGAGAAACTGGCAAAAAGACAGTCTGGCGAGAGTCTGGAAAGAGATCGAGGGGGGAGCAGAGCTTCAAGGGAGAAGAAAAAATAGGTCAGCTCGGGGCGAGGTCTCGCCAACCCCTGCGGAACAGGAAAGGACGATGGCTCGAAGCGCAAGGAAGACTCGGGAAAATTAACAGGCAATTGAACGGAAAGTAAAGAAAAAGGGAGGCCACTGACTTAGTGAAAAAAAGGGGTCGTGAGGAGACACAAGACCAGGAAACTTTCTCTAGAGGGGAGGTAGGTAAGTAGTGCCAAGTAAAGAGAACCGTTCGCGCGACTAATCGTGGGGGATGTCAAACAAAGGCCCGAGGCCGGGGAAGCCGAGAGAAGGGCACTGGAGAGAAAAAGAAACAACGGGTCGAAACTGACAGCCTCCGACTCAAAGGGTGGGAGAAGGCTCTAGGGGGAAAAGGCAAAGAAGAAGTCTGGAGCAGAGTTTCACTCTGGAAAGGGAATTCGTCGCGGGGGACAGGGGGGGCAAAGGCACCAAGTAGGTCTCTGGGGGGAAAGATAAAAGATATCGAGGCCCGAACCTTCAGGAGACTGCATACCGCTCTTAAGGCGCGGGACGGGGGAAGTTGGAAGGAGGGGGTAAAGAGAGACCAACTGGCCCGAGAAGATCGACTCCTCTGGGACCATCACACAAAAGGCGGGGCGGAAAAAACATGGGGGGAAGGACCTCAATAGTTTTTGGGAGGGCTCATGGGACGTCTAAGGGAAGGGATAGTTTGAGAAAATGTCGACCGGGGTTGTGAGAATCGCATCAAAGGGCCGTTGGGGAAGACACCAAAAAGGGAGCATTTAGGGCTGCGTTCCTACAGCGCACCATTTGACGCTGCCTGAAGAGTCCTAGAAGGAATGTCCTAACGCTCAAATAACAAATTTGGCGGGGGGGGAACGGAAAAGGAGTCCAGACCAAAGACTGCTTTAATTGCAGGAGCAGCGAATATTTAAGTAGTGCTGCTAACCGTCTCCTCCACACAATAGGAGGAAAGATGTCGAGTCTCTAAAAGCCCGAAGGCGGGACGACAAAGGAAACAGGGAAAATGCTTGGGAAGGCCGACTGTACGACCGCCCAATCTTTGGCCGAGCGTTGCGGGAAGTAGATAACAGAAAGGTCAGCGGACCTTTTGAGATGGGGCTGCAAGCGGACTAAAGATCAAGGGGACGTACTTGGGATTAACACAAGGGGAACCCGTGAGGGAATTTAACGATAACAGGCAAGAAAGGTATAACACGAAAAAAGAGAAAGGCAAAGAAAAAAAGTCTGGCGGACAGGACACCACGAAAGGATTATCCCTCTGGGGTTGGCCGAGAGGTATGGGAGGCCGCAAAAGCTTAAAAAAAAACTATAGGAGAGGCAACCGAGGTTGATATAGGTACCCGGGAGGTTCACCATGCGTCTCCCAGCGAATCGAAGAAATGGATGTGATTGCTCGCAACGAGGTTCACGGGCGAATTCGATCTCGGCCTAAAAGAGGGGGGGGGGGGGGGGGGGGGGGGGGGGGGGGGGGGGGGGGGGGGGGGAGGAAAAGCGTGTCAGGACGTCGCCGGAGTCCATCCTGTAGGTCCATCCGCGAAATACTCAACTCAAGGAAGCGTGTCGAAACGGAAAGAGGACGCCAGAGAGAAGACGTCACACAACACTTGCAGAACGTAATCCGGTCGGAAAAATGGTGATCGGGGGAAAGAGGGTCAAATCTAGTTAGGACACAAGAAACTGGGAGGGGGTCTGACTCCAAGCTCGAGGAAAATCAATGCTACATAATTCGCGTACTTGGAAAAGAAATGGGGTCAACTAACATAGGGAAAGGAAAGACGAAAAGGAGGGGTCCGGTTTAAAAATCCCGCACAAGTGGACTCCGTGAAAGAGGGCGTCAGGGTTGCACAAAGCCCGCAGGACGGTATGACGTTCACGAGAAAAAGGACCGCCTCGCCCTCTTGACAGAAAGGGACGAAAAATCAGGGAAGAAAAGAGCAATCGGTTTCGTCTTTACCCTTGAAAAAAAAACGCGCGAGAGGATGAAGGCGGGCCCGAATCGCCAAAGTACCTGGAATTGAGGAGCGTCATCGACGAAAAGACCCAAAAGAAACCAGTAGAAGCCGAGATACAATCAACGAGCACCGCATTCACGGTGGGCCAAGAAAAGCGATAGGGGGGGAAAGAAAAAAGGCAGTTAACGAGGCACCAAGGGCCTGGGGGTAGAAGGAGCCACGACTCTCTAACGGAGTAAGACAGGAAAAGAGGCGGCAGGGGATTGGGTGGCTCGAGGGTAATCGTGTTGGTTTCAAGAAGATCACCTCGACGATGTTTAAAACCTTCAAACGCGATGGGTGGCGAGGGATTTCTAAGGGCTGAGGAGTCCGTCAGGTCACACCGCGAGAAAGCCGTATTGTGTGTGGGGGGGGGTGTGTTTTTGGGGTGGGGTTGGGGGTTAGGGGGGAAATAACGGAAAGATAGGGGCAAAAACCAAGTTTGCAGCCCAAACGGGCGCTACACTAAGGATAGGACAACGGCCCGCATATAGAAAAAAGGAAGGGCGCAAAAATTGAGCGTCAATTCGGCTGGGGGCCGGGAACGGTCCCCCGCCCGGCTCTCGCCGGCCATTCAAGATTTGCGTCGGAAGGGGGGTGGCTAAATTCAAAAGAACCTCTCACATTGGGGCAGGGTCTATGAAGAAAGGACGACAGCCAACTTTCGGGAGGAAGATAATAACTCTACTAACTACAAAACCAAAACATACAGATAAAAAAACGCTTTGAAAAATTCCTTTCAACGCCGAGTCGGGGCAAGGGGTAGTTCAGCACGACGGGAGATCCAGGAGAGGTTACGACTAGAGAGAGGCTTTCCATAGCTATGGTCAAAAAAAAATCTCCGAAGATCGACGCGAACCTACCCCGGCGCGCAGGGGGCCATGAAAGAAGGAAGACACGCAGCCTCACCGACGCTCTCAATATGACCAATCGCTGGAGAAAACTGAGGATTCAGAGGGGGAGCGTCAGAGGCTGCCGCTCATTAGGGAATCAGGTCAGCTCAAGAGGAGATTCCTTCGGGCGGCGCTAAAACGCTTGAAACCATGATCCATCATAGAGAGTGTTAACCCAGCAGGAAACATAGGCCACGCTATCCAATTCCCGCTGCCTGATTATTAGGCCGAGGGAAAAACCGACCTCCCCGTTAAGACGTAGTCGACTCATTAATAGCAGCAGACGTTGAGTGGAGGAGGGAGGCTTGCAGGGGGCTGAGGCGGGCATTCCAGCTCGTGGGCAAAAAAAAATCGAGGGAGCACTTGTAAGAAAACACCGAAACGCAAAATGAAGGGACATCTAAAAGCGCCCTTCCTCAAAACATGGCGGAGTCGCAATGGTTGTACGAAAGTATTAGCACAAACCGTGAAAGGCGAAAAAAGCCAGGACCTTTCTAAGGCATTTCTCGTGGTGAAAAAAGTCTAGAAAGGGATCTTGGACGTCAGTCTGAAAGGACCGAGCGGTCAAAGACTTATTCCAAAACGGAAACGGCGTCCGAAAGAAAGTGTCAATGAGCTGGAGACCTTCGCATCAAACGCAAAAGGCCGGGAATGATCGTCGACCACCTCGAGCTTAAAAAACCATGGAAATCCGGGACGAGTTCGACCTACGCGCGGGCGGCAAGCAGGGCTGGTTCTCTACAAACAGAGAGCGGTGAACAGCAGGATAGGGGATTCGGGAAAACTAGGAGGGATGGTGCACCCAACCGACAGAGCCGCCCGTAGGTACGGGAGGGCTGGAACTAAATTAGGAAAAGTCTCATATAAAGACGAGAAAAACTGCGCTGGGAGGGGAGGGCCGGAGCTAAGGTTTTCCACCCGCAGGACAGACAAGCAGTTCTTGCAGCTGCCAACTCGGGGGGGGGGGGGTGTGTGGGGGGGGGGGGGGGGGGGGGGGGGGGGGGGGGGGGGGGGTGCTAGACAGAGGCGCGCTGTTCCTCGCTCCTGGTAGTCGTTAAACGGCGCGGTCCGCAACCAGAAAGTACGAAAATTACTGCAAGACAAAAGATCAAAACGTTTACAGAGACGGGAAAGGACATCGGGGGCACTTCGGGAAAGACAGCAGAAAATGAACCTCGCGTAGCGAACCATCTATCCACGACTAGATTTCTCCATCGTAGCTCTTCAGGGAAGGAAAAGGGGGGAAATTTACCTCAAGGGGAAATTTAAGGAGACACGGACTTGAAAGGGAGGATGACAAGAAGAGTGAAAACGCAGAGGTTTGTCATTAAAGCGGATGTTCTCCCTATGCGCCCTAATGGATATCTACGTTGAAAGAAAAGACTTCGACCAATCTACTTCTAGAGAAAGAAGAGGATACCGACAAAAATGGGATCCTCCCATCTTCTACAGCGAAGCTGGGCCAGCGAGAAGAACGACTCGATCCTCGAGCTTAAAACGTAAAAAGGAAACGGTCTTAGAGGGAGGTAGGCAAAAAAAAACGTGCAACCTCGGCCGCGACGTAAAAGGGTTAGGAAATTAAGGCTTCAGCGTTAATGAGCTCGGACCACTAGACTGTACCTAGGATCAAGGGGCATCAACTCGATTTACAGGTAGCTCATAACGTCCAGTACAATCTGGCGGAGACCTGAAGACGTGGACTACGGAATGCGTCCTCCCCGGCGTGTGAGCGGGCGCGAAAAGCGTTCAAAACCACTGCTGCGCAAATTGGAGCTAAGGGCGGCACAGGGAGTGTGTAGGCGAAAAACCAAAAAACAGTCTGCGAAAGAGAAAAGACGCACGCCTGACCGATCACAGGGAGATTTGGGGCGAACAAGAAGGGCCAAATCTACATGGCGCAAGAAGATGGATGGCCTCTAACAACGAAGGATATTCCA